>Ga0105092_10000010_pt1 | contig 87805 bp, 79 predicted proteins | sample PPLLak2March2015_FD_87021 | JGI IMG/M metagenome (GOLD analysis project Ga0105092, IMG submission 87021) | Freshwater sediment microbial communities from Prairie Pothole Lake near Jamestown, North Dakota, USA - PPLs Lake P7 Core (1) Depth... | ecosystem: Environmental > Aquatic > Freshwater >... | reverse complement strand
TATTTTAATTCAGAATATCTACTGTCAAATTAATCAGCAATGGAAATGGGTATATCCCATGCCGCAGGGCAATACACTTAATTGGGTAAAAACATTCTCAGCAACTCATTGGATTGCTGCCGGAAACAACGGAACATTTATTCGTACAACCAATGCCGGTGCTTCATGGGATATTTTTACAAATGCCGGCGGTACATCACCAACAACGAAACAGGGTAAAAATTTATACACCGGTTGGTTTTTTGATGCTTCAACAGGGCTTGTTTGCGGAATTAATAAATGGATTGCAAGAACAACTAATGGCGGCACTAACTGGGATTCTATCGGTACGCTGGTAACTGATGATTATACTGTTTTTGAAGCAATGCATTTTATTAACAATGCTACAGGTTTTATTGGCGGAGGTTTAGTTATATTAAAAACTATCAACGGAGGTTTGAACTGGACTGCTTTGCCCGGAATTAATGCATCTGTAAGATGTATTTATGCCCTTGATGAAAACAATATCTTTTTCGGTACAACCGGATATTTTTTGAAAACCACTAATGGCGGCAATAACTGGATAACCTATTCCACAGGTATATATTATACAAATGAAATTTTATTTTCAGATATTAATACCGGATTTATATGCAGTAATGGAGGGACTATTTTTGTGACTACCAATGGAGGTGTAAGCTGGGTTTCAAAAGAAACAACATTATCTTCGTCTAACAGTATATATAAAACATATTTGCCATATGGAAATTCTTTTATCGAAAATTTTAATGGTACGGTATTTCCGCCATCCGGCTGGAGAGCCGTTAATGTACTTGGCAATTCTATTGTTTGGGTCAGATCAACCACCGGACCGCATTCTTCACCTGCCAGTGCTCTGATTATTAACGATTGTAATATCTCAACAGGCGGCGGATTGGATTGGCTCATATCTCCGCAGATACATATTAACTCCGGTGATACACTTTCATTTTGGATGAAACCGCTTTTAACAGGTTTCACTGATTCGTTATGTGTAAGAGTCTCCGCTTCCGACACAGCACTTTCTTCCTTCACAACAAGAGTATTATATTTAGCAGATGGGGCAGGATATCCTGCATCTTCTGTATGGACAAATTACAAAGTAAGCTTAAATTCATTGGCTGGGCAAAATGTTTACATTGGCTTTAAACATCAGGATATGTGCGGAGACGGGATATTCCTGGATGATGTTTCAGTTATTTCCCAGACTGTTCAGTCGTTAAAATTATATGTTATTGGTGATCCTAATGATATAGCTTTTACAACAAATTTAGGTGATAACTGGACAAAAATTTCTATTCTTGAACCATTCCAGAAATATTCATCAAATTGGAATTCTATGAGCATGGTTGGTTCTATTTGGGCTATGTGCGGATATGATGGTATTTTCAATGTCTCCACAAATAACGGTACAAATTGGACAACTAAAAATAACCGTTTAGTAGGCAGCATCTTTTATGATGTTTGGTGTTTTAATGGAAACGGAAAAGTTTGGGCTGTTGGCAGCCAAAGCTCAGAAAATTCATCTGACCAGGTATTGTATTCGTCAAATGGAGGAGTAACCTTTCAACCTCAAACAGTCAGCGGCTCAAAGTCTACATACGAAAGCATATGTATGGTCAATGAGAACACCGGTTATATTTGCGGCAGTTATGGTGCTGTAAGAAGAACTTTTAACAGCGGACAAACATGGGATTCATTATTTACTTCTATTCCTAATAATAATTATTTAAATAAAATTGATTTTGTTAATATAAATACCGGTTGGGTATTTTCATCTTCAACAAATGCAGGCGGTCCTATTTGGAAAACCACAAATAGCGGACTGATATGGACAGCACAGTCTCTAACGGATACTGCATCAGGCGGAAAATCTATTAGTACTGCTGACATGATAAATGAAAATTTGGGCTTTTGTATTTCCCAAAACACTTTAGTTCATATGACGACAAATGGCGGTAATAATTGGTCCGCAAAAACACCAAGATTGTATTCAGGATTTATTTATGAAATTAATATGGTATCGGCTTCCGCGGGATACGCATGCGGAACTGGAAAATTGTTCAGGACAACTAATCAATGGGCAAGTTATGATACTATTATCATGCCTTTTACACACGGTTTCAGTGCAATAAAATGGCTGGACATGAATAATGGTTTTGCTGCGTCTGGTAATGGTTTTGTTCTTAGAACTACTAATGGTGGTAATGTTTGGGAATTTATGCTAACATCTGTTTCAGGTGTAAATGGTATGTTTGTTAAAGCTATAGACACTGCATACATTGTAGGAGGATATGGCAATATATTGAAACTGGGAAGAGGACCTGTTGGTACAACAACTTCATGGGAGAACAATATACCTGAACAATATTATCTGGGACAAAATTATCCTAACCCGTTCAACCCGGTAACTGAGTTTAAGTTTGGGTTATACAATAAAGCAAAAGTAAGCTTAAAGGTTTATGATATTACCGGAAGATTAGTTCAAACATATTTTGATAATTTAGAGCTTAATGCCGGTACAATTACTGTAAAATTTGATGGCAGTAATTTAGCATCGGGTGTTTATTTTTATACCCTCTTTGTGGATGACAGCAGGATTAATACCAAGAAGATGGTTCTAATCAAATAGTGAGATAAACTATGAATCCTTATACACTCTAAAATTCTTAATAAACTAACCGTAAATACCATAAAAACATTAGTTTTTTGAGTATATTTATTCATTTTTCATTTTTATATTTATATAATTTTACAAATTTCACGTCAATGGATTTGGCAGGCAAAATCAATTTTTCTCTTTAATTACTTCGTGAAATTTCTTTACGAAAGGCCATAACAAAATGAAAAGAATTTTACTCACTATATTTTTAATACTGATCTTATATTCATTTCAAAATTATTTATACTCTCAAATAAACCAGGAATGGAAATGGGTTAATCCTTTACCTCAAGGCAATTCACTAAGATGGGTAAAAGCATTTTCAGCAACTGACTGGATTGCTGTGGGTAATAACGGAACTTTTATCAAAACTTCCGATGCAGGTGCAACGTGGGATGTTTACACAAATGCAGGTGGTAAATCACCTTCATCACACCAGGGTAATCTTTTATACAGCGGTTGGTTTTTTAATGCAAATACCGGCTTCATATGCGGAGCCAACAGCTGGCTTGCCAAAACAAATGACGGTGGTATTACATGGGAGCGTGTTAATACTCCGATTCCCGGTTCACACACTTTTACAGGATTATATTTTGTGAATGACACCGTCGGCTTTATGTCTTCACTCGGAAAATATATTATTAAAACTACGAACGGCGGTACAACATGGATAATATTACCTACAGATCCTCCATGGCAGCTGAGCGGTGATTATAATTGCATATATGCACTTGATGAAGACCATGTGTTTGCTGCTATGCCTAATTATATTTCCATAACACATAACGGCGGTGTATATTTTGTACATGATTCAACAGGTATATCAAGCCCTTATGATATATTTTTCGCAGACCCGAACACAGGAATAGTATGCGGCTCAAACGGTAATTTCAGTATAACTACCAACGGAGGAATAAACTGGACTAACAAACCTGCACCGACCACTGCAGCTTTATATAAAATGTATTGTGTTGCAGCGCCGGCAGTAAGATATTCTTTCCTGGAAGACTTCAACGGAGATATCTTTCCACCGCTTGGATGGAAGAGTGTTAATGAAATGGGACGGCTTTCGATGTGGTTTAAAACTATGCAGGAATATCATTCTGCTACCGGATGTGCATGGATACCAAACGAGTTCGATGATACAACAGGTAATGGGGGATTGGATTGGCTTATATCTCCTAAGTTATCAATCAATGCAGGTGATTCATTATCATTCTGGTTAAGAGCGGAAAGAACAGGTTTTGCACCTGATTCTCTGTGTGTCAGGGTTTCAACAACAGACACTGCAACGGCTAGCTTCACAACGAGAGTATTATATTTAGCTGAAGGACTTAATTATCCTGATACTGTCTGGACAAAATATTCATTATCACTTGATGCTTTTGCAGGACAAAACATATATGTCGCCTTTAAGCACAGGGAAATTAACGGTGATGGTCTTTACATGGATGATGTTCATCTGACATCACAGTCAAACATAACCATAACCGCTTATGCAGCCGGTGCTGATAGTTCTGTATATTATACAACTAATATGGGTGATAACTGGACTGCAATACCATGCATTGCTCCGTTTCAATATACTTCAAGCTGGTACTCAATGGATTTTTCCGGTTCAACAATAGTGCTCGCAGGCAATTATGGTATATTTAATGTCTCAACAAATATGGGTGCAACATGGTCATCAAAGAATTACAGGGCAAGCAGCTCTGCATTTTATGATGTTTGGTTCGAATCGGGAATCGGCAAAGTCTGGATGGTTGGAGCACCTGCAGTTTCGGGTTCTTACTTTGACCAGGTGCTTTACTCAGCAGACGGCGGAAAAACATTTGAGGTGCAAAATGTAAACGGCTCACGTGCAGGTTACAGAAGCATTTCTATGATTGATGCTAACAATGGATTCATATGCGGCTCGTTTGGCTCAATAAGAAAAACCATTGATGGCGGTGCGTCATGGGATTCACTTGTTACTTCTATTCCCAGTACGCTCAATTTATATAAAATCGATTTCATCGATGCAAATACAGGATGGGTGTTTTCAAATACAACCAATTCCGGCGGAACAATCTGGAATACAACTGACGGCGGATCAAGCTGGACTCAGCAAACACTGACCGATACAACATCAGCAGGTCTAAGAATATATACTGCTGATATGGTAAACGCTAATACGGGCTTCTGTATCAATGGCAAACCGGTAGTCAACATGACAACAGATGGCGGCGTGAGCTGGGGTGTAAAATCGGAAGTGCTGAATACGTCCGTTGTACGTGATATGTGCATGATTGATGCATCAAACGGCTTCGCCTGCGGTAACCAGAAAGTATTTAAGACTACCGATTCATGGGCAAATTTTGATTCCATTGCAGTACCTTTCAATGATCCATTCTATTCGACAAAGTGGCTTGATGCCGATAATGGATTCGTCGCATCTTTAAATGGTGTTGTATTAAGAACCACTAACAGCGGAACAGAATGGGATATACTTGCAACATCATCAAGCAATGTTTATAAAATTTTTGCCACATCTATTGATACTGCATATGCTGTCGGAGAAAAGGGAAATGTCTTAAAGTTTCAAAGAGGATTAGTGGGAACTACATGGAAGGGCAATGTTCCCGAACAATATTACCTCGGACAAAATTATCCCAATCCTTTCAACCCTGGCACACAGTTCAAGTTTGGCATTACAAAAAGATCTAAAATAAGCTTAAAGGTTTATGATATAACCGGCCGTCTTGTACAAACATTTTTTGACAATATGGAATTAAATCCCGGAACAGTCACAGCAAAATTTGACGGTTCAAACTTAGCATCAGGGATATATTTCTATACACTGTTTGCAGATGATTACAGGATTGATACAAAAAAAATGATACTTCTCAAATAGTGGTATAAAAATAATTTCATTTTCCAAAAGGCGTTCTTTTCAGAATGCCTTTTTTATTAGCGACTGTAAATTATTACCCGCCGTTAACTTCTAAAAAAAACAACTGCTTAATATTATAAATCATAAATTTAATAAATTCATGCTTTATTTTGTAATATATTATCAATATTTTCGGCGGATTCGATAACTTGTAAAATATTATATAATTGTCTTCTAAATAATTAACATATTTCAAACATAATTAACATATTTGAAACAATTGAAAGGATACAAATAATGAGAAAAATATTATTCTTTTTTTTCGCATTTTCCTTTTTTGCTTATTCGGTTCAAACATCAATTTCACAGGTTAACAGCCCATGGAAATGGTCACATCCCACACCGCAGGGAAATACACTGCGGTATGTGAAGGTCATCTCTCCAACAGAATGGGTTGCTTTAGGTTATGCTGGTACATTTGTCAAAACCACAAATACGGGCACAAATTGGTTTATTACTCATGCAGTAGCCGGCAATGTGGCAGTTAACCAGATTTCCTTATATAATGGCTGGTTTTTCAATTCAACAACAGGTCTGGCATGCGGTGAATCGGGTAATATAAGGAGAACAACAAATGGCGGCGTAACATGGGATTCAGTTTCCTCAGGTGTTACCGTGTTATTATATGGTATGCATTTTGTAGATGCTAATACCGGTTTTGCCTGCGGTTCTTCAGGTAATGTTATTAAAACCACTAATGGAGGATTGGCCTGGTCTCCTTTAACGACAGGTGTTACTTATACCTGCTATAATATATTTGCATTAAGTGCAAGTAATTTATATGTCGCAACGGGAACATCAGGTATTTTATTAACATCAACTGATGGCGGCACTAACTGGATAAAAGATACAACAGGAACAAGCACTACACTATATGATGTTGCCTTTAAAAATGCAAATACCGGTGTTGTAAGTGGTTCGTCAACAAACCTGAGAGTTACAACTGATGCCGGAGCGACATGGACAAGTACAGGCACAGGTTTAGCTTCGTCAACACTTTATGGTATTAATTATTTTTCTGCATCAAATACTTGGTATGCATCGGGAAACAGCTTTTATGCTTTCAGAAGTACCAATGATGGTTTGACATGGGATTCAGTTTCGTTATCAGGAAACCAGTTTTATGTTTCCACATATTATACTCTTGATAGAAACGGAACAACATTATTTACTGCAGGTGCATTTGGATTAATGAATTCATCTACAAACTCCGGAGCAAACTGGACCGCTCATAACAACCTGCCTTATTCAAGTACATTGAATGACATCTGGTGTGATAATATGAACGGAAGAGTAATTGCAGTTGGCTCAGTTGCACCTACTCCTGTATTTTATTCAACAAACGGCGGTACAACATGGAATAACACAGCTGCAACAGGTGTAACACAGGCAATGTACGGCTTGAAGATGATTAATTCGTTAACAGGATATGCAACCGGCTCATCAGGTAAAATTTTAAGAACCACAAGCGGCGGTGTATCATGGGATTCGGTTACTTATGCAGGTGTTAACGGTATTATTTATTGTCCCGATTTTATTAATGTAAATACAGGATGGATTAGCGGAGCTTCGGGAGTTGTAAAAAAGACTACTGACGGCGGTACAACATGGAATACACAGACCAGTGGTGTTACAACAACACTATATAGAATTGATATGGTCGATTCTCTTACGGGATGGTTCATTGGTTCAACCGCTACATTACGAAAAACAACCGATGGAGGTACAACATGGAATGCTCAAACACCTAATTATTCATCGACACTCTATTGGATTAATATGTTGAATGCAAATACCGGGTATCTTTGCGGTGCGGGTTCAACTTTAAGAAGAACAACCAATGGAGGAACTAACTGGGATACAGTGCTTACCCCGGTATCGGCAACACATTACTCAGTTTCATTTACAAATGTTAATACAGGCTTTGTAGTAGGTGGAACAGGTTACACAATCAGGACTTCAAATGGCGGTACTTCATGGGAAATTAATAATGACGGAGCAGCCACACATGGTGCAGTATTTGCAAAAGGATATGATTCAGCCTGGGCATGTGCATCCAGTGGTGCCGTTATGAAACTATATAACACTTTTACCGGAAGTACAACATGGAATTCACAAGTGCCTGAAGCCTATGTTTTATCACAGAACTATCCGAATCCGTTCAATCCAACAACAATTATACAATTTGCAATTCCGAAGGCCGGTAAAGTTTCTTTGAAAGTTTACGATATAACAGGCAGGGAAGTGGCTGTATTATTGAATAATATACTTTTAAATGCAGGAACGGTTAAACAAGAATTTTCCGGTACTAACCTGGCTTCCGGTGTCTATTTTTATTCATTGTTTGTAAACGATAATAAAATTGATACGAAGAAAATGGTATTGGTCAAATAAAAAAATAGCATATTTATTTCAAAAAGGCGTTCTTGAAAAAGGATGCCTTTTTTTATTTGCACACAAATTAAGCAATTTAACGCAAATTAACTTTAGTGCATTTTTCAGTACATATTTTTTTCAACCTTCCAAAATCTAACCAATTTCGTGAGCTCATATCTTATATAAAGATACGACAACAGCAATTTATATACGATATTGCCAAAGAACGATTATTTATGCTTATTCAGCAATATAAGCATCATCAATATAATTTAATATAGTAATTTCTTATTGTCAAGTTTTGTCTGAAAATAGTTTGGTTACACATTAAAAACATATCTGAAACGGGGATTTTTCGCCTGCCTGCCAAAGCCTTGGCGCAGGCAGGGATTAGAAGATTTAAAAGGATTAGATTTCCCACTTTCGAAGGTCGAAGATCCGGTTTACCGGAGGGCTTGGGGGATGATTTTATAATGAACCGGAAGTACTTAAAGTATCACTTTAACTCCTCCAACAATGGCGACAATAATTTGCTACCAAGTATTTCCCATAGCGATTTTAGTTAATGATATAGTGAAGTTTTATTTTGATGAAAAATTGGCGTTTCCGGCTCTAAATCGCAAATTTAAAATCGAAAATCTCACATCTCTGGCGGCGTTATCTCCTTATATTGCAATAAGTTAACCCATGTTTTTCAAAAACGATAACCTAATTTGATACCAACTTGATACCAACTCGGACCCGTTTTGACCCCGATTCCGACTTGTTTTGAACCCAACTCTGATTTTTACACACCCTCACATCTCATACCTAAATTTTGGATTCTATTTTTTCAAGCTAAATGTGATATTAGTATTCTGATACCAATGCCGATTATTATTACTCCGCCCAGTAATTCCATTCTTTTACCAAACACCGAACCTAATTTGACACCAAAATAAATTCCAATTAATGAAAGAGTGCCAGTAGTTAAACCAATCACAAAACTTGGATACCAGATATCTACTCTGATTAAAGCCAAACTAAATCCTACAACTAACGCATCTATACTGGTAGCCAGTGATAAAATAACTAAAGACCATCCTTTGGAGGGATCTGATTTTTGTTTATCCTTGTCATTGTGAAATGATTCATATATCATTTTACCGCCAACAAATAATAAGAGGACAAAAGCTATCCAGTGGTCAAAATATTGAATAAGTTCATTAATCCTGCTTCCAATTATCCATCCAGCGATTGGCATTAATGCCTGAAATAATGCGAAGTGAAATGAAAGACGAATAGCAGACCGCTTAGTGTTTATATATCCGTTTGTCGCACTTCCTAATGCTACTGCAAATGCATCCAATGAAAGCCCAATTGCAAGAAGCATTAATTGTATAAATTCCATTAAACAAAAATAAAAATAAATCTAATTGTAATAAATGCAAATGGGAGGTTGCAGGTTACAGGTTGCAGGTTACAGGTTGCAGGTTACAAGTTGCAGGTTGAAAGGTTGAAAGGTTGAAAAGTTGAAAGGTTGAAAAGTTGAAAGGTTGAAAAGTTGGAAAATTGGAAGATTTGCATTTGCAGTTAGACAAGGGGTTGTAATCAATGAAGAATGAAGAATGAAGAATGAAGAATGAAGAATTAACAATGAAGAATTAACAATGAAGAATGAAGAATGAAGAATTAACAATGAAGAATTGGAAGATTTGCAATTGCAGTTAGACAAGGGGTTATTGATATTGGTAGGGAAATACAGAAATTATTGAGCAGATTACATTAATAACTCCAGACTTTAATTTACTGATTACCCCTTGAAAACTCCAATTAATCACAGAGTTTTATTAATAATGAAGATTTTACATTAACCCTTTTTCAAATAACAGAGGATTTCCATACTAAGAACAACCTTTAATAAACCTATGCTTCTAAATTTTAACTAACCGAAAGACTCATTTGAAACACAACAATCATTGGTAGATAATTTGAGATTAGAAGAATTAGGTTAATTGTAAATCTCCTAATTCTGCCAGTGTTCTCGATTATTATTTATCCAATCTTGTTTGAACATCCATGAGAGACACTGGCAGTACGGAAATCATCTGTTAATCACCATTTCACCATTTCACCATTTCACTATTTCACTATTTAGCATGTGTCCCTGTCAGTTCACATTATCTATGTTAATGGGAGACAAGTTAATTAGAAATTTTCCTTAGTTTAAAATATATCTAACAAATTATTTTAACAAAATCATTTTTCTTGTCTCAAAATAATTTCCACATTCCATCCTGTAATAATAAACACCACTTGTATATGCTGATGCATCGAAATCTATTTTATAAGTGCCCGCGTTTAAATTCTCATTAATAAGAGTTTTTATTTCCCTTCCCAAAACATCAAAGACTTTTAACGCCACTAAACTATTTTGTGGAATGCTGAATTCAATATTTGTAGTGGGATTAAAAGGATTCGGATAATTTTGTGACAAATGATATTCTTCCGGAATATTAGAGTAAATCTTCTTAATTCCTATCACAAAAGATATTTTGCCTCCATAAGCACCCATATCGCTGCGGATAATTCCCAATCCCCAATCACAAGTCAGTAAGCTATCCTGGGCAGCGGGATCTCCGGCATCAATACAGGGTGAGTAACGTATGTCGCTGCAATGAATGGAATCCTGAAGGTGGAAATCACCGTTTGATGAATCCGCAAAAAATGGGTATATGTCTTTGCATCCGGTACCGAACCAGGTTTGTCCTGTTCCTCCCTGTATATCCGAATATCTTGCCGTAACAGTCTGCTGTCCTGAAAATGATAATGCAGGGTCAGAGCTGTTATATAAAATGTTATTAAAGAAATTTGCAGAGGATGAAGAGTTATCAAAATAAAAGTAAACATCACCGCCATCCATTGAGTTATTTAAATAAAATGTATTATTGCAGACATCAACCCTGCCGGTTGTTGTGGAAATATTTACACCGCCGCCTGCATCTGTGGCTCTGTTTTCATTAAAAATATTATGGTCAATTTTTGCAAACCCGTTATCAAGAAATATATTTGCCCCGCCTCCTGTTTGGTTTGAAGTATTATCGGTAAAAATATTTCTGAAAATATTCATTGAACCTCCGCCGTGCTCTATCCACAAGCCGCCTCCCTGCCATGTCGCAGTATTTCCTTTATGAATATTATCAAATAAGTTTATAACTCCTGAAGTAATTTGTATATAAGTCCCGCCGCCGCTGCCTGCAACAGAAGATGAATTACCTGTTAAAGTATTATTTCTGTATTTTACAGTTGTAGTCCCGCCGGGGCATCTTATCCAGCAGCCGCCTCCAAATTCCTTTGCTGTATTATTATCGAATGTATTTGATTCTGCAGTAACAGTTGAATTACTGCCCAACGGATAAAGCATTGCACCTGCTGCATCTCGTTGTGCCGTGTTTTGCTCAAAAAGACACCCTGTCATACTTATTGATGTCGATGTTCCGTCAGTCTGAACGAACAACCCTCCTGCAGTACCTAAAGGATATCCTGTTGTATTGGGTGATGAATTTCGTCTGAAAGTACAATTTGTAACTGTTATATTTCCGGTATTAGAAAATATATTCACACCTCCTGCCACATTTAAGGCAGTATTGTCATTGAAAGTGCAGTTCTTTAAACTAATATCTGCGGTTTGTGTTAATATATTTAAGCCGCCCCCGTAATCTGCCCGTCCATGCTGTATAACTAATCCTTCTACAAATATATCTCCGTTAGCATTTGAGGTTAATTGCAAAATCCGTCTTGTATTACCGCCTTCAAAAAGCGGGAAGCCGGCACCTTTGATAAAAATAAAATAATTCTCGTTTGAGGTGAATGTAAGTTCAGGATTTACATTGTATGTTCCTGCCACTACATTTATAGTATCATTTTGCCCGTTCGAAGCAGCAGTATTAAGAGCAGTTTGAAACTCGGTTACATTATGTACAGTGAAGTTTCCTGCATATGATAAAGTAATCAGAGACAGAAATAAAAAAAGTGTTAATAAATTTTTTAAAGCAGAATATTGAACTGTAGTGTTTGCAATTTTGAATTTTTCCGGTTTCATTCTATATATTATATTTATTATGCTTCTATTTTAATAAAATTAATTTCTTAGTTTCTGAATAATTTTCGCTTATTATTCTATAATAATAAACACCGCTTGGATATGATAATGCATCAAATTCTACTTTATATGTTCCGGGTGATAAATATTCATTAACGAGGGTTTTAATTTCTCTTCCTATAACATCAAAGATTTTTAACACCACTAAACTATTTTGTGGTATGCTGAATTCAATATTAGTAGTGGGATTAAAAGGATTGGGATAGTTTTGCGATAAACTGAATTTAGTTGGAATTTCTGATGATACTGGTTGTATGCCGATAATTTGAGAATATTTGATGGTACAAAAATCACCGCTTGGACCATTATTGCCGCCACTTACTCCGGTCACCCATACATTACCTGAATTGTTAATACTAATTGCTCTTATTGCATCAGTTGAATTAGCTGGACCGTTATACATTATTGTCCATTGCAGTGAACCTTCTCCATTATATTTCAAGGTAATAAAATCACTCAATGAGTTACTTCCACTAATCAAACCACCAGTATAAACATTTCCAATTGAATCAACCTTCATACAGTTAGCTCTATCATGTCTTCTAGCTTCATATCTCGAAACCCATTTCAATACACCCGAAGTGTCATATTTTATTGTAACTATTTTAGATGGGGGCGAATACACTCCTTCTAAGCCGCCAATATAAATGTTACCAACATAATCAAAATCTAAATCATACACATTATCCTGACCATGGCTTAAGCCATCATATCTTTTTTCCCATAACATTTGACCAAATTTGTTATATTTTAAAGTTACAATATCAAATGATGAGTTAATTCCCTCACTTCTTCCTGTAACATAAATATATCCCGAACTGTTAACTTTGATTGAATAAGCCTGGTCATTTCTGTTTGCTGTTCCATCATATAAAGCAACCCATTGCCGGACACCGTATGAATTGTACTTTATAGTAACATAATCACAGTATAATAACGATGTGAATAAATCTCCTGCAACATATACATTACCTTCAGCATCAACTGAAACAGACCTGCCATATTCCTCATAGCTGTTTGTGTCAGTGTATCTTGCAGCCCACTGCAATGTACCGGCAGAGTTATATTTTACAACGGCTATTTCGGCTTTTGTCCCATAACTGTAGCCCATAACATATACATATCCCATATGGTCTATAATCAATTCTTTGGGAACGTCAATTGAGTTACCTGTTCCATTATATCTAACGACCCATTGTTGAATGCCAGAACTGTTATACTTTATTGTAGTATAATCCAGGTTAGTGCCTGCTCCATAACTTTCAGCAGCTACATAGACATTTGAAGAATCGTCAACAGCAATTGACCATCCAAAATCCGAACTATCTATTGGACTATTGTATGTTGCAATCCATTCCTGTACACCATCTGAATTATATTTTATTGTAACAACATCAGCTCGTGGTGAAAAGCTATAACTACTTCCAGTAACATAGGAATTTCCATTCTTGTCAACTGCGATGGCATAAGCTGATTCACTACTGTTCATTGGTCCATTATATCGGGCTTCCCATTCCTGGGTTACCTGTGAGTATAATAAGCTAATATTAAGAAGTAAAAATATTATGACAGGGGAAATTATGTTTTTCATAATAAATTATTTTTAATTATATAAATAATACATAATATTTCTAAGATTAAATACTTAAAAATCCAGTGGGTTATAAAGGATATTTTTGCTTTCTATCTTAAATTAACGGCATAATAGGGGAGGGGTGGCTTTTCTTAAACTTGCCGGATTAAGTAGAATGGATGTTAAGTTTTTTGGGATTTTTGTAATCTTTTTAATATAAACCCTGAAAGAGCCCGAATTCATGAGGTTTTATCTGTAGAAATCAGTATCTTCTGTGATATCCGTGTTCCTGATTTGGCAGGCTTTTTGAATTACCTGTTTTATATAAATTTTCAAATCCTTCAGTGTTATTCACTGAATTGACATTTATTTGCGTTTTTGATATATTTGTAATCTGTACCACGATTTTTTCACGATTTTATAGTTCTTTAACGCTTAAGGTGGGCTTACTTTGTTCTTTTAAAATATATTTAACAAGCTCTAAAAAAAGAAATTTTTTAACTTAGGAAGTTTTATTAATACACAGCTATAAATTTTAAATTCTGAATTGATATCCGATTCAAAAAATATGACAGAAAATGCCGGAGAAGATAGTTTAACAAACGGCAAAGATACCGGTGCGGATGAAAAATTCAGAGCGTCTATAAAAAATCTACTCTTACTCATAAAAGACTTTTATGCTGCAGATTATACTGTAGTTTACTGGTACAACAAAGCAAAGAATAGCTTTAAGCTTCTATCTGATTCCGAAGAACCCGCGTCAGGAATTCATAAGGTAAAATTTGAAGCAGGAGATGACATACTTTCATCGGTATGTGAAAGGCAGCAGCCGAAAATTGTGGATGATGCCCCGGGTAACCTGATTCATATTTCTAATGCTCGGATAGGGTCACTTGCAGTCAACCCTTTGATAATTGATAATCAGGTCATTGGTGTTCTTGTGTGTGAAAGCAAAGCTGAAAACTTTTTCGGATTACCGAACCTTGATACTCTGAAAATTTTTTCCGATTCGATAGTGAATTATGTGAAATACTTTAGCTTGAGTGAGGAATTTGATTTTCAAGACAGCCTGCTGAAAATTCTTGCATCAGGTAAATTTAATGATAAACCTTTATATGCCATGGTTCATCTTGTATTGGAAAGGTTTGTTGACGTTGAGGATTATTTTATAGTGGTATGCAATGATGATAAGATTGCAAGAGCAAGCTTACTGAAAAAAGACGGTTCAGGACTGAACATAGAAGAAATTGAAATTGAACAAGATACGCTGATACACAAGGCAATTACAGAGAGAAAGATATTCAACAGATACTTCAGGTTTGGAGAAAATACAATGAGCAGGTACTCTGAGCATGAAGAGAAAAGTGTAAACGTGAATTTCTGTGCAATGCCGTTCTCACTGGATGGAAAGTGCTTCGGACTGATGGCTTTTGATACAAGAGAAGATGTAAGTGTAATCCAAAGTTCACTAAAAAATATTTACAAGCTGCTTTACCCTGTTTTTCTGTATTTAAATTCAGAACACAGTTCCGGAAAAGTAAGTAGTGAAAAAGAGAATAAAGCAAGAGTTAAAGGCAAAAGCGAATTTGAAAAGAGATTAAAAGGTGAGCTGGCCAGGAGCAGACAATTTGATGAACGGAATTTATTTGTAATTGCAGCCGGAATCGATAATATTGAAACCCTGTTAAAATCGGGGCACACAACCGGAGAACTGGAACAGCTATTTTTAGATGATTTGAATGCAGAATTGAACGGCTATGACCAGATTTTTAAGATAAGTGACAACAGGTATTTGATACCGGTATGCTCGGAGTCGGAAGACAGGATACATATAGAGTTTGAGAAAATACGAAAAAATATATCAATAAAAATTCATTATTCAGAAGGTAAAGAAGTTACATTTACCGCTTCGTTCGCAATAAAGAGATATCTTGATGTAACAAAAAAACAGGATGAATTCCTGGAAGAGCTTGAGGAAATGTTAAAGCTCTCAGGAAATGAAGGCGGTAACTTAGTTAAAATATAATTATCCTTTACCATTGAGGGAAAATAAATGGCATTAAAAAAGCTAAAACCTAATACACCGGGTACTAGATTTTACAGCATATCTTCGTTTGAAGAGATAACAAAATCTACACCTGAGAAATCACTGCTAAAACCACTAAAGAAGTCCGGCGGCAGAAACAATACCGGCAGGATAACGTCAAGAAGAAGAGGCGGCGGACATAAGCGTATGTACCGCATAATCGATTTCAAGCGTGATAAAGTTGGTATCGAAGGCAATGTGACATCAATTGAATACGATCCGAACAGGTCTGCACGTATAGCATTAATCAAATATACAGACGGCGAATTAAGATATATAATTGCACCCGATAACTTAAAAGTGGGCAGCACAATTGTATCATCACCCGATGCTGAAATTCAACCCGGAAATACTTTGCCGGTTGCAAATATTCCGTTAGGTGCATTTATACATAATGTAGAGTTGAAACCGGGAAAAGGCGGGCAGCTTGCAAGAAGTGCCGGCAGTTCCTGTATTATTGTTAATAAAGATGAAAAGTATACACAGATAAAGCTTCCTTCAGGAGAAGTAAGATTGGTATTAAATACCTGCAAAGCAACACTTGGTGTGGTAAGCAATCTGGAGCATGAAAATATCAGCCTTGGTAAAGCAGGCAGGTCAAGATGGCTTGGAATAAGACCATCTGTAAGAGGTGTAGCGATGAATCCGGTAGATCACCCGATGGGTGGTGGTGAAGGAAAGACCTCCGGCGGCGGACACCCGGTAAGTCCATGGGGTACTCCAGCTAAAGGTTTTAAAACAAGAAAGAAAAAGAATCCATCAAGTAAATTTATAGTAAAGAGAAGAAAGTAGTATAGAATATGCCAAGGTCATTAAAAAAAGGTCCGTTTATAGACGCAAAACTTTTAAAGAGGGTGGAAGACCTTAATAAAGCGAACCAGAAAAAAGTATTAAAAACCTGGTCAAGGTCAACGACAATAACACCTGATTTTGTTGGACACACGTTTGCAGTGCATAATGGAAATAAGTTCGTACCGGTGTTTATCACAGAAAATATGGTTGGGCATAAGCTTGGTGAATTTTCTCCTACCAGGATATTCAGGGCACATTCGGGTTCAAGGAAAGAAGAGAAAGGCGGTGCTAAGTCATAATTATGGAAGCAAAAGCAATAAAAAGATATGTACCAACAACACCGAGGAAAATGAGACTGGTTGTGGACCTTGTAAGAGGTAAATCGGTTGAAGAAGCATTAAATATTTTACATTTCTCTCCAAAACATGCATCAAATGTTATTGAGAGAACTTTAAAATCTGCCGTATCAAATTTCTCAAATAAAAATGAGACAGGTAAAGTGGATGAAAAAGCTTTATTTGTCAAAACAATATTTGTGGATGGCGGACCGTCATTAAAAAGGACATTACCTGCACCGCAGGGAAGAGCGTTTAGAATTAGAAAACGCTCGAATCATTTAACTGTAATTATTTCAGAAAAAGAATAATTAATTCAGGAGTATTAATTGGGACAAAAAACACATCCTATAGGATTCAGGCTTGGAGTAATAAACAACTGGGATTCCAGCTGGTATGACGATAAGAGTTTCGCCACGAAGCTGAAAGAAGACAGCATGATAAGAACCTATATAAAGAAGAGGTTCGATAATGCAGGAATCTCGAAGATAGAAGTAGAAAGAACAGTTAAGAAAATAACCTTGACCATTCACACTTCACGCCCGGGTTATGTTATAGGAAAAAGCGGAAAAGAAATTACCCATCTGGAAGGTGAGCTGAAAAAGATAACAAACAAGGAAATTAAAGTACTTGTAACAGAGATTAAAAAGCCTGAGCTCGATGCTCAGTTAGTAGCTGAAAACATAGCTAACCAGATATCCAACAGGGTGTCTTACCGCAGGGCTATAAAAACTGCGATAGCATCATCGATGAGAATGGGAGCAGAAGGAATAAAGATATATGTTGGCGGAAGATTAAACGGTGCAGAAATAGCCAGAAGCGAGCAGTTTAAAGAAGGAAGAATACCGCTTCAAACATTGAGATCTAATATTGATTATGCAAGCTTACCTGCTGCAACAATCTATGGAATGATTGGGGTAAAGGTATGGGTTTGCACCGGCGATAAAATCATAAGAAAGTAAACTGAAATTATAGGGAGTAAGTCATCATGGCTTTAATGCCAAAAAGAGTAAAATATCGTAAAGCACACAGGGGAAGAAGAGCCGGAAAGGCAACAAGAGGAAACTCTATTTCCTTCGGTAACTTCGGATTAAAAGCAATGCAGGCAGCATGGATAACACAAAGACAGATAGAGGCGGCAAGGGTTGCTTTGACAAGGCAGATGAAAAGAGACGGCAAGGTATGGATAAGAATATTCCCCGATAAACCTTTCACCAAAAAACCTGCTGAAACAAGGATGGGTAAAGGAAAAGGTGCTCCTGAATATTGGGTAGCTGTAGTAAAACCGGGAACAGTGTTGTTTGAGTGTGGTGGTGTTACAAAAGCAGTTGCACAGGAAGCTATGCGGCTTGCGTCTCATAAGCTGCCAATTAAAAGTAAATTTGTAGTTCGTTACGATTATCACGAATAAAATCAACTAATATGAAAGTATACGAAATAAAAGCATTAACAACGGAAGACCTTAAAGTCCGGCTTAAAGAAGAATATGAGGGGCTTGAGAACTTAAGATTCCAGAAGTCAACAGGACAGCTTGAAAATTTTAAGAGTATTCCAAATACAAAGAAACGTATTGCCCGGATAATTACGATACTAAAACAAAGAGAGTCAACTGAAAATCAAAAAGCAGAAAAATAAAGCATGGACGAAAATAAAATAACTAAAGAAACCGGTCAGTCAGTAGCAGCTTCTGTAATCGAAAGAGGAAGAAGGAAATTCCGTATCGGTAAAGTAGTCAGCAATAAAATGGATAAAAGCATTACAGTGGCTATAGAGAGAAGATTAAAGCATCCGATATACAAGAAGTACTTCAAGAAAACAACAAAGTTTATGGCACATGATGAGAAAAACGAGGCAAGCATCGGAGACCTTGTGAAGATAATGGAATCAAGACCATTGAGTTCAAGGAAAAGATGGAGACTGGTTGAAATAGTCGAGAAAGTAAAATAAATTATTAGAATCATAAAACCATGGTACAGGAAGAAAGTAACTTAATAGTTGCCGATAATTCAGGCGCTAAAAGAGTAAGATGTATAAGAGTTCTCGGCGGTTCAGACAGAAGATATGCCGGGGTCGGAGATTTGATCGTAGTATCGGTAAAGTCGGCAATACCCGGCGGAACGGTAAAAAAAGGTGAAGTCTCAAAAGCTGTTGTAGTCAGAACAAAAAAAGAGACAAGAAGAAAAGACGGTTCATATATAAGATTTGATGAGAATGCAGCAGTATTGATAAATGCCGAAAACGAACCAAGAGGAACGCGTATATTCGGGCCTGTTGCAAGAGAACTGAGAGAAAAACAATTTATGAAAATTATTTCATTAGCACCGGAGGTATTATAAAATGAGATTAACAAGGTTAAAAAAGAACGATAAGGTAAAGGTAATTTCCGGTAACCACAAAGGAAAAGAAGGAAAGATATTAAAGCTTTACAGAGACAAGAACCGCGTTATTGTGGAGGGTGTCAATATTATCAAAAGGCATACAAGACCGACACAGAAGAATCCGCAGGGCGGAATATCTCAGCGTGAAGCACCTATTCATATTTCGAATATTATGCTCATTGACCCGAAATCAAATGATATATCAAGAATAGGAATGCAGATAATTACAGATGAGAATGGCAAGAAAAAAAGAATGCGTTACGGTAAAAAGAGCGGCGAAATTATATTAAGTTAAAGTTTTAGAAATAGCATAAATGGAAAAGCCAGAAAAAGAGAAAAAAGAGAAAAAAGAGAAAAAAGAAAAAAAAGCACCAAAAGATGCTTCGGCCAAAGAAGAACCAAAGGGTAAAAAAGGCCAGAAAAAAGGTGCTGCTAAAGAACCTTATGTAGAAGAAAAGGTTCCTGTTCGTATGCTTGAGTTTTATAAAACACAGGTTGTATCAGAACTGTCGAAAAAATTTAATTATGCTAATCCTTTCCAGGTGCCAAAGCTTGAGAAGATTTGTATCAATGTTGGTGTAGGGCAGGCAACTCAGGACCCGAAGCTTGTTGAGGTTGTTGCAAGGGATATTGAAAATATTGCAGGACAGAAACCTGTTATTACCAAAGCAAAAAAATCTGTATCCAACTTTAAGCTTCGTGAAGGAATGAAGATAGGCTGTAAGGTTACCTTAAGAAAAGCAAGAATGTATGAGTTCCTGGATAAGCTGATAAGTATTGCAATACCGCGTATAAGAGATTTCCACGGAGTGCCTGATAAAGCATTTGACGGAAGAGGCAACTATACGCTCGGATTAAAAGAGCAGGTAATATTTCCCGAGATAAATGTGGACAGTGTAACAAAGCCATTTGGAATGGATGTTACATTTGTGACAACAGCAAAAACAGATGAAGAAGCAACCGAATTATTAAGAGCATTTGGAATGCCTTTTGTCAAGAGGCAATCATAAAAATTAATATTTAATAGGAGTACAATTGGCAAAAACAAGTCAGGTAGCTAGACAGAATAAAAGAGTAAAGCTTGTAGCGAAGTTTGCACAGAAAAGAAAAGAGCTAAAAGAGAACGGTGATTTTGACGGACTTTCTGCTTTACCGAGAAACAGCAATGCTGTAAGACTTCACAGCAGATGCGCAGTTACAGGCAGGGCAAGGGGATTTTACAGAAAGTTTGGAATATCAAGATTAACTTTCAGGAAAATGGCTCTTGAAGGCAAAATTCCGGGTGTTAGAAAAGCAAGCTGGTAATAATTTTAATAAATATTAGAAGTAATTAATAATGTATACCGATCCAATATCAGATTATTTAACAAGAGTCAGGAACGCTTTGAAAGCAAAGAAAAAGAGCGTGGAAATTCCTGCCTCAAATATGAAGAAGCAGATTTCCGAGATCTTGCTTAAAAATTCATTTATAAGTGATTATAAATTTGAAGAAACTCCGGATAACCAGGGAAGAATTGTAGTTAAGCTGAAATATAACAACAATGAGAGTGTTATATTAGGCCTGGAAAGAGTTAGTAAACCCGGAATAAGGAAATATGTTGGCAATAAAGAAATACCCAGGGTATTAAACGGGCTTGGAATTGCCATTGTATCCACATCAAAAGGGTTAATGACAGATAAAGAAGCAAGACAGCAAGGTATAGGCGGAGAAGTAATCTGCAATATCTGGTAATAAATAAAAATAAGAATTCGTATAAGGTAAATAAAAATGTCTAGAATAGGAAAAAAACCTGTAAAAATATTATCGGGTGTAAAAATTACAAAGAACAATGACATCATCGAAGTAACCGGTCCTAAAGGTACACTGAGTATGAAGGTTCTCCCGGTAATTAGTTCTGAAATAAATAATGAAGAAGTTCAGTTTTCAAGAAGCTCTGATCTTAAAAGAGAGAAAGCTCTTCATGGATTATACAGTGTTTTATTGAAAAACATGGTAACAGGTGTTACAACCGGTTTTACAAAAAGATTGGATTTAGTAGGTATCGGATACAGAGCTGAAATAAAAGCTAATAAATTATTTTTGAGTCTAGGTTATTCACATCCGATCATATTTGATGCGCCTGAAGGAATAAAAGTAGAAACTCTTTCCGATACGTCAATTTTAGTATCGGGAATAGATAAACAGCTTGTCGGACAGGTAGCAGCAAAGATAAGGTCATTCAGACCACCGGAACCATACAAAGGAAAAGGAATTAAATACGAAGGCGAATTCGTAAGAAGAAAAGCCGGAAAAGCAGCAGCAAAATAATTCAACAACGATTTTAAATTATTAATAGATAATGGGTATTACATCAAAACTTACTTCACGTCAGAAGATTAAATATAGAATACGTAAGAGAGTTATAGGAACCGGTGAAACTCCGCGTTTAAATGTATTCAGAAGCTTGTCAAATATATATGCAAGCTTAATTGACGATATCAGTGGAAAAACGCTGTTAACCGTATCAACATTGGGTGCAGACTTTAAGACAGCTGCGCAGGATAAGATGAAAAAAACTGATAAAAGTAAGATAATCGGGAAATTACTTGCACAAAAAGCATTGGAAATGAATATAAAAAAGATAGTTTTTGACAGAAACGGTTATTTATTTCATGGCAGGATAAAAGCTATTGCAGAAGGTGCAAGAGAAGGCGGTCTCCAATTTTAATATTAACAGGATTCCATCTTAGTACAATTTGTTGGAAAAACACGCATAATTGTACAAAGATGGAATCTTTATATTCAAAAAAAACTCTCGGGTCGTCTAATGGCAGGACAGCGGCCTTTGGAGCCGTTAGTGGAGGTTCGAATCCTCCCTCGAGAACTCGAAATTTTGATTTTTTAGCTCATATTATAGATTTTTAATTTTTTTTTATATATATTTGTAAATCTCAAGTTTATAATTTTTATTAATGGCAAGAAAAGTAAAAGTAGGCGAACTACAGTTAAAAGATAAATTAGTTTATATTGGCAGGGTAGCAAAAGTTGTAAAAGGCGGCCGCAGATTCAGCTTTACATCAGTAATAGTTGTAGGTGATGGAAATGGCCATGTAGGAATAGGATTAGGAAAAGCAAACGAAGTATCTTCTGCAATAGCAAAAGGTGCCGAAGATGCCAGAAAAAATATAGTTTTTGTACCTTTAAGAAGGGGAACCTTACCACACTCTGTAATAGGTAAATACGGCGCCGGTAAAGTGCTTTTAAAACCCGCTTCTCCGGGTACAGGTTTAATCGCCGGCGGCGGTGTAAGGGCAGTTCTGGAAGCTGTTGGTGTCCAGGATGTACTTACCAAATCACTCGGCTCTTCGAATCCTCATAATATGGTTAAAGCAACAATGAATGCATTAAAAAATGTTTTTGATGCAAAAGCTTTAGCTGCAAGAAGAGGAACTGAAGTAAGTAAAATTTTTATGAATTAATCAGGATATTGATTAAGTGGCAAAGATTAAAGTTAAACAAATAAGAAGTACAATTGACAGGCCAAATAAGCAGAAGCTTATCATCAAAGCTCTGGGCCTGGGAAGAATTAACAAGGTTAAGGAACATAATGACACTCCTCAAATAAGAGGAATGATATTTAAAGTTAAACACCTTGTAGAGGTTTTCGCTTAAGTACTGTGCTCCATGACTGACGTCATCATGGTAAACGAGAAAAAGTGAATATTTTAATAAATCATTAATAACATTATAGGAGGAAAAATAATGTTAAAGAAACATTTTACAATTTTGTTATTGCTTGTGATAATGACAGCCGGTGGATTTGCACAGTCAATTCCAAGCGGAACGGCAAGAGTTGAAGCTCTGGGTTTAAATCCGTTCATCATGGATGCAGCCACAGACATCAACAGAAACCCTGCTTGGGGCGGTTATTATAGAAATTACATTTTCGGTGACATCGGTAAAGCAGAAGGTTCAGATAATGCTTTTTATCTTGATAATCAGTATCTGGGCGTAAATTTCGGTCTTGGAAAAACCTGGAATGCAGGTTTGGTTATTAACAAGAACGAAGGTATAATTTTCGAAGGTCTGTTTAATACCAATGAAACATTTAGGAATTCATTTATTTCAAATCCTATAGTTCCTATAAAATTATTGGTTGGATATACAAACAGCAGCAAGAAATTACATGTAGGTCTTGCACCATATTATGGAGCTTGGTCATCTGATACAATATCAGGTGCCAATTCATTAAAAAAGAAATCCGGTGTATTAGGCGGAACTCTTGGTGTTGTATCAATAATGAAAAACGGATGGGTTGAAGGAAATGTTGATTTCCGTATGAACAGTTTCGAATTAACCAGAGTTATATCGGAACCGGCATCAACAGTAACATACAAGAATGATGGCGCAATGGAAATAGCTGCAGCATTAAGGGCGTTTTTTACGGTTAATAGACCTAATAAAATTAACGTAGTACCCTATGCAAATTTTAGGATGGTTAATTGGCAGCCAAATTATGTTCCGGTTGATCCAACAGGACACGATTACAAATGGTTCAATTTAGGCGTTGGTATTGGTGTTAATATGCCGGTATTAGACGATGGTTTATTTGCAGGCGGCTTATCTTTCGGTATGGGTTCATTTGAAGATATAGCAACAGCAAATAATGAAACAGGAATAACTTATAATTATAAAAACAGTTCCACAACTCTTCCGCAGTTCAACGCTGGTTTAGAGTGGCAGTTTGCTGATTGGTTTACCGGAAGATTAGGATTCATGAGATCGGTTATTAAAATAAAAGAAGAATATTCACAAACAGTCGGTGGTGTTTCAAGTTCTGCAGAAGTTAATAACACTTTCGCAAGCAATCCTGATCAAACAATATCACTTGGTGCAGGATTCCATTTTGACAGGTTCAGCTTAGAAGGAACAATTGGAGAAAAGTTCTTCCAGAGAGGACCGTATATTTTAAGTGGTAAGGGTACTGATATGTTTGGTGTTCTTTCAGCATCATATAATTTTAATAAATAAGCGATAATAACCTTTTTAAAAAAAGGCCCCTTGCTATTAAAAGCAAGGGGTCTTTAATTGTTCAAAATAATCCCACACAATAAACACCTGATATAAAATAATTATCGGGTAACAAGGACAAACAAAGTAATATGGATATTCTAAGCAATCTTAAATACGCAGAAGGTTCAAAGAAGAAAAGGAAAAGAGTAGGAAGAGGCCCGGGTTCGGGTCATGGTAAAACTTCCTGTAAAGGTCACAAAGGCCAGAAATCACGCTCAGGTGCTAAGACACGTGCATGGTTTGAAGGTGGACAGATGCCTTTGCAAAGAAGAATTCCTAAATTTGGGTTCACAAATCCGGGAAGAGAAGAATTTCAAGTTTTAAACCTTGGTAAGCTTCAGAGTTTTTATGATAAAGGAACATTGAGCGCTGATAGTTTAAATCCTGAAGTTCTTTACAAAGAAGGATTGATATCTAAGAAGAGCACACCGGTGAAGATACTGGGAGATGGAGATTTTAAGCAAAAACTTATAATTTCAGCTAATAAGTTTAGTAAAACAGCTATTGAGAAAATAGAAAAAAACGGGGGTAAGGTCACTTTATTATGAGTGGTTTTGTTGAGAGTTTTAGAAATATATTTAAGATACAGGAGCTTAGGCAAAGAATTATTTTCACCGTATTACTGTTAATAGTAGTAAGAATTGGTGCACATATAACACTTCCCGGTATTGATACCGGATTACTGGCAGAGGCTTCTAAAAACCAATCGGATAATACACTTTTCGGTTTATATGACCTGTTTGTAGGCGGGGCATTTAAAAATGCTGCAGTATTCGCCTTAGGAATTATGCCTTATATAAGTTCATCAATTATTATCCAGTTATTGGGTGCTGTTATACCTTATTTCCAGAAGCTGCAAAAAGAAGGTGAAGCCGGCAGAAAAAAGATCAACCAGATGACAAGATACGGAACAGTTCCGGTTGCTTTAATGCAGGCATGGGGTGTTAGCGTTCAGCTAGGCAGCAGAAACGTTGCAGGCGTCAGCATATTATCTCCTGAAATTTCGCCATTCCTGTTTACAGTCTCCTGCGTTATTCTTTTAACAGCAGGCACAATTTTTATGATGTGGCTTGGTGAGCAGATAACAGAAAGAGGAATTGGAAATGGTATTTCATTAATTATTTTCATCGGCATCATAGACAGGTTCCCGTATGCAGTATTTAACGAAATAGATGTTGTGAAATCAGGTGCAAGGAATTTAATTATTGAATTATTAATAATTGTTGGATTGGTTCTTATAATTGCTGCGGTAGTTTTGGTTACTCAGGCAATGAGAAGAATACCGGTGCAATATGCAAAACGCGTTGTAGGAAGAAAAATATACGGTGGAGTTACACAATACATACCACTGCGTGTTAACCAGGCAGGTGTTATGCCAATTATTTTTGCACAATCGATTATGTTTGTGCCAAACACGATATTAACATTTTTCCCGAACAGTGACATTATGCAAAGTGTTGCCCAGCATTTTAATCAAACAAGTTTGGTTTATGCTTTGTTGTACGGAAGTTTGATTGTATTTTTCACATATTTTTATACTGCCATTGCATTTAATCCGAAAGACGTGTCGGATAATATGAAAAAGCAGGGAGGCTTTGTGCCGGGAGTAAGACCCGGAAAAGCTACGTCAGATTTTATTGATAATATATTAACGAAGATTACTTTACCCGGTTCAATATTTCTTGCATTTATTGCAATATTACCTGCATTCATTGCACAGGCAGGTGTAACACAAGGTCTCTCGCAGTTTTTTGGAGGCACCAGCTTACTTATAATTGTAGGTGTAGCTCTTGATACATTACAGCAAGTAGAATCACATCTTGTGATGAGGCATTATGACGGCTTCATGAAGAGTGGAAGAATCAGGGGAAGAAGGGCTTAAATTGGTGTGGTTAAAACTATCTCGGAAATAAACAGCATTAGGGAGAGCTGCAGAATTGTTGCAGGAGTATTATCCCACATTGAAAAATTTATTAAACCGGGTATAACCACTTTAGAGTTAGATACAATTGTTGAAGATTATATTATGTCAAAAGATGCAATACCGGCATTTAAAGGATACACAGTTAATAATAATGCTTTTCCGGCAAGTGCATGCATCTCGATAAATGAAGAAATAGTACATGGTATTCCGGGTCCGCGGAAACTTATTGAAGGCGATATAGTAAGTGTTGATGTTGGTGTAAAGAAGAATGGCTATTATGGTGATGGTGCAAAAACTTTTCCGGTTGGAAATATTTCGGACGGGAAAAGAAAGCTCTTACAAATAACTGAAGAAAGTTTATACAAAGGATTAGAGAATGCTTCAGATGGAAAGTTTGTAAATGATGTTTCCCTTGCTGTTCAGCAGCATGTTCAATCTAACGGATTTTCAGTGGTAAGAGAGCTTGTTGGTCATGGAATAGGGAAGAAGCTTCATGAAGAACCGCCTATACCGAATTATTATTATTCAGGAAACAGGTACAGATTCAAAGCAGGAATGACAGTAGCAATAGAACCGATGGTAAATTACGGGACATACAAAGTAAGAGTACTTGATGATAAATGGACATATGTGACGCAGGATGGAGAACCATCAGCTCACTTTGAACATTCAATTTTAATCACTAAAGATAAGCCGGAAATTTTAACGGTAGAATAAATAAAACTTAATGGCAAAGCAAGGTTCAATTAAAGTAGACGGTATTATAACAGATACTTTACCTAATGCTGCTTTTAAGGTTAAGCTGGAAAACGGTCATGAGATAATAGCTCATATATCCGGCAAGATGAGAATGAATTTTATTAAAATCCTTGAAGGCGATAAGGTTGCAGTAGAACTTTCACCATATGACCTTACACGCGGCAGGATAACATACAGGTATAAATAATTAAGAGTACCCTGCAAAGGTAACTCTAATAAATAATAAAGGTAATAAAATGAAAGTCAGAAGCTCTGTTAAAAAACTCTGCGAACACTGCAAGATAATAAAGAGAAAAGGTGTTATAAGAGTCATTTGCAAGAACCCTAAGCATAAACAAAGACAGGGTTAGAATTTTTTGTTAAAAGAATAATTACAGGAGTAACAAATAAGTGGCAAGAATAGCAGGAATAGACCTTCCTAAAAACAAGAGAGTTGTAATTGGATTAACTTCCATTTATGGTATTGGAAGAACTTCATCTGGAAAAATCCTTGATGAAGCCGGTGTAAATCATAATACGAAAGTAAATGAACTTACGGATGATGAAGTAAATAAGATACGTACAATAATCACAACCGATTACAAGGTAGAAGGTTCATTAAAAACAGAAGTCCAGACAAACATAAAAAGGTTAATGGATGTCGGTTCATACAGGGGCAAGAGACACAGAAGAGGATTACCCGTAAACGGGCAGAGAACCAAGACCAATGCAAGAACGAGAAAAGGAAAACGTAAAACAGTTGCAGGCAAAAAGAAAGCAGCTGCTAAGAAGTAATAACTAAATATTTATAATGGCACAAACTCCAAAGAAAACAAAAAAGAAAATCCAGGTAGAAGCAATCGGTATTGCACACGTTAAAGCAACGTTCAATAACGTTATAATAACTTTAACAGACACATACGGCAACACAATAGGATGGTCTTCTTCCGGTAAGATGGGATTCAAGGGTTCCAAGAAAAATACACCGTTTGCCGCCCAGGTAGGAGCAGAGGCAGTAGCAAAATCGGCATATGACCAGGGATTGCGTAAAGTGGATGTATTGATAAAAGGCCCCGGAGCCGGCAGGGAAGCAGCAATCAGGTCGCTTCAGACAGCCGGTCTGGAAATATTAAGCATAAAAGACATAACTCCTATTCCTCATAACGGCTGCAGGCCGCCAAAGAGAAGAAGAGTATAATTATAAAATTTTTTTTAATCAGCTAATACATATTCAATTATAAATGGCAAGATACACAGGTCCAAGTTGTAAACTTTGCAGAAGAGAAAAACAAAAGTTATTCCTTAAGGGAACCAAGTGCTTTACCGAGAAATGCCCGGTAGAAAGAAAGAACTATCCTCCGGGGCAGCACGGATTGTCACGCAGGGCAAAGGTTTCCGATTACTCCATACAGCTCAGAGAAAAGCAAAAAGTTAAAAGAATGTATGGTCTGCTGGAAGCACAATTCAAGAATTATTTTGATTTTGCATCCAGGCAAAAGGGCAGAACAGGTGAAAACCTCGTAAGGCTGCTTGAAAGAAGAATGGATAATGTAATATACAGGTTCGGGCTTGCTCCTTCAAGAAAAGCAGCAAGACAGCTAATATTGCATGCTCATTTTCTCGTAAACGGTAAAGTAGTAAATATCCCTTCATTATTATTAAGAGCAGGCGATACTGTTGCAGTTAAAGAAGAGAGCAAACAGTTGAAGCAGATACATGAATCAATGAAAAGAATGAAAGATGATATGCTTCCACAATGGCTGCAGGTAGATAAAGCAGCTCTTAAAGGCACATTCTTAAATGTACCCGAAAGAATGGATATTCCGTTTAATGCAAGTGAACAATTAATAGTAGAATTATATTCAAAATAAAATAAAACATGCAAAATAATTTTATTCAATTTCCGGATAAGGTTGTGCTTGAGCAGGAAACTTATAATAAAAGTTTCGGAAGGTTCATAATACAGCCGCTGGAAAAAGGTTACGCTGTTACACTCGGCAATTCATTACGCCGGGTATTGATTTCTTCGCTCCCCGGTGCTGCAATAACAGCTATTAAATTGAATAACGTACCTCATGAGTTTTCAACTATCAAAGATGTGGTTGAAGACGTTTCTGAAATTGTGCTGAATCTTAAAGAGGTAAGGTTTAAACCCCGTATTAAGGGTTCCAATAAGATAGAATTACGTTTAAAAGGCCCGCTTGAGTTTATTGCAAGGCACATTCAGGAAAGTACTGAAGATTTCGAAATAGTTAATCCTGACCATCACATTGCAACTTTAAACAAAAATGCAGATGTGTCAATTACTTTAAAGATCGGTACAGGCATTGGTTATGTTCCGGCTGAAGAGAATAAAGATGCCGAACAGGATTTATTAATGATACCGATAGACTCAATATTTACACCTATAAAGAATATAAAATACGACGTTCTTTATACCAGGGTAGGACAAAAGACAGATTACGAAAAGCTGGTTCTCGATATTACTACAGACGGAACAATAACGCCTACAGAAGCATTAACCCAGGCGGCTAAGATATTGAATGAACATATTATGATGTTTATAAACTTTGATAAAGTAACTGAAGAGAAGAAAGTAGTAAAAAGCGAAGAGACCGAATTTTCAAAGATAAGAAAGATGTTATTGATGCCTGTTGATGAGCTGAAACTTTCAGTAAGAGCACAAAACTGCTTAAGATCGGCAAATATCAAGACACTTGCAGATTTAGTCCGCCACCAGGAAGTAGAAATGCTTCAATTCAGGAACTTTGGAAGAAAATCTTTGGCAGAGCTTGGCGAAATACTGCAGGAGAATGGCTTAACGTTCGGAATGGATGTGGATAAATACATTAATAATGAAGAATCATAAATTTTAGCAGCTAATATTTACCAATGATACATAGACGTAAAGGCAGAAAACTAAAAAGGACAGCTTCACACAGGAAAGCACTGCTTTCCAATCTTTCGGTTTCTCTTATAACACATAAGAAAATAACAACGACACTTGCGAAAGCAAAAGAGTTGAGAAGGTTTATAGAAAGCTTAATAACAAAATCAAAGAAAGCATATCTTGCCGGAGACGGGAAGGATGCTTATAAACTGCATTTAAGAAGAGAAGCACAAAAGTTTCTTCAGGATAAAGGTGCAGTAAAATTATTATTTGATGAAATAGCTCCAAAGATAGCAGAGCGTCCGGGCGGATATACAAGAGTATTAAAAATGGGCAGAAGACTTGGCGACGCGGCGGAAGTTGCTTTGATTGAATTGGTCGATTATAATCTTGAGCAGACAGATAATAAAGGAAAAGCTGAAGATACAAAAGGAAAGACAAAATCAGACACAAAAAAACCTGGCAGCAAGAAGCCAAAAAAATCAGCCGGTAAAGAAAAATCTGCAGGAAAAGAAAAAGCAGCGGGAAAAGAAAAAGCTGCAAAGCCAGGTAAAAAGAAAAAAGAAAAAGCGGCAACTGAATAAATAGTTCTTTGACCTTGTACAGATAATACAGGATGTTTATAGTTACATAAAGACACGGTAATAATATAATAAATTATCCATTTAATGAAGATACAAACAGCTGAATTTGTTAATAGTGTGACCGATCTTGGCCAATTGCCAACTGCTCATCTTCCTGAAATAGTCTTTATTGGCAGATCCAATGTAGGTAAGTCGTCATTAATTAACAAATTGTGCGGTAAATCTAAGCTAGCGAAGACAAGTTCAATTCCGGGTAGAACCAGGCAGCTAAATTATTACCTGATAAACGAAGAATTCTATTTTGTCGATTTGCCCGGATATGGTTATGCTAAAGTCCCGGAGCAGATAAAAACCGGATGGAGAAAATTGGTTGAAGATTATATTAGCACTCGCAAAAATATTAAGCTTGTATTTGAATTGATGGATTCAAGGCATGACCCAACTTATCTTGACCAGTTAATGGTTAATTGGTTGGAGTATTACGAGATCAACTACGCAATTGTCCTTACCAAATCCGATAAAATATCACAGAACAAAATGGAAAGACAGATTTACAGAACAAGCAAAATTGTCAGTAATGAACAATTGTGCAGGGACTATATTCCATTTTCGGCTATTTCCGGTGAGGGCAGAAATACTGTCATGAAGTTGATAGAAGAAAGCCTGGAATCATAGTATATATTGAGATAGATTCTTCTCCGTTATTATTGGCTTTATAATAGAATTGTTGTAATACCCGGGAAGGTAAAGAGTTGATTCCCTTGACCGGTTTACCACACAGAGAATTTGTAAAAGTATTGAAATAAAATTTTACTGTTAAAAGAAATATTTTTAACAGTAAAATTTTTTTTGTATATTACATCATACCGTTTAACTTATCTTAACATAATAAGAGAAAAAAACGAATTTGTTTTTTTATTTTCGCACTGATAATGAACAGGAAAATCAAAGTAAATGTTTTTATAGCCGATGATTTGCATAAGTCCGGCATTACGATGCTCAAAGATTTTGGATTTGTCATATACGTTAAAAAAGGGCTGGATAACTTAGCACTTCTCAGGTACTTAAAGCTAAAAGCCGCAAATGAATCAATTCTGATTTTCCGTTCTGTCAGAATTATTGATAAATGGTTTATAGATGAATTATTAAGGACGACAAATATTAAAATACTTTGCACAGCATCAACCGGAACTGATAATGTAGATGTTGAATATGCAAAAATGAAAAAAATAAAAGTCCTGAATGTACCAGACGGCAATTATGTTTCGGCAGCTGAACATACATTTGCTATGCTCCTTGCTATTGTAAAAAATATTACTGAAGCTAATGATGATATGAAAAAAGATATTTATGATTATAAAAGATATTTGAATTATGAATTGCGGGGAAAAACAATAGGTATTATTGGTGTTGGAAGAGTTGGTTCAACCGTTGCTAAGTATGCAAGAGCTTTTAATATGAATATACTTGGTAATGATATAAAACCCGGTTTAAAAAATAAATATCCATGGATAAAATTTGTTTCTAAAGAAGAGCTTTTGAAAAGTTCTAATATAGTTTCAGTTCATACACCACTTGATTCATCAACGAGGAATTTGTTAGATAAAAACAGATTAAGTTTGTTAAAGAAATCGACTGTGTTATTAAATTGTGCCAGAGGAGGAATTGTAGATGAATCTGTATTAATAAAAATGTTAAAACAAAAGAAAATATTTTTTGCAGGCCTGGATGTATTTGTAAATGAACCTTACATTAACAAGAGTTTTTTAGAATTGCCAAATATAATTTTAACACCGCACCTAGCAGGGAAAACAAAAGAGAGTAGGGAGAGAATTTCATTGAATTTGGCGAAGCAAATAATTGAAATTTATAAGTTTAAATAATCAATATCTACTGTCTTATTAAATTGAAATACTCATCAAAATTCCGTAAATTAATAAAAATTAGCAAAATTTGTCCCAACGGGACTCCATTGGAGGAAATATGAAATTCACCGTTACCAGTAGTGAATTAATTAATGCTATCAATAAAGTAATAGGAGTTACACCAACCAGGTCAACTCTTCCAATTCTTGGAAATATCTTCATGGACCTGACAGGCAATGAGCTTACATTGATAGGTTCAGATCTCGAAGTTTATGTAAAAGCAGTAATTAACGTAAAGGGAAAAGAGAATGGTTCGGTAGCGGTGCCTGCGAAAAAGCTTGAAACCTTAATTCAAAACCTGCAGGGAAAAGAACTGAATATTGAGCTTCAGCAAAACTATAAGCTGACCATTAAAACAAAAGGCGGCAGGTGGCATATAACAGGTGAAGACCCGAATGATTTTCCCCTTCCTGCTGAGATAGAAAATGCTAAATCAATTGACCTGGATAACAAGTTGCTTTGCAGGTATTTATCGAAAGCAGTGCATGCGGCAAGCCAGGATGAATTAAGACGCAGTATGAACGGTGTTTATTTCGAAATCAGCAGCGGTGAGTTCAGAATAGTATCTACCGATGGTCACAGGCTGGTCAGAATAAAACGTTATAACTTTGATTATGATGGTGATAAAACAAGCATGCTTGTTCCTATTAAAACATGCCAGATGATGATAAAGCTTTTCCGCTCTTCTATTGTTAAAGCAGCAGAGATAAAAACCAACGGAGAAGAAAACTTAGACGGTACAACAGAAACATCTGACAATGAACCGTCACAAAATGTTAATATTTTATTCAGTACAGAGTTTATTCAATGCAGCTATAATAATGTAACAATAACATCAAGATTGATTGATGATACATTCCCCAATTACGAATCTGTAATACCAACCGATAATGAGAGGCATTTAACAGTAGAGAAGCAGGCACTTTTAGGTTCAATTAAAAGGTCCATCATTATGTCAGACCAGGTGACAAACAGGACTTCCATGTTAATAACCGAAAAGGAGTTAAAAGTTAAAGCTTCCAATAATGAATTTGGAACAGATTCAGAAGAAGTAATTGATTGCGAGTTTATATCGGATGTAGAAATTACAGACACAGAAGATTTTGAAATTTCCTTTAACGGGAAATATTTACTTGATGCAGTACAGCAATTTGACAGCGTAGAAATTAAATTTAATTTCAGCACACCACTAAAAGCATCAATTCTGCAGCCAACTGAACAGAGTGAAGATGAAGACATGATTATGCTGGTAATGCCTGTTAGAAATATATGACAAATGACCCTGGAGAATTTATTACTGGTAAACTTTAAAAACTATAAGGATAGTTCTTTTAATTTTAATTCGCGGTTTAATTTTATATACGGCGATAACGGTAACGGAAAAACCAATCTGCTGGAAGCAATTTCTATGCTGTGCTACACAAAGAGCTTTCTACAATCATCTGAGATTGAATGTGTAAAATACGGAGAGAGTGAATTTGAGGTTTCCGGCAGCTTCAGAAATTCTTTGAACAGCTCGCAGAAGGTTGCTTACAGGTACAGTGCTGATGAGAACAGAAAGTCTGTTTCGGTGAATAATGAAGTTCTTGGAAGACTTAGCTCATTTTTTGGTGAATTGCCGTTAGTTGTACTAGCGCCCGGTGATTTAAAGCTCACGCAGGGAACTCCCGGAGACAGGAGAAGAAATTTTGATATTATTATTTCCCTGATGAGCCATTTATACTTTGATGACCTGAAGAATTATACAAGGATTGTAAAGCAAAAAAATTCCTTATTAAGAGATAATTTATTAACAAAAAAGTACAGCAATTCGAAGTTAATAGACCTTGTTGAACCATGGAATACGGAATTAATTGATGCAGGAATTAAGCTAATTCAGAGAAGAGCCGGGTTTACAACCGAATTCCAGGAATACATGAATATCAATTTTCATGATATAGTCGGAGACAGATATCAGCCAATAATTTCATATAAACCAGATATTTATGAGGGATTTAATAACGGTACTTTTGATGTTATAAATATTAGGAACAGGTTCGAAAATAAGATTACAGAGTTTTATCCGTTAGAAGTCAAACGCGGTATGTCACTCGTTGGACCGCACAGAGATAATTATGTTTTTACGATGCTGAAAAACGGCAACAGCTTTGATGTAAGAACATTCGCTTCGCAGGGAGAGCATAAAACATTTATAGTTGCTCTCAAATTTTCTGAATATGAGTATTTAAAGAACAAAACAGAATCAGAGTATAAAGGTGAACCGATTCTGCTCTTAGATGACCTATATTCGGAGTTAGACAGAAGCAGAAAAGAAAAGATAACGAACTTGCTTCCGAAGTTAAATCAGGTCTTTCTCACAACTACGGATACAGGATATCTAGAGCTGCTTAAACAAAATTTTAAAGAAGACGAATTGTCATCATTTAACATTATAAATGGAACGCAAAAAGCAGCCGGTTGACCTGGCAGAAAGAACCAAAAGTACAGCACCATTAAAAAAAGAGCTTGATGGATTGCTGAAGGGAATTAAAAGATACCAGAAGCAAAGATATGCTTTCTGGGAATCGGTTGTAGGTGAGAAGATAGCAAAGGTGGCAATGCCGATAAAGAATAAAAAAGGGGTTTTATTTGTAAAAGTTGAAGATGCAGTTTGGAGATTTGAGCTGACAAAAAGGAAAGACGAGATAATAGAAAAAGTAAATTTACATTTGAAAAAAAATACAATTAAAGATATAGTTTTTATTTAATAGATGAATAAATTGAAAAAAACAGACGCAACAGTTACACCAAATCCTGAAACTTACAGTGCCGAAAATATTCAGGTGTTAAAGGGTTTAGAGCACGTAAGAAGACGTCCTGCCATGTATATCGGTGATGTTTCAAGCAGGGGTCTTCACCATCTTTCATACGAAGTTGTTGATAACAGTATAGATGAAGCGTTAGCAGGGTATTGTGATAAAGTATCACTCTGGATAAATAAAGACGGCTCTATTACAGTTGAAGACAACGGCAGAGGAATTCCAACAGATATGCATCCTACGGAGAAAAAATCTGCATTGGAAGTTGTAATGACTGTCCTGAATGCCGGCGGAAAGTTCAACAGGGATACCTATAAAATTTCAGGTGGCCTTCATGGTGTTGGTGTATCGGTTGTAAACGCATTAAGTGAATGGCTTGAAGTGGAAGTTTACCGTGACGGCAAATGCTTTTACCAGAAATATAAAGCAGGTGTTCCTGTAGCTGCTGTAAAAGTTACAGGTAAGGTTTCGCCTAAAAAGACAGGTACAAGAACTACCTTTATGCCCGATAAAAGCATATTTAAAGTAACAAACTTTAAATATGAAATTATCGAAGAAAGGTTAAGAGAGCTTGCATATCTTAACAAAGAAGTTACCATCTTTATTAAAGATGAAAGAACCGATGAAGAGAATAAATTCCATTTTGAAGGCGGTATAAAAGAGTTTGTTAAATATATTGACTTGAACAGGAAATCATTCCAGAAAGAGCCAATCTTTATTAAAGGTGAAAAAGATAAAACTGTTGTTGAAGTAGCTTTCCAATACAATGAATCATATAATGATAATATTTTTACATATGTAAATGATATTAACACTCATGAAGGCGGCACACATTTAATTGGATTTAAAACTGCATTAACAAGAACCTTAAATAACTACGGTTACAAGAATAATATAATCAAGAATGAAAAGATACAATTAACAGGAGATGATTTCAGAGAAGGTTTATCGTGCGTAATCAGTCTTAAAGTGCCTGAGCCGCAGTTTGAAGGACAAACCAAAACAAAATTAGGAAACAGTGAAGTAAAAAGCATTGTAGAAACCATAGTTGGTGAAGAATTACAGGTTTATCTTGATGATAATCCTTCAGTGGCAAAGAAGATAATTGAGAAATGTTTAAGAGCCGCAGAAGCAAGGGAAGCCGCGAGGAAAGCACGTGAGTTAATCCGCAGGAAAAATGCTCTTGAATTCTCAGGTTTACCCGGAAAATTAGCTGATTGCTCAATTAATGACCCCGAACATTGCGAAATATACCTCGTAGAGGGTGATTCAGCAGGTGGGTCTGCAAAGCAGGGAAGAGACAGAAGATTCCAGGCAATACTACCGCTTAAGGGTAAAATTTTGAATGTTGAGAAGGCAAGAATGAATAAGATACTTGAGAATGATGAAATAAGGTCTATTATAACTGCTCTGGGAGCTGGATTTGGGAACACAGAAGAATTTGATGAAGCAAAGGTCAGGTATGGCAAGATAATCCTTATGTGCGATGCCGATGTAGATGGAAGCCATATAAGAACATTACTTCTTACATTTTTCTATAGGCACATGAAACAAATAATCGAAACAGGCAAATTATTTATAGCACAGCCGCCATTATATAAAATAAAACACGGTAAAGAAGAATATTATGCCTATGATGAAAATGATAAAGACCAGATATTGAAGAGGTTCAAAGTTAATTTGAAAACAAATGGCTCTAATGGAAATCCGGATGGTGAACCGGTTGTAACAGAAGACGGTGAGCAAAAAATAGGCAAAGGTGTTACACTATCGAGGTTTAAAGGTCTTGGAGAAATGAATCCTGAGCAATTATGGTCAACTACAATGAATCCTGAAAGCAGGACAATACTCCAGGTTTCAATAGAGAATGCATCAGCAGCTGATAAGATGTTTGAAACATTAATGGGTGAAGAGGTTGAGCCAAGAAGACAGTTTATTGAGAAGAATGCAAAATATGTTAAGAACCTGGATGTTTAATTGATTGGTTAATTGTTGCAGGTTGCAGGTTAAAGGTTGTAGGGTGATAAGCTGACAAGTTGATAAACTGACAAGTAAGTAAAGAGAATTAAAATTATTAATGAATTATAAAAATTCTAATTAAAATTCCATCTTTAATTAATATAAAATATTATTAATATAATAAGATGGAATTTTTTATTTTTAAATTAATGAATAAAAAATATTATTATATAATATTGATAATGATATTTTTTACAGGAACGTTACATTCTCAAATTCCTGTAAAATCTAACAAGTACTTAATATCTGCAGGAATGGGGGTAAGTCTTACCAACACTCCTTCATTCAATGATTATCTGAAAGAATTTATACCATATTCGAATAAAGATAGTATTAAAAGCTTTTCAGTCGGTTTTGAAATATTTACAGGAATGGAATATACAGTTAATAAAAAATTTTCGATAAAGCTGGATTATTCTTATTTTATGAAAAGCTTATCGTATTATTTATTTTACAACTATGATTATTTACTCCAGGTGCACCAACCGTACCTGATGGCTTATTATGTTAATAGGCATACAAATTTCAGATTTAAATTCGGTGCAGGAGCAGGCTACCATTTTGCAAATCTGAACAGAACAATATCTAATGCATCGGAAATAAATTATAAAGCTTCAGGACCTGCATTCAGAGGAGAGATAATCTTTTCTGCTGACATGTCAAAATCATTGGAATCGTATTTAAGCGGTTATATAACAGGGAGTATGCTTGGTTCTTTAAAAGAAACCAATGGAAATATTTTGAAAAATCCCACTACAGGGAGTGAAGTTAATTTAGGCGGTTATGGAGCCGGAGTGCGTCTTGGCTTTTCAATTAAATTATAAACTACTTTGAACGAAATCTTTAAAGCTATTATATTAGGTATTATACAGGGGATATCTGAATATTTACCTATCAGCAGTACGGCACATCTTAGAATTATACCTTCATTTTTTGGATGGAAAGATATTGGAGCAGGTTACACTGCCGTTATACAAGTAGGTACTATGATTGCCATTATTATTTATTTTTGGAAAGACCTGATGCTTATGACATCAGCAATAGTTTCATCAGGTAAAAACGGTGATTACAGAAAAAATAAAGAATTCAAATTGTTAGTCAATATCTGTATTGGAACAATTCCAATCCTGATTTTCGGTTATTTATTTAAAGACCTGATACGGAACCAATTCAGAAGCATGTATATTATGGCTATAATGCTTATTGGTTTCTCGTTTGTTATTTATATTGCAGAAAAATTTTCAAAAAAGAACAGAACATCGGATGACCTGAATACAATGGATGCCTTATTCATAGGATTTTTCCAGTCAATTGCATTGATACCCGGCACATCAAGGTCAGGTTCAACTATTACAGGCGGCTTTTTCAGGAATATGACAAGAGAGGCTGCAGCACGATATTCATTCCTGCTGAGCATACCTGCAATACTTATCAGTGGTGTTTATGAATTATACAGCGAAAGAGCAGAATTGCTTGCAAGCAGTGAAAACATGTTAAGCTTAATTGTTGCAACTGTAGTTTCGGGTATTGTTGGCTATCTTTCTATCTGGTTCTTACTTTCTTACCTGAAGAAGCATTCAATGATGATTTTTATTATATATCGTATTATTTTTGGTATAATAATATTGGTTTTATTAAGTACAAATTTAATTTTCTAAACAGAAAGGGATTAAAAAGATATGAAGCTGTTCAACATCAGCATTTTAATAGCAGCTTTTTTAGCTGTTGGAATATTTGTTTCCGGCTGCGGTAAAAAAGAAGAGGTACCACCTAAAACAACAACGACCCAGGAACAAAATAAAACACAAGATAATCAGCAAAAAACTACACAGCAGCAAGATACAAATAAAACGATTGCTCCCGATACATCAAAAACTACGGAAAAAGAATCAAAAACAGAGACTAATAAAGTTGTAATCCAGACAAGTATGGGAGATATAACAGTTGAGCTCTTCGAAAAAGATGCTCCGAAGCATGTAGCAAACTTTAAGAAACTGGTGAAATCGGGATTTTACAATAACACTACATTCCACAGGGTAATTGCTGGATTTATGATACAGGGCGGCGACCCTAATTCAAAAGATGACGACAGGTCTAATGATGGTCAGGGCGGACCCGGATATACTATTCCCGCAGAAATTAAAGCAAAGCATGTGCAGGGGGCATTGGCAGGTGCACGGCTTGGAGACCAGGTTAACCCGAAAAAGGAATCAAGCGGAAGTCAGTTTTATATTGTTACAGGAAATGCCTCTCACCTTGATGGTGAATACACAGTGTACGGTAAGGTTATAAAAGGAATGGATATTGCTTTAAAGATTGAGAAGGTAGGTGTTGACCGTGCTTCCAACCCGGTTGAAAAAGTAGTTATTAAAAAAGTATATTTTGTAAAATAAATTACCTGAATAATTGAATAAAATAGTGTTTGAACAGCCATTGCAGCAGCCGGGTAATAATAAAGCTGCTGCGAAGACCAACTTTTCACCTTTAGTCATTGGTGCTTTATTTATAGGTATGTTGGTATATTTTTTATTTCCAGGAAGCGGAAACAATATTATAAAAACCGGCTTTACACAAACAAATTCTCAAAATCAAATATATAATAACCAACAGATGAATTCAGAAAATGCAGCAAATACAAATAATATGAATGCAAAGAACGAATCTAATACCGTACTTATGGAAACAAGCATGGGCGATATGACAATTGAATTATATGAGACAGATGCACCTTTGCATGTGGCAAACTTTAAGTCACTTGTCAATTCAGAATTTTACAAAGATGTAACATTCCACAGAGTAATTGCAGGATTTATGATACAGGGCGGCGACCCTAACTCAAAAGATGATGACAGGTCTAATGATGGTATTGGCGGACCGGGTTATACAATCCCAGCAGAGATTAAAAGAAATCATGAACTTGGCTCATTAGCTGCAGCAAGGCAGGGAGATGCGGTTAATCCTAAGAAGGAATCAAGCGGAAGCCAGTTCTATATTGTTACCGGTGAAGCGTCATTCCTTGATGGACAATACACTGTATTCGGTAAAGTTATTAAAGGAATTGATGTTGCTCTTAAAATTCAGAATGTGAAAAAAGATGGACGGGATAATCCTTTAGAAAAAGTAGTTATAAATAAATTATCTTTTATAGAATAAATTGCCAGAATACTCAGATTTTGTAAAAAAAGTAACTGCCGGAAAGATTGACCCGGTTTATAATATTCTTATTTCCGACGGTTACTTTTTCAATAAGGCAGGGGAGTTATTAAAGGAAAAAATTTTCGGTTCTGCTAAGAATAACGAAAATTTTTTCCAAAGATATGGTGATGAAACCAATGCTGATGAAATTGTTGACCTCTGTAAAAATTTTTCTTCATTGTTTACGACGCATAAGATTGTTTTAGTAAAGAAATGTGAGAAATTATGGAAGAATATTGATGTTTTAAAAGAATATTCCAAAAATCCTGACCCGGATACGACACTGCTATTGGGTTTTGATAAAGAAATATTGGTGGAAAAGAAATTGTTTGATAAAAAAGCTGAAAAAGAGCTTAAATTTTACGATTTTACCGATATGCCGGATGAACAGTACAGGCAATGGATTAAGGATTTAGTTTCTCAAAATGGCTGTTCTATTGAAGAGAGCGCTATAGATGAGCTTATCAATACTGTACCCCGCTATTTTGACCTGGTTAGTACTGAAATTTCAAAAATTTGTAATTATTTTGAATTTGAAAGTGCTGAACCTAAGGTAATTACTTCTGCTATAATACTGAAATTTACCGGTTATGATGCGGAATATTCACCTTATGACCTGATGTCGGCAATTATTAAGAATGACCACAGGAGGGCTCTCGATATACTAAATAATTTGCTTAACGTAAGTAGAATAAATGAATTATATTTGTTATCAACGATAAGCGGGTATTATATGGATATGCTGGCAAGCGGTAAAAATTTTGACAGTGCAGGAAAGAATGAATTATATACTAAGTTTAAAATCTGGGGTGAAAGGCTGAAGTTTATTCAGTCTCATTATAAGTACATAAAAAATAAAGATTTCAGCACAGCGTTTGGCAAACTGATGGAGACAGATGTTAAGCTTAAATCAAGTCAGATAGAACCTGCAGTGCTAATGACTACTTTGGTGCAGGAATTGACGAATATATAGCAATTTCGGATTGCGAATTGCGAATTGGTAATTTAATTTATCAGATTAGTCAAATTTGTCAGATTTTTCAGATTAATTTTAAGATTTAATCATACTTCATCATTTTAATCTGGGGTTCAAGCTTATTAATCCGCAATTGGCAATTCGCAATCCGAAATTGTGAGAGGGGGTTGGTGGGTGAGGTAGTTACGTTACAAATATTTACAAAAACGGAACAAAATTATAAATTTAAAGTAAAACTAATAGGATAAATGCCCTTAGACGAGGGATTAAAGGTAGAAGATCTATCAGACGAGCAATTAATTTTTAACTTTCAGGAAGGCGATAACAGTGCTTACAACGAAATTGTTAAACGCTATAAAGATAGGTTAACTAACTTTATTTACAGGTATGTTGGAAGTTATGATGAATGCGATGACATAGTACAGGATACTTTTATTAAGGTATATGTATCAAAGCATTTATATAAAGAGATTGCAAAGTTTTCAACGTGGATATATACGATTGCAATTAATCTTGCTAAGACGAAGCTGATTAAGAAGCAGAAGTACAAAATATTTTCATTAAGCTCTTCAAGTGAAGAAGATGATAAAGATTTTGATATACCCGATGATGCTTTTTTGCCTGATGTGGATGCTAATGCAAAGTTTCAGAATGAACAGATACAAAAAGCGCTTAATTCGATTTCGGAGAATTACAGGAAGCTGGTAATACTTAGGGACGTTGAAGATTTTTCATACGAAGAGATAGCTGAAATGACAGGGCTTCCGATGGGTACTGTAAAATCAAGGATAAACAGGGGAAGAGAAAAACTACAAAAATTATTAAAGAATTTATACAGAGAGTAATAAAAGTTACAAGCAAAGAGTTAAACAATGTCTGACGAAGAAAAATATAATGAACTGAGAGCCAGGCTTAGAGCTGTTCCTAAAGTTAAAGCGAAGAAGGAATTTGAGCATAGGTTATACTCAAGGTTAAGAGGAGTAGAATCCGAGCGGATGGGTCCATCTGCAAAGCACCTGTTACATGGTGAAAAGCAGCGCGGGGGTCTATTCTCATTTCTGAGGCCGGCATATATTCCTGCAATAGGGTTGACTGCTGTAGTTCTTATTGCTTTGATTTGGTATGTTGCATACAATCCGGGTCAAATGAATAAGGACGAGCAGGTTTCAGTTAAGCAGGATACTCAACAGCAGCCGTCTTCAAGTACTTTAGGTCAAACGGTTGAAGAGAGTGCTGAAAGGAATGAGAAGAGCAAAGAGAGTCCGATTACATCGAATGATGAAGTTACTTCGAAGGATTCAAGAGGATCAGAACCGAGAGTTATGACGAAAGAAGCTATTTCAGGGCCGGAGAAAGTGAATTCGGATTTTAATGTGATAAGAAATGAAACCGAACAACCAGTTGAACAAAAGACTATGCCGGTTGATGAACAGATAATAAAAGCTATTCCAAAAATAGATGCTGAAAAAAAGTCGGAAGAAAAGATTGATGATGGCGTAAGAAGAATTGAAAAGAAAGAAGCACCCGCTAATATAAGAAAAAGTGAAGGCGACTTGAAAAATAAAGAAGATAAAATCGATTCGGACCAAAACAAAGGAACGGAAAGTATAATTAAAGATATAGCACCATCTATTAAGGAAAAAGAAGCAAGCAAGGAAACAAGCAAAGACTCGGTAAAGCAGAAAGTGACTAAGAAAAAAAAGAAAACCGAAGATAAGGAAATAAAGCAGGAAGAAAAGTCTCAGGAACCTGACTCAATAAAGAAGTTGGAGAAATAAAAAGACCCTCAATTGAGCGTTTTTTGGTTATTCTCATTTTCTGTCTCGCAGTTTATCTGAGAAACGGATGAATTGGACAATATTATTTTATTAAAATCATTTTCTTTGTTTCTTCAAAACCATTAATATTTACTCTATAGAAATATATTCCGCTTGAATAATTTGAAGCATTCCAAATCACTTCATTAAATCCTTTCATAAAAATTTTGTTATAGAAAGATTTAACTAATCTACCGGAAATATCGTATATTTCTAGCCGGACATATTTATTATCGTTTATTAATGTTGGAATATAAAAACGTATTATTGTAGATGAGTTAAATGGATTAGGATAATTCTGTAATAATATGAAATTATATTTTAAGTATTTTTCACCGGGTTTTACACCTAAATATTGTGAATACTTCATTGTTAACATTTTTTGTTTTCTGTGACCGGTCTGATAAATATTACAATCTTTATCTACTTTTATACATGATGTTTCAGCTAAAGAATCAATATATGATTGCTCCCATAAAAATATTCCCGAGTTGTTATATTTTATAAGTTTCATTTTACTTATTACAGGATGACCGATATGAAAATTTGATGCAATGTAGATTTGATTATATTTGTCAATATCAATATAACTGTTATGTTGGTTGTTCAGTGAATCATTTTTCACTTCCCATATTTTATTACCATTTGCATCATATTTAACAATAAATTGTCTTAAACCGGAATATTGGTCACTTCTGCAGGATCCGCATACATAGCAATTTCCGGATGTATCGCTGACAATTGAGTTTCCCATATAATCGCTTCCATTGTTTGTTGAATCCGGATTATATAATTTTATCCATAGCGGAACACCTGTCGGAGTATACTTTATGATTAGACAGTCATTTAATGAAGGATTATAATTATTCTTATATCCTGTTATGTAAACATTATTTTCTTTATCTAGTGCTAACGATCTTGAAGCTGCCGAAAAGCCGACCTGATCTGACCACAATAGGTTTCCTGATGAATCATACTTTAGTGTAGTTGCTAATCCTTTATTCTCTCCTGTAATGTAAATGTTGCAATTTTCATCAGCTTTCATCCCGTTTACATATGAAGGCCTAATTGATGAACCAAATGATTTAATCCAAAGCACATCTCCAGTATTTGAGTATTTAATTGTTGTTATAACTCTGCCTAATGTCCCCTCTACAGTACTATTTCCTGAAATATAAATATTTCCGTTGTTATCAATTGCTATTTTATCAGCGCGGTCTATTCCATTAACAGGTCCGTCATAATATCTTACCCATTGCTGCACTCCGCTTGAATTATATTTGATTGTGCAAAAATCAAAATCACTTGCAGTTCTATGTGCATATCCTGTTACATAGACATTACCTTCATTATCAACAGCAATATCATGAGGAAATTTACCGCCACCGGTTTCTCCGGTAAAATTTGTGACCCATTGCATAACACCGCTGGTGTTATATTTAACTGTTGTATAGCTGTTCCATGGTATAGTTCCATTGTAACCTTCGGAGTGACCTGTAGTATATACATTTCCCGAGTCATCTATTGCCATAGCAGCAGCACCTGATGAGAATGTATTTGTTTCGGGATAAAAGCTAGTCCACTCTCTTTGTGGTTGGGCATAAAGATTTACAGTCTGCAGTTCTAAGCAGAAAATGAAGAACGCCATAGTTACCGGTAGTATTTTGTTTATCTTATATTTTTTCATACTTCAATAAAAAAATTCACAAAACACAACAAAAATCAGTAATTATTGGCAGCAACTTATGGCCGGAAAAATTGCCGCGGATAATTTGTAGGTGAGGATTTTACTAAATATAATTTCTTATTTAAACCCTGTCAATACAGTTATTTACAATAAAAAAGGCAGACATTAAAAATGCCTGCCTTTTTATCTTTACTTAATAATTCTTACTTCTTTTCTATCATTCTTTTTGTTAATATATTATCTATCAGTCCATATGCCTTCGCTTCTTCAGCTGACATAAAGTTATCTCTGTCGGAATCCTTATGAATTTGCTCAATCGGTTTGCCTGTATGATGAGCTAAAATTCCATACAGCGAGTCACGAGTTCTGAGCATTTCCTTAGTATAAATCTCAATATCGGTTGCCTGTCCCTGTGTACCGCCTAATGGCTGGTGAATCATAATTTTGGAATTGGGCAGAGCCGTTCTTTTACCTGCTTCACCGCCTGCAAGCAGAATAGCAGCCATTGATGCAGCCATACCAATGCAGATAGTAGCTATTTGCGGTCTGACGTACTGCATTGTATCATAGATTGCCAGTCCTGCCGATACGCTTCCGCCCGGTGAATTAATATATAACATTATATCTTTATCAGCCTCTTCAGATTCAAGAAATAAAAGCTGAGCAATAACTAAGCTTGCAATGTGGTCATCAACAGGAAATCCAATAAACACAATACGCTCTCTCAGCAAACGGGAATAAATATCCATGCCGCGTTCACCCCTCGATGTTTGTTCAACAACCATTGGGACAAGCTGGTTTACGGTATCTAATCCTTTGTGAATACCTGCAGCACTTGCAGATATGATGTCTTTGTAATGCATTTTGTTCCTTTCTATTTTAAACTCGATTATCAGATTCATCAGATTTATCAGATTCATCAGATTCATCAGATTTAAGAACCGCATCCGTATTCATTTTCTTGAAGTTGATTCAAGATATTTTATAAAGCCGGATAAACTTCTTGATATTTCCTCGCTTCTGCATAAAAGATCATTAAATGTTTTATCATCGATATATTCAAGATCTTTGGAGAAATATAATTGTGTTCTTAATTCTCCGGCAGAACCTTTGGAAATATATAAAAACCGTATAAACTCAGTATTGGATTTTCTCTCATAACCTTCAGCAATATTACTGGGAATTGAAACTGCACATCTTCGCATTTGTTTTCTTAAATCATAATCTTTTAAATATTCAGCATTACCTGTGATTTTGTAAATATCTTTAACAAACTCCCTCGAAATTTGCCACACTTCAATTTCTTCAAATCTGTTAAATTTCATTTTAATAAATTTTATTTAAAAATTAGTTAATTAGGAAATTTAACAGATTTAATTTATTTAAAAAAAAATCTATTAATTCGATTAATCAAACAAATCTGACTAATCCGATAAATCTGACTAATCTGATGAATCTGACTAATCTGATAAATCTGATGAATTAAGTTTCTATCTTGTGCTCATGAGTATGAACAACATCTTTAATATTAGCGTTCTGAATCAGGAAATCCATTAGCTTTTTATCAAGCAAACGGTATTTAACTTCAGGATTTTCTTTATAAATATTTCTTAATTTATCAGCAGGGATATTATATTTTACTGCATCTTCAGTAATGAGCGGCTCAATATCTTCATCTGTAACCTCAATTTTTTCCGCTTCCATTATTTTATCTCTTATCAAATACCATTTAACCTGCATTATCGCATCTGCTCTTCTTGTTTTTCTGTATTCCGCTTCGTTAAAATCAGCCGGCAGCTCGCGTTTTGGATGCTGGGTTTTCATATCTTCGATATTATTGTTTAATACATTTTCAACAAGCACATCAGGAACAGGGACATCATTAAGCTTAACCAATTCACTTATTACATTATTCTTCAATTCCTGTTCAGTCATATTCGAATATATCTTTTCAAGGTCCTCTTTTATCTTATTTCTGAATTCAGCTTCATCTTTTATTTCGTCCTTATAAACTTTTTTAAAGAACTCGGCTGTAAGTTCAGGATATATTACTTTTTCCACCTTCATTGCTATTGCCTGGTATTTATCCGGTTTTTCCTGTTGTTCATTAGCTGTTACAGTCAATAATCTTTCATCACCAACTGCCATACCTTCAAGCTGTTTCTTCAAATCAGGACTTAGCTGTTCATCATTGAGATAGAATTTTATATCTTTATCATGCTGACCGATTACAGGCATTCCGGCATCATCAAGCTTTTGAATATCCAAAGTCAGAACATGTTCATTATCTTCCGCTATTTGTGCTTCTTCATATGTAACATGCTTTGAACGCAGATATTTTATTTCATCATCAATTGAGTGGTCATTGACAGGGTATATTGTTTTGTTTACATCAATGCCTTTGTAATTTGTTACTTCAAATTCAGGTTTTATTTCGTAAGTGATTTTGAACTTAAACAATTCCTTTGGCTGATAGTCCATATCAACAAGAGCACCTTCACCAAGGATAGGAACCTCATTGTTCTTCAAATATTCTTTGAATACATCATTGGCAACGTCTTCCAATGAGCCTTGCTCTATCATATCGCCGTACATCTTTTTAATCATAGAAACAGGTGCTTTCCCTTTACGGAAACCGGGGATATTTACCTTGTTTTTATACTTTAGAAGGGCTTTTTCAAAATGCGGGGTAAGTTCTGAGTATGGTATTTCAAACTCGACTTCCTGTTTAACCTTATCTATACTGTTTATCTTAACTTCCATAAATTTATTAAATTAATCAGGCAATATAATTGAAAATGAATAGGGTATCAATGTACTAAATTTTGGAGGATTTGAGATAAAAATTGGTATAATTGCGGGTATTCTCCATACCGGCAGTTAGTGTAAATCTATAACTTCATATTCTTCATTCTTAACGTTTTTTTGCTTGCCTTGCGTGTACAGGCGGGCGGAAATAACACAATAGTTAAAGCCGCATCTGTGAAATTTCAGTGAAATCAGTGTCATCTGTCCCATTGGGATCCCTCTGGGATGATTCAGACAATCAGCGGTCATCCAGCGGTCACTCAGTGGGCACTCTATGGGCATTCAGCAGGCACTTTACGGGCACTTAGCGGGCAGTATTTGGGCAGGAGTTTTCAAAATATCGCTGTAACTCATTGCAGTATAAAGAGATAACTCGTGACCAAAGTGTTAAAAATTGCTCAAAAAATGGCGATTACAAGCAGGAAACGAGGTTTTCGAAAAACTACTCCTGCCCACGGTAATTTCGGGTTTTAGAAACAAAATATGCTAATTATTGTCGCAGATATTTGAGAGTTAAAGTATTACTTTAAGATTATCCAAATCAAATCAGAACCAATCCCACTGGCACCCTTGATAAGGAGGAATTGTTATCCTGTTTACTCTTCCAATCTGATAAATGTGATAAATCTGATAAATTTGATGAATTATTCAATACACTCTAAACTATTTTGAGATAAAACTTGACAAGAGGCAATCTCTATATTATTTTTATATAGTAGTGAGAATTACTGCAAAATATCACTTACTGTCGTTCTTTGTCAATATCGAAATCATGATCTTCCGGTCGTAAAATAAATTTATCCTGAGCTTAATACCAGGGACAGATATAGAAACAAAAAAGTATAAAAATGAAAAATTCGGGAGTTGGAGAGTTGTGAGTTGGAGAGTTGTAAATCCTCCGGTAATCTTAAGCTGACGCTTGCCTGTCTGCCTCTGGCAAGTGTCAGGTCAATTTCAGTTAAATTAAGTTCTTTCTTTCTCTGGCATACATATCAGTTAATCTAAGTTAATCCATATTCTCAAAATAAGACCTGACACTGCCTCAGAAGTAAAGATTCAACCTAAGACATGACACTGCTCCGTAAGTGAAATGTCAAACTACGACCTGACACTGTCTCTTAATTACAAACTTAATAAACTTAACGAACTTAACAAACTTAACGAACTTAAAGAACCCTTTTCATGTTATTCTATTTATTATGCCATTACCTTTTATTCAAATATTAGAAGTGTTATTTAAGGTGTCTCCGATTCTTCAGACTGCTTCTGACTTAGTAAAAAAAGTCAGGAAGGAAACAAATAATAAAATACAGGAGGTTGAAAGCAGTCTTGAATTTAAAGTAGAATTATTGGAGAAAAAACTTAAAGACCAGAATAAGCTAAATCATGAAATTGCCGAACAACTTGAAGAGGTAAGTAATGCTTTAATAAAAGTACGTAAAAGTGTGCTCTATATACTTATAATTTCATCTGTATCTTTTGTTATGTCTGCTGCAGCATTGCTTATTATATTATTAACATAATAATACTAAACCTTATGTACTACAGGCTGTGATTTTGGTTTTACAACCCTGACTGTAAAATATGCTGCCGCATAAATTAACGCCGATAATATAAATACAATTCTGAATCCGAACGTCATCGAAAACATTACAACAAGTATGCTTCCCAGCACTGAAAAGAAACCGTTTATTCCCCAGGAGTAAGCTGTAAGATACCTGGTAACATTAACATCATTATAATTTATCATTCTAAATCCATAGGGGAACGGCATACCCATAGCAAACGCCAATGGTGCAATTAATCCGATTGAAATTAATATCCTGAATATTATATCAGCACGTACAAGTGCATCAAAGATAACCGGATTAAGCAATCCAATGAGAATTGTATAAACCGTAATGAAAACAAAAATGTAAAACGGGTCACCTTTAATCCGTTTAAGAATTTGCTCAGAGAACATGCTGCCGATACCTGAAAAAATAAGCATCGTTGAAATTACTGTAAGCATTGTATAAACAGGCTGACCAAGGAATAAAGTGAATTTCTGTATCAGGCATATCTCAATCATTATATATGCAAGACCAAGCGATGCGAAATAAAGAATGAATTTTCTTTTCTTAATTTTTTTTATTGCAGCATTCTTTCTGAATTTCATATATATTGGAAGAAGAATCAGAACAGTTGATATGATTAACGCCTGAACCAATATAGCTATCAATGTAGATTCGGCGGCCGGTTTTTGAACAAGTGTAAATACTGACCTGTCGGTTTGTGAGAACGATGCCTTAAAGTCAGATGGATTTATTTCTGTAAATCCAACCTGGTGCTCAAAATACGGATTATCATCTGTAGCAGGAAGCAGTTTTCCTGGATACTTCTTTACTGTTTCATATATGTTATCGCTTTGAATTAGGTCTTTATATATTCCATCCTGATTTGATACAGGGTCATATACTATTTCAAGGTTTAATAATGCCGCCTGAGTTTTAAGAAGCTGAATATCAAATTCATTGAAGCCGTCTTTTTTATAAACTACACCCGTGAGAAAGCTTATATCTTTTTCAAATTCAGTCGGCGGTCTTTTGAATATGAAGAAATGATTTTTTGATTTCACACCTGACATTTCATCATAAGCGATTTTAATTGTAGTTACTAAACGTGGTATCTGTGGTTCAGGTCTTGAGATATAAAGTATTCCATCGAGCTTTAAATGCTGGAGGTAATCCTGTATCGCTTCTTTGGTCATGATGTAATTTTCGACCAGGCTCATTGCACCGCTTGCAGTAGCAGAAGCAGATATAGTGTGAGCGCTTATCAGTACATCAAATTTTAATCTTTTTCCTCTCAGCCAGCTTCTTGCATCATCTGTGACTATTTTTACTTTCTTATTATTTGCAATACCTGTTGTCCACCCGTTTACAAATCTTTTTTGTATCAGGTCATTCAGGATGCCATTTATTTCAACAGCAGTAACTGTCTTTGCATTGTGAGAAAGTGCCGACAATATTTCACCACCGCCGCCAGAACCAACGACAAAAACATTAGCTGAATCCTTCTTCAGTATCATTGCTAGGTTGGATGCATCTGCCGGGGGAGGGAGTGAATCCGTTACCCTTGGAACGTAAGGTATATTAGTTGTGGAATTTCCTTCATCAATTATTGCTGTATGTACAGGATAGGCATCAATCGGTGCTTCATCATCTTTAATCACATCTACTTTTGAAAACGTATTCCATTCTGAATATATTTTGAGTTCGGGATTTTCTTTAATGTAATTTCCGTAAAACTTGTTATCCGATACCCTAATTGGCATGTATGAGTCAGGAGCAGTTAAGAACAAACCGTTTACAATAATTAATATAAGTCCTGCAATAAGTCCCGCTCCCGATAATTTACTCTTTTCAGATGAAAAAAATAAAGCCGCTAGAGCACCAATCATAGAAGCAGCTGCAATTCCGCCTGAACCGCCGTATTTTGGAAGAACGAGAATAAAAACAAAACAACTTAAACCTGCACCAAGCAGATCAAAGAAGTATAGCCTGTTAATACTATTTTTAAATCTTGTAAATATTAATCCGACAACTAAACCGGCAAAGAAAAAGGGGAGTACTATTGCCAAATAATAAATGGGGAGATATAATAATTGGGTTGTATCTGCTAATAAACTAAATGGCTCAAAGGGAATCCTGTTGATTAAACCAAATGAAATTAAAACCGATATTGAATAAAGAATAGAAACTAAAGTTAATGCTTTATTTACCTCTGTTTTATTTAGCTTATCAGAAATTGTAATAACTACACCGCTAATTCCAAATCCAAGCAAAGCAATACTTATAATCATAAATGCAAAATGATACCAAAGGGATACAGATAATACTCTTATCAATGTAAACTCAAGCATAAGAGTACTAAGTGAAATTAACAACAAACCAATTTTATGCTTGTAAGTTAGAATCTCTTTTTCATGTGTCTTATTTACCGGTTTCATTTTACAGTTTGTAAAGTTTATAAGGTTTATAAAGATTTCAATTTATAACTTTCCAAATGAATGGCTTTGCAATGCTCTTTAGTTCAAGGGACCAGTTATTTGATTGTTATCAGGTTCTTGATTAGAAACAAGTATTGACTTAAACTCTAAAATATCATTTAATCGAAATTACCGTATCTCTTAAATATCTCTTTTTCGTTTTCGGGTAATCTGTGCTGTAATGCAAGCCGCGTGATTCTTTTCTTGATAGTGCCGATTTGGTTATCAGGAACGCATTTAATGCAATATTACGCAGCTCTAACAGTTCACGAGTTATCTTGGTTTTTTTATAAAATCTCTCAATCTCTTCATTTATCAGTTCTAATCTTCTTAGTGCCCTGTGCAGCCTAAGGTCTGAACGTACAATACCGACATAATTAGACATTATCTGTTTTATTTCAATTTTATCCTGCGAAATTAATATCCATTCTTCAGTATTAACAGTCCCTGTTTCATCCCACTCCGGAACTTTGATATTATCTTTTTTCTTTAGCTTCTGCTTTCCAATAAAGAATTGCCTGCAGTCTTCACTTGCTTTATCGGCATATACTAATGCTTCAAGCAGTGAATTGGAAGCTAACCGGTTTGCACCATGCACACCTGTCATTGCAGATTCACCCAGGGCATATAAATAATTTAAACTTGTCCTGCCTTTAAGGTCACTTAAGATACCGCCGCAAATATAATGAACAGCAGGAACAACAGGTATATACTCTTTTTTTATGTTGATACCTGATTCAAGACACCTGTTAAAGATATTGGGGAAATGAGTTTTTAATTTTTTCAGTGCAACATGAGTGACATCAAGGTATACATAATCCAATCCGTATTTTTTCATTTCATTATCAATGGCACGAGCAACAATATCTCTTGGAGCAAGCGAGCCGCGTTTATCATATTTTTCCATAAAAGATTCATCATCTTTAGAGCGAAGAATTGCACCTGCACCACGCAGTGCTTCCGATATCAGGAATGCCTGCCATTTTTTATCCCGGTTAGTTTCATATAAGCTGGTAGGATGGAATTGTACAAATTCCATATTACCAATCTTGCAGCCGCTTCTGTATGCCATCGCTATTCCGTCACCGGTTGCAATATCAGGATTTGTAGTATGCAGATAAACCTGCCCGATACCTCCTGAACATATAGCTGTAATCTTTGCCCTGATTGCAGTTATATCATTATTTATTTCATCGAATGCATAGGCACCGTAACAATTGACAGAGTTGGTTTTTCTTTTTTTACCGGGAGTTAAATGATGTTCTGTGATGAGTTCTACAGCTGTGTGATGTTCTAATACTTGTATTCTTTTATTTATTGCTACCTGGTGAAGCAAAGCCCGTTCAATTTCACGCCCTGTGAGGTCTTTTGAATGTACTATACGCTGTCTTGAGTGGCCGCCTTCACGTCCAAGGTCAAGCTTGCCGTTATGCTTTGAAAAATCAGTTCCAAGCTTAATTAACTGCTGAATTAACTCAGGACCTTCTTCCACTATCTGGCGTACGGAATCTATATGGCATAAACCTGCTCCTGCTCCTAAAGTATCCTGAATATGCAGTTCGAAATTATCGTCAGGGGCTATTACAGAAGCTATTCCGCCCTGAGCATAGTTGGTGTTTGATTCTGCTTTATCCTTCTTTGTGATAATTAAAACATCAGCGTATTTTGATGCTTTAAGAGCGAACCATAATCCGGCTATACCACTTCCAATGACCAGTATGTCAGTTTTTATTTTCAAACTATTGAGAAAATTCCTGTGTTATATCCTGATCATTTTTAGCCAATGTAAATCTGAAATCCTGTAAAGCAAGCGTTGGCTCTTCAACAAGCTTTACTCTTATAAGATATTTGAAAGCTATTTTAGTCATATGGCTTATAGTACCTTCTTTAAGATGCTTATAAACCTGCGGATTTACCTTTAATATTAATTTGCCCGAAGAAAGTGTTGATGACTGGGATTTGTATCTTCTTATCCAGCGTTCGATTCTTGTTACAATATTGGATGAAGATTCTACTATTCCTGTTCCGCCGCACAGAGGGCATTGCTCTGATACTGACCTTACTATGCTTTGCCTTACACGCTGTCTTGTTATTTGAACAAGACCAAACTCTGACATTGGAAGAACTGTAACCTTAGCCCTGTCTTTTTTAAACTCTTTCTTTAATTCATCATATATCTTTTTCTTATTCTTATCATCATAAACATCTATAAAGTCTATAACAATAATTCCGCCAAGGTCTCTTAACCTTATCTGTCTGACAATTTCCCTTGCAGCTTCAAGATTAGTTTTAAGTGAATTAACTTCCTGGTCTTTGCTTCTTGCATATTTTCCGCTGTTCACATCTATTACAACCATAGCTTCGGTATGCTCAATAAAAATATAACCTCCGCTTTTCAGGTTTATCTTTTTATTAAAAGTAGTTTGTATTTCCTTTTCAACGCTGTAAGCATCGAAAAGGGGATCTGAATTTTTGTATAAATCTACTTTATTAACAAGAGCCGGTGAAGTTAATTTAAGATAAGACATAACTTCCTTAAAAAGCTTCTTTGAGTCTATCAAAACTTTTACAACGTCATCACGGAATAAATCCCTGATAACACTTGAAGTCATAGACAGGTCTTTGTAGATTATTGCGGGCGGCTTTTCATTCTTAACATTTTTCTCAATTTCTTTCCATGTACTCAGCAGGTTATCAAGGTCTTCCCTGATAGCCATTTCCGGCTCATTTTCGGCAACTGTTCTGATTATTGCACCAAACTCAAGTCCTGTTTCACGCTTAAAATCTTTAACAATGTTTTTAAGGCGTCTTTTTTCTCTCAGGTTGGCTATTTGTTTAGATGCATTGACCTTATTTTCAAATGGAAGAAAAACAAGATACCTGCCGGGTAAAGCTATTTTAGATGTAACTCTTACACCCTTATTGCCTACCGGTTCCTTGGTTATCTGAACAATTATGCTTTGGTCTCTTTCGAGTTTTGGAGGTTCATACCTTCTTCTTGTGGTATGCCTTACAGCAGTAGTTGAATATGGGGCTGAACTTTTTTCATCCTCATCATCATCGTCATCGTCATCAATATCCTCTCCGCCTAAAAGAGCTTTCAGGTCTTCCGTTTGCTCTGCAACATCGGAGAAGTGAAGAAATGCATCCTGTTTGAATCCAAGGTCAATAAATGCGGCTTTAATACCGGGTATGACCTTTGCAACTCTGCCTAAATAAATATCACCGATGATACGCTCGTACTGTGCATTCTCTATGAATAGTTCAGTTAACTTGCCGTCCTCGGTTATAGCAATTCTATTCTCATTCGAGGTAGAACTGATTAAAATTTCTTTTTTCATTGTATCACAAAATTAATGCTTCGAAATCACTGAATTATAAGCACCGTCAGCAGAACATTAAGTATTCATAGATTTTAAGAACTCGCGATTGTTCTTTGTACCTTTTAATTTTTCGAGCAGAAATTCCATAGCTTCAACAGGAGTAAAATCACTGAGGATTTTCCTGAGCAGCCAGATCTTGCTGAGCTCATCATCGTCCAGCAGCAACTCTTCTTTTCTCGTGCCGGATTTGTTCAGGTCTATTGCCGGGAATATTCTTCTGTCACTTAACTTTCTGTCAAGTACAATTTCCATATTACCGGTACCTTTAAACTCTTCAAAAATAACTTCATCCATTCTGCTTCCTGTTTCAACAAGTGCAGTTGCGATGATAGTTAAGCTTCCGCCTTCTTCGATGTTTCTTGCAGCACCAAAAAACCTCTTGGGCCTGTGAAGCGCATTAGCGTCAACACCGCCGGAAAGTATCTTTCCACTGTGAGGTACAACTGTGTTATGTGCCCTTGCAAGTCTTGTTATACTGTCAAGAAGTATAACTACATCTTTTTTTGCTTCGGTTAAGCGTTTTGCTTTTTCAAGTACGATGTCTGAAACCTGGACGTGTCTCTCGGGCGGTTCATCAAATGTGGAACTGATGACTTCTGCTTTTACCGAGCGTTCCATGTCTGTTACTTCTTCAGGTCTCTCATCTATGAGAAGTACTATTAATTCTACTTCAGGGTGGTTCCTGGATATACTATTAGCAATTTGCTGAAGAAGAATTGTTTTACCAGCTTTTGGCGGTGAAACAATCATTCCTCTATTGCCTTTGCCAATCGGCATGAACATGTTCATTATTCGTGTAGCATATTCACCCGGTGTGCTTTCAAGGTTTAATCTTTCGTTTGCATATAAAGGCGTCAGGTTATCGAATAATGTTCTTTCCCTGATGGTTTCAGGGTCAACACCGTTAACCTGCTCTACTCTTAATAATGCAAAAAATCGCTCACCTTCTTTTGGTGGTCTAACTTGTCCGCTTACAGTATCTCCTGTTCTCAGAGCAAATTTCTTGATCTGGGAAGGGGAGACGTATACGTCATCAGGAGATGATAAATAATTATAATCCGAAGATCTTAAAAATCCATAACCATCGGGTAATACATCCAGTACACCTTTACCGTATGCCACACCGTCTTTTTCGGTCTGAGATTCAAGTATCTTATAAATTAATTCCTGTTTCCTAAGATCACTGTAACCTGTAATTTTAAGGTTTTTTGCAATAGAGTACAACTCTGCAATTTTTTTTGATTTTAATTCTCCAATGTCCATTGTTTTTTTGAGATTATCCTTTCGGCTCGCCTTTAGATATGGTTAAGGCCTATAATTTAATTATATTTTGGTAAGTAAATAAAATTTTTATTATTTTAAATAAAGTAGTTATTTTCCCTGATGGAAATCTGGGTAGATTTCTGATGAGTTTTTAATAAACTACTCAAATATATACATTTTGAATTCATAATTCAATAGCTGTCAAAAGAAATTCGTAAAAAGGTCATTTTTCTGCTTTCGGAACCTTTCCTGTAAATTCCTGCCGGTCTATTGGTCAAAGGTTCTGCTTAAGGCTCCTTTTAGAGGATTCTAAGGGAAATTCAGGAAAGAAGGTATCGCAACCTAACGTACTCTACGAACTTAAAGAACTATTAGAACGGTTAATATGCAGAGACATTAAATAATTTTTTAATTATCTTAAACAGGGAAAAATTAAATAATCCAATGGGAAAAATACAGAAGCATTTGATTGTTTTCTTTACTGCGGTAATCTTACTGACTCTATTTACCGTTCCTATATATTTAAACGCAAATAAGTATCAAAACAATTCCCTAATATATCTGATAAAGATAGATGGTTCAATAAATCCGGCAACCTCCGACTTTATCCACAGGAGCATCAAAGAAGCAGTCTCAAAAAACGCTGAATGTCTGGTTATTGAGTTAAATACGCCGGGCGGCTTACTAAAATCAACAAGATACATCGTTTCAGACCTGTTAACTTCTGAAATACCTGTTATTGTATATGTTTCGCCAAGCGGCTCCCAGGCAGCTTCCGCAGGCGTTTTTATTGCACTTGCATCAAATATTGTGGTTATGGCTCCGGGCACAAATATTGGAGCTTCACACCCGGTAGGTATGGGCGGACAGCCTGATTCGGTTATGAACGAGAAAGCCACCAATGATGCCGCTGCATTTATCCGTTCAATCAGCGAGAAAAGGAACAGGAATGTCCAATGGGCTGAAGATGCAGTTAGAAAAAGTGTCTCTATTTCTGAGAATGAAGCTTTAAATTTGAATGTGATTGACCTGGTTGCTAATAACATTAATGACATGCTTCAGAAGGTAAATGGCAGAGAAGTTGAAACCTCAAAAGGCAAACATATACTTAATACGTCAAACACTCAGATAGTTGAAGTGGAGATGTCATGGTTTCTGAAGTTCCTATTCATTTTAAGTGACCCGAATGTCGGGTATATTTTAATGATGCTGGGTATCTGGGGTATTATACTTGAGTTTTATCATCCCGGTGCAATACTGCCGGGAGTAGTAGGTGCAATTTGCATTATACTTGGTCTTTATGGATTACATACATTGCCATTGAACTTTGCAGGTTTTGGCTTAATACTGCTGGCAATTATTTTGTTTATAGCAGAAATAAAAATTGTAAGCTATGGAATGCTTTCCGTTGCAGCTGTTATTTGTTTGCTTATCGGTTCATTCATGCTTATTGACCCGGATTCATCACTTGAAGGAGTAAAAATTTCTATGGGAGTAATATTAACAACTGTTCTGACAGTAACGGCTTTATTTTTACTTTTAATATTCCTTGTTATAAAAGCGCACAAGAGAAAAGTAGAGACGGGAAAAGAAGGATTAATAGGGGAGGTTGGCGAGGTTTATCAGGAACTGACATCATCAGGTGAAGGTGTAGTGAAAGTTCATGGCGAAATGTGGAATGCCCTGCTTGCCCCTGGTTTAGATTCAGTTTTACCTCCGGGTACAAAAGTAAAAGTAGTTAGTTTAAATAATTTGAAGATAACAGTACAGAAAGTTCTTTAGTTTATAAACTTTATAAAGTTTATAAAGTTTATAAAGTTTATAAAGTTTATAAAGTTTATAAAGTTATATATCCGCTCTTTCCCAAATTTCTATTTGGGAAAGTATCGCATGTAGGATTTGAATTTTCCGGAAAATAGTCCGCATGCAGGGAAAATATTATAAAATTTAAAGTTTAAACAATTAATTCGTCAATAAAAAAATATTATAGGAGAGCATTTCAATGGAAGCAGCAATATTAGTTTTACTTTTTTTCTTCTTCATCTTTTTCCTGATTATTATTTTCAACATGATAAGGATATTAAGAGAATATGAAAGGGGAGTGATATTCCGCCTTGGAAGATATGTAGCTACTAAAGGACCCGGTCTGATACTGCTGTTTCCTATTATAGACAAAATGGTTAAAGTCAGCTTGCGTACAATTGTAATGGATGTACCTACACAGGATATTGTAACAAGAGATAATATATCCATAAAAGTGAATGCTGTAATTTATTTCAGGGTTATGAATCCGGATAAAGCAATTGTTGAAGTGCAGGATTTCCTTTTTGCAACATCACAGATATCACAGACAACATTAAGAAGTGTGCTGGGTCAATCAGAGCTGGATGAATTGCTGGCAGAACGCGATGAGATTAACCGCAAGCTTCAGCTTATTATAGATGAGCACACAGAGCCGTGGGGTATCAAAGTATCGAATGTGGAAGTAAAACAGATCGACCTGCCTATTGAAATGCAGAGAGCTATGGCAAAACAAGCGGAAGCTGAAAGAGAAAGAAGAGCTAAGGTTATTCATGCTGACGGTGAATTCCAGGCATCACAAAGATTGGCGGATGCTGCTGAAGTTATCAACAAGCAGCCGATATCATTACAATTGAGATACTTACAGACATTAACAGAAATAGCAACTGAAAAGAATTCAACAATTATCTTCCCGCTTCCGGTTGATATAATATCCCAGTTCATGAATATGGCAAGAAATTATAGTGAAGAGAAAACAAAAGGGAAATAACAATTAGCAATGAACAATTAACAATTAGCAATTAGCAACTTGAAAACCCTCATTACAAAGCAAAGTGATGAGGGTTTTTTGATTGGAACTAATTTATCCTGGTGGTTTTGACTTTTCTATTTATTCATGAATAAACCCCTGTTTTTATAATAAGTAATAAGCTAATTTATTTTAACAAATGGGGTAAATATGCTTTCAAAATATTACATTAGCAAAATTTTCGCATTTCTGTTTTTGCTTTCTATCAATTACACTTTTTCACAATCAGGTTGGTTTTGGCAGAATCCAAAGCCGCAGGGAAATGATATTGAATCCATATACTTTATTAATCCTGCTACTGGATTTGCTACAGGCGAATTCGGTACTTTGTTAAAGACAACTGATGGATGTAGCAGCTTTTTATCAATAAATACTTTTACAAATCAAAAACTATACAAATTTTATTATTATGATGGAAACACTGCTTTTATTACCGGCTCTGATGTATTAATAAAGAAAAGTACTGACGGAGGAAACACCTGGATTCAACAAAACACTGGGATACAAAATGGTTCTATATATAGTATTCATTTTATAAATTCACTTACAGGATTTGCAGTTGGACCATCAATAATTATAAAAACTACTAATGGTGGGAATAATTGGACTAGTATAAATTCTTCATCTTCCGGTTATACATTTTATGATATACATTTTTTCAATGTAAATACAGGTATTGCACTTGGCAATTATTTTGTGTATAGGACGACTAACAGCGGTGTTAATTGGATTAAAATTGAATCCTTTTCAAGCGATAATTACTTTAAGGATTTCACATTTATAGATAACAATACAGGTTTTATAACAGGTACACAAAGTAGAATTTATAAAAGTACTAATGCTGGTGTTGGTTGGCAACAAGTAAATTCGGGTAATTATACGTCCGACTTTAATTGTATTATGTTTCCATCTTCAAACATAGGATTTGTATGTGGAAAAAATGGAGAAATAAAAAAAACAACAAATGCAGGAACAAACTGGATATTACAAATAAGCAATGTGCAGGAAGAATTAAGTAGTATTAATTTTGCAAATGATAATACAGGATGGTCAATGGGCAAAAATGGTATAGTCGTAAAAACTAATAATGGAGGTGTCAATTGGGTAACTATTTCGAACTGTGTTACAACCAATGATCTGTATTGCATGACCTTTATTAATGAACAATCCGGTTATATAGGTGGGGGACTTGCCACAATTTTAAAAACAACGAATGGAGGATATCAATGGTCGAATTTAAGTAATCCTTCGCAAGGAGGAATTTTATCTATGGATTTTATTAATGTTAATACTGGTTTTGTAGCTGATGGATGTGGAGTTTTATTTAAAACTACAACTGCTGGTAGCAATTGGTCAAATATAATGCAAGGCTCATTAAATTTTTCGATTAAATTTATCAATCAAAATACAGGTTTCATTGGTTCTGCAAACAGCACTATATTCAGAACTACTAATACTGGTGATAATTGGAATCCTTTTACTGTACCTGAATTTAATAAGGTATTTTTTAATGTATTTTTTAGTTCTGAAAATATAGGATATGCAGGAGGCGGAGGTCCTTCAAATTATGATACAGGCATTGTTTATAAAACAACTAACTGCGGTTCTAATTGGTTTAAATTAAATACCAATTCAACTTTACAAGTTACCAGTTTATTTTTTATTGATGATAATACCGGGTTTGCCGGAGTAAGCAATAACATAAATAATATTATTTTGAAGACAACAAATTCAGGAATAAACTGGTTTCAGATAAATTATACATTGAGCACACCAACCGCAATATTCTTTTTTGATTCCAATACCGGTTTTTTAACATGTAAAAGTACATATTCTGGTTGGAATAGAATGTTTAAAACAACAAATGGAGGAACAAATTGGTCTGTTGTCCCATTGGCTTCTGACAATAATATAAGCAGTATTTATTTTTCGAATAATTTAACAGGATATGCAGTTGGTAAAGATGGTTTAATAATTAAAACTACAACTGGTGGGGTTCCAATTGCAATTGAACCCATTAGTTCTGAAATTCCAAAAGAATATTTTTTATCTCAAAATTATCCTAACCCATTCAATCCATCAACGAAGATCAAGTTTGATATACCGCAGGAAGTGAGAGACCAGAAATTAAAAGTTAAACTAATTATTTATGATATTCTCGGGAAAGAAATAACAACACTTTTCAACGAACAATTATCTCCCGCTAGTTATGAAATTGAATGGAATGCTTCAAATTACCCAAGTGGTGTTTACTTCTACAGCTTAACAACAGGTAACTATAGTGAATGCAGAAAGATGGTGCTTATTAAATAACTCCATGCTACGAAACCATAAAACGTTATATAATATTAATATTGTAATACGTTTTATATTTTGTTATATTAGGGTAAGTGAAAGGAGTAAATGTATGACAACAGTAACAGTATCTTCCAAATATCAGATTGTTATCCCTAAAATTGCTAGGAAATCCATGAAAATAAAACCGGGGCAAAAACTGCAATTAGTTCAAGCATCGAATAAATTAGAATTTATTCCATTGAAAAGCATAAAAGAAGCCAGGGGCTTTCTTAAAGGTATAAACACAGAAATAATAAGAGAAAAAGATAGATTATGAAAAACATTGTCGATTCTTCTGCTTGGCTTGAATATTTTGTTGATAGTAAAAATGCAGAGAATTTTTCTAAAACTATAGAAGATTTAGATAATTTGATTGTTTCTTCAATAAACATTTACGAAATATATAAAAAATTATTAATCGAAATTGATGAAAATACTGCATTGCAGGCAATTGGAATTATGCAGCAAGGTCACGTAATCCCGGTCGATGAATTAATTTCTATTAATGCAGCGAAATTAAGTGTTGAATATAAACTTCCTTTGGCAGATAGCATTATTCTTGCAACAGCAAAATCGCAAAATGCAGTTTTGTGGACACAAGATATAGATTTTAAGGGCTTACAAGGCGTGAAATATTTTAAAAAGAAAAAATAACAATTTTTTATATTCTAAGCTTATTCTCAATAAACTTATACACTTCTTCCGGCTTTATCTCATCCATTATGTCACCTTCGGCGGTATCTGAAGGTGTGAAAATCTTTTTATAATCCGTATATGGTCCCCAGCGGGTTTCGCTTTCTACTTTGATAGGGGAGTAAAATCCAATCACGAAAGTACCAACCGCTGCGGCTATGTGAATAGGTCCGGTTGAATTACTGATGAACATCTTTGCCTGCTTTAATAATGCTGCAAGCTCTTTGAGGTTTAAGTTATTCACAATATATGTTTTTCCACCGGATTTGTTTGTTATATCTTTAAGCAGTTCATTTTCAGTTTGTGTACCTGAAAGAAGGATGTTATAATTTATTTTCTCATTTGCCTGAAGGAGTTCGATAAGCTTAATAAAATTCTCTTTTTTCCATGTAAGTGCTGAGCCAAGTGAACCGGGATGGATTATTATGTAAGGTTTATCCAATGGTACTGAGTGTTGTTCCAGCTTCTTTTTCATTGAATGCATTTCCGGTTCATTTACATCAAGCTTTAATGTGATTTTATCCGGACGTTTGCAGTTAAGCTCATCCAGCATGTCTAAATTATACTCTAATTCGTGTTTTAAGGCGTGTTTCCTGTGCTGATGGTGTTTTATGTTAAACAGGAAGGAATACCACCTGTAGCCTGTTCCTAAACGGTATTTTACTCCTGCCATAAACAATCCAAGTGCAGTAGCAAAAACAGGGCGGACAACAATTGCAAGGTCATACTTACCTCTCTCTGCAATACGGTGAATGTCTTTTATGTTTTCCTTTTCTATGGTATGAACTTTATTTATATTAGGATAATCCTGAACTAATTCTGCAACTCTTTTATTGACAAGGAAATCAATTTCAGCATTTGGGAAGTTAGATTTTAGTGTATCGATAACAGGCAATGTGAGGATTACATCGCCAATCCTATCGGTGCGTATAACGAGAATTTTTTCAGGTGCAATATTTATATGGGATTTTAACACGAATTATCAGTAAATATATATGATATGCGTGGTTTATGCAATTGACAAGAGAATTCCCGCTTTCGCGGGAATCTTAAACGGGTTTTACTCAGAGCTTAATAGAAGATTATACAAGGAATATTCGTTTTAATTTAAGAGATTCCCGCTTTCGCGGGAATGTAAAAAAAAGATTCCCGCTTTCGCGGGAATGCAAAAAAAGATTTTCCGCTTTCACGGGAATGTAAAAAAAGATTTCCGCTTTCACGGAAATGGGAACAGCTATGAAAAAAAAATATATTTACACTTTATTCATTTTAATTTTTTTCTTTCAATATTATTCTTGTTCAAATTCTGACCTGAAGGAAGACAAATATTCTGCCGGAGGAAAAGATTCATCAATTACTAAACAGGATACAATTAAAACTCAATCTTACGACCCATTAATGAATACTAACAATAAATTCAATAACCTTGATGAACAGGCATTTGATTTGCATTATGATGCAATCGTTATTGATACACATAATGATATTCTTATGCCTATCGTGCTTGAAAGTGCAGATATTACACGTGAAATGGCATCAACACAATCAGACCTTGTTAAGTGGAAAAAAGGCGGACTAGATGTACAGGTATTTTCTATCTATGTACCTGAAAAGATTAAATCTAATCACTTTAAATATGCAATGGGGCTTATTGATAAGCTTGAATCATTATCTTCCGAAAATCCTGTATTATTCCATCTTGCAACTGATTACAAATCACTTACTGAAGGCTTGAAAGAAAGCATCTTCTGCGGATTAATGGGAGCGGAAGGCGGTAATATAATTCAAGGCTCAATGGAAAACCTTGAAACACTTCACAGCAGGGGAGTCAGATATCTCGGCTTAACATGGAATACATCTAATGCTATTGCTGTATCTGCAAAAGATGAAACCGCAGGAAGAAAAGGCGGCTTAACAGAGTTTGGCTTTAAGGTAGTTGAAAAAATGGATGAGCTTGGAATGATGATAGATGTTGCGCATTTAGGTGAAACTGCATTCTGGGATGTGATAAATACAAGCAAGAATCCAATAATTGCGTCACATTCTTGCGTGTATAATATTTGTGCTCATTACAGAAATTTAACAGATGAGCAGATAAAAGCTATAGCAAAATCAAACGGAATTATTTGCGTTAACTTTTACAGTAAATTCCTTGACCCTGGAGGAGCAAATGGAACAACAATTCAGGCAAGATATAAAAGTGATTTAAAAGAAATTGAAGCCACCAGCAATGATATGATAGATTTCAATAAAAAAAGATATGAATACCTGAAGGAAAACCAGGCAAAGGGTGGTACATCAATCGATTACCTAATAGATCATATAGATTATATTGTTAAGCTTATAGGTATTGATTATGTTGGGCTTGGCTCAGATTTTGACGGTTCTATTATCACACCAAATGAGCTTTATGATGCAACATGTTATCCTGTTATTACAAAAAAACTGGTGGAACGCGGTTATAAAGAAGATGAAATAAGAAAGATATTAGGACTAAACTTCTTAAGAGTATTTAAACAGGTTTGCGGGTAGAGAGTTCAGAGAGTTTGGAGAGTTCAGAGAGTTATAAGGTTTATTTGGTTTTATAAAGAGTAAATCCCGAAGGGATGACATTATGGTAGAAATAATCATTCTCCATGGTTAGAATCCCGAAGGGATGATATTATGTTAATAAGATAATAGATAGAAGGATCTAGTCACGTCTGGTTGCCTCTGGCAGCTAGTGACGCAACATGTGTTTAATAAATCATATTTGAAATTTGAGAGTCTCACAATCAAAAATAGATGAAATTGCCTCTGCAGTTGATATTGTTGAAATAATATCACAATACACTAATCTGCGAAAAGCGGGCAGAAGCTTTATGGGAAGATGTCCCTTCCATGAGGAGAAGACACCATCCTTCAGTGTATCACAAGAGAAGGGTGTTTATCATTGCTTTGGCTGCGGTAAAAGCGGTAATGTGTTTACATTCATAATGGATATGGATAATGTAACTTTTTCAGATGCAATTAAAACACTTGCAGAAAAAGCGAATATTCCATTAGAATTTTATGATGAGCCGGAAGACGACAGGAACCAGATTGAATCTTTATATGAAATACATAAACAGGCAGCAAGATATTATTACGATACACTAATGAGCCATGATGGTATTTATGCAAGAGAATATCTTGAAATAAGAGGTATAAAACCGGATATGCTTCCTAAATTTGGATTGGGATTTTCATTAAGGTATAAAGATTCATTTTATCAGAAATTTAAGGATAATTTTAGTGTAGAAGACCTAAATGCATCAGGGCTGGTGTACGGTGAAGACCCGAAGGATAAGTTCAGGGGAAGGTTAATGTTCCCAATTATTTCTGAATCAGGCCGTGTTGTTGCATTTGGAGCTAGAAAATTATTTGATGATGATTATGTTCAGGCAAAATATGTCAACTCACCTGAAACAAAAATATACAATAAAAGCAAAACTCTTTACGGCTTAAGCTTTGCAAAAAATTCTATAAAAGAAAAAGGGTATGTAATACTTGTAGAAGGATATCTTGATCTTATCTCACTTGTCCAAAACGGAATACTGAATGTAGCGGCATCAAGCGGAACCTCACTCACCAATCTTCATGTGAGGATATTATCACGCTACACAAATGAGATTGTTATTGTATATGATGCTGATAAAGCAGGGCAATTGGCTGCAAGAAGGGCAATTGAGCTTATACTCGAAAATGACATGCAGGCAAGCATTATTGTTCTTCCTTCCGGAGAAGACCCCGATTCTTATATAATGAAAAACACACAGGATGCATTCGAAGAATTGGTAGATAAGAGGAAGAGCTTTATTAATTACATTGGGCAGAAATATATGGAAGCGGGCAGGCTTGATACACCCGAAGGCAAATCGGAATTTATGCATGAGATAATTTCATTAATTGCAAAAATGAGAGACCCGATTAAAAGGGATTATTATATAAAGGATATTGCAGATAAATATTCAATTTATGAGACAATATTACGTCCTGAAATAGAAAAAGAGCTGAAGAAGAACAAAATATTACTTCAAAGGATATTAAGACCTGCAATTGAGCAAACAGGAAATGTTGAGGAAAAAGTCCATGCAGATGTTTCATCAATGGAAATTAATCTGATACGATTGCTTGTTGATTCGGATGAAGAAACACAGCAATATTTAATGGATAATTTAGATTTCGAATACATAACAAATCCTGAAACAGCAAAAATAATAAATTATGTTTGCCTCAACCTCGAGAAACCCGAGTTACTAACTGCTGTGAATTTATTTACTAAATTTAATGACAGTAATGTTCGCACGATTATCAGCAGGGCATTGCTTGATGATAATTATGTAGTTAACGAAGGCAAGAATAGAAATTATTTAAGTGATGCAAAGAGGATAATAAACACATTTAAGATGTGGGATTTGAAAAAGAAGAGAGAAGAAATCAAGAAAGATCTGAAGGCTGCCGGAAACGATGTAAAGAAATACCAAAAATTATTAAAACAAATAGGTGATATTGATGCCGGGTTGAAAGCGTTGAAAGAGATTAAATAAAACACATCAAATTTCTGCAAGAATAATATATAATAATAACACATCAAACAAATTTAAATATGTCAAAAGGTTCGCTTTCCGAAAAAGAATTACTTAAAGAAATATTCAAAACCAGGCGTGTCAGAGTTGCCGTGAGATCTGTTTGTATTGATGGAGACAGGATATTAGTAGAGCGGCATGCAAATGACATATCAGCATGTTATGCTTTTCCTGGAGGCGCTTTAGAGCCGGGTGATTCTTTCGAAGACAGGATACGTAAGGAATATGAAGAAGAAATAGGTGAAGAAATAAGTTATTTAAAATACTTATTTGTAGTTGAAAACAGGTTTATGGTTGATGATACACTTTGCCATTGCGTTGAAATATATTATGAAACAAGGTTAAATAATACTGAAATAAAATCGAAGGAACCGCATTTGGAACATAAATGGATTCGAATTGATGAACTAAAGAATTATGATATACGGCCTGTAGTTGTAAGAGATGTAATAGCAGATGGTAAAATGTATGATGTGAACCATTTATCAAGTATGTTTTAAGCCATTTAAGCTGCATTAGATATAAAAAACAAAAAACCCCGGCATACACCGGGGCTTACAGTTTCAACCTGTCTGCATTAATACAAAATATTTTAGTTTACTTCCAACTTTTTATTATGCTGTTCATACCTGAAAAGCTTCGGCTAATAGTGTTCGGTTGATTCCCAAACAATTTTATGTTTCATCTGCATAAATACTTTTATTGCTCTTATTATAGCAAAGAAATTTATGACATTATCAACCAATACCCGCACTAAGCTTAGAAAAGCATATTTAAGTCCATACCAGTTATAAGTGAATACAAATCTGTGGAAAAATCTTAACATCATAAATGCAAATGACATACACAACAGCACCCATAATATTGGATTCATATTGGCGATAGGTTTAATAACTTCAAAATTAAAAAGATTTTGCAGAATGAATAACACATATACAAACAGCAAAATATTCGAAAGAATCATCATGAAATTACTGAAGATTGTCTTTCGGTCTCTCATCAGGAAGTATTTGGTTTTTAAGCTGCCATCCCATTTATGCATTTTCCAGTTCTGGAAGCAAATACCTGCTGTCCATCTTGAACGCTGTTTAACCGCTGCCCAAAAATAATTGGGGAAATATTCTGTAGTCGCAATCCTTTCCAGGTCATTCTTGAAATTAATTTCCATATTAATGAAAGATATCTTAAATCCCATTTTATGGAATTTTAATCCAAGCTCATAATCTTCCGTCAAATTAAGCTCATTGAATACCTTGCCGTATTTTTCTTCAAGCACAGTAAAAAGATCTCGTTTAAAAGCCATGCCTGTTCCTGCAAAAGGAATGAATGCATTCAATGCCTGCCTGACTACCAGGTCTTTAGTATGAATTTCCGCAAATCCGTCACAATATATTTTATGAATAAATTTTCCATTACCGCCCTTAATGGGTACAACCGGTATCTGGACTGCATCGGATTTTTGCACCGTAATGATATAATTAATTAGCTTTAATGAATTTGAATGAATAAAATCCTCGGAGTCATGAACTAAGATGATATCGAAATCCTTTTCTTCCCAATATTCATGATTTTTAATTATTTCATAAACATTGTTAAGATTATCGGCTTTGGTGGTAGGACCGTCTTTTGTATTAATACAAACTTTTACTCTATTGTCTTTTTCGGCTAGTCTCTTGACTACTTCAACAGTCTTGGTATCATTCGGATAAACACCAACGAAAATCTTATAATTGTTGTATTTGATTTTATTTAATGCATTGTTAATAGTTCTTTCGATTACCCGGAATTCTTTCCATGCACATATGATTAAAGCAATGGAGCTTTCTTTAGCTGCGTAAACAACACGCATATCCGGCAAAGATTGCCTGTACTTTTTTCTTTTAAGCCAATAAATTATATCAATAGCTGTGTCATCAATTCCGCTAATGACAAAAGCAACTGCACAAAACCATAATAATGCTTCAAAAAATTCGTTTATCATATCTCCTATTTTCTAGAATAAATTTACAATAATAATAGGCGACCCCTCTTCTATCATTATCAATTAATTGCAAAATCATTGTTAAACTTCATTCGTTCCTGTAAATAGTAAAATTATACCTATCTTAAGTTATAACAATATTAGAAAAATGACGCTGATTTTGCTTTTTTGTATGTAATATTAAACAATGAGTTAAGTTTTTTTAAAGTTCCCAATTATCAATAATATATTAAACTTATGGAAATATGTGAAATAAAGACTAAGAAAGGATTTACTCTAAAGTGTTGTTATATTAATATTAAAAATTAAAATTAATGAAACATGACACTCCGTTTAAAGTATTAGAATTGTGTTCCGGAAGCAATGTAAAATTTAATTTATCGTTTGATAAATATTCATTTAGAGATAAAGAAATTATATAAATACCTGCGATAACAGAGTTTAAACCGGAGGTAGTGTTTAAATCAGGTTTATCCTTTTCGTTGAAAACAGAATTTTTGAGTTTAATTATTTCTTTTCTGATAGAAAATATCGCAACTGAAGACAAAGTGCCGATAACTGCACCACCAAGCAAATCACTGGGATAGTGCATTCCCCAGTATGGCCTGCCGTAGGCAACAATTAAGCTCCATAAATAAACAGGAACATATATTTGCGGTGACTTAGGGTATCTCAGCATCAGCATTGTTGATATTGCAAATGATGTACTTGTATGACCGGATGGAAAAGAATATTTATCTGCAAATGATGTTCTCTTGTAATGTACGTTGGAAAGAGTTTTATAAGGTCTCTCCCTTTTAAATAAATATTTTATACCACCTGTAACCAGAAAATTCAACGCTTCAGAGGAAGCCAGCAATACACCTGTATTTTCGTCATATGTCCGGTTTTTTATCCTCCCGTATGTGAAGAGGGTTACAGGCAATACTATAGAAACAGGAAGTACAGATTTATCTGTAATATTGAAGAATTTATCAAAAAATTTGGTATGATGATTATTAATAGTACGGAATAGTTTTACATCCGAGCCTTCTTCTTTTACATCTTTTACAATATTTGTAATAACCGGCTTATTACCTACTGCTATAAATGTATCCTGCAATACATCCTGTGACTGTGTATTGCCCGTAAAATAAGCGATAAATACGGTAATTAATACTAAGTGTCTGACACAATATTTATTGTAAATTTTTATCATTAAGGTTTGTATATCCTTTTGTATTCACTCCAGTAATACATAATATTATCAACATAATTCACGGGTTCTTTCCAGTTGGTAAATAACCCGTTAGGCGGTCTTCCACCCCATACTTTAATATGAAGCGAATCATTTCCGGGACCAAGCATTGTCAAAGCTTCAGCGACATTATCCCATTCCAGGTAATCTTTACCCATGTAATAGGTAATAGACATGGCATCTTCAACCCGGCCTGAACCGCAATTATAAGCTGCAAGAGCAAGCTTGTATTTATTTGTGTCGCCTGCCTGGTTATATCTTCCAACAAGCAATGCATAATAATAAATTCCTGCTATCAAATTATTTACAGGTGATGTGTGGTCTTCTAAGTTCAGTCTTTGCTCAAGTGATGACCCTGTACCCGGCATAATCTGCATAAATCCGTATGCTCCGGCTCTTGATACAGCATTTGAGGTAAAAGCCGATTCCTGCCTTATCATTGAAAGCACCAGTCTCCAATCAAGCTTATAATACTTTGATTCATCTTTTATAACATCACCGTACTCAGCTATTATTTCATCTGAAGAACCTTTAAAGAACTCATGTTCCTTTTTTTGAACCTTTTGCTCAAGCTGGTCGAGTGTGTTCTGGCTTATATTATATTTTAAGTATCCAATTTGCGGATTTGCTGCAAATATATCAAATAAATTTTGCCATCTGTATAAATAACCCGTTAATACTGTTAGCGGCTCTCTTGAGATATTATTAAAATATCCCTCATAATCGATTCTATCCTGCTCTTTTGGCACATCATAAGGCGGAATTATGGCATCAGGATTTGAGCTGATTTCAATTTTTGGGGACGCTATATCTGAGAATTGACGCAATAAATATGTCACAGCAATTGCAATAGTAATTACAATTGCCGTCATTATCATAATTTTAGGGAAGTACCGGAGTCTTCTTATTACAGCCATTATATTATAATAAAATGACTTTCTTTCAGGCATAGTTTCAATTTTTCGCTCTGTTTTTAATAAATTTAGATACAAATTAATTAAAATCCTATTCCTGTAATTATTTATATCATTTTATATCCAATTTTAGTACATTTTTATGGTTTTTTAAATACCATAAAATTTGGTTAAATTAATAAAAATCAATATCCATTAAACTTTTTAACAAAATACTTGTCAAATCATATAGAGTTAGACCGTTGCGGGCTGAAGCAACGCTTAGTAGGGTGAAAAACTAACTTGCTTAAATTTGACAAATATTTATCCCAAAAGGATCCTCATGCGGATAATTTATGAACAAAATTATAAAAAAGCTCGCATAAATGCCTGAACAAAAGCCTGATAAAGAGTTAATTAAGGACTTTAAGAATGGGGATATCAGAGGTTACAATGAACTTGTCAGAAGATATCAGCAGCAGGTTTACAGGGTTGTAAGAAAAATTGTTCTTAATCATGATGACGCAGATGATATCACACAGGAAGTGTTTATAAAGGTGTATTCTGCATTAAAGGAGTTCAGGGAAGAATCGAATGTGTTTACATGGCTGTACAGGATTGCAACTAATTACTCGATAAATCATATTAAGCGTGTAAAGGTTAAGAATACTGTGAGCTTTGAAATAGTTACTGAGCAGGTTGAATACATTGAAAAGAAAACAGATGAAAGAATGGATGATGAACAGCGAAGAAAGATACTGATTGAAGCAATTGAAACATTACCTGCGCAGCAAAGAGCGGTTTTTAATCTGAGATATTATGAGGAATTAAGCTATGATGAGATATCAAAGATAATGGAAAAATCGGTTGGGGGAGTAAAAGCGAATTATTTTCATGCGGTAAAAAAATTGGGTGAATATCTGAAAGGTAAAGTAGAACCCGGTTTTTAAATTACGGAGAAAAAGATGAAAGAAAATAAATTAAATATTGAAGAAATAAAGTTTTTAATACCGGATTATATTTCCGGTGCACTTAGTGAGAAGGAAGCTCTTCTTGTCAAGGAAGCTATTGATAAATATCCTGAGGTTAATGAGCTTTATATAGATATGAAAGCAGCTTTTGAATTTGCTGATAAAGTTGAGATTGAAGAGCCAAGCCCGCAGTACTTTAATAACCTTTTACCCCGGATACACCAGAAGATAGGGGAAAGGGAAGAGAAACATACTGCAAAGAATCCTTTAGCTTTAATATGGAAGATTCTTGTGCCGGCTGCAGCGGTGATTATTTTGTTTATCATTTATATGATAGCAAATAATCCGGGTGAAAACATAAATGATAAGAATAAAACTATCGGGAAAACAGATTCTGTTAAAAAAGAAATTGAGCAGAAGCAAACTTTGCCTGATGTAAAAGAAAAGAAAATTGAAGAATCAACTGCAGATAAAACCAATATAAATAAAGAGCAAAAGAGGGTAATACGTAAGAACAATAATGTTAAAGAAGAAATTGAACAGGAAGAGAAAATTGATAATGAAATTGAAGAGAAGATACAGGTCCCTGCGGTAGAAAACGATGATGTAGCTGACGTTGTGGAAGATGAACCTTTAATATTGGGTGCAGGTGAAAGAGGAACATTTGATGCAGATATTGAAAGTGAAATAGATGAGCTTACAAAGAATGAAGAGGATGTAATCCTGAAACAGCTTGAAAAGAGTAACTTATAAAGTTTAAATAATACAGATATGACAGGGAAAAATACCATATTAATTAAGATCTTTATTGCAGTATGTATGCTCTTTTATATGGATCTTTTTGCTCAAAACAAAAATGATGATTTCCGTGAGAAAGTTGAAAATATTAAGATAGAAAAGCTGATTACAAAACTTGAGCTGAATGATAATGATGCCGCTGTATTTACGGATAAATATAAAAGCTACAGCAGGGAAATTAGAGCTCTGAACCAGAAACGGTTTAAGACATATAAGCTTATGGTAGAAAACCTGGAAAGCGGTAATGGAATTGACACGTTGGTAAATCAGGTGATGGAATATGAAAATGAATTGAACACTAAAAGACAAAGCTTTGCAGATGACCTGAAAACCTTCCTCACACCAAAACAAATGGCAACAATGATAGTCTTTGAGAAGAAGTTTAATAATGAGATACGCAAGCTTTTGAAGGAATTCAGAAGAGAGAACAGGAAGAAAGAGTGAAGAGTTTTAGAGTCTGGAGTTGAAGAGTTGGGATTTTGAAGTGTTTAGAGTAAATGTCAGGCAAGTCTTATCAGCAATTCTTATAACCATAAATCTCCGTACCATTTAATTTTTTCCTATAATTGCAGAAATGATTTCAATTCTGCAAAATTTTTATACAAAAAACCATAACCGCCTTTTTCTTTGTACATATTAATTGTTAATTCTGAATCATCTATCAACAAGCTATTTTTAATATCAGTACTTAAAGCAGCTAATGCAATATCATATAATTTGCCGCAATTTTCTCTTTTTAGAATTCCGTAAGAGGCAGAATTAATTATAACGTCAAACAATGAATTAAGTTTATGGTTTGGAACAGTAATTTGTGTAAACACATCCATATTATCCGTAACAATTCCAATCTTCCTTCCGGTAAGTTTCAGAGATTCTGCTAATTCATTAATCTCTATCTCAATACTCATTTTACGAATACTTTCCTGAAATATTTCATTAAGGCAGTTGAATTCATTTCCGGTGTTTTCAGAAATTATTTTATTAATTTCAATAGAACTAATTTGATTTCTCATCCATTTTTGAACCAATTCATTATTGCCGAATATGTTTTCCTGTATCCACTCATGTACTCCCGGATAGTTAGACAGATAGTATTTATCGTAATATTGTCCATTACAAAGTACGCCGTCAAAATCGAATAATATTGCCCGGTAATTCATATTTTTTTATCTTTATTCTCAAATTACATCAAATATTTTGATATTAGAAATCCAAATAAATTTGTTAATAATCCGGTAACTGCTTTTGAATTCAGGAATCTTCATTGTATTTGTATAAAATGAAAAGTAATTTTCAGGACGACAGTTGAACTTTAATTAACACAGATTAACAACATGAAATACTTATTAGGGATATCTCTGCTGTTTTACTTAACAACTGTGGTCTATTCTCAACCAAAAAATGAACCCGCTTTGTTTTCATCTCCAATTGATTCAATGATAGATAATCAAAGCAGTACTATATCTATAGGATTAGGAAACGGAACATATTCGGTTCTTAGTGATAAAGCGTATAATAATTGGGATTTAGCTGTTAATATTAATATCAAGCTTGCAAAATTTATATATCTGAATACCGGATTAGATGCTTATGAAGGTTATAGTCATCAAAAAATAACTATGTTTTATATCGGACCAATGTTTAAGCACAGCGTTTTCGAAAAAAAGAGAAATGCTGTATCACTTAAATTAGGCTTTTTGGGAGTTATACTTGGGCAGGCAAATGAATTCCCTTTAATTGGCGGTGATTTTAACTTTACACCTTCATATGATTATTGGATTACAAGGAATTTTTCAATTAACGCTGAATTAAGAAGTCATATCATTATTCATCAGAAAATAAATTATATTTTTAATCCGGTGATTGGTTTTTCTTTGCATTTATTGTAATACAATAAAAAAACTTCAAATTTTATTATGTAAAATGTTTCTGCAGCTTAAATATCCTCAAAGCACCTGATACAAGAAAGAAAGAACCTATAACCATTATACATCCTCTTTTTCCTGCAATGATTTCTGCCTGCTTTGCAGCATTACTGAGTAAACGTATATTGAATAAATTATTATTTGTATTTTTGGCTTTTGCATATTCGTATAAAACAGTAGGTTCCAATGCTCGTGTGTAATTCGGGCGGGTGAATATAATATTTTTACTGTACCTTAATATTTCATCAACTGAGCTTTTATAATCTTTATCTGCCATCATTCCAAATAATACTACATCAATATTTTTAACCGGTAAATTATTTAATGCTTCTTTTATTCCTGCAGGATTATGTGAAATATCAAATATATATGTTCTGTCTTTTTCCTTTATTACTTCAAGCCGTCCCCTGTAACCTGTGTTTTCTTTTACATTTGTAATTCCTTTTGCTATTAACTTTGGCGTAATGAATAACCTCTTGCCTGTTGTGTACATTAAAACTGCCAGTACTGCAGCAGCTGCATTTCTAAACTGGTATTTTCCCGGAATAGGGGAGGAGTATTTTAAAGAATACGTTTTATTTAAATATTTAATCTTTAAGCTTATACCTGATTTCCCGCTTTCTTTAATATCTGCATGGTCATCAAGATAAAACAAATGTTCTTTTTTTATACTTTTTCTGAACAGCAATTTTAATTTCTCATTATTATCGCTTACTATTACATCAATATCCGGTTTTACTATTCCCAGTTTTTCTTTTGCAATTGCATGGAGTGTGTTACCAAGATACTGCATATGGTCCATTGCTATTTGTGTAATGATTGAAAGCTTTGGCTTAACAATGTTTGTTGAATCTAATCTTCCGCCAAGTCCTGCTTCTATTACAGCAATATCAACTTTCTGCTCTTTGAAGTATTGGAATGCAACAGCAGTCGTAACTTCGAAAAATGAAGGCTTAAGTTTATCAATAAATTTCTTGTTTTTATTTATAAAATCAAAGATATATTTATTGGGTATCTTCTTTCCGTTAATTCTAATTCTTTCATTGAATTTCAGGATATGCGGAGAAGTATATAATCCCGTTCTAAGCTTCCTTTCTGCAAGAATGGATGCAATGAATGAAGCAGTAGCTCCTTTGCCGTTAGTGCCTGCTATATGGATGAAATCTATGCCTTCTTGAGGATTACCAATGTGTTCCAAAAGCTTTTGGATGTTCTTCAGGTCATATTTCATACCTGTCCGTTCAAGACCATACAGGTAATTGAAATAATCTACAGGTTTTTTCATATTAGTTAATTTGTTTGTTACATCCATTACTCTTCATTATGCCATTTCTGCTTTCGCTAGGAATTACTCCCGGTCATCACAGCAATAAAAAACCCGCTAAGAAAGCGGGTTTATATTGTTAATCTACTTCTGAAACATAATTGTTAATCTTCAACTAATTCTTTTTTCCGTGATTTACGCGGTTTCTTTACCGGTTCTTCTTCTACAGGTTGAGTTTCATCTTTTCTGAGTACCAGCAGGTCTTTGTATTTCTTCAAGCCTGTTCCTGCAGGTATCAACTGACCTACAATCACGTTTTCTTTTAATCCTAACAAGTGATCAACTTTACCTTCTACTGCCGCATCCGTCAGAACCTTTGTGGTTTCCTGGAATGAAGCTGCTGAAATAAAGCTGTCTGTTGTCAGTGATGTCTGTGTTATACCAAGCAATATCGGATTAGCGATTGCAGGATGAGCTTCTCTGAACTTAATTAATTCTTTACTCTTTTTCTTAAGCTCTGAGTTTATCTCTTTTCCCTGTTTCTTATCCATTATATCGTATAGCCTTACTTTTGTTGAATCGCCAACATCAGTTACAACTATTTTATTTTTCAGCTGTTCATTCTCTTCATAGAATTTGAACTTGTGAACAACATCACCTTCAAGGTAATGTGTATCACCCGGGTCAACCACTTTAACTTTCTGGAGCATCTGTCTCACAATAACCTCAATATGCTTGTCATTAATCTTAACACCCTGCATACGGTAAACTTCCTGTATTTCATTTACAAGGTAAGCCTGAACGTCACCGACACCTTTAATTCTAAGGATGTCATGCGGGTCAACTGAACCGCTTGATAACGCTTCGCCTGCCTTAACGAAATCACCGTCTCTTACAAGAATGTGTTTACCTACAGGAATCATATATTTCTTTTCAACTGACCTGTCTGTGCTGAATACCTTTACTTCTCTTGAACCTCTCTTAAGTGAACCTATCTCTACATATCCGTCGATTTCGCTCACGATAGAAGGGGAGTTGGGACTTCTTGCTTCAAATAACTCAGTTACTCTTGGCAGACCGCCTGTGATGTCTCTGGTCTTACCGGTTTCTCTGGGTATCTTTACAAGTATCTGTCCTGATGCAACCTTGTCACCATCATTTATGAGCAAGTGTGCAAGTGCGGGTATAATATAGTTACTTAATACTTCGCCCTTTGAATTTGTTATCTGTATTGTCGGGCTAAGTGTTTTATCTTTAGATTCTGTTACTACTTTCTGAATATGACCGGTTGTTTCATCTGGTGCTTCCATATAACTGACGTTTTCTTTCAAATCAACATAATTGATTATACCGTCATGCTCAGCAACAATTACTGAGTTGTATGGATCCCATTCATATAATACACGGTTCTTCTCAACCATTTCTTCATCTCTTACAAGTAAGTGTGCTCCGTAAGGAACGTCATATTTAGAAACCAACCTGTTATTATCATCGAGTATCTGTACAACACCATTTCTGCTTAAAGCAACAAATGAAGCACCGTCCGGTGAACCAACATTTTCATATTTTATTACTTTTACATTATCATAGTGTACTACACCTGCAAACTTGGTCGGAATTCTTGACTGTGTAACAATCCTGCTTGCAGTACCGCCAATGTGGAAGGTTCTCAGTGTTAACTGTGTACCCGGCTCACCGATAGACTGTGCTGCAACAACACCGACTGCTTCACCAACATCTACTATCTTGCCTGTTGTAAGGTTTCTGCCGTAACATTTTGCACAAATTCCTCTTCTTGATTCACATGTCAATACCGATCTGATTTCTACACTGGAAATAGATGTTTCGGAAATCTTTGCAGCTAATTCTTCATCAATTTCTTCGCCTGCTTTTACAAGTACTTTTCTTGTTACAGGGTCTGTTATATTATGAAGAGCTACACGGCCTAATATTCTTTCTGCAAGCGGCTCTTTAATATCTTCACCGTCTTTAAGAGCTTCAACCATTAAACCTCTGATTGTACTGCAGTCATTATCATATATAATAACATCCTGTGATACGTCAACGAGCTTTCTTGTAAGATATCCTGCATCTGCAGTTTTTAAAGCTGTATCTGCAAGACCTTTACGTGCTCCGTGTGTTGATATAAAGTACTCAAGGATTGATAAACCTTCTTTAAAGTTAGCGATAATCGGGTTTTCAATGATTTCTCCTGCCTGACCTGTCATGCTTTTCTGCGGTTTTGCCATAAGTCCTCTCATACCTGCAAGCTGGCTGACCTGGTCCTGTGAACCTCTTGCACCGGAGTCAATCATCATGTGCAATGAATTGAACCCATCTACCGAGGTTTTTAGGGTTATCATTAGCTCACTCTTTACTTCATTTGTGGCATGAGTCCAGATATCTATTACCTTATTATATCTTTCACCTTCAGTTATCAAACCTCTCATCCTTGATTTCTCAACAGCATCAACCTTTTTCTGTGCAGCTTCAATAATTCTGTTCTTTGCTTCAGGAACCTGTATATCATCAAGGTTTACTGAGAGACCGCCTTTCATAGCGTTGCTGAATCCGATTTCTTTCAGCTTATCAAGGAATTCAACTGTCTTTACGTTACCAACTATTTTGAATACTTTGCTGATATTCTTTACGATACCTTTTTTAGTAAGCAATTCATTGATGAAACCAACACCTGCAGGAACTATCTTATTAAAGATAACTCTGCCTGTTGTGGTTTCTATCATTTGTCCGTCATATCTTACCTTAATACGGGCATGTAATCCAAGCTTGCCTGCATCATAAGCCATTATTACTTCATCAGAGCTTGAAAATAATCTGCCTTCGCCAACGTCACCTTTTCTGTATTTTGTAAGATAATAACATCCGAGTACGATTTCCTGGTTAGCAATAGCTATCGGGTCACCATTCTGCGGTGAAAGAAGGTTGTGGCTTGAAAGCATCAATATTCTTACTTCAAGCTGTGCCTCATATGATAGGGGAACGTGTACTGCCATCTGGTCACCATCAAAATCAGCATTGAATGCTGTACATACTAAAGGATGAATCCTGAGTGCTTTACCTTCAACAAGTACCGGCTGGAACGCCTGTATACTTAATCTGTGAAGCGTAGGAGCACGGTTCAGCATTATCGGATGACCGTCTATTACGTTCTCTAGAACTTCCCATACTTCAGGAGTTCTTTTCTCAATCAGCTTTTTAGCACTTTTAACTGTCTTAACTAAGTCCCTGTCGATTAAGCGTCTTATCACAAATGGCTTAAACAATTCCAGAGCCATATCCTTGGGAATGCCGCATTCGTGAAGCTTAAGTTCAGGACCTACTACTATAACTGCTCTGCCTGAATAGTCAACCCTCTTACCCAGCAGGTTCTGTCTGAAACGTCCTTGTTTTCCTTTAAGAATATCGGAAAGTGATTTCAAAGGTCTGTTCTCAGATTTTACTGCTGTAGCTCTTCTTGAGTTATCAAGCAATGCATCTACTGCTTCCTGGAGCATTCTTTTTTCGTTTCTTAAGATTACTTCAGGAGCCTTTATATCTATTAATCTTTTTAATCTGTTGTTACGAATAATGACTCTTCTGTATAAGTCATTAAGGTCACTTGTAGCAAATCTGCCGCCTTCAAGAGGTACTAACGGTCTTAATTCAGGTGGAATTACCGGAATTACATCAAGAACCATCCACTCAGGCTTGTTTTGCTTTCTTCCTTCTTTTTTCTGGAAGGATTTTAAGACCCTTAATCTTTTTATAATATCTGTTTTTTTCTGAACTGAAGTTTCTTCATATAATTGAATCCTTAATCTTGCAACATCTTCTTCTACATCTACTCTCTTGAGGAGTTCTTTTACTGCTTCAGCCCCGTTTCTGCAGATAAATTTATTCGGGTCGAAATCATCAAGATTTTCCTGATCTTCGGGAAGATTATTAAGCGTGTTTAAATATTCATCTTCACTTAAGAGCTCAGCTTTCCTGAATTGTGTCGGACCCGGATTGATAACTACATAAGTCTCGTAATATATTATTTTTTCCAGTTCTTTGTTTGTTACTCCTAATAAGTAGCTTATCTTGCTTGGTGTTGACCTGAAATACCAGATGTGTACAACTGGAACACTGAGAGAAATATGTCCCATTCTTTCTCTTCTCAAGCTTTTCTGGTTGACTTCCACACCGCATCTATCGCAGACGATGCCGTTGTACCTGATTCCTTTATACTTACCGCAATGGCATTCCCAGTCTTTTACCGGACCGAAAATTTTCTCGCAGAATAAGCCGTCTTTATCAGGTTTAAAAGTCCTGTAATTTATTGTTTCAGGTTTTAAAACTTCTCCATGTGAATTTCTAATAATTGAATCTGTCGATGCAAGATTTATTGAAATCCTGGTGAAGTTTTTTCTGACTTTTTTAGCTTCTTTTTTAAATAACATATTTATATTAATTATTATACTTTTTTAATCAAGGTCAACATCAAGGCACAAGCCCTGAAGTTCTTTTACGAGAACGTTAAACGATTCCGGAATATTCGGTTCCGGTGTATTTTCTCCTTTAATCAACGCTTCGTATGTCTTGGATCTTCCGGTCACATCATCACTTTTTACTGTAAGCATCTCCTGTAATGTATAAGATGCTCCGTATCCTTCAAGTGCCCAGACCTCCATCTCTCCGAATCTCTGTCCGCCGAATTGTGCTTTACCACCAAGCGGCTGCTGAGTAATCAGTGAGTATGGTCCTATTGAACGGGCATGTATCTTATCATCGGATAAATGTGATAATTTCATCATGTAAATAAATCCAACGGTTACCTGCTGGTCAAATTTTGTGCCGGTCTGTCCGTCGAACAGATCTGTCCTTGAGTTCTTTGGCAATCCAGCTGAATGAAGTATGTTAACAATATCATCAAATGATGCACCATCGAATACAGGAGTTGCGAACTTAACGCCAAGCCTGTTTGCTGCCCATCCGAGAGCTGTTTCATACAACTGGCCAAGGTTCATACGTGACGGTACTCCAAGAGGGTTAAGAACTATATCAACAGGTGTTCCATCCGGAAGGAACGGCATATCCTGTACCGGAACTATCTTAGCAACCACACCTTTGTTTCCGTGTCTTCCTGCCATCTTATCGCCAACTGAAAGCTTTTTCTTCTTTGCAATATATACTTTTGCCATTTTTACAACACCGGTCGGAAGTTCATCGCCCAATATGATTTTATTTTTATGACGTTTACTTTTTTCTTCAACATCAAAATATTTGTTCTTAAAGTTTCTGAAAATTACCTGCATTAGTCCCTGTGCTTTATGAGATGAAGTCCAGTTAAGCGTTGGGTCTAAGTTTCCAATAATGAAATTCGGATTCTCAAGAAAATTTAAGAAAGTATCTTTCTTAATAACGGCTCCGTTCTTTATTACCGTAGAGCCATCTATATCTTTTATACCTAATGATTCTTTACCATCGAATATTATACCAAGCTTGGTAGCAAGAGCTGTATTAAGATCATCAACTGCTGTTCTTCTGTCATTTTCCAGCTTGTCGAGCTTTTTCTTCTCTTCTTTTTTGGTTTCAGTATCTCTTTGTTTCCTGGTAAAGAGCTTTTTGTTAATTACTATACCGCGCATTCCCGGAGGTGCTTTTAATGAAGCATCTTTCACATCGCCTGCCTTCTCACCAAAGATAGCTCTTAAGAGTTTTTCTTCAGGTGTCGGCTCTGTTTCACCTTTCGGTGTTACTTTACCGATCAATATATCGTTTTCTTTTACATCTGCACCAATTCTTACAATACCGTCTTCATCAAGTTCCTTGGTTGCTTCTTCACTTACGTTTGGAATATCACGGGTTAATTCTTCTTCACCGCGTTTTGTATCACGCACCTGAAGCTCATATTCTTCTATATGAATTGATGTATAAACATCTTCAGCTACAATTCTTTCGCTTATAACTATAGCATCTTCAAAATTGTAACCTTTCCACGGCATAAATGCAACAAGCACACTTCTTCCGAGTGCAAGTTCGCCATGGTCAGTTGCTGAACCGTCTGCAAGTACATCGCCTCTTTTTACCCTGTCACCAACCTGTACGATTGGTTTCTGGTTAATACATGTATCCTGGTTGGTTCTTAAGAACTTTATCAGTATGTATTCAACTTCTTCTGTATTTTCAAAGCTTGTTAATGCCTGCTCTGAGTTTTTGTCAATATCATATTTTACTTTGATTCTGTCTGCCGCTACATAAATAACTTCACCATCACCTTCGGCAAGTACAAGTGTTCTTGAATCCTGGGCAATCTTCTGTTCAAATCCTGTTCCGACAAGCGGTGATTCAGGACGTAAAAGCGGAACTGCCTGCCTCTGCATATTCGATCCCATGAGCGCTCTGTTTGCGTCATCATGCTCAAGGAAGGGGATTAATGCTGCGGCTGCACTTACTATCTGGTTTGGTGCAACATCCATATAATGGAGCTGGTCCGGTGTTACTATCGGAAAGTCTCCTTTATATCTTGCTTTAATTTTTTCATCCAGTATCTTGCTGCCGTCAACGTTTACATTTGCCTGGGCAATTATAAAGTCATCTTCTTTTTCGGCTGAAAGATATTCTATTTCTGTTGTAACCTTTCCGTTCTTAACGATGCGGTAAGGCGTTTCTATAAATCCGAATTCACTTATCTTAGCATGTGTACATAACGATGAGATAAGACCGATGTTCGGACCTTCAGGAGTTTCGATAGGGCAGAGGCGTCCGTAATGTGTGTAATGTACGTCTCTTACTTCAAATCCTGCTCTTTCTCTGGTCAAGCCGCCTGGTCCTAATGCACTTACTCTTCTTTTGTGAGTCATTTCTGCAAGAGGATTTGTCTGGTCCATATATTGTGAAAGCTGGCTTGTTCCAAAGAATGATATCAATGCTGTTGATATTGTTCTTGCACTTACCAGGTTTGCAGGAGTTATGTTCTCTTCATCATGTATGCTCATTCTTTCGCGTATTGTTCTTGCCATTCTTGCAAGACCAACATTGAACTGCTGTGAAAGCTGTTCGGCTACGCTTCTTACTCTTCTGTTTCCTAAATGATCAATATCATCTACTGATTTTTTTCCTGCTTCAAGGTCAACAAGATAGTTTATTATAGATACAATATCTTCTTTTGTCAGAACTGTTTTATCCGAAGGGATATTTAAGTCTAACCTGTAATTTAATTTATATCTTCCAACTTCTCCGAGGTCATATTTCTTCTCATTAAAGAAAAGCTTGTCTACAAGGTTCTTTGCAGATTCATCATCAGAATCAGACGGCTTTAATTGCTTTGAAATCTCTTCCAATGCATCAGATTCTGACTGGGCTGCATCTTTATTAAGAGTATTTGCAATTAAAGATTCTTCATACGGATGTTCTGATTTGAATATCTTTATCTTAGAGATAGAAGACCTGTTTATTTTATCAATAAGCTCTTCATCAACAACTTTTGCTTTCTCAGCTAATAATTCACCGGTTTCTTTATCAATTAAATCATCGCAAAGCTGTTTTCCTTCATATTCTTTTATGTCTTTTTTATCAACTACCTCAACCAGGTTGAAAAGGTCTAATATTTCTTCATTGGTTGAGAAGCCAAGAGCTCTGAGAATGGTTGTAACCGGGAATTTCTTCCTTCTGTCAATATATGCAAATAAGCAGTTATTGATATCGGTCGTGAACTCAACCCATGAACCCTTCATAGGAATAATTCTCGCTGAAAAAAGTTTTGTACCGTTTTGATGCACAGATTCACTGAATACAACACCGGGAGCTCTGTGAAGCTGGGAAACAATTACTCTTTCAGCTCCATTAATAATAAAGCTTCCGTAATGTGTCATGTAGGGGATATTCCCCATATACACATCCTGCTCAATAACATTAGTGTATTCTTTTGCATCTCTGTTAGGTTTTGTAGAAAGACGTAATTTTGCTTTCAAAGAGACTGCATATGTCAGTCCCTGTTCCTGGCATTCTCTTATTGAATACTGTGGTTTTTCCAGGTAATAGTCTAGGAATTCTAATATTGCTGTTTCCCTGGAGTCAGTAATAGGAAAATTTTTCGTGAAAACGGCTTGAATGCCCGTATGTTTCCTTTGCTCCAATGTAGCTTCTTCCTGCAGGAATTCCTTAAATGATTCGAGCTGGACATGTAACAAGTCCGGTGACTCTATTTGCTTTGTTGATTTTGAAAGGAAAATACGATTGTTTCCATTTGAACTTAATTTTGTTAAGTCGATAGTCATTTAGTTCTTTCTTCCTCCATTAGGGGGGTATAGATAATAAAAAACTAATACAAGCCGTTTTACAACGACTTGTTTAGTAATAATTTAAACAAATGAATTGTTTTAAAAATTGCAGATATAAAGGAAAATCTAATAAATTTAGATTTTTTATTAATTTAGAAAATAAATTTTTATTTATTTTAATTCAACCTTCGCGCCTGCTGCTTCAAGATCGGCTTTCAGTTTTTCAGCATCAGCTTTAATGAGACCCTCTTTTACAGGTTTCGGTGCTGATTCTACTAAAGCTTTAGCCTCTGTTAGTCCAAGTCCGGTTGCATTTTTTACTGCCTTGATGACGTTGATCTTCTGTGCACCAACTTCAGCTAATACTACAGTAAATTCTGTCTTTTCTTCAACCGGTGCTGCCGCTGCTGCAGGTCCTGTGGCTCCTGCCATTACCATTGGTGCGGCTGCTGTTACTCCAAACTTGTCCTCTAAAGCCTTTTTTAATTCGGAAGCTTCTAATAGGGTGAGTTTTTCTATTTTTTCAACTAATTCTTCAACTACTGACATTATGGTTCTCCTTTAAATTATGTTTTTTTACTGATTATTGTTTTTCTTTGCTACTTCTTCTATTACCGAACTCAGATCTCTTATGATTGCATTAATTGCATATACAATTCCTGAAATCGGAGCGTGAATGCTTCCTATAATTGAAGAAATAATCTCCGGCTTTGAGGGTAATGCTGCCAGTTCATTGAGGCGTGATTTATCATATGCCTCTTTTTCAATTATGGCTAATTTTAATTTCGGTTTTTCGCCCTTATCAAAGAACTTCTTAATTATTCTTGCCGGTGAGATAGGATCTTCGTAAGCAAATATAACACCGGTTGGACCTTTTAGGTTTGCATTCAGCTCTTCTGCTTTTCCTGCAAATTTGCTGTCTGTACCCAGTTGTTCTAGAGCTTTCTTTATAAGGGTATTTTTTATTACCCGGTATTCTACTTTTGCATTATAAAAATCATCTCTTAATTCATTGGTCTGCTGAACAGTTAAGCCGGTAAAATCCGTAAGATAAATACTAGATGCCTTATCCAGCTTTTCTTTTATCTCTATTATTTCTTGTTCTTTCTCTTTCTTATTCATTTGTCCGAAATATTATATTTTATTAATGTACTATTTCATTTCTGTTAATATGATAACCGGGTCCCATAGAACTGTTAAGAGTTACGCTTCTAACATATTGTCCTTTTGCTGTTTGCGGTTTCATTTTTATTATCTGGTTGATAAACGTCATCAGGTTCTCTTCCAGCTTCTTTACTTCGAATGAAGCTTTTCCTACTGCAGCGTGTACTATTCCTGCTTTATCTACTCTGAACTCTATTCTTCCTGCTTTAACCTCTTTTACTGCTTTTGCAATATCAGGGGTTACTGTTCCGCTTTTGGGATTCGGCATTAAGCCTTTGGGTCCTAAAATTTTTCCAAGCTTTCCAAGCTCGCTCATCACATCAGGAGTTGCAATTATTACATCACAACCAGCCCAGCCTTCCTGAATCATCTTCAGGTAATCTTCGAAACCGACAAAATCTGCGCCGGCATTTTTTGCATCTTCCTGTCTTTCAAGTTTTGCAATAACTAGCACTGTCTTTGTCTTACCTGTTCCGTGGGGCAGGGTAACTGTGCCTCTTACAAGCTGATCTGCCTGACGGGGATCTACACCAAGACGGATTGCTATATCAACAGATTCATCGAACTTTGCCGTTGCTGTCTCTTTTACTTTTGAGATTGCTTCGGTTATTGTATATTCTTTTTCAAGATCTGTTTTCTTTACTATTTCTTTTCTTCTTTTACTGGTTTTCATTTTCTTTATAGTTTAACCTTCTACTGTTATTCCCATGCTTCTTGCTGTTCCGGCTATTATCTTGCATGCTGCATCTATATCTCTTGCATTCAGATCTTTCATCTTTAGCTGTGCTATATCCTGAAGCTGTTTTCTTGAAACTTTACCTACTTTATTCCTGTGTGACTGGGCACTTCCTTTTTGCAGGTTTGCTGCTTTCATCAATAATACTGCAGCAGGAGGTGTCTTTGTTATAAATGTGAATGATTTATCTGAGTAAACAGTAATTACTACAGGAATTATCATTCCGGAATCTTTTTGTGTACGAGCATTAAACTGTTTGCAAAACTCCATACCATTCACACCACGCTGACCCAATGCCGGTCCTACCGGGGGAGCCATTGTTGCCTGTCCTGCTGGTATTTGAAGCTTTACGAATCCTACTATTTTTTTTGCCATTTTAGAGTGCTTATTATATTGTGCTTATTTTTCTTTTTCTATTTGTGTAAAATCTAATTCTATCGGTGTCTTCCTTCCGAAAATACTTACCATCACTTTAACTTTCATGCGTTCCAGGTTAATGTCATTTATTGTACCATTGAAGTTTACAAATGGTCCGTTTATTACTTTAATAAGGTCACCTTTTTCAAACTGTACATCAATCTTTTCTTTCTCTTCAGAATCATTTATGCGTCCGAGTATTCTTTTTACTTCATCTTCTCTTAAAGGAATAGCTTCATCCTTACCGCCAACCATTTTCAGAACAGACGGGGCACGTGAAATAAAATTAACTACTTCAATATCAAGTATTGCTTCAACAAGTATATAGCCCGGGAAGAAGTTTTTAAACTTAATTTTTTTCTTTCCGCCTTTTACTTCAAAAACCTTTTCTTCAGGAATTAATACCTGAGAAATCTTGAATTCAAGCCCTGCATTTGGTATTTCGCTTTCAAGGTACCCTTTAACTCTTTTTTCATGGCCTGTAATTGTCCTGATAGCATACCATTTCTTATCTAAAGCAGTTACATTATTATCTTGTTTTTCTGTCATCATATTTTAAAATATTACCTTAAGTCCTTCGCTGAGAATTTTATCGATTATAAATACGAACACTGCAAATATCAAAGATGTTACAATGACCACCATGGTGGATTCCCTCAGCTCTTCTCTTTTTGGCCAGGTTACCTTCTTCATTTCTTTAACTATATCAACGAAGAAGCTTATTATTTTTGTTTTCAATTTTTTTTACTCCGGTTAAAAAATGTGTACCCGAACATTTCGCACGTCAGGAGGGACTCGAACCCCCAACCTGCGGTTTTGGAGACCGCTGCTCTACCAATTGAGCCACTGACGTATAAACTATCTGGTCTCTTTATGCTGAGTGTGTTTTCTGCAGCTATTGCAAAACTTCTTGAATTCTACTCTGCCCGAATGTTTGGATTTATTCTTTGTAGTTGAATAATTGCGGTTTTTACAAACCGAACACTCTAATGTTATTATAAGTCTGCCTTCTTTTGCCATTATAATTTATTTTCTTTTATTTCTTTGATTATATGTTGCTTTTTGTGTTGCTGCAAAAATCTTTTTCAGAGCTGATGACCGGGATTGAACCGGTGACCTCTTCCTTACCAAGGAAGTGCTCTACCAACTGAGCTACATCAGCGTAAAGTTTTAGAACCTTCTCAGAGCGGGAGACGGGACTCGAACCCGCGACCAATCCCGCTTTAGCGGGATGACTCTACCAACTGAATTACTCCTGCAATTTTTCTATTAGAACTTTATCCCTTAAAGTATCTAAGAATTTTT
>Ga0105092_10000008_pt1 | contig 91087 bp, 80 predicted proteins | sample PPLLak2March2015_FD_87021 | JGI IMG/M metagenome (GOLD analysis project Ga0105092, IMG submission 87021) | Freshwater sediment microbial communities from Prairie Pothole Lake near Jamestown, North Dakota, USA - PPLs Lake P7 Core (1) Depth... | ecosystem: Environmental > Aquatic > Freshwater >... | reverse complement strand
TGGAGAATATGTATGTATTAAACAGCGATACAATCTGGTATGTAGATCCCGAAAGTTCTTCAGGTGGTGTATTCCGCACCAACAATGGGGGAACAAACTGGATTCATCAATTAAGTTTAGGTACGTATAACCCAGCACATATTTACATGTATAATCAAAGAATAGGATTTATTGATGCCGGAAGCTTGAGGAAGACTACTGATGGAGGTACAACATGGACGCCTATAATTGGAGCAGGTAATTTCTTGGATATGTTCTTCATTGACAGCTTAAAGGGCTGGAAATGCAATTTAGATATGAAGAAAACTACTGACGGAGGTTTAAACTGGGTAAGCCAGGTTGTTCCCTCAGGTGGTAATATTTTAGGACAAGGAGTAACCGGATTTATGAACAAAGATAATGATACAATTTGGGCATTGGGCGAAACTATTATTATTGGAGGTACACCTCCTACTAGAGGAATTTTATTTAGAACGACTAATTCAGGTTTCAATTGGCTGTTTCAATTACCCGATACTGCAATTCATATAAACAGATACCCTTTTGGTAAATTTATTAATAATAGAATTGGATGGGCTTATGGTTATTTATCAGGTATTCATACAACTACAGGAGGTGAAACTATTTGGTATACAGATGTAAAACAAGTACATGTATCTGTACCTAATAATAATATACTTCATCAAAACTACCCAAATCCTTTTAATCCAAAGACAATAATAATTTATGAACTGAAGTCCATGACCAATGTTCAGTTAAAGATATTCGATATAAACGGCAAACAAGTATCTGCTCTAGTTGATTGTGAACAACCTGCAGGTATTTATAAATCAGAGTTCTTAGCAAATAGCTTAGCTTCGGGAATATATTTCTACACTCTTTTTATTAATAATAATATAAAAATTACTAAGAAAATGATTTTAGTAAAATAAAATTTATATATAACCAGTTCTGTACAATCAGTGTAACCTTTTATTTCTTTAGTACTCTTCCCATTGTCATTCCCGCATGCTGGAATCCACTGTAGATGATACGGATAATCTTTTAAGGTAGAAAAAATTGCTTTCACCCCCCTATGTCATTCCCGCATGCTTCTAGCGGGAATCCAATCAACGTGTGAAAATTGCAGAGAAGAGTTATTAGTTTTATGTAATTATTTCTATACGTTATTGATTAATCGCATTTATTTAACATGCTCATTGGATTCCAGCCTTCGCTGGAATGACAGGTGTGTATAAAAGCATGCTGGAATGACACAGGGGGTGAGCAATCTAGCATCGGGAGTATATTTTTATAGAATTGAAGCTGATAAATTTGTGCAAAGTAAAAAGATGGTACTGGTGAAGTAAAAACAGAAAAATCTTAATGGGGCTCTCCGGAGCCCTTTATTTTTTACTTAATCCTCCTCTAATATATTCATAGCTTTCTGAAAATACTATCCCGCAAATCATCAGAATACCGCCAATCATCTGCATTGAATTAAAATAATCATGAAGAAATATTACAGCCAATACAACCGCTGCCGGCTGTTCAAATGTAAATAACAATCCTGCCCTGATTGGAGTTGTCTCCTTCTGATATTTATTTCCAAGGAATGTTGCTATAAGTGTAGCAGGTATTGCAGTATAAAATAAACCCAGCAGTGATATTGTGTTTATATTCACATTTTTTATATCTTCAAACATTAACGCAAGTATAAGAGAGAAGCCGCTGACTACAATGAACTGGATTATTACAAGAGTATATAAATCATATTTTTTTGTATAGACATCAAGATAAACAATATAGAAAGCCCAGGCGAACGCACAGATAAGAGTTATCATATCGCCGGGATTTAATCCTGCTTCCATTGGCCTTGTCAGTAAAATAAGCCCAAACATAACAACAATGATTCCAATCCAGTTTTCAATCCCGACTTTTTTCCTGATAATAAAATGCTGGGCAAAAGGGATTATTAATAAATTCACGCCAGTTATCAATGCTGAGTTTGAGGCAGTTGTATATACCATACCGGAAGTTTGAGAAGCAAAGCCGAGGAAAAGTAAAAAACCTAAAAAGATACCCGCTTTTACAGCATCTTTGTTTTCAAAGCTTATCCTTTTATAAAAGATAATATAAAATATAGCGGCAGCAATAAAAAACCTTATAGCAAGAAAGAAAAATGGAGGCAGTTCTGTGAGCGTTACTTTGATGACAACGAATGTACCTGCCCAGATTAAAGCCACAAATACCAGTATGAGTTCAGCTTTTAGCTTTCTCAATTAAAACTCGGTAAATATAAGTTTTGCAAGGTTTGAAATTACAGGAATTACCGGTTTATATATTATAAGAATGCATGCAACAAAATATATAATCACATTAATCATTATCGGGATATCCTTAGTCACAATTGTTGTGGGCGATTCTCCAAGATTTTTTTTATGCATCAGGTACATATACCTGAATATTCCGTAAATAACAAACGGGGTGGTATAAATCAATTTATCGGTACCAAAAGTTGTAACTGTTCTTTCGGAAACGGTATATAATGCATATGAAATAATTGTACCTGCGGCAGCAATTGTGTTCAGCTGGTCTGCAAATTCAACCGAATATTCTCTTAGAACCTTCCTTTGTTTTTCAATATTTTCATGATTAACAACCTGTGAAAGCTCACCCCTGCGTTTGGATATTGCCAGGAACAATGATATAAAAATTGTAGTAAGTATCATCCAGCTTGATACTGCAACACTGATTGCGGCAGCTCCCCCAAGTACTCTCAGCATAAATCCAAATGAGATAAAAAATACATCAAGCAGTACAATTGATTTTATTTTTACCGAATAAATATAGTTTGAGAGGAAATACAGGATAATAACAAACACGAAAATAGGTTTCTGAAAAAAGAACATCAGAATGATTATCCCGATGAGTACAGTAAGAAAAATTAATGCCTGTTTTATGCTTATTTCTCCCGAAGCAATTGGACGGAATTTCTTTTTAGGATGGGAGCGGTCCGATTCCACATCCATAATATCATTTATTATATAAACCGTACTTGATGATAAGCAGAATACAACAAATGCAGAAAGCGATGCAATAGCATAATTAGCATCAAAAACATGTTTGGAAAAAAGCAGCGGTGCAAAAACGAAGAAGTTCTTTACCCACTGTTTAGGGCGTGCCAGCTTAATTAGGTCTAATATCATTAATTATAATTATTCTTTACCTTTTAATTTTCAGTTAGATTTATCTTGTCCCAGTTAATTTTAAAAACGAACATTTCATTGCCACCGCAAATAGTTCTTTCAATTAGTTTTGCTGAATATACTTTTTCTAATCCGTGAGAGTAATATTTCATCAGGTAACTGTACCATTCGGGGTAAATTATCAAATAATTCACATTATTACTCTTCAGGAAACGCATAACATTGGGGTCCTGGTCTTCAAGCTTTAACCTTCTGAACTTCAGCATCTCAGGAGTAACAAGACCCTCCATATCAATTATCTTTTTACCGGTTAAAAAAGTTATTGCCCCGATATCATTTAATGCAATAATCTTTTCCTCCGGCAGGTTCCGGTTTATCCAGTTAGCAATGTTCACCTGCTGGTTATTTATACAATCCACATTCTTTCCCGCTAAATATCCAAAAGTACCTGCTTTACCAATAGATACAAGTACTAATACAACTGCAAGGGCTGATGTATATTTTAACAGGCGAGGCTTGTTTTTACGAATATAACCAAATACCTTTGTCAATATATATATTGCTGTTAAATTAATAAATGGAATAATCGGCATTAAATATCTGCCGTAATGACGGGAATTATGTGTAATAAATATAGATGCTAAGGGTAAAAAAATCACCCATAAGAATATAAACAGCCATCTGTTATCTGCTTTACGTTTTATATAGGTATAGGAAAAATAAAATACAGAAAATAACAGCAGTAAAAAAATAAAAGGATTATCTTTTTCAAAATACGTGAATGTCGTATATATATAATCAAAACCGGATAAAAAATTCCAATCACTCAATTGTCCCCTGAAAGTATTTGGGAGCAATCTCCCGGTAAAAAATTCCGAAAAAATTGGATAAGGAGATATAGCTGCCAAGAATAAAATTGCTGATAAGATTAATGGTTTTAAATTTTCTTTTAATTCTTTACGAAGCAGTATAAATGAGGATAAATAATATAATATACCCAATAAGTATGCTTCAGGTCTTACAAGCACTGCAACACCAAGCAGCAATCCTGTTGCAGCTTTCAATTTTTTTTGGTCAATCTCTCTTAAATGTATAAAGACTATAATTAATGTTAACCAGCAGAAAAGTGTAATTTCCATTCCCGATAAAGATGACCATATAAGTCTTCTGTTAAAAGCTGTTAATATAGCTGCAAGCAGAGCATACTCTTTACCAATCTTTAAATATAAACCCAGGCGGTAAACTTCTATACACGTTAGGAAAAAGAACAATAATGTTACAGCTAAGGCATAAGGAAGGATCAGGCTTCTTGATATTAAAAAAGGAACAGCAAGAATAACCACCCACAGCGGTGAAGTTGTGCCTGGGGTCGGTGCACCAATATTATATTCAAAGAAGTGACCATGAGCAAAGTTCTCTGCAAAGCGGAAATGTATCCACGCATCATCCAGCGGCATGCCGAATTGGTGATTTGTAATGTAATAAATTGACAGCAGATAATAAACCGTTCCAATTAAGAATGCAATGGCTATATAAATGTAATTCCTGTTTGTATTATTAAACATTATGACAATCCATAATCAGGAATTGGAACGTACGTTTATTACTGATAATATAAAGTACATAATATAAAAAATTAACATTGAAAAAAAAGTGTATGGACAGGAAATCACCAATAAGGAAATTATGATTTAATTAAAAGTAACTTTATTCCAGTTAATTTTAAAAATAAACATTTCATCACCTCCGCAAATTGTATTATTATCAAGCTTTGCTGAATATATTTTCTCTAATGCCGGTGAATAATACATCATGAGGTAACTGTACCACTCGGGGTAAATAATTAAATAGTTTACATTATTTTTCTGCAGGAAACGCATAACATTGGGGTCCTGGTCTTCAAGCCGTAACCTTCTGAACTTCAGCATCTCAGGAGTGACAAGACCCTCCATATCAATTATCTTTTTACCGGTTAAAAAAGTTATTGCCCCGATGTCATTTAATGCAATAATCTTTTCCTCCGGCAGGTTCCGGTTTATCCAGTTAGCGATATTCACCTGCTGGTCATTAATATTATCTACATTCATACCAAGCAAATATCCGTACAAACCCATACCAATAAAGGAAAAGAAAATGATAAACGAAATAATTGCTTTCTTATATTTGAAAAATGTTAACCGGCTGTGTTCAGAATGTGATAATAGCTTTTGCAATATACTGATTGCCGCTAAATTAATAAATGGAATAACCGGAATAAGATACCTGCCATGGTGCCGCCAATTGGGAGTTAAAAATGCTGATATAACGGGTAATAATATTATCCATAAATAGATTAACAGCCAGTTGCTTGCAATTTGCTTTTTGAAAACGGACTTAATAAACAGGTATGAACCTAAAAGCCATAATATAAAAACAATAAAATTATCCTTGACAAATAATCTCCATGTAGCATTCATAAAATTTATATCGGGCAGAAATCTCAGAGCTCCCTGTTGTCCCTGGAATGTGTTGGGTAAGGGTTTCCCTGTTAACAAATACGAAAAGACAGGATAAGGTGATAATATTATAATGAACAATATAAATGAAAAAACTATAGAGAAAACATTTTCCTTAAGGTTTTTTCGTAATATAATTAAAGTGGAAAAATAATAAAGCAAACCAAACAAATAAGTTTCAGGTCTTACAAGAGCGGCTATACCAAGTAATATTCCCGTAATAACTCTAATCTTCTTTCTGTCAATTTCATCGAGATGAATACGCAGAACAACCAGTATAAGCCAGCAGAAAAGTGTAATTTCCATTCCGGATAGAGATGACCATATGAGCCTGCCATTAAGAACAGTGAGCAAGCCGGCAAGCAGCGCATAGTTTTTGTTAAAACCGAGTTTCAACGCTAAACGGTAAACTTCTATACACGTTAGGAAAAAGAATAATAATGTTACAGCACATGCATAAGGAAGAATTAAGCTTCTTGATATTAAAAAAGGAACAGATAATATAACCACCCACAGCGGTGAAGTTGTGCCGGGGGTTGGGTCACCAATATTAAATTCGTAGAAGTGGCCCAGAGCAAAATTCTCTGCAAAGCGGAAATGTATCCATGAATCATCCAGCGGCATGCCGAATTGATAACCGGTTATAATATATTCAGTCAAAAGGTAAATTATAGTTACTGCAAAAAACACAGCAAAAATATATAAGTAATTCCTGTCAGTGGTTTTAAACATTAGTGGGGTAAATCCTAATCAAGATATTGTTTTTATATGGCGTTAATCAAATTAATATTTATTAAAATAATGAAAATTTAAGGAATAAAAAGGAAGAAAAACTAACTAAATGGGTTAAAAACGAGTTTTTTGCAAATTTATCTTTTCCCAATTTATTTTGAAAACAAACATCTCAATATCACCAAGAATTGTGCCGTTTTCAACCCGGGCTGAATAAACAGTATCAAAAGCATAGGAATAATCCTGCATTAAGCTTTTATACCATGAAGGGTAAATAATCAAATAATTAACATCATTATCTTTTAAATATTTAATAAAATTCTTTGATTGGTTCGCCGGTTCAGTTTTTCTGATTTTCAATATATCGGGAGTAACAAGCCCTTCCATGTCAATTATTCTTTTATCTGTAATATATGAAATAGCCCCTATATCGTTTAATGCAATAATCTTTTCTTCCGGTAAATTTTTTTCAACCCACCTTGCAACATTCAAATGCTGATCGTTTATATTATCAACGTTCATAGCTATATAATATCCATAATGAACAACACCTGCAAAAGAAAGAAGAAATAAAGCTATTACAAATGCATTTCTGCAAGCAAGAATACCGGGCTTTCTTTTTTTACAAAATTCTATTCCTTTTACCAGTATATAAACGGACAAAATATTTATAAACGGAAGCAAAGGTATTAAATATCTTCCGTGATGGTTGTTTTTTGGCAATAAGAATGTTAAACAGGCAGGAAGCAGAACGATCCAAAGATTTAAAAGCAAGAGTTTTTTTTCAGGTCTTGATTTTACGAGTGTGAATAAAAAATAACCAATTGAAGTGAACATTAACAGCAGTATAAATACATTATCCTTAAAAAATATTTTTCCGGCTTCTCTTAAAAATATAATATCCGGAATATATCTTAATCCGCCCTTTTGTCCCTGGAATGTATTTGGCAGTAATCCACCTGTATTTATATAACAAAATATGGGATAAGGAGAAATAATTAAAATAAAGAATACAAAAGAGAATAAAATATTCCTGTAATTTGTTCTCAGGTCATTCTTGAAAAGAATAATCACAGTTATGAAATAAATTAATGCAAACAGGTAAGCTTCAGGTCTTACTAATGCTGATATACCAAGAAGGATACCTGTAGAGTAACTAATTTTCTTTTTCTCAAGCTCACCAATGAATGAATTTACAATAACCAAAGTGATAAAAGAAAATAAAGTTACTTCCATACCCGAAAGTGAAGCCCATAACAATCTACCGCTTATGAGGGTAAGAAATACAGCGAGCATTGCATAGTTTTCGTTAAATCCAATCCTTTTAGATAATTTGTAAACCTGGAAACAAGTTAATAAGAAAAAAATTGAGCTTACTGCTATTGAGTAAATTAATATTGCACTTTTACTAAATAAAAAAGGCACGGTGAGAATAACGACCCATAAAGGAGATGTAGTACCCGGTGTCGGTTCGCCAATGTTATAATGAAAAAAATACCCATGAGATAAATTTTCTGCAAAGCGGTAATGTATATATGAATCATCAAGAGGTACTCCAAATTGATGGTCTGTAATTATATATTCAGATGATAGGTAAGCAAAGGTCAGAACAACATAAGCAAGAAATATATAAAAATAATTTCTTTTAAGCATTGGGTTGAAAAAAGCTTTTAAAATCCCTTAATGTTTCACTTAAACTTACGGAAATTAAAGGTTTAAAAAAAGGAAGTGCCGTATCTCTTAAATATATTTTGTAATCACCTGGCAGGTTTTTATTGAATGGTATAACGCTAAAAGTCGCAATAAAACAGGAGAAGCAAAAAAAAAGGTTGATAACATATTCTGTTATCAACCTGTTTTGAAATTACTTTATATTTTCAATTGTTAAAACACAGTTGTTTCTTCATAAATACCAAATACTTCTTTTAACTCACCGCACATTTCGCCAAGTGTTACATTGTTGCGTGCACAGTCAAGTATTCTGGGCATCATGTTGGTTCCATCCTTAGCAGATTGCAATAAGTTATTAAGGCATTCCTTAACTTTTTCATTATTACGTGAAGCTTTTAGTTCTTTCAATCTTCTTATCTGATTTTCTTCCACTTCTTTTGAAATAGTTAAAATAGGAATATCTATCTCTTCATCTTCTTCTATAAAATCATTTACACCGACTATTATTTTTTCCTTTTTATCAAGTTCTCTCTGGTACCTGTAGGCGGCATCGGCTATTTCCTTCTGGAAAAATCCTGCTTCAATTGCAGGTATTACACCGCCAAACGCTTCTATCTTTTCAAAATATTTTTCTGCATCTTCTTCCATCTTTTGGGTTAATGATTCCACATAGTAACTTCCTCCCAGTGGGTCAACAGTATTTATTACACCATGCTCATGTGCAATGATTTGCTGAGTTCTTAATGCAATCTTTACTGCTTTATCGGATGGAAGTGCAAGAGTCTCATCCATTGAGTTTGTGTGCAGACTTTGTGTTCCGCCAAGTACTGCGGCAAGTGCTTCAATTGCCGTTCTGACAATGTTATTTTCCGGCTGCTGTGCTGTTAACGAACATCCTGCAGTCTGTGAATGGAATCTTAGTATCCACGATTTGGGGTCTTTTGCACCGTATTTATTTTTCATTCTCTTGGCATATATCTTCCTTGCAGCCCTGTACTTTGCAATCTCTTCGAAGAAATCAAGATGTGCATTAAAGAAGAAAGAAATTCTTGGTGCAAATTCATCAACATTCATACCTCGTGCAATACATGCTTCGATGTAAGCAAAACCATCGGCTAACGTGAATGCAAGTTCCTGTGCAGCAGTTGAACCCGCTTCTCTTATGTGATATCCGCTGACAGAAACAGGATTGAACTGCGGAACATTATCTTTGCAGAATTCTATCATATCAACGATAATTCTCATCGAGGGTTCAGGAGGATAGATATATTCCTTCTGTGCAATATATTCTTTTAATATATCATTCTGCATAGTTCCTCTTAATTTATTGAAAGGAACGCCCTGCAATTCGGCAACGGCAAGATAAAATGCAAACGCCATAGCAGCGGATGAATTAATAGTCATTGAAGTTGAAACTTTGTCTAACGGAATTCCATCAAACAGAATTTTCATGTCTTCAATAGAAGAAATTGCAACACCGCAGATACCAACTTCACCTTCTGAGGATGGAGCATCTGAATCCCAGCCCATGAGTGTCGGCAGGTCAAATGCGGTAGATAGCCCCGTCTGTCCATGCTGAAGTAAGTATTTAAACCTCTGGTTAGTATCTTCGGGTGAGCCAAAACCGGCAAACTGCCGCATAGTCCACAACCTGCCTCTGTACAGGTTATGATGGATTCCTCTTGTATAAGGATATTCCCCGGGATAACCTATTTCATTTTCAAAATCGATATTCTTTGTATCATCGGAAGTATAAAGAAGCTTAACTTCCTCACCGCTGAGAGAAGTAAATTTCATCCCGTTTGTTTTCATTTTTTCTGCAGTTTCAAGCCATTCCTGCTTGTTTTTGCTTTTATTCTCCAGGGGGCTTTTCTTGTTCTGCCCGTTTGATTTTGTTCCGTTACCTTGCATTTTAGTTAGTTTTTTTGATTTAGCTTTAAAAATAAGAAATTTCTAAGATAAATGAAATAAAAATAAGAGTTTTGTGTGCTAATATGATTTTTTACTCTGATTTTGACTTTATCTAGTATAACGAAAAAAAATGTAAAATGTTCAAAAGTAGGATTGAGGAATTGAAAGTTATTTCTAGTTATTAATCAGGAATAGCAAAAAACATGATGGATATAATTATTTATGAAGTTCATTAATCATTTTTGTAATTACTGATTTTAAATGGGGTATATTATTTTTGCAAATAAAATAAACAACTTCATGATCCACTATTTCATAATGATGAGATATTAAATTCCTGAATCTTTAAATTTTTCGCTATACAATTTCTCCATAATTATATAAATAATTCTTATCATTTTTATTAATGTTTATGACCGACTCACCTATAACTTGAAGACGCATAGAAATAGAATCTAATAAAGTTATACCATAAGGTCTATTTACAAAATCATCTACAGACTTTATTTCTTTAAATCTTTCTTCAATAATTTCAATTGAGTCGGAAATGTTTTCTAAATAATCCTTAACTAATTCATCATCCATAAATCACGGTCTTTTCTAGTCTTTGCAAAAAATTCTTTTTAAGGTATTTTCTCATTCTAATAATATCTATTTTTTTATCAAAATTATCTTCCAGAAAGATATATAATCCAGCTAAATCATCAAAAGATGGTTCCTTGAATTCAACGAGGAAATCAATGTCACTTGATTCAGATTGTTTGCCTATAGCGTAAGAACCAACTAAACCAATTCTGACAACTGAAAACTTTTCTTTTAATGTTTCATTGTTTTTTTTAAGAAAATCTAATATTTCTTCTTGTGTTAGCATATTTTAAAGATTTACTATCAATAATAACAAAAAAAGGTTTTATTTTAAAGAAACAAAGATATAAGATTTTGGACTAAAGTCTATTTGAACCGGTTCTATATTCCACGGGTTAAAACCCGTGGTTATAAAATCTGTAAAAAGAAACTCTGTGTTCTAATTCAATATTGCAATAATCTATAAATCAATTTAAATTAAGAAAAATAAACTAATATTACATTGAAAGTATTAATTACCGGAGCGGCAGGAAATTTGGGGAGTCATCTTGCGAAATATTTAATGAATGGCAGTGATGGATTAGAGCTAAGATTGATGATTCATAATACACTGATACCTTATAATATTCCCGATAAAAGCAAAACAGAGATTGTAAAAACAGACCTTTCAAAACCGGAAACGTTACCGGATGTATGTAAAGATATTGACTGTATTGTTCATTTTGCCGGAATTCTATTTGAACCAAATCCCGAATCATTTCTTCCAACAACAAACGTTACTTATTTCAGGAATCTTGTAAATGCTGCAATTGAATCAAACGTAAAAAAGATAATACTTATAAGCTTTCCTCATGTTGAAGGAAATACAAGTCCTGAGCATCCTTCAACTGAAAGATTAGATGGAAAACCAATTTCCGTTCATGCACAAACGCGACTTCAGGAAGAACAGTATTTATTCAAAGCTTGCAATGATATATCAACAACGCCGGTATCATTAAGAGTGGGTATGGTTTATGGCAAGGATATACTGATGCTTGATGCCGGAAGATATTTAATGAGAAAGCGGTTACTGGGTGTCTGGAAGAAACCAACATGGATTCACTTGATATCGCTGGATGATTTTCTTGAAGCTACTAAGCAGGCAATTATAAAAAATAATATTCACGGTATTTATAATATTGGTGATGAGAAACCTTTATACCTGCAGGAGTTCCTGGATAAAATGGCAATACATCTTAGCTATCACAAACCGTGGAGAATGCCAGAAGGACTTATCTTTACCGCCGCTCAATTAGTTGAATGGTATGCTAAATTGTTTAAGACAAAATCACCCATTACAAAAGACTTTATTAGAATTGGAATGGTATCTTACACAGGTGACACGAAAAGGATGAAGGAAGAGCTGTTGGAAAAATTGAAATATCCCACGATTGAAGAGGGAATACAGATAATGTAACTCAAAATTGAAATAAACAAACCATCTTGAGTTTTCGAAATTAATGTATTATATTTCGTATTATTCCTATTATTAGGAATAATACGAAATATAATGAACTATATTGAACTTAATAACTCACTGAAGAACTTTCTCGTTTTTTCTATTAACGATATAGAAAAAGTCGAGCCATCATTTCATAAACAGCGTTTATCTGAGTGGCAGGAAAAAAATTACATAAAGAAAATTGTTAAAGGCAAATATATTTTCTCAGATGTACCTGTAAATGATTACACTTTATTTTATATTGCCAATAAAATTTATGGACCATCATACATTTCATTGGAATCTGCTTTATCATATTACAATTTAATTCCTGAAGCTGTTTACCTGCTTACATCTGTTTGTACAAGAAGAACTTACAACTTTGATACTACGCTTGGTTCTTTTAGTTACCGTCAAATAAAAAAGAATTTATTCTTTGGCTATATAAATATAAGTTTCAATAATTATTCTTTCAAAATTGCAGAACCTGAAAAAGCAGTAATAGACTATATGTATTTGAATTCTCACATAGATAATATTAATCATTTCATAGAACTAAGAATCAATAAAGATGAATTCTGTAATATTATAGAATTTGAAAAAGTATACAATTACTTATCAATTATAAAGAATAAAAAACTGGATATTAGAATAAAAAAATTTCTAAAATATATTCAAAATGCTTAGTATAAGTGAAATTGAAAAATATTACCCGGAAAATCAGAAGCCATTTAAAAGAAATCTTTTAAGAGAATTTCTTCAGTATAAGATTCTCTTTTTTTTGTTTGATTCAAAAAATGCATCTAAGCTTTCATTTATCGGTGGTTCTGCGTTAAAGATTTTATATGGCAACAATAGGTTCTCCGAAGACCTGGATTTTGATAACTTCCAGCTAACAGAGTCCCAGTTTGCAAAACTTTCGGAAGTTGTTAAAAATGGATTGGAGGCTGAAGGATATTCAGTAGAAATCAATATTGTATATAAAAAAGCTTTTCGCTGTAATATTAAGTTTCCTAAATTACTTTTTAACGAAGGACTTTCCGGTTACATATCAGAAAAAATTTTAATTCAATTAGATACCGATATGCTGGGATTTGATTATAAGCCAGAAAGAAAAATTATTAATAAGTTCGATATCTTTACTGAAATCTTTGTAACTCCATTAGACATTTTATTATCTCAAAAAATTTATTCAGCTTTAAACAGGAAAACTCATAAAGGAAGAGACTTTTTTGATATTGTGTTTCTAAAATCTTTAACAAAACCAAACTATGATTATTTAAAATTTAAGTTAGATATTGATAATCCATTTGAATTAAAACAGCGGTTAATGGATGAATGCAGTAAAATTAACTTCAAAACTCTTGCAAACGATTTAAGACCTTTTCTTATCAATGGGAATGATATTAAAAAAATTGAATTGTTCGAAGAATATATTAGAACAGTTGAGTTTTGAAAAAAATAATTGTTATTTATTTATCGTTATATTTCAAAGAAACATCAACTAATCCGCTGTTGTTCTATATATTAAAGAGCATTTTATAAGATTTACATTTTTGCTATGTTTATAGCTTTAATCATCAATCATTTATAGAAATATTGTTAACAGAGAGTGAATTTGAACGTTACAGCAGGCATCTTGTAATCCCGGAAGTCGGTGAAGTAGGTCAGCAAAAGCTTAAATCGGCAAGTGTCCTGATAATCGGTGCGGGGGGACTTGGCTCTCCTTTGTCGCTGTACCTGGCTGCTGCAGGTATCGGGAATATCGGCATTGTTGATTTTGATACAGTCAGTTTGACTAACCTCCAAAGACAGGTAATTTACGATACCGCTGACTTAGGAAAGCCGAAGGCTGAATTGGCAGGGAAAAAGATTCTGGCTATTAATCCCGGTATTAAAGTAAAAATATATAATACGAAATTAACTTCAGAAAATGCAGTTGAGATATTAAGAGATTATGATATAATAGCAGATGGCACTGATAACTTCTCAACAAGATATCTGGTTAATGATGCATGTTTAATTCTTAACAAGCCGAATGTTTATGCAAGTATTTTAAGGTTTAACGGACAGGTATCGTTGTTCAATTATAATAATGGCCCTTGTTACAGATGTGTATATCCCGAGCCGCCTGCTCCGGGTGAAATACCTTCATGTGAAGAAGGAGGAGTAATTGGAGTACTGCCCGGTATCATTGGCACTCTACAGGCAAACGAAATTATTAAAATTATTTTGGGTGCCGGCAAAACATTATCGGGAAGATTGTTGTTATTCGAGGGGCTTACAACATCCTTCAGGGAATTAAAGATACATAAAGATAAAAACTGTCCTTCGTGCAGTAAACAATTAACTACTTTGTCTGATTATGATATGTTATGCGGAACAAATGGTAATGTTTTAAGTAATATGAGTGAAAATAAGAAAGAAATAACGGTTGAAGAACTGAAAAAGAAAATTGAAAACAACGAGAAGTTCATATTGGTGGATGTCCGTGAACCATACGAAACTCATATTTCAACTATAGGGGGTGTATTAATTCCGATGAAACAGTTACCTTACCGGATCGACGAGTTAAATAAAGATGATGAGATTATTGTATATTGCAGAACCGGGAACAGGAGCTATTACGCAACGGAGTTTTTAACTGATAAGCAGGGGTTTAAAAATGTAAAAAATCTCATTGGCGGAATAAACGCCTGGGCTGAAAAAATAGATAATTCATTAACGAAGTATTAACTAAATTGCAAAATGAAAATTAAAATCGTACTTGAGCCAAGTGATGAAGGTGGTTACACTATTTATGTACCCTCACTTCCGGGTTGTATAAGTGAAGGTGAAACAGAAAAAGAAGCAATTGATAATATTAAAGAAGCAATTGAATTATACTTAGAACCTGTTGAAGATGAACTAATTCTAAAAGATGGGGTCAAAACAAAAGAATTAAGATTGTGACCAAGATACTTTCATTGCCATATTATAAAATTGTAAATGCTTTACAACGAGATAGCTGGATTGTAGTAAGGCAAAGAGACAGCCATATAAGGTTGCAAAAACGAATTGCAAATGAAACTTTGAAGGTTACTGTACCGGCTCATAAACCTGTTAAAAGATCTACACTTGCTCATATACTGAAACATGCAAAGATAGATATTCAAGTATTTCTAAACAATTTATAAAATCATTTTAAATGGATACTGTTACTGAAACTGAAATTATATTAAATCTCAATCTTGAGGAAGAAATACTTGCATTAAAGAAAAAGCTTAATGCAGTTATACTTGCTCATTATTACCAGGAATCGGAGATACAGGACCTTGCAGATTTCATAGGTGATTCACTCGAATTATCCAAAAAAGCTGCTGCAACTGATGCTGATGTAATTGTGTTTGCCGGTGTGCATTTCATGGCAGAGACTGCAAAGATATTGAATCCAACGAAGAAAGTTTTGCTTCCTGATTTGAATGCAGGATGCTCACTGGCTGAAGGATGCCCCGCACCTTTATTTAAGAAATTCATCGACCTGCACCCTGACCATATTGTTATCAGTTATATCAATTGCTCAGCTAATGTGAAAGCATTGAGTGATATAATATGTACTTCATCAAATGCAGTGAAGATTGTTGAACAACTGCCGCCTGAACAGAAAATAATATTTGCACCCGATAGGAACCTTGGCAAGTATATAATTAAGAAAACCGGGCGTGACATGGTTTTATGGGAAGGAAGCTGTATTGTGCATGAAACATTCAGTGATAAAAAAATAATACAGCTCAAGCTTGAGTATCCCGAAGCGTTGCTTATTGCTCACCCGGAATGTGAAGAAACATTATTGAACAGGGCTGACTTCATCGGCTCTACAAGTGCCTTGCTTAAGTTCATCGAAGAAAACCCGGCAAATGAATTTATCGTAGCAACGGAAGAAGGTATCATTTACCAGATGCAGAAAAAATGCCCGGAGAAGAAGTTTATACCGGCACCACCTGAAGAAAATTGTGCCTGCAACCAATGTCCATACATGAAGCTTAATACAATGGAGAAACTATACCTTTGCATGAGAGACCAGAAACCGGAAATAATACTTGATGAGGAAATACGATTAAGAGCTTTAAAGCCAATACAAAAAATGCTGGAAATGAGCAAGTAACTGCAATGAAAAATGAAGATGAAGAATGAAAAATGATGCGAGATTTTAGATGTGATGTTGATATAAGTGCTATTTAACTATTATATTATCGTTATCTTTATAAGCTGCTCTTGTAATAATTTAAACCTTGCTCTGACAAATATCGGAATTTAAATAACTAAACAATTTATACCATGGGACGAACACTGCATTATGGTATTAGGGAAAAAATTTATTTATCTGAAGAGCAAAAAGATGCTCTGCATGAACTCTCACAGAAATATCAAAAAGAATATGAATGGGAATGGGAAACGGTTTGGTTTCCGCCTTTATACAAATTTGATGTAGTTGAAAATGATAAGAAAAAAGATGATAAGGAGGAAGATGAAAATTTAGATCATCTTGTTGAGCGAATAGAAGATGAGCTTGATGAAACCGGTGATTTTGACATCAAAGTTATCCGGAAAAGTGATGTTGATTGGGATGATGAAGATAAACTTTACGGATTTACAAAGGTTTATGGAAATGAAATTAATGCTCACAACGTAATAAAATTTGTAGTAGATGCTTCAAAAATCCTGCCGGATGAAACCTTTTATTTTATAGATGATGCAGATGCATTATACTGTCCGTTACTTGTTAAGAACGGGCTTGCTAAACCCGATGTGGAATCAATCAGGCGTTCTATTGACTATATGAAGAAAAACCATAGTATACGTGAAGGCGGATTATGGGATACAACTAACAGGGAAATATTTTACAGGAAACTTATTAAAGAGTGGGAGTGGACTGATATATACAGGTTTGTCCGCCCTTTAAAAGTTACAGAAGAAATAAAGAAAAAGAAAAAAACCGATACAATAAATATAACTGAAGAAAACGTTGAAGACCTTGGCGCTGCGGCTCTTGATTTGCTGCTGGATGAACGGCTTGAACAAATGAAGTATTACGAAGATATATACACATTTCCGGAAGAAATCTGACGTAATTAGGTTTTTTCAATGGGATTGTTTCACTCACAATAGATTGATATTTTTCATACAATGATAATTTGCATGCTATTAGTTTTATAAATTAACAATTTTTCACATGGGACGGTCATTATTTTACGGTCTTGATGATAGTGTAATTCTTACTCAGGAACAAAAAGTTGCCCTTCATGAACTTTCAAAAAAATACCGTAAGGAATTTAAATGGGAGTGCATAAGTGCATGGTTTCCCTCCATGTATAAATACGATATTCCCGAGACATACGATAATGATTTTGATGACGACCAGTTTGCTGAAGACCTTGAAGCTATGTTTGAGCGTAATAAATACCGTGATGAAAATGATGATGATGATGATGACGAATTTAGCTTCAGTATTAATGGCGTAACGGTTGACCAGATTGAACAGGACGAAAAGGAAACCATACTTTTCGGATGTACACTTGCAGGCGGGAATGAGTTTGATGCTCATAATGTAATTAAGTTTATGGTTGATGCATCAAAAATTATACCTGATGAAGAATTTTATCTGGATGATGACGGGTTCGCTTTGTATTGTCCGGTATTAATTAAAAATGGTTTGGCAAGTCCTGATGTGAAGCGGATAAACTACCAACTTGATAATATGATTAATAATTTCCTGCTTCAGAAAAAAGGATTTTATGACCCTGCTAAAAGAATTAAATTTTTCCAGTTGGTGCTCGAACATAAGGAATGGACAGATATTAATAAATTTGTAAGGCCTGTTGTCATTACCGAAAGACCGGAAAAGAGACCTCCGGTAGATCTTGATTTGGATTATGATGATGATAATGACGAAATAAGTGATGAAGCACTTGAGAAATTTAAAAATGAGCTTGCCATAGAAGAATTCTTAGAGCAAAGCAAATATTATGATGATATAGATTATTACCCTGAAAAAATAGGTTAAATTTAGAATTATATTTTCAAATTTAGATTATCGTCTCGTCTAATCTGTTTTCAATACTACCTCATTTTACACCGTCAGCGTTTTTGGGCACGGTTTATCTAACACAAACTTTAACCAATAATTACAATTTTTTACTCTTTTTTATTTACTTTTATTATATAATATTCTTATTCGTACTTTATAAACCTTAAAAACTTTATAAACCTTATAAACTTTACATGCAGTTAATTCAATTTAAACGAAATGAAGATGAACAATCCATCCATCTGAAATTTGATGATGGATTTGAAAAAGATATAACATTACAGGAATTAAGGGATAATTGCCCGTGTGCTTCATGTAAAGGTGAGGAAGTATTACTGCATAAATATGTGCCTCAGAAACAGAAAATCAGTAATTTAGGTTATATGTTAGACAGGGCAGAACCCGTTGGTACCTATGCAATTAAACTCTTCTGGCGTGACAGGCACGATACAGGAATCTATTCATGGGAATACCTCAGAAAATTAGCAGAAAAGAAAGCATAATATAATGATGAAAAAAGAGGGAAACAGTATTATAGAAGCAGGCAGCAATCCGAAGCTTGGTTTTGGGTTTAACTTTCATGACCTATTCTCCCAGCCAAAGCTTAAGGAGCTTGCAGAATTATTTAATAAATATTTTCAAAATGAGAATCCTTCTTTATATGAAAAATTTTCTATATACAGGAATGCTAAAGGAACGGGTTTCACACCGGTGGAGACCTCTAAAATTATAATTGATTCAGCAAGGCATTTGGAAAACTTCCTCGGTGAATTATTCGGCATACAAAGCGAGATCGAAAATCTGAGAGCAAGTGTTGAGCCGGGCAGGATTATTACTGCCGCAAGAAAAGATTTTATCCAACGCAGGGTATTTAAGAATGCAAAAAAGCTTGATATGCTTGATGTGAGCTTTAAAGAGTTGGATGAAACGGTTAAGATAATTAAAATAAAGCTGTTTCCTGAGCTAGAGTGGCAAACAGATGAAGAGCGGGCTACAGCAAGTATGTTAAATACAATCCTGGAATTAGAGAAGGAATATAAGACAGCTCTGGAAGCAGTTAAAACCGATTATCAAATACCGGAAAAATCTAAAACTATTGTTCATCATTACAAAAACGTTCTTTCAAGTTATCATGACAGTAAGGCATTTTTTAAAAAGCTTGGTTATGATTATCAATCTTCCTTTAATGAAGACCATATTAATTATGAATTGCTGAAAAGAATTATTGAATTGCTTGAATCATGGTCATATAAAAGATATTACGATACGGAAGAAAGAAAGAGGATACATGAATGGGTTTTATACAAGATGCCGGTTGATATGGAATATTTCGACCTTGTTCATAACAAAGAGCGGGACAGCAATATTCCGGAAAGGATATATGGCAAAGAGGATTCACTCAGAAAAAGAGACGGCTTTGAGCAGACCGACAGAAGATATAATAACCGGCAGGTAATGTGGGAAGTTGAATATTGTATATTCTGCCATGAAAGAGATAAGGATTCATGCAGTAAAGGATTGCATGAAAAAGGCGGTACGATAAAAAAGAACCCGCTTGGTATAAAGCTTCATGGATGTCCGCTGGATGAGAAGATATCAGAAATGCATTACCTGAAAAACGAGGGCAGGTCGCTTGCTGCTCTTTCTGTTGTAATGATCGATAACCCAATGTGCCCGGGAACAGGTCATAGAATTTGCAATGATTGCATGAAAGGATGTATATATCAAAAGCAGGAGCCGGTGAATATTCCGCAAATAGAAACTAAAGTATTAACGGATGTTCTCAGCTTGCCGTATGGTTTTGAAATTTTTTCATTACTCACAAGATGGAATCCTGTTAAAGTTGAGCGTCCTTATGAACTGCCGTATAACGGGAAGAACATACTTGTTGTCGGGCTTGGACCTGCGGGTTATACATTAGCACAGCATTTATTGAATGAGGGTTTTGGTGTTGTTGGCGTTGATGCCTTAAAGATAGAAAAAGTTCACAGGGATATTACAGGCTACATTGATGAAAAGGGGAATTATTTTCATCCCGTACCTGTAAAAGATGTGAGTGATATAAGAGATGAGCTTGATGAAAGAATATTTCTTGGTTTTGGCGGTGTATCGGAATACGGAATTACAGTAAGATGGGATAAAAATTTTCTCAAGATAATATATCTTACTTTAGCAAGACGGAATCACTTCAGGGCTTATGACGGGATAAGGTTTGGCGGCACAATAGAAATAGATGAAGCATGGGATATGGGCTTTGACCACATAGCAATTGCCACTGGAGCAGGAAAACCTACAATTGTGAAAATGACAAATAACCTTTCCCGCGGTATGAGAATGGCATCTGATTTCCTGATGGCATTACAGCTTACCGGTGCGGCTAAAAAAGAATCGATAGCAAATCTTCAGCTTTTATTGCCTGCTGTTGTTATCGGCGGGGGATTAACAGCAATTGATACTGCTACAGAAGCTGCTGCATATTATCCCGTGCAGGTTGAAAAATATCTTGAACGCTATGAAAGCATTAAAAATGAGCTTGGTGATGAGGAATTCTGGAAAATGCTTGATGCCGAAGAAACTGAAATTGCCAAAACATTTATTGAGCATGGTAAAGAAATTAGAGCTGAGAGAAAGCGTGCTGCAGAAAATAAAGAAGAACCAAACTTTGTACCGCTTGTAAGAAAATGGGGCGGTGTTACAATTGCTTACAGAAAAGCTATGCAGGACTCACCTGCTTACAGGTTAAATCATGAGGAAGTTATTAAATCACTCGAAGAAGGAATATTTTACTGGGAAAAATTAAATCCCATTGAAGCAAAGATAAACCAATACGGTTCAATTAAAGAAGTAGTGTTTGTTAAGCAGGGAAAAAATGAATCAGGTAAATGGAAAGACCTTGATGAGCAAGTAACACTTCCGGCAAGGTCAGTACTTGTAGCGGCAGGTACTTCACCTAATGTGATATATGAACGCGAACATCCTGGTACATTTAATCTCGATGAATGGAACCAGTTTTTCCGGACATATAATCTTGATGAGAACTCAAACCTTATAGAAGCAAATAAAGGAGAGACAGGATTCTTTACATCATACAATAAAGACGGAAAATTTATTACAGTGTATGGTGATAACCATCCAATCTATGCGGGTAATGTAGTTAAGGCAATGGCTTCTGCGCGTGACGGTTATAAAGAAATTGTAAAGTTGTTTAAGGATGATGTAAAAGAAGAGCAGCCGGAGCTTAACTCCAAATTTAATAAACTTGCATCATATCTTGATGAAGAGCTTACCGCAGTTGTACATGAAATAAATATTTTAACACCAACTATAATAGAGGTTGTAGTTAAAGCACCGCTGGCAGCAAGGAAATTCCAGCCCGGGCAGTTTTACCGTTTGCAAAATTATGAAGTTGACAGCACGAGAATTGAAAATACGGTTTTAATGATGGAAGGGCTTGCATTAACAGGTGCTTGGGTTGATAAGGAAAAAGGTTTGCTTAGTCTTATAATTCTTGAGATGTGGGGAAGTTCAAGATTATGCAGGTATCTGAAAATAGGACAACGTGTTATTTTAATGGGACCCACTGGAACACCGACACACATACCTAAAGGAGAAAATGTACTGCTTGCAGGCGGCGGGCTCGGAAATGCCGTTCTGTTTTCTATTGCTAAAGCTATGAAAGACAGCGGCAATAAAGTAATATACTTTGCAGGTTACCGCCACAGCAGGGACCTGTTCAAACAGGACGAAGTGGAAGAAGCTACCGATATTGTAGTCTGGTCGAACGATTCCGGTGACCCGATAAAGCCTAGGAGAAAACAGGATAGAAGTGTTAATGCAAATATAGTACAGGCTATTGCAGCTTATGCAAAAGGTGAGCTTGAGCATAACGGAGATAAACCTGCTTTTGACCTTACATCGGTTGATAGAATTATTGCAATTGGAAGCGACAGGATGATGAATGCTGTGAAAGAAGCAAGGTTTGGGGTTTTAAGCCCGTTCCTTCAATCAAAGCATACTGCAATAGGGAGCATTAACTCAACAATGCAATGCATGATGAAAGAAGTCTGTGCACAGTGTTTGCAAAGGCATGTTGATCCGCAGACGGGTGAAGAATATTTTGTATTCTCATGCTTTAACCAGGACCAGATGCTGGATGCAGTGGATTTCAACAACCTTAATTCAAGATTGAAGAATAACAGCGTAACGGAAAAATTATCCAAATTCTGGCTGGATTTGGTGCTAAAAGAGATGGAGTAAAAGCAATGAAGAATAAGTAATTGTGAATATATAAATATTAAAATTAAATTTATAAGTTATCCCCGCATATTTAAAATTGAGCTTTAAATATGCGGGGTTGATTATTTATAACAATTCTTTTAAACAACTCAAAATTAACAGCATATATTACATTTCCTTGAACTTTTTAAACATTTTATAACATTTCTGCATTTTATTCTCTGAGATTATAGGTTATATTCTCACCAAATACTTATTCTATCATGAAAAAAACTATAAACCTCTTATTTATATTTATTACTGTTTTTCTTGTTGTAGTAGCCATGTTAGATTTATTAACCCAATCGAGCTATACAACTGTCGGAGGAAATAAAGGCAAAAAAATTAAAAAAGCATCCGGAGCAATGGAATCTATGCAGTTCTTTAGCCAGATTCGTGCTTTCCCGGATATTGATATCCCCGCTGATAAATTTTTTAAAGGGTTTGAACAGTCTAAAAATATTCATGAAATAGATCTTGGTGATTCACCGACTCAATGGAGCTCAATTGGTCCTAATAATATCGGAGGCAGAAGCATCAGCTTTGCAATTCATCCTATCGATACATCAATATTATTTATGGGTTCTGCTTCAGGGGGATTATGGAAATCTACGACAGGCGGGCTTGGTGCTAATGCATGGACATTAATAAACACCGGCTTCCCGAGCAATGCTGTCAGCTCAATTGTAATTGATTCAGCCAATACTAATATAATGTACATCGGAACAGGTGAAAATTACGGCTATCAGTATTCTTCAAATGGTTTGAATATCCGTATAACAAGGGGCATGTACGGTATAGGTATTTTAAAAACTACCAATGGAGGTTCATCATGGACTAAATCACTTGACTGGTCTTACCAGAACCAGAGAGGCGTATGGGCAGTTGTTATGAACCCGAAGAACCATAACACTCTGTATGCCGCAACTACGGAAGGTGTTTGGAAAACAATTAATGCGGGCGGTTCATGGACCCAGGTAAACAATTTCCAGATGGTAATGGATCTGAAGCTTAACCCGGTAGATACATCAATGCTGTTTATTTCAGTCGGTAATCTTAGTAATAATATTCCTAATGCAAATGTGGGAATATATAAATCAACCAATGCTGGTGGTGCATGGGTAAAACTATCTGACGGAACACACGGCTTGCCGACATTCTGGTCGGGTAAAACAACTCTTGCCATGTACCAGGGAAATCCAAATTATATTTATGCCAGTGTAGCTAATGACCCGAGCAATTCATCTAACTCATATGTCGGTTTATTTTATACATCAGATGCAGGAAATACATGGGTGCAGAGATATAATAATCCAAGTTTTATGACCAACCAGGGATGGTATAACAATGCAATATTAATAAAGAGTAATGATGTAAATACAGTTTTGGTGGGCAACCTGGATGTTTACAGGACAACCAACGGAGGTTCATCATTTTCATTAATGTCAAACTGGTCTGCATGGAATACCGGAGCAACACCCCCGGGACAGCCGGAAAGCGGTGCAACAAATTATTCACACGCTGACCAGCATTATTTTGCATCCAATCCAAAAGACCCGAATAAGTTTTATTCCATTACAGACGGAGGACTATACCGCTCAAATGATTTCGGTACGGTGTATTATTCATGCAATGGCGGATATGTTACAACACAATTTTACGGCGGATTTGCAAACTCATTCCAGGATTCAATATACTGTATTGGCGGCTTGCAGGATAACAGGTCAACTTTTTACCAGGGCTCAGTTGCATGGTATAAAACATTCCAGGGTGATGGAATGTGGTGCGGCGTGAATTCACAAAACTCACAGATTTGCTACACTGAATATACTTATGGCTCAATTTACAGGTCCTACAATGGCGGCTTGAGCTGGAGTTCAATTCCCCCTCCGGGTTCAGGAAATGAAAATAATTATTGCTTTGCTGCACCATATATTGTGTGCCGTTCTAATCCGAGCATTATGTATGTCGGAGGAACATCAATTTATAAATCAACCGTTGGCGGCGGCTCATGGCAGGGACCATTCGGTTCATTTGGCGGAACTAAAGTTCTTTCAATGGATTGTTCTGCAACAAGCACTGACACGCTTTACTGCGGAACTGTTCCGACAAGTTCTGTAAATGCTGCAGTTTATAAGACTGTTAACGGAGGTACAACATTTACCAATATAAGCGGACCGATTCCCAACAGGTACCCGATTGATATGCATGTAAATCCGAACAATTCTAAAGAGCTTTACGTAGTGTTCGGTGGATTCGGAACAGGACATGTTTACAGAACATCAGACGGCGGTACTACATGGGTAAATATTTCAGGCAGCCTGCCTGATGTACCGCATCAAAGCGTCGTGATTGATCCGCAGTACCCGCAGAATGTTTATGTCGGAAACGACCTGGGTGTTTATGTTACTACAAATAATGGGACAAGCTGGAATGCTTATATGACCGGAATGCCTTATGCTTTAGTGCTTGACCTTGTTATTGTTTATCCGAACAGGCATATAAGAGCAGTGACACACGGTAACGGAGTATATGAAAGGTCGTTAGTACCAAATCCTTTAGTCGGAGTAGTTCATAATACTGAATTACCGAAGGATTATAAGATACATCAGAATTACCCGAATCCATTCAATCCAACATCAAAGATAAAGTATGAGATACCTAAGAACAGTTATGTTGTGATGTCCGTATTTGATATTTCAGGCAAATTAGTTAAAACGCTTGTAAATGAAAAACAGAATGCGGGAAGCTATGAAGTAAGATTTGACGGCTCCAATTTATCAAGCGGAACATACTTCTACAGAATAAATGCAGATGGATTTGTTGATGTGAAGAAAATGATACTTATCAAATAGTGAAATAGTTTATGGAGTGTCCGGCAATTGCCGGATTACTGCTAAATTAAATAAGGCGTTCTTGAAAAAGGATGCCTTTTTTATTATTAAAAATATTTCGATTCTTCACTCCGGCTCTTCACCTCCGGCTCTTTAACACCCGACTCCTTAACTCCCGACTCTTTAGTGCATTTTTCAATGCATATTTTTTTAATCCTTCCAAAATCTAACTAATTTCGTGAGCAGTGCTTTCAGATATTATTACGACAAGCTTTATTTCATTTCGATATTATCAAAGAACGGTATTGAGTGATAATATTTATCACTATACAAATGTATATACGATATTTGTGATTGTCAAGTTTTATCTAAAAATAGATTAGAGTGTGTAGAGTACTTAGTGTGTATAGAGTGTTTAGAGTGCTTTTTGCTAAAAAACCTCACCCCCAACCCCTCTCCATCCACGCAGAGCGGGACTTCGCAAGCTCAGCTTGGAGAGGGGAGCAGTTCCCCCTTTCGAAGGGGGCTAGGGGGATGATTGTTAAATTGACATGGAAACACCTTCAAGTATCACTTTAACTCCTCAACAACAGCGACAAGAATTTGCTGCCAAATTTTTCCCATAGCGATTATGGTTAATGATATAGTGAAGTTTTATTTTGATGAAAAAGTTGTGATTCCGGCTCAAAATCGCAAATTTTAAATCGAAAATCTCACATCTCTGACGGCGTTATCTGCTTATACTGCAATGAGTTAGCCCCTGTTTTTCAAAAACGATAACCCAACTTGATACCAACTTGAACCCAACTCCGCACTGTTTTGACCCCAACTCCGCACTGTTTTGACCCCAACTCTGATTTTTTGCCGGTAACGTCCCGCTAATCCGGCTGCCGGAGACAGTCCCGACTGCAACGGGCAGGTACCGGCAGTGCGGAAATCATTTGTTAATCACTATTTCACTATTTCGCTATTTCACCATTTCACTATTTTTTGAGTGACACCGGCAGTACAACATTTCTTTGTAATTAATGTGTAATTAAAGATATCAATCCCGCTTAAGCTGGACACTCCATACTTTTTATTCTTAATTCTTAATTCATATCACTGTATCTTAAACGTCTTTATCGAAACTTCATTTCCTGCCGATAAGCTACCTGAATAAGTACTTGAAACGCCATTCAAAATAACTCTTGCATTATAATTTTTAGGAGATGAACCTGAATAAAAAACAGCTTTTAATATATAGTCTCCGGCAGGCAGTGTAGATTTTAAGCTGTAAATATTTTCAATTGCATCACCTACTGTTGATTGCCAGTCTCTATCAAGTGAAAAAGAACTGTCCGCACTTATCCTGCTTGCATAATAAACATGTATATTGTTTGGCCCATATAAATGCAGGTCAAGGTCGGTTTCGCTTCCAACTTCATTATGCCATGTTAATGTACCCTGGAAAGTACCCGAACCAAACGGAATTGTTGGAGGCGGCCATGTAGAAGGTCTTCCTAATACCCATTGTCCGCCGGTAGGTGCACAGAATAAGGTCCATCCGTCTGCTATGGAATATATCCATCCCAAAGGCCAGTTTAGAGAATTAGAAATTGTGACTACTGCGGGGATGCTCCAGGTATAAATTTGTTCAGAGTCAAAGTTTCTTGAAGAAACCCAAAACTCATATGTGCCTAAAGGTAAAATTCCTCTGCAGTAATCACTTGGAAATACCATTCCCGGAATATTTGGTGAAACAAACGTTCTTCCAACCAGTCCGTCCGGATATAGATTGTAAACTCCCGGATCAGCAAAACTTGCACTTTTTATTGTAAGGATAATAAAAGTCAACCCATCATTAGTGCAATATTGAACGCCGCCATCGGGGACCAAAGAGTGATCAGCACCGGAATAATTTGTCAAAACAAAATATCCAAGCTTTAAAACATCAACAGCAATACGTTTGTTTGCTGTATCAACCCATGAAGTAGAAACAATACGCCAGTCGTTTGTCCCGGGGAAGTAACTCAGCACACGTAAAGGACCCGGAGATGCTTCATTACCTGCGGGCAATGATATTCTTACTGTTGAATTAAAAGTAAACGCATCAGGTCCCACAGTAATAAACTTACTTACCTGCGTGAACCCTGACGGTAATGCCGGTAATCCTGCAGGAATAGACTGCGATGTGTTAACTGAAAAAACAACTGTACCCACATTATTATTTTGAAGCCGGGGTACGGTTCCTTTTTTCACTGTTACTTCAAAATTATCGAAATCAATAGTACCTTCTTCTGTCGTCGTGAAACTCTTGGTTGTACCATTTCCTGTTCCCGGGTCAACAGGAGGTTGTGTAGTAGTATCTTCACCGCAGGAATTAAAAAATAAAATGAAAATTATGACTGGTAACAATGGTAATAGTATTTGTTTCATATTATTTCTTTCTTTTAAATTTTTTTAAAAAATTTAGGTAAAAGTTTGTTAAAATAACAATAAATGTTTTAAAATCCTAAAAAACGGGCGGGAAATCCTTTTTTATAAATTCATATTTGTTATGAATTTAAGAACCTTTTTGAATTGTTTTGGGTTATTCATTTATATCATACTGGATTTTTTTAAATGGTTTATAACAATACAGGTAAGTTTATAAGTTTAATGAAGTTTTTATCTAACCGTAGTCATGCAGCATTTGCGGCTTATTTCCCCTTTAAATACTTTCCATACTTTATAAACGGAGAATTATAAAAATTCTATGATGTAACAAAATAATTTTGTATTTTTGTGGTTTTCATATCTTATAATAAAGTAACCAATTAAGTTTATTATATAAAAGTTTTAACGAAAAATTAATTTTGAAAGAAGAATACATAAAATGGTACTCCAAGTACCTGAGTATGGATTTCGAAATGCTTGTATTTGGGCATGGCGGTCATCCGCTCATTTTATTTCCAACATCTCATGGCAGGTACTACGAAAACAAAGATTTTAAGCTTGTAGATTCTGTTGCTCAATATATTGATTCGGGAATGATAACTGTTTATTGTCCGGATACTTTTAATCCTCAAAGCTGGTACAATAAGAACATTCATCCTGCCGACAGGGTGAAATCACATCTCGGATATGAGAACCTTGTTATATATGACATAATACCCATAGCAAAACAACAAACAGGTTCCGATAAAGTAGCCGTTGCCGGATGCAGCTTTGGCGGCTATAATGCTTTGAACCTTGCGTTCAGGTATCCGCAGCTTGTAAGCTATCTTTTCAGCTTAAGCGGTGCATTTAATATAAAACAATTTCTTGACGGATATTATGATGATAATTGTTACTTCAATAATCCGCCTGACTATATCCGGAATTTGAATGACGAAAATATTTTAAACCAAATCAGGCAGATAGGAATTATACTGGGAGTAGGAGAAATTGACGCGTGCAAAGATGAAAATTTCGAAATGTCAAACGTGCTGAATGAAAAAGGGATTAATCACTGGATGGATTTCAGACTAGGTGAAGAGCATGACTGGCCTTCGTGGAGAAGGTGGCTCCCGCAGTACGTGGAAATAATGAAATGAGTTCCGAGAGTTCTGAGAGTTCAGAGAGTTCAGAGAGTTCAGAGAGTTCAGAGAGTTCAGAGAGTTCTGAGAGTTCTGGGAGTTTGGAACATCAGCATCTCTTTCCCAAATTTCCATTTGGGAAAGTTTGAGTCTTGAATTACAGAATAATCGTTAATTGCAGTTCAATACTTTCCCAAATGGAAATTTGGGAAAGAGGAATTGAGGATAAATTTGAGAAGAGTAATATGAATTGATATAGAGTGAATCTCAAAGGGATGAAATTATGTTAGAAAGATTATTGACATAAGGAATTAGTCACGCCTGACTGCCTTTGGCAGTTAATGACGAAACATATTAGGAAGAATTATGATATAACGGTGCAGTCACGTAGTGACGAAACATATCTTTGAAATAAAATAAATAAATATAAAAAATATAATTAAAGGAGAAATAATATTACCAATGAAAAGAATCGGAATTTTATTTGGACAGGAAAACACTTTCCCCCAGGCATTAATAGATAGAATTAATTTAAAATCAGTTCAAACCGGCGATAATATTGTTGCTGATTTTGTTCTGATAGACAAGGTTGTACAGGGTGAACTGGCACAATATGATGTTATCATAGACAGGATATCACAGGATGTTCCATTCTACCGTGCATATTTAAAAAATGCAGCATTATCCGGGACTGCTGTAATAAACAATCCATTCTGGTGGAGTGCTGACGAAAAATTTTTTAATAATGCTTTATCAACTAAAATCGGAGTGCCTGTACCCAAAACAGTTCTTCTGCCATCAAATCAGCATCCGGCAGATACAAGTGAGCTGTCATTCAGGAACCTGAAATTCCCTATGGATTGGGAAGCAATATTTCAATATGTTGGTTTCCCTGCTTACTTCAAGCCGTTCGCAGGAGGCGGATGGAAAAATGTTTACAAGCTCAATAATGCTGATGAATTTTTCAAAGCTTACAATGAAACAGGACAGCTTGTTATGATGCTTCAGGAAGAAATTATTTTTGAGGAATATTACAGATGTTATTGCGTTGACAGGCAGGATGTTCTCATAATGCCTTATGAACCCAGAAATCCTTTCCATGAAAGATATATAAGAAACGGACAAATTGTAGAAGAATCAAAATTAAACATGCTTACTGATTGCGTACTGCGTCTTAACAAAGCTTTGGGATATGATTTCAATACGGTAGAGCTTGCCGTAAGAGACGGAATACCATATGCAATAGATTTTTGCAACCCTGCACCCGATGCTGATGTTAATTCAGTTGGGGAAGCGAATTTCGAGTGGGTTGTTGAAGCAGTTGCTAACATGGCAATCAGGCGTGCCAAAGACCATAATGAAGGGATGAATAATTTAACATGGGGTGATTTTGTTTATGCATTTGCCAATAATAAGCAGCTCGAAAGCGGGATGTTTGATAAATCGGTAAAAAAAAAGTCCAAATCTAAGCCTGTAAAAAAACAGGTCAAAGAAAAAGCAGAGAAATCCAAATCAAAAAAATAAGGACATAAAAAATTATGTTTACTTTAGGAATTGAAGAAGAGTTTCAGATAGTAGACCCTGAAACAAGACAGCTTGTATCACATATGGCTCAAATTGTTGAGAAGGGGAAAGTTTATCTGAAAGAGCAGGTAAAGCCGGAGATGCATCAGTCGGTTATTGAAGTAGGTACTAATGTTTGCCGGAATATAAAGGAAGCACGGGAAGAAGTGATTGACCTGCGGTCAAAGATAAGTGAGCTGGCAATTTCGAACGGCTATAGAATTGCCGCCGCCGGTACACATCCGTTTACACACTGGAGCGATGTGCAGATAACCGATCACCCCCGCTATAAGCAAATTGTTGATGAAATGCAGGAAGCTGCCAGGGCAAATCTGATTTTCGGATTGCATGTTCATGTTGGAATTGACAACAGGGAAATCGGCATTCATATTATGAATGCCGTGAGATATTTTCTCCCGCACATTTTTGCACTATCAACAAACTCACCATTCTGGCTGGGAAGAAATACCGGGTATAAATCGTACAGGGTGAAAGTATTCGATAAGTTTCCGCGTACCGGAATACCCGATCATTACGGCAGTGTCGCTGAATATGATAAATATGTAAACCTGCTTATTAAAACACACTGCATTGATGATGCAAAAAAAATATGGTGGGATATACGCCTGCACCCGTATTTTGATACGCTTGAATTCCGGATTTGTGATATACCTATGCGTGTTGATGAAACAATTTGCCTGGCTGCAATTATGCAGGCAGTTGTTTACAAAATGTATAAACTTATAAAGCAGAATCTTGGTTTTAGGCTCTACCGCAGAGCCCTGATAAATGAAAATAAATGGAGAGCTGCAAGATATGGTACACAGGGTAAATTAATTGATTTTGGCAAAGAAGAAGAAGTTGATTTTAAAATACTTGCAATGGAACTTCTTGCATTTATTAATGATGTTGTTGATGAACTTGACAGCAGAAACGAAGTTAATTATTTACTGAAAATACTTGATATGGGTACAGGTGCAGACAGGCAATTAGCTGCATGGGATGGTACTGAAGAAGGTTTGAAAAAAGTTGTGGATTATATTATTGAAGAAACACATGTTGGATTAAATGTTAGTAAGGAAGTGTAAATATGAGTGCTGTTGTTAGTGTAAATTTTGATAAAAATTTGATTGAAGGTGCTTATAATGCGATAAATGTATGCCTGCGTTTAAAGCCGGAAGAAAGAATTACTATTATAACAGATAATAATTGTATAGACATAGCGGCTGCATTATTAAGTGAAGTGAAAAAAGTTGGTTCGGAATTCCGCTTCTTTGTGCTGGAAGATTTTGCTCCAAGACCTTTAACAAGCATGCCCGAAGAAATTCTCAATGACCTCAGTAAATCACAGGTGAGTATTTTCTGTGCTCTTGCTCATACAGGAGAATTGAAAATAAGAATTGAAATGACTGCTGTTGTGAATGCTAAAAAAATAAGGCATGCTCATATGGTGAATATCAGCAACCAAATAATGATGGAAGGCATGAGAGCAGATTTCCTGGCAGTTGATAAGTTAGGACAGCGTTTAATAGAAAAAGCGAGAAAAGCTAAAACCATCCGTGTTGTATCTAAATCAGGAACTGATATTACGGCTGAATTTATACCGGAGCTTAAATGGCTTAAAACAAGCGGGTTAATATCTCCCGATAAATGGGGTAACCTGCCCGGCGGTGAAATTTTCACATCTCCGAAAACCGTTAACGGCAGGTTTGTTGTTGACGGAGTTGTCGGTGATTATTTATGCCAGAAATACGGTGACCTGCGTGATACTCCTTTAATTATTGACATCGTTGATTCACGTATCAAGCATCTGGAGAGTAAAAATAAAGAGCTTGTGAAAGAATTTACTGCTTATACAATGACCGATGAGAACAGTAACCGTGTAGGTGAGTTTGCAATTGGAAATAATATTGCTTTAGAACACGTTATTGGACAGATACTGCAGGATGAAAAGCTGCCGGGTGTTCACCTTGCATTTGGTCATCCGTATGCAGAGCACACAGGAGCTGATTGGAAATCTACTACACATATTGATTGTGTTGCACCGCATGTAGATATCTGGATGGATAATGATAAAGTGATGGAAAATGGTAAATTTTTAATTTAATTTACAGCGTAAATAATTATTTTCCATCAACTTATCACATCCTTTTCATGTTGAAAAATGCTCTTTTATTAATGGCAGTTTTTACATGTATTGCATTTATTGGCTGTCAGACAAATGATACACCTATAACCGTAGATCAGGGTACAAATCATAAACCTAATGCTCCGGGCAATCCTGTTCCTGCTGATGGCTCTACCGGTGTTGGCGCATTTGTAACACTTCAATGGACTTGTACAGATCCGGATGCCGGAGACACTGTAAAGTTTGATGTATATGCATCAACAAGCAATCCTCCGGGTACCTTAAAAGTATCAAATTATAACAAGACAGCGTTCGATTTAGGTTTGCTGCCGCCCGAAATGACTATCTATTGGAAGGTAGTAGCGAGAGATAATGGAGGATTGAGCACAACCGGACCTGTCTGGACTTTCAAAAGAGGTAATTAGTAAAGTTCTGTTGAAGCAAATTTTTTAACAGCTTTTCTCCGGAAATAAAAAATCCGGAACAGCGGTTTATTCTCATTTAGTTTTTTTATTTCAAAGAAAGCTGGATAATATGCTATGTATGGATTTTATTTCAGCTTCTTTGATTTGTTTTAATCAATATTGAATGTACAGGTGCTATCATTTATAACTGCAAAAAAAAATTACTAATAAACAATAATTGAAAATTTAGAGATTGATAAAGGAAATAAGAAAAAAATATAATTCACAATTTACTGAAGAAAAATATTCAGCATTTGTTGAGTCATTAAACACTGCTGCAAATTATAAAATCGAGTTCAGAATTGGTGAAACACCCATATTCCTTCCGCATGATTTCAAAATTGAGTTAATGAAAGCTTCTGAGGATGTACTGAATTATTTACAGTCTCCTGAATTTAAAATCACATCAGCAAATGCAATTCCACCGGGAATGGAAGTGCCGTGTGAAGATGCTCACCCGGCATTTCTTGCGTTGGATTTTGCCATTTGCAAAGGCGAAGACGGAAAATTTATACCACAGCTTATTGAACTGCAGGGATTTCCATCTCTTTACTGCTACCAGGAATTGTTAAACTTAAAATTCAGGGAACATTTCGAAATACCTCCGGGATTTACAAATTTTTTCAATGAGTTGGACCATGATTCTTATTTTGAAGTTTTAAAAGAAACGATAATCGGCAATTCAAATCCTGAGAATGTAATACTGCTTGAAATTGAACCTGAGAAACAAAAGACAAAGATAGATTTTACCTGTACTGAAAAATGGATTGGAATAAAAACAGTATGCATAAGCGATATAATTAAAGAAGATAAGTGTTTATACTATATTAATGAAGGAAAGAAGACACGCATTGAAAGAATATATAATAGAGTAATATTTGATGAGCTGCAAAAAAGAGATGATATAAAATATAATTTCAGCTTTCAGGATGAGCTTGATGTAAAATGGCTGCCCCATCCCAACTGGTTCTTTAAAATTAGCAAACATACTCTGCCGGCATTAAAGAGCAGGTATGTTCCTGAAACATATTTCCTCAGTCAATTAAAAGAATACCCGTCAGACCTTGAAAATTATGTTTTGAAACCGCTTTACTCATTTGCAGGTGTTGGTGTTAAGTATGATGTTACTAAAGAAGACCTTGATGGTATCGAAAATAAGGACAGTTATATATTGCAGCGAAAAATCCAGTATGCAGATATAATAGAAACTCCTGATATACCCGCAAAAGCCGAATTGAGACTGCTCTATGTTTGGAATGATAAACCGATGCTTATAAACAACCTCGTAAGATTAAGCAAAGGAAAAATGATGGGAGTGGATTACAATAAAGATAAAACATGGGTTGGCTCAAGCATAGCATATTTCGAAGAATCGTAATTCATCCGATTCATAAGATTCATCAGATTTATCAGATTTATCAGATTAAGAAGCAGAAGTTAGAAGTTAGAATTACTTTCTGCTAACCTCTAACCTCCAACCTCCCAACATTTCAACCTTTCAACTTTACAATCTGTATTCTATTTTTAAGCACTATGTTATTAACAGAAGCAAAAGATACTGCAAACCGCTTAATAGATTTTCTTAAACCCTTATGCACAAAGGTTGAAATTGCCGGAAGTGTAAGGCGTGAAAAAGAAAATGTTAAGGATATTGAAATTTGTCTTCTGACAGATAACAAGAAAAAATTGTTCAATTCACTTGGTACACACCTGTTAAAAGTAAACAAAGAATTTAAGCCAACCAAATGGGGACAAAAATATCTTCAGTTCAAATATGAGGGAAAGCAAATAGATTTGTTTATCGGTGAGCCGGATAACTGGGGGTTGCTGTTTCTTGTCAGAACGGGTTCAGCCCAGTTTTCCACAAAAATGCTTGCCGCATGGAAGAGGGTTTCACGCGGCGGGTATTCTGAAAATAACTATCTTCATAAACCGGATGGAACGGTAATTTTAACACCTGATGAGGAAACGGTGTTTAAGTTGTGCGGGATGAAGTTTGTTGAACCGAAATTGAGGTTATAAAATTATACGAAAATAAATTTACTATTTTTTTTGTTTAATATTTATATGATAATATTACTTTTGAATATTGTTTTTGAAGTTGGTTCTATAATTTAATACTTTATTTTTTCATTATTATACTTTCAATCCAATTTTTAAGATGCATATGTTCTTTAAAATCTAATCGATAAATATCTCTTTTTACCCATTCAATTGCGTCTTTTGTCAATCTGCTTGTCGTAACAACCATTGCTTTGCTAGCTTTTTCATAATCTCTTATTGCAGTCAGCTCTCTAACATGACTTAATCTAACAAAATTATTTTGTTTATATTTTTTAGCTTGCCAAACAGATTTTACTTTACCAATATTTTTATCTGTTTTAAAAGCAATTACGTCAATTCCCCCATCTTTAGATGGTTTTGTTACTTCAACTTTCCAACCGTCTTCTTCTAATAAATAACCTATTAGTTTTTCAAAATCTCTCCAATTCATTTCACAAAGAAGTTTTCCATTTTTTAGAATATTCATAGCTAAAGTTACATAGGAAGGTGTATTTTTAAGCCAAAGAGGACTTTTGGCGTTATCAAATTTCCAAGTTTCACTTACATCAGGAATATTTGATTCAGTTAAATCAATCCAAGGAAAATTAGCATTAAGCCAGTCTTTACTGATACTCCATTTCTTTGTATTATCTTTAAATTTTTTAAACCAATTATCTGAAATTCTAACTTTCCTAAAATCAAACCCAAGCAGCCCTGGGTCGATTAATTGTTCTTTTAAATCTAAATCATAATATATATTACCAGCTATAAAGTCATCAATTTCTTCATCGATTACATCAGCACCATTTTCTAATCCATAATCATCTATCTTTAATAACATTTTTGATGTTCTGTGGATTCCAATATCTTCGGTAATTATTATCGATATAATGTCTCTTAACGCTTGAAGTGTTATTTTCCTCATGTTACAAATATAATGTTGATAAAATTTAAATAAGAGATAATTATAGAAGTAGAAAGATTTCAATTATTTTTATTAATCGTAAACATTTTTTCAATAAAATTACATAAACCTTAAAGCATATGTTGAAATTAAGGTAGGTAATATTGTTAAAATTCAAAATACTGCTTAATAGAATGGGATTGCTTCGCTTTTCTTATCTATCAAAATTTTACTAAAAAGTTATAATTTTGCTTTCTTTTATATTGTGTATCTGAAATTTTTGAGCTCTCAATTGGATAAGAAAGGGTGTAACAATTTCTTAATTGTTTTTAAATTCTCAAATCTGTAATTTTGCTTTTTCTATACACAAAAAAACGGCATTTTGGTTAAAAATATGATTCGAAGGATTATTGTAATTATTTTTGTGATTTTGTTGATGAAAATCAACGTTTTTTCGCAGTTGCTGCCGAACCTTGCTTTATCAGGCGGACCAACTGCGGGTTGGTTTATACAGAATACTGATGACCTTAATGCCGAATTGAAAAAAGGCGGTTTCCCAACTGTCGATAAAGGCTTCTTTACACTTGGAGGCGGCGGCTTTATTGACCTTCCGTTAAAGAAAAATTTCCTCCGTATCGGCGGTATGGGTGTAGGGTTTTCTACGCACAAAGAATTGCGGGTTAATGATTCATTGAATAAAGCTTTAACTTATTCAATGGGAATGGGCGGACTGAGCGTTGAATACGTTCTGGCATTTGGTAATTTTGATATATCTATTGGTTCTGCATTCACAACAGGCCAATTGAGCCTGGACCTTTACCAAAATGGCAGCAATGCCGGAAGTTATCCGGGAATATTAGGCGAATATACTAATAATTCAAGCTCGCAAAATATTACAAGAAATTTCAGACTTAGATTTTATTCGGCACAACCGCAGGCAGGTATTGGATTGTTAACTGCAAAGTTTATTTATTTCCGGCTTACTGCAGGTTATGTGCTCTCAACTTCCGGATCATGGAAAGTTGATAATGATGTTGAAGTACCAAACTTTCCGAAGGGTATAAAAGCCGATGGATTTAATATCAGTTTAGGAATCAATGCCGGTTTATTTTTCAGGGATTAATTATTTTAATGAAAAACATTTTAGTTACGGGCGGTGCGGGTTTCATAGGTACTAACCTGGTGTATTACCTGGTGAATAAAGGTTATAATGTAACTGTCCTCGATAAGCTTACCTATGCAGGCGGCAAAGATAATCTTGAGCCGCTCAGCGGAAAAGTAAATTTAATCATCGGTGATATTTGCAGCAGGGAAGCGGTTTCTGCTGCCTCGAAAAATTGCGACTGTGTCTTCCACCTGGCGGCCGAAAGCCATAATACAAGAAGTGAAACCGGACCGGATTTATTTTACAGGACGAATGTTGAAGGCACACTTATTATGCTTGAAGAATCTTTCAAAAATAATGTAAAAAAGTTTATTCACATATCCACTGATGAAGTATACGGCTCAATAAATAACGGCTGCTTTTCCGAAGAAGATAAGCTTCCCGGTGACAGCCAGGCAACATCAGCTTACTCGAAATCCAAGGCACAGGCAGATGATACAGCTATGGGTTTTGGAAAAGAAGGATACCCTGTAATTGTTGTACGCCCAACGAACAATTTCGGACCGTGGCAATATCCCGAAAAAGCATTACCGAGATGGATAACCAATTTGCTGCTTGTTCAGCCGATTCCCTTATGGGGCGAGGGTTTGCAGGTAAGAGACTGGCTGTATGCTCCAATTACTGCAGAGGCACTTGAGTTCTTAATGCTGAACGGGGCGAACGGGAATGCCTATAATTTAGCGGCAAACCATGACCCTGAAATTACAAACAGGCAAACGGCACAATGGATTTGTAAAATAATGAATGTTGACCCTGAAAAGGGAATAAGCTTTATTCCCGACCCGCGTCCTAATCATGATTTCAGGTATGCTCTGAACACAACAAAGCTTCAAAAGCTTGGATTTAAAGTAAACACCCACGCATTTGAACAATTTACCGAAACTGTGAATTGGTACACAGAACACGAATACTGGTGGAAGTTAAGAAAAGATGAAGCGGAAAGTATATATACAAAATAACTGTTAAATAACAAGGAACTATAAATGAGTGAAGTTTTAAGAGACAAAATTAAAAACAAAAGAGCTAAGATAGGTATAATCGGACTTGGATATGTTGGTTTACCCTTAGCCATCGAGTTTGCCAGAAAAGGATATAAAACATATGGAATCGATACGGATGTCAATAAGATTAAAATGATACAGCAGAAGAAGAACTACATAAAAGATGTTATTACAAAAGAGTTTCTTTATGCTATCAACAATAACCTGTTTACAGCATCAACAACATATGACAACGCTGGAGAAATGGATGTGATATATATTTGTGTTCCGACACCCGTTACTGTTAATAAAACTCCCGATATAACATTTATAATGAATTGTGCCGAAGAGCTGTCTAAAAAATTAAAAAGAAACCAGCTCATAATTTTAAAGAGCACGACTTTTCCCGGTACAACCGAAAATTATGTCCAGCCGGTGCTTGAAAGAAGAGGATTTAAAGCAGGAAAGGATTATTACCTCGCATTCTCACCCGAAAGAATTGACCCGGGAAATAAAACTTACAATACTGCTAATACACCAGTAGTTGTTGGAGGTGTAACAAAAAAATGCACTGAGCTTGCAGTAATGATATCACAGGAAGTTACTCCAAAAGTGCACGCAGTATCTTCACCCCGTGTTGCAGAAATGGAAAAGCTTCTTGAAAATATTTTCAGAAGTGTAAATATTGCACTGGTAAATGAAATAGCAAGATTGTGTGAACGTATGAGAGATGTTAATATATGGGAAGTAGTTGAAGCTGCAGCAACAAAACCGTTCGGGTTTATGCCGTTTTACCCGGGGCCGGGAATAGGTGGGCATTGTATTCAAATTGATCCGTATTACCTTGATTGGCTGGCAAAACAGTATGATTTTCAGACAAAGTTTATAGAAATTGCTGCTGAACTTAATGAAGATATGCCGTTTTATGTAAGAGACCTTATTTTTAAAGAAATTGCAGGGCTTCCGGTAAGAGCTCAGGAAGCTAATGTTTTAATTCTTGGAACAACATTTAAAAAAGATATTGATGATGCAAGAAACTCACCTGCATTAAAGTTAATAGAATTGCTCCACAAAGATGGAATTAAAAATCTTAATTTCCATGACCCGTACATGAAAAATATACGTTTGCCGGATAAGATATTCAGATGCCAGCAGCTTGATGAAAAATTATTGCGTGAATCCGATATAGTAGTAATAGTAACAGACCATTCTTCATATGATTATGAATGGATAGTATCATATTCCAAGAAGATAGTTGATACAAGGAATGCAACAAAGAAAATAAGAAATAACAGGGACAAAATAACACTGTTGGGTTATTCGCCCTCATTATAAAAACATTGCCGGATAAAATAAAAATTATATCTGTAGTAGGCGCCAGGCCGAATTTTATGAAGCTGGCGCCTATTGCTTTAGAATTGAACAGCCGGAAAGATAAGGTTATTCATAAGGTTGTGCATACAGGGCAGCACTATGACTATAAGCTGTCTAAGGTTTTTTTTAAAGACCTGCATCTGCCAAAACCGGATTTTTATCTCGGTATCGGCTCAGGAAGCCATGCTGACCAGACTGCCAGGATTATGGAAGAGTTTGAAAAAGTTGTTCTGAAAGTTAAGCCGGATATTGTTATTGTTTTTGGTGATGTTAATTCAACCCTTGCCTGTTCGGTAGTATGCTCTAAGATAATATATAATAATATTGAAACTATCCCCGTTGCTCATGTGGAAGCTGGATTGAGGAGCTTTGACAGAACAATGCCTGAGGAGATAAACAGGATTGTTACCGATAGTATTTCAAAATATCTTTTTATTACGGAAAAAGCAGGCGTAGATAATCTCAGGATAGAAGGTGTTGATAAAAACAGGACATATTTAACAGGTGATGTAATGATAGATTCTCTTGTAATGTACAGGGATAAATTCGGGAAATCGAAGATATTGAAGCAGGTTGGCGTGGAAAAAGATAATTATTTCCTTATGACAATTCACCGCCCTGTTAATGTGGATACAAAAGATAACCTGTCTAAGATATTATCTATTATTAACCGCATATCATCATATATAAAAAAGAACGGAAATGATAAAATAGTTTTTCCTGTACATCCGCGTACTTTAAAGATGATGGATACATTTGGAATGTTGAACGATTTTAAGAATATAAGCAATTTGAAGATGACTGAGCCTGTGTCATACCTGGATTTTATAAAGCTTTTGACGAATGCAAAGTTTGTAATGACAGATTCCGGCGGCGTTCAGGAAGAGGCAACTTTTCTGCGTATACCATGTTTAACATTAAGAAGTTCCTTTGAGCGTCCCGAAACCATTTCTATAGGTACAAATACATTGTGCGGGTTAAATACTGCTTTTATTTTAAAGAAGGTTAAAGAAATATATTCCGGCACGTACAAAAAAGGTAAGATTCCCCGTTTGATGGACGGAAAAGCTGCTAAAAGAATTGCAGATGTGTTATTGCAGAACTTATGACTTTTAACTAAAAAAGTGTATTTGCTCTAAAATAAAAAAGAGTTAACTTATATAAAATAGGATTACTTAACGGGGTATTGGAAGCAAAAAAATATTATTTTTTCTCGGATGTTCACCTTGGGCTGAAATCAAGGGCGGAAGAGAAAGCGAAAGAAAAAAATGTAGTAAATTTTCTTAAAACTATTACCCCGGATGCAAAGGAAATTTACATTGTTGGTGACCTTTTTGACTGCTGGATAGAATACAGGAAAGTTGTTCCAAAGGGTTATTATAACCTTCTGTCTGCAATCAATAATATTGTGGAATCCGGAATACCGGTTCATTTTTTATCGGGTAACCATGATTTCTGGCTGAATACATATTTAAGGGATGATGTGGGTATGACCATACATTATGACCCTGTAGAATTGATGATTGATAACAGGAAATTCTTTATAGCACATGGTGACGGATTATCAAAAGGTGATACAGGCTATAAAATTATTAAAAAAATTTTAAGAAGTAAATTTAACCAGTTCTTATATTCATTGATCCATCCGGATATAGGTATTACTCTTGCACAGGGTTCTTCAAGAAGCTCCAGAAAGCATACTGATAAACCATACGGTGCAAGTGACGGAATGAAAGAGTTTGCCATAAAAAAGATAAGCGAAGGATTTGATTTTGTAATCATGGGGCACTATCATATGCCGCAAAAGATCGAGTTGAAAGAAAATAACCACAGCGGCTATTTTATTACCCTGGGCGATTGGATAAATAACTATACTTATGGTACATATTCGGACGGCGCTTTTGAACTGGAATATTGGAATAAAACTTAATGCTGAAAAGTAAAAAAAAGCAGGACGCATCGGAACAAAGAGAGAAGTATTTTAATAACAGGGAATACAGACGCAGTATGATGAAGAAAAAAAAGAGGTCATCATCATATTTCTGGCGTGCTGTATTGGTTGTTACTGTTGCAATTATTATATTTATTGGTATAGGGGCGGCTTATTTATTTAAAGACCTTCCATCTCTTTCTGCACTGGAAAATCCCAAAACAGATATTGCATCAAGAATATACTCAGAAGACGGTGAGCTTATTGACCAGTTCTATATTCAGAACAGAACTATTGTTTCTATAGACGGCATTCCAAAAGACCTTATTAATGCATTAATAGCTACCGAAGACAGGAAGTTCTATAAGCACTGGGGTGTGGATATCGACAGAATAGTTAAGGCAACAGTTAAGAACCTGATGAGCTTTTCGGTAAAGGAAGGTGCAAGCACTATTACACAGCAGCTGGCAAGAAACCTGTATCCGAATACTATTGGTAATAAAATATCACTTACAAGAAAGCTTAGAGAAGCTATAACATCTGTCCAGATAGAGAAGACTTATACAAAAGAGGAGATACTGCTTCTTTACATGAACCAGGTATATTTTGGCAGAGGTGCATATGGAGTTGAAGCCGCAGCTAAAACATTTTTCGATAAATCTGCAACAGAGCTTACGCTGGATGAATGTGCAATGCTCATAGGAATGCTGAAGAATCCTTCGGGAAGGTATGATCCTATTGAGAATCCTGAGGCATGTAAAGAGAGAAGGGATATTGTTCTCAACAATATGCTCGATGTAGATTTTATAACCAAAGATGTATATGAGCTTGCAAAGAATGACCCTGTAAGAGCTCCGGGTAAAAAAGAAGTTGCATCAACATCCGGGTTTGCTCCGCAGTTCACGGAATATGTAAGGCAGCAGCTAGAAAAAAAGGCAGAGAAATACGGGTTCAATCTTTACCGTGACGGGCTTGTTATCACAACAACTCTTGACACCAGGTACCAGAAACATGCAGTTGATGCCGTTACCAATCATCTGAAAGAATTTCAAAGAACATTTAATACAACCTGGAACTGGAAGAATAATAAGCAGATACTGGCTGATGCTATTGAAAAAAGCATAAAGCAAAGTGATGAATATAAAAAAGCAAAGACAGACACGGACAGGCAAAAAATATATAACCGCCTGAAATCGGATGACAAGTTTATTGAGACAGTAAAGGAAAGAGAAATAGCAGTACAGGTTGGCTTTTGTGTAATTGACCCTCATACAGGTCATGTAAAAGCAATGGTAGGGCAGAACCCGAATTTCCCGTTTAAATATGGATTAAACCATGTAACTCAGATAAAGCGGCAGCCGGGTTCATCATTTAAACCGTTTGTTTATACAACTGCAATCGATAACGGTTATTCACCGGCTTACACAATTTCTAACGACCCATTGAGAGTTGTAATAGGGGGAAAGAGCTGGGAGCCGAAAGGCGGGGGTACCGGTGGAATGGTTTCTCTCAGAACAGCAGTACAGCATTCGATTAATATTGTTGCGGTAAGAACTGCAATGGAGATTGCACCAATTGACCAGGTAATTAGGTTAGCTCATAAGATGGGTGTTAACGGGGAATTGCCGAATGTTCTTTCGCTTGCACTTGGTGTAGGTGAAGTTTCTCCGCTTGAAATGACAAATGCATTCGGTGTATTTGCAAATGAAGGCATATGGGTTGAACCTATTGCAATACTGAAGATAGAAGACCGGAACGGAAACCTTATAGAAGAGTTCATGCCGGAGAGCAGGGAAGTAATAAGTGAAGGTACTGCTTACATCATGTCTGATATGTTAGAAGATGTAGTCGATGGCGGTACGGCGTCAAGCATAAGAGCATGGTTCCACAGACCTGCCGCAGGTAAAACCGGAACAACTCAGGATTTTACCGATGCATGGTTTGTCGGATTTACACCCCAGCTTGTTGCAGGTGTTTGGGTTGGCTTTGATGACCCGAGAATAAAGTTTGGCGGATGGTACGGACAGGGCGGTAAAGCCGCTGCTCCGATATGGGGACGGTTTATGAAATATGTTTATGATGATGAGTCAACTACTATGCCGCTTGCATATTTTGAAATGCCCCCTGAAGTTGAAGAGACAAGTGTTTGCATGGTTTCCGGATTAAAAGCAAATTCTACATGTCCTTCTTCTGTTGACCTTGTATTGAAAAAATTTGCCAACAGGACATGCACAATTACACACGCGGCAATAGATGTTGTTCCCCAGGAAACGAACAATGAGCCGCCGCCCGGAAGCATTGGATTTTGAAATAATTATGAATTAAGAGTTTGTTGATTTGGTTTTCTAAAGAACGAGCCCAAATGGCTCGTTTTTATTTGTACTTTCATATCATTATGAAACTATTCCGGATTTACATTAGTTATAAACTATTGTTATACATGATCTCAAAAAATGAAAAAATGAAATTATAGGACTAATATTAACTTATTTTATGATATAAATCATTTTCTTTTAAACCGGGTAATCATTATCTTTGTATCACATGAATAAAAGCAAAAGAAATATAATCTGTGTTTTACTATCTGTTATGATATTATTAACAGGAAATATTTCTTATGCGGTTTCGCATCTCGATTGTGCCATTGAAGAAGATATCCATCATAAGTGCAGCAGCAACTGCTGTGAAATGGATGAAACATGTGAAAGCAGTGAAAAGGATTCAAATGATAAAAATACTGTTGAAAAGGACTGCTGTGATATACATGAGAGTGACCAGCCAAATCATCAATACACTTTTCCTGCTTCTATAAATGTAATAAGTAATTTATTCCCGGAAGTTTATACTACATCAGAAAATCCTGTAATTACTGAGCTTCAGGGATTTACATATGCTATTCTTAAATTCGATTCCTCCAATATTTACTTGTCAGTTTCAAATCTGAGGATTTAAGCCTCTCCAAGCGCATTTTTACCTTAAAATTTCAAGCAAGAAATAACAATTAATTTATAAATTTTCGATAATAGAAAGTTATATGAAATCTATAATAGGTTTTTTACTCCTGTTAATTTTTGGAATAATAATATCACAAAATGATAATAATTACTCTGCCGTAAACGGTAATAATATGTCAGACACAGCAATGGTTTGCCCTGTATCAAAAGAAACAATCGAAGCAGGCGGAGGCGTAGAATATAAGTATCTTAATAATGATATGACATTCTGCTGTGAAGGATGCCTGAAGTCATTCAAAAAAGAACCGGCAAAATTTTTAACCGGAGATTTACGGTGCCCGGTTTGTGATGAAGATGATGCAAAAAAAGAATTATCTGCAGTTAATGATAATGTAAAATATTATTTCTGTTCTAAGGGATGCAAAACAAAGTTCGAAAAAGATGCAGAAAGTTACCTTAATAATTACACTAAACAATAATATCTGAACCTGAAATGAAAATGAAATCAATAAAACTATACTTAATATTAATATCATTATACTTCTTTTTGGCGGCTAACATTATCTATTCACAAAGTGTAAAAGGTACAGTATACGGTGAAGCGGATAATAAAAAGGAAAAGCTGGAAGATGCAATCGTAAAATGGATGGGTACAACAAAAGGAACCATCACAGACGGAAACGGTAATTTCGAAATATCTCTGACTGGAATTACCGAAAAAAAACTTGTCGTAACTTATTCCGGGTTCAAAACGGACACGGTCGAAGCAGACGGCAGTAATGATTTAGAGATTGTATTACAATCAAATACAACCACCGGAACGATTGAAATAACAGATGACAAGAATTCAACTTACTTTGGGAATTATGAAGCAAAAACCGAGATAATAACTTCACAGGAATTAGTGAAAGATGCCTGCTGTGATCTTGCCGGATGTTTTGGAAGAAACTCATCGGTTGAAGTAGCTGTAACGGATATTTTAACCGACAGCAAGGAACTTAAGATACTTGGACTTGAAGGAGCTTACACACAAATACTTATTGATAATATGCCCTTAATGAACGGCTTAAATGTTAAATACGGTGTCAGCAGTATACCGGGAACGCTTATTGATAAGATAACAATTTCAAAGGGTTCCAATTCGGTATTGCAGGGTTATGAATCGATAAGCGGTATTATGAATGTCCTTCTCAAAGATTATGATGTATCTGACAGGCTGCTAATTAATGGCTTTGTAAACAGCATGCTTGAAAAACAAATGAACATGAATTTGACACACAGCTTTAACGAAAAGCTGAACACAATATTAACGTTCCATTCGATACAAAAATCAAACAGGATTGATGATAACAGTGATGGGTTCCTTGATAACCCGCTTGTTACCAGATATGTTGCTTATAATAAATGGAAATTTTCCGATAAAAAAAATAAAACCGATTTCAATATTGCAGGAAGATTATGGAATGAAGAAAGAATTGGCGGTCAGAAAAATTTTAATATTAAAAGTGATGAAGGCAGTAATAAAATATATGGCCAGACAGTTAATATAAATTCCATAGAGGGTTATTCCAGGTTCAGCAAACAATTCAGTGATGAAAATGGAATGAAGTTATATTTAAGTTCATCTTATTATGACCAGAAATCTTTTTACGGAATAACACAATATAGTGCAAAGCAGGAAAATTTTTCCGTGTCGGGATTTTATGAGTTTGATGTATTGGGAAGCAGTATGAAAACAGGTGCAAGTTATAAATACCTGAACATTGATGAAACAGTTAAGTTTACTGGTTCAACAAACAAAACATATGCAGGAAATTATGTTAAAAAAGAATCGATTCCCGGAGTATTCGCTGAAAATTCATTCAGATTCCTGAATGATAAAGCATCTCTTTTGACCGGCATCAGGCTTGATTATCATAATGAACATAAGCTTATAGTTACACCGCGTGTATTATTCAGGTATCAGCCGGATGAATTGCTTGTAATTCGTGCATCAATAGGTACCGGTTTCAGGACGGTTAATTTGCTGAGTGAAAACACAAATATACTTGCAAGTGCTAAAGATATTGTAATTGAAAATGGACTTAAGCCGGAAAGAATATTGAACTATGGCGCAGACCTGCTTTATTATTTTAGCTTTGGTAAAATTGGCGGTAACCTGAATGTTGATTTTTACAGGACTGATTTTTACAGCAAAGTAATTCCCGATTTTGATTCGGATCCAGGTAAAGTAATTTTTACAAATCTTGATGGAAAAGCATTCTCGAATGTTTTCCAGGCAGAGGCGAATATAAATATTTACAGTAACTTTGACCTGAAGCTTGCTTATAAATTAGTTGACCAGAAATATGATTTGAACGGAAAAAGATATGACCAGCCGTTTAACTCAAAGCACAGGATATTATCCACAATATCTTATGCACCTAAGAGCAACTCATGGAGTGCAAGTGCAGGTTTGCAATGGTTTGGTAAACAGCGTTTGCCTTCAACATCAGCTAATCCTGTTGAGTATCAGTTACCGGAAGAATCTGAGCCGTATATACTCATGAATGCACAGCTCAATAAGAATTTTGATAAGTTTGAAATTTACGCAGGAGTAGAAAATCTTCTCAATTTCAAACAGGATAATCCTATAATCAGTGCAGAGAATCCCTTTGGGCAATATTTCGATACATCTTTAAATTGGGGTCCAACTAAGGGAAGAGAATATTATGCAGGTTTCAGGTTCTTACTGAAATAGGGGATAAGTTTGTAAGGTTTATAAGGTTTATAAGGTTTATAAGGAAGAGATTAATTGCGAGCTCAAACTATTTCCGATGTATTATATTAAGTTCGGTGATTAAAGATTTATGAGAAACCAGGTAAATAAGGGAAGCGAAGCAATCCCATAACTGATACGGAGATTTAAAATTTATAAGGTTTATAAGGTTTGTAAGTTTATAAGGTTTGTAAGGTTTGTAAGGAAAGAATCCCGAAGGGATGACATTATTATGTTATGACGGAAAGCACTCAAGTTAAATATTATTGAAACCGGGTTTTTCAGAGCCCGGTTTTTTTATTTGCATTTTTCGTTTTCACTTACCTCTATATAAAAAATATTTTTATAAGTACCTGTTATTACATTGTAATATTTAGTATTTATATGGGTGATTTACAATAAATGTTCATAGCATTTATATCGAAATATCGTTATATTTTACCATATATGTACCGGATTAAGCTCAATGAATTCGAGGGTCCGCTTGACCTTTTATTGTTTTTTATTCAGCGTGATGAGCTGGATATTCACGATATCCCTATTTCCAAAATTACGAATGAATTTTGTGAATACGTTAACTATATGCAGGTACTGGATTTAGAAGTGGCAAGCGAGTTTATTTTAATGGCGGCCACACTTATCCAGATAAAAGCTAAAATGATGATATTTTCAGGCGACGAGGAAATTGAAGAGGAAGAAGACCCGAGATATGAGCTTGTAAAACGGCTGCTTGAATACAAAAGATATAAAGATGCTTCTGCTGAAATAGCTGAATTTGAAGAAGAGAACAGGAAAGCTTATTACAGGAATGATTTTACAGGGGATTATAGAATCGATGAAGCGGCAGAAGAAGATGCAAGCATTCAAAACCTGACACTTTACAACCTGATTAAATCGTTTAAATTTGCTATGGACCACCGCCCTAAAGAGGTAGTCCATAACATAATGAGGTTCAATGTTACACTTGAAGAACAGGTTGAATATGTTATGAATGAGTGTGTTAAGAGTGAATATGTATCGTTTCTTAATTTGATCAATGCAATGAGTGAAAAATTACGGATAGTTGTTACATTTATTGCAGTACTTGAGATGGCAAAGAACGGTATTATAGGAATTAAAATAAATGAAAATTTAACAGATTTTATTATATTTAAAATAGGTGAATTGCCTGAGGATTTCCGGTTTAGCGAATTATAAAATTAAATGAAGAATAACATACTAAAAAATATTGTTGAAGTTCTTATTTTCTCCTCTGATAAACCGTTATCTCTTAAAGAGATGAAGGATATTATTAACCAGGAGAAGGAGCTAAGCGGTTTTTCGGCTGATATAAAGAGTATTGAACAGGCAGTTATTGAGCTAATGGATAAATACAACAGCGACGAGTATTCATTTCAGATAGTGCCGGTAGCAGGTGCATTCAGGTTTGTTACAAAGAAAGATTATGCACCGTGGCTTGCAAGGCTGAGCAAAGAAAAAGCCAAAAGAAGATTATCGCAGTCAGCACTGGAAACACTTGCTATTATTGCATATAACCAGCCGATAACAAGACCGGAGATTGAAGCAGTCAGGGGAGTGAATGTGGATTATATTATAGGCTCATTGCTTGAGAAGGACCTTATCACAATAAAAGGCAGAGCCGAAGCACCCGGGAGACCAATGCTGTACGGAACGACAGATACAATGCTTGAATATCTTGGTATTAACTCTATTGCAGACTTTCCGCCGCTTAAAGCAATTGATGAAATTATTAAATCAGGTCCGCCGGAAGGTGTGTCACAATCGGATATAGATTTCTATGAAGAAATAAATTTAATAAAAGCTAAACATGCAGACAGCAACTCTGCAGCAAACGGCTCAGGACAATCAGCTAACGGTTCAAATGTTAACGGTGATAATTCATCTGACAACGGAAGCAATGAAGAGATTAAAGAAGAAGTAAAAGTAGAAGAATCAATTGAGGAAACCTCCGCTAATAATGAAGAAACTGAAATAAGCGGTAATGATGAAATAAATGAGTGAAGAGAACATTGTAAGATTAAACAAATACATATCAGGTTCGGGGCATTCATCGAGAAGGAAAACAGATGAACTGATATCGGAAGGAAGAGTAAGCGTAAACGGCAGAACAATAACCGAGCTTGGTACAAAGATAAACCCCGGGACAGATATAATAAAAGTAGACGGAGAAGTAATAAGGAACACGCAAAGATTACTTTATATACTTCTCAATAAACCCGCAGGATATATAACCACAACTTCCGACGAAAAAAACCGTCCTACCGTAATTGACCTTGTAAAAGTAAGAGAAAGAATTTACCCTGTTGGACGGCTTGATTATGATACCGAAGGTTTATTACTGTTAACAAACGACGGTGAGCTTGCAAATAAGCTTATGCATCCGAAGCATGAAGTCGAAAAAACTTACCTTGTGAAAATAAACCGTCCAATGGATGAAAAAGCTTTAAAAAGACTGACAGAAGGTGTGCATATAGAAGGCAAAAAGACATCAAAAGCGAGAGTCAGCATAATTCCCAAGACAGATAATAAGCAATTCAGAATAATAATCCATGAAGGCAGAAACAGGCAGGTCAGGAAAATGCTTGAAGCTGTTGGGTTATTTGTCCGCAAGCTGAAAAGAATTGAATACGCAGGATTGAATTTGAAGGGAATGAGAATGGGTGAGTGGAGAGAGCTGAGTAGAAAAGAAATTTTAATACTAAAAAAAAATTCAAAACAGCCATGAAGAAACTTTTCCCGATTATTCTTTCAGTTATTATATATAATAATTATTTAATTTACTCTCAATTTACTGACTGGCAAGTTATATCAAGTGAAGTCCCTTTTACGAATATTTGGGTATTCCCAAATTCTTCTACTATGTATTTAAATGAAAATTATGTCATTTATAAGAGCACAAATAATGGAATTAATTGGTATTCAATGAATAAAATTAATTCATTTCCAATTCTTTATTCTTTATTCTTTTTAAATGATAACACAGGCTGGGTATCATCACCAAGTGATATTTTTAAAACTACAAATGGTGGAGAGAACTGGGAAAATATTTGTCCAATTAGTTCATCTGTTTTGCTAATTTTATTTCTGAATGAATCGACAGGATGGTGTAAAGATTTGTCGGGTTCTCTGAAAAAGTCAACAAATGGGGGTGAAAACTGGGTACAACTTACAAATAGCTCAGGCATTGGAAAGCTTTTTTTCATTAATGAAAATACAGGATGGGATATTGGTTTACAAAATATCAGAAAAACATCGGATGGCGGTCTTACTTGGAATGAACAATGGAGTTCTACTTTTGTTAATCTAAAAGATATTTTTTTCGTAGATAGTTTAAATGGATGTTGTGTTGGTACAGGTGGAAAAGTAATAATAACATCAAATGGTGGTGTGAACTGGACAACAACAAACTTAAGCAATATTAATTTATTATGTACTTACTTTGTAAATCCTCAAACGGGCTGGGTAGCAGGTGATGATAATAAAATTTATAAAACTTCAGATGGTGGAATAAACTGGAATACTCAAACTTCATATGCAAACATTGAATTATACGATATGAAGATGATTAATGAATCAACCGGCTTTGTTACCGGTGGCGAGAATACAGATGAGCCTGGATTAAGTAAAGTTTTATATAAAACAACTAATTCAGGGCTTAACTGGATTGATATTAAAGATGGTTATGATGGAAATTTTACGAATGTTTTTTATGTAAATCAAGATATTATATGGATAACAGATGATAAACTAGTACTTTTGAAATCTACAAATGGAGGGGATTCTTGGAAGGATGTTAGTTTTGACGGGAATAACAAACAGGATATTTATTTTATTAATGAAAATACAGGATGGTTGCTCGAGGGTGCAGTATTGGATAAGTTTGTTGTTAGTAAAACTTTAAACGGAGGTTTGAATTGGACAACTCAATGTACATATTTAGATATTGGTCCTTGGTCAATTCATTTCGCTGATCAAAATTATGGCTGGGCAACTGGAAATGATATTGAAAATCATAATGGATATATTTTCAAAACAATTAATGGCGGACAAAATTGGAGCTATATTCAGATTCCATCAATTGAATTATATTCAGTATACTTCATTAATAATGCAACAGGATGGATTGGATCTGATGCTGGAAAAATATATAAGACGACAGACCAAGGAAATAACTGGATACCTTTGAATTGCCTCACTTCAAACAACAATATTAGAGATGTTTTATTTCTCAATGATAATACCGGATGGGTAACCGGTTATTCTATTAACAGTGATCAGACAATAGGTAATATAGCTAAATCTACAAATGGGGGGGCATCATGGACGATTGCTTTTACCGGGAATCTAATTTTCTATTCAATATCTGTAACTAATAACCAGATTAGTGCTGTAGGATGGAAAACATTAGCCACTACCCCATCTTCAATAGTCAGATCTACAAATAATGGGCTAAATTGGTTTTTCCAAAACACTATTATTCCAGATGCAAGATTAAATAGTGTGGCTTTTATTAATGAAAATTCAGGTATTGCTGTTGGCAGTATGGGATTAATATTAAAAACTACAAATGGAGGCGGGCAGCCAATCGATGTTATAAATATTTCGAAGAATGTTCCTAATATATTTTATTTAGAACAAAATTATCCGAATCCTTTTAATCCTTCAACTAATATTTGTTATACATTAAAACTGTCTTGTTATGTCAGATTATCTATTTTTGATATAACAGGAAAAGAAGTTTCGGTTATTGTGAATCAGAAGGAAAATGCTGGTAATTATGAAGTTGAATGGGATGGCAGTAATTTTGCCAGTGGGATTTACTTTTATAAATTAGAAACCGAAACATTTTCAGATACTAAGAAAATGATTTTAATTAAATAAGGAGAAAATTTTTTTGACAGAAATCAACGAAATAAAAACTAACGAATTAATTAAACGCAGATTAGAAGAGCTTGAAGAAATCAGGAAGCTCGGTATAAATCCATATCCGTATAGGTATGATGTTACAGCGACATCATCGGAAGTACTTGCAAATTTCACAGATCCTGAAAATGATGAGGAAAAAGAAAAGCGGAAAGAAGTGCATGTTTCGGTTGCAGGAAGAATAATGGGATTACGCAGGATGGGAAAAGCAAGCTTCTGCCATATAAAAGATGATGCAGGCAGAATTCAGGTGTATATAAGGAAAGATGATGTTGGAGAAACAATGTATAGTGTATTTAAGCTTCTTGATATTGGTGATATTATCGGAGTAAAAGGTTATGTTTTCCGCACAAAAACAGGGGAAATCTCTATCCACGCTGTTTCGTTTGATTTGCTGACGAAGTCAATTCAGCCGCTGCCTGTTGTAAAAGAGGAAGTTACTGAAACAGGAGAAAAGATAATACATGATGCATTTGCTGATGTGGAATTACGCTACAGGCAGAGATATATTGACCTTATAGTTAATGAGAATGTCAGGGAAACATTTGTAAACAGGACAAAGATAATTCAATCAATAAGAAGGACACTCGAGAAAAATGGATTTTTTGAAGTAGAAACACCGACGCTTCAATCAATTTACGGAGGAGCTAATGCAAAACCGTTTGTTACTCATCACAGAGCGCTCGATATACCGTTGTATCTCAGAATATCAAATGAGCTGTATTTAAAAAGACTGGTAGTCGGGGGATTTAACAGGGTATATGAGTTTGTGAGGGATTTCCGTAATGAAGGAATTGACAGAACACATAATCCTGAATTTACACAGGTAGAATGGTACCAGGCTTTCGGTGATTATACGGACAGTATGAATTTGTTTGAAGAAGTTGTGGAACAGGCATGTATAGATGTGCACGGGACAACTAAAATTACTTACATAGATACTGAGATAGATTTTAAAAGACCCTGGAAACGAATTAGAATGATTGATGCTTTAAAAGATAAACTGGGACTTGATGTTTTGAACATGAAAAAAGCGGAAATATTAAAATATATGGATGATAACAATATAGAATATGACCCGAAGATTACGCATAGCAAAGGATTGGTAATAGCTGCATTATTTGAAGAAACGTGCGAAGAAGATTTGATACAGCCGGCGTTTGTTTATGACCATCCGCTTGATACAACACCATTATGCAAGCCGCTTCGTGAGTATACACCTGAGCAGCTTGAAGAAATGAAAAACGACCCGGAACATGTTATCTTTGCCGAAAGGTTTGAACCATATATCTATAAATGGGAACTTGGAAATTCATATTCAGAGTTAAATGACCCGGTACTGCAAAGAAAATTGCTTGAGGAGCAGGTAGAGCGGGGCAGAGGCGGTGAAGAAGAAACTCATCCGCTTGATGAAGATTTTATTAAAGCTATTGAAGTTGGTATGCCGCCGACAACAGGCGTTGGACTCGGTGTTGACAGGTTAGTAATGTTATTGACTAATTCTCAAACAATACGCGATGTGCTGTTCTTCCCATTAATGAGACCGCTGGATAAGTAAGTTTTTTTTATTCACGCAAAGCCGCAAAGGCCGCTAAGAGTTTATTATATTATTTAAACTATTTATATTTAATAGTTCTTTTATATAATTAAACTTTAATTATCATGACTGAAAATGAGATATCTTCAGTTGTTGTAGATTGCTGTCTGAAAATTCATAAAAAATTAGGTCCGGATTTATTTGAATCTGCTTATGAAGAAGTTTTGTGCTATGAGTTAGAGAAGCATAATTTAAAATTTGAACGGCAAAAAAGTATGCCTATTCATTACGAAGATTTAGTTATTGAAATGGGTTATAAAACTGATATTATTGTTGAGAGAAAAGTAATATTAGAGTTAAAATCAGTTGAAGAATTAAATAAGGTTCATTATAAACAATTGATTACTTATTTGAGATTTATCCGATTCAAAATTAGGAATGTTAATTAATTTTAACGTTAGCCTGATTAAAGACGGAATACATAGAGTTGTAAACAATTTAGAAGAGAATATGCCTCTTAATTATACAAAATACGATTTAAAGCATTAATAATTTACACATAGCCGCAAATTCTTAATGGTATTTTTTTGATGCTAACATGTTACTGATAAGTATTATCTCTTAGATTAATCTTTTCATTAGCTATTCTTTGCGGTCTTTGCGGCTTTGCGTGAATAAAAAAATAATAAATGAAATATTACAACAGCATAATTGAACTGGTCGGTAACACGCCTCTTGTAAAGCTTAACAAGCTGACTAAAGGATTTAAGTCGCAGGTATTTGCGAAAATGGAATCATTAAATCCCGGCGGCAGTGTTAAGGACAGGATTGGTTCTGCCATGATAGAAGATGCTGAGAAAAGAGGAGTATTAAATCCCGGCGGTACGGTTGTTGAAGCAACCAGCGGTAATACAGGTATAGGGCTTGCACTTGCTGCTGCTGTTAAAGGGTATAAATCAATCTTCGTTATGACCGATAAGGTCTCTGTGGAAAAAAGAAGATACCTGAAAGCACTTGGTGCCGATATTATTATATGCCCGATCGATGCAAAGCCGGATTCACCTGAGCATTATGTTAACACTGCTAAAAGAATTGCTAACGATACACCTAATTCATTTTTTGCTTATCAATATACTAACCCGGCAAACCCTGTAGTACATTATAAAACTACAGGTCCTGAGATTTGGGAACAGACAGACGGGAAAATTACACATCTTGTTGTTAGCATTGGTACCGGCGGTACTATAAGCGGAACAGGCAGATTTTTAAAAGAGAAAAATTCTGCAATAAAAATTATTGGTGCCGACCCTTACGGCTCAATATTTAAAACATATAAAGAAACAGGAATTATTACCGAAGGTAAGCCTTATCTTGTTGAAGGGATCGGGCAGGATGTTTTACCGGAGAATGTGCATTTCCGGTATATAGATGATATAATAAATGTAACCGATAAAGATTCGTTTTATATGGCGAGAAGATTAGCCAGGGAAGAAGGAATTTTTGCAGGAGGCAGTACAGGGACTGTAGTATGTGTCGCATTGAAAGTTGCAAAAGTGCTTGATGAAAACGGTATAGTAGTATTTATGGTCAATGATACCGGGGAAAGGTATCTCACCAAAAACCACTCCGATGAATGGCTCAGGGAAAAACGCATGCTTGAAAAAGACCTTATCACTCTTGGAATAATCCACCAGACAAAATTGAATGATAAAATTCCCGAACTGGTTTCTTTAAAACCCGGTAATCTTATACGGGATGCAGTTGAGATGCTGGAAAAATATGACTTGTCACAGCTGCCCGTGATCGAAAACAATCAATCTGTGGGTACAATTATAGAAGCGGATATAATAACAAAGCTGCTAAGCAATCCTGATATATCACAAAAGAAGGTAGATGAGGTTATGGATAAACCACTGCCTGTGTTGGATGAGTTTGATGATTTTAAAAAAGTTTTAAAAGAGCTAAAGAAGTCACCGGCAATACTGGTCAGTGAATACGGTAATATTTCAGGAATCGTAACCAGGCATGACGTGCTGGATTTTGTGTGAGTCCGAAGAGTCTATAAGGTTTATAAGGTTTGTAAGGTTTGTAAGGAATTCCAAAGTGATGACATTATTGCAAGAATATCTATTCACGGAGCAGCGAAATGTATTAATTTAATTTTTTGTTGGATGTTTACTGCAAAAGCATAACAAAAAATAATTAATGAACAGAGAAATAGCCGAGGAGAAACTTAAAAATATCTTCCGGCTAAATAAGTTTTATGATGAGCAATGGAGAGCCATTGATAAGATACTCAATGGTGAAAGAGTCCTCCTGATTGAAAAAACAGGATTCGGAAAATCACTTTGCTTCCAGTTTCCGGCAGTAATCCAAAGTGGAGTGACTATCGTCTTTTCTCCGCTGATTGCATTAATGAGAGACCAGGTGAGTTATTTAAACCGGCTTAACATTCCGGCGAGATGCATAAACAGTGAGCAGGAAGATTCAGAAAACAAACAGATTCTTTGTGAAGCCGAAAAAGGCAGGATAAAAATATTATATATTGCACCCGAACGGCAGGAAAATATTGATTGGATAGAATCAGTACGCAGGATGAATCTGAAAATGGTTGTAATAGATGAAGCTCACTGCATTTCCGTTTGGGGACATGATTTCAGACCTGCATACAGGAGAATAATAAATCTTGTAAAGCTGCTTCCAAGTAATTTTCCGGTACTTGCGACAACAGCAACGGCTACAGAAAAAGTTGCACAGGATATTATAAGCCAGATAGGCGGAAAAATAACATATCTCCGCGGAAAATTACTGAGAAATAATTTTTATCTGAATGTAGTAAAAGCTCAATCCGACAGCCATAAAATGGCCTGGCTGGCAGAGTTCCTTCAAAATGAGCAGGGAACAGGTATCATATATACAGGTACAAGGGCGGATACAGATATATACTCAAATTGGCTAAAACATGCCGGAATTTCATGTATTAGTTATAATGCAGGATTAGATGCCGAAACACGTAAAGAGATTGAACAGGATTTGATGGAGAACAGATGGAAATGTATTGTATCAACAAATGCACTTGGCATGGGAATAAATAAACCTGATATAAGATTCATTGTACATACCCAGGTACCTGGTTCACCGATACATTATTACCAGGAAATCGGCAGGGCAGGCAGGGATGGCAAGCCAACAAAAATAGTACTATTATATAAAGATGGCGACAGGGAATTACCTGAAGTATTTATCGATACGGCAAAGCCAACAATAGATAAGTATATTAAAGTTGTAGATGAATTAAAAAAAGAGCCGCTTGGCGAATATGATTTGATGCGAAGAACCAATTTAAAGAATACTTACATAAGGGTAATAAAGGCAGACCTTATAGACCAGGGAATAATCCGTGAAGCAAATTACGGCAAAGTAAGGAAGATGGAATATATTTTTGGTGCACCGTATTTTAATACCGGATTATTCGAAAAATTTCGTGCTTCAAAAATGAAGGAGCTTGATGCTGTGATAAAATATGCTGAAATTAAAACTTGCAGAATGAACTATTTAAGGTCGTATCTCGGTGATAAAGTTGATTGCAACTGCGGTAAATGTGATAATGACCTGGGAATAAATAACAATTACAATCTTAGCGGGAAATGGAAAAAAAAGCTTGTTGATTTTAAAGATAATTTTTTTCCAGTGCTTGAGATGGAATCGAAGACTTTAAAGATAATTAACGGTGTGGCATCATCATATTACGGATTTTCAAATGTTGGGAGTATGATACATAAATGCAAATATGAGAACGGCGGTGATTTCCCTGAATATCTTGTTAAACAAACAGTAAATGCTTTTAATCACCAGTTCAAAGATATTAATTTTGACCTGATATTATATGTTCCACCGACAGAATCAGGAGACCTTGTTAAAAATTTCGCAATGAAGATTTCAAAGGAATTGAAAATACCTGTTTCGCATAAATTAAAAAAAGCAAGAATGACACAGCCGCAAAAAATGTTTCAAAACCGGGTATTGAAAATTGAAAACGTAAAAGATGCTTTCTGTTATGAAGACCAGTGTGAGGTGCAATTTAAAAGTATATTATTGATAGATGATATTTACGACAGTGGAACAAGCATTAAAGAGATCGGAATGGTGTTAGCCCACATGGGTGTGTGGAAGATTGCACCGTTAGTAATCGCAAAAACTATAGGGGGAGATATACAGGCAAATGCTTAAAGAAGCACCATACTGGATGGCACTGGCTCATTTGAGAGGATGGAGAATTGAGCGTATCAATAATCTTGTTATTGATATACTGGTAAATCATGAAATGACATTTCCTGATTTTTTTGATATGGATGAAAATGAATGGGAGAATGTTTACAGCATAAATGAAAAGGAAGCAGCTTCATTAATTGAAGCGAAAAGCCAGCTTGCAAATTATTCTTTCTTAGCTGAAAGTATGAATGAACAGGGAATTGATATAATACCTATGAACTCTGATGAATACTCAAAGGTGATGAAGGAAAATCTGAAAATAAAATCTTCACCGCCTATACTATATGTGAAGGGTTTTAAAGGATTAATGAATGAAGAATGTGTTGCTGTGGTTGGTTCAAGGACTGCAGGGGATACTGCTTTAAAGTTTACGGAAAACTTATCTATTGAGCTTGCGAAGAATTTTAAAGTTGTTGTAAGCGGATTTGCCAAAGGTGTTGATAAAATGGCATTGGATTCAAGCATAAAAAATAACGGCAATAGTATAATAGTTTTACCGCAGGGTATATTAACATTTTCAAGCGGATTTAAAAAATATTATCCGCAGCTTGTTGAGGGGCAAATACTGGTAATAAGCACTTTTCCTCCCAATATACCGTGGAATGTCCGGCTGGCTATGGCAAGAAATACTTATATTTACGGATTGGCTAATGAAATTTATGTTGCTGAATCAAATGAAACCGGAGGCACATGGAACGGTGCACTTGATGGATTAAAAAAGGGAAGGAAAGTTTATGTCAGAATTCCTGAAGAAGGAGAAAAAAATGCTAACAATTTATTGATAGAAAAAGGCGGAATTCCAATAGATTTTGAAGGAAAAATAATTGAGCAGGAAGTAAAAACCGAAACTATTCCTGTTGAAAAAGATAAAAAGTTTAAAAAGAATGATGAACAATTAAACATGTTTAATTAATGAAATTTTCAACTAAAGCTATACATGAGGGGCAGCAACCCGACCCAACAACAGGTGCGGTTATTACCCCAATATATATGACATCAACTTATGCCGATGAAGCGTTTGGTGTTTCAAAAGGTTTTGACTACGGCAGGACAATTAATCCAACACGCATTGCACTTGAAAAAAATCTTGCAGCACTGGAAAACGGAAAATATGGTTACTGCTTTTCAAGCGGAATGGGTGCGACAAGTGCTGTTACAAGCCTGCTTAAACAGGGTGACCACGTGATTGTTACAAGCAATGTTTACGGAGGTACACACCGTTTATTTGAAAAAGTGATGCGAAATTACGGCCTGGATTTTTCATGGGTTGATACATCAGAGAGAAAGAATATGGACGGTGCATTGAAGGAAAATACAAAAATGATATTTGTTGAAACACCTTCAAATCCTATGCTTACATTAACAGACTTATCCGAAGTATCATCATTTGCAAAAAAGAATAATTTGATATCCGTTGCAGATAATACATTCATGAGCCCGTATTTTCAGAACCCGCTGGATTTTGGAATTAGTATAGTTGTGCACAGCTCAACAAAATATATAAACGGGCATAGTGATGTGATAGGCGGATGTGTTATTACAAATGATGCAGAGCTCGCTGAAAAGATTAAGTATACTCAAAATGCAGTAGGGGCAGTGCCGTCACCATTTGATTGCTGGCTGATACTTCGTTCCACTAAAACACTTGCTGTAAGAATGAGACAGCATAACGAGAATGCAATTAAGATAGCCGAATTCCTTGAACAGAAATATTCTAAAAAGATAAAGCGGATATATTACCCGGGATTAAAATCTCATCCGCAATATAAACTTGCTGAGAAGCAAATGAGGGGATTTGGCGGAATAATTTCTATCGAGCTTGGGTCACTGGAAAATGCAAAGAATTTTTTCAATGGTTTAAGCATATTTGCAAGAGCGGAAAGTCTTGGAGGAGTGGAAAGTCTTGTCTGCCATCCTGTTAGCATGACACATGGAAGCGTACCAAAAGAAGAAAGAGAAAAGTTTGGCTTAACAGATGGACTTATCAGGTTATCTGTAGGGATAGAAGATTATGATGATTTGATAGAAGACATCGGAAAAGCGTTGGAGAAGGTTTGAGTTTGCAGGTTGCAGGTTACAGGTTGCAGGTTTCAGGTTGAAAAAGTTGGCAGGTTGGAAGATTTACATTTATATATAGACAAGGGGTAACGTTGTTGATAATAATATACATAAATTATTCGAAGAGTTATTTAAGTAACTCTGAAATATGATTTTCTTATTACCCCTTGCCAATGATAATTAAACGCATAACGTTTGTACATTAAGTAACCCAGAATAAATCAAACTATAATAACAAGAATAATACATTTATCTAATCTCATATATTCCGAAGTAATAAGGACAATAAAGGATGATTTATATTTTTAAATACTTACTAAATAATGCTGAACAATCATAATTCAATTCGTGAGCAGTTTGTTTTTTTAAAAAAGTTCGTTTATTTCGATGCTGCTCATTATACACCTTACCCGCAATTTATTGTAAGAAAAATAACGGATTTTATGCAATGTTATACTGAGACCTATTTAAATCTCAGTTTATTTAATATGGATATTGCGAAAGAAACAAAACAGAGCTGTGCAAAATTAATAAATGCAGACCCCGATGATATAATTCTTACAACAAGTGCAACACACGGCATTAATATTGCTGCAAATGGAATTAAGCTTCCGTCAGGTAATAATAACGTAGCTTTTATTGATTCAGAGTTTCCTGCTGTTGTTTACCCATGGCTGAACCAGGAAGAGCTGGGAAGAGTATCTGCATTGATGATACCGTCATCAAAGGGATATGTGAACGATGCAATAATAAAACGCTCATTGCTTGATAACGATGTAAGAGTGTTTACTTTAAGTATGGTGCAGTTTCTTGGATACAGGTATAATGTAAAGAGCATTGCTGAGTTCTGCAGAAAAAATAATATAATTTTTATAGTGGATGCAATCCAGGCAACCGGGATTTGCCCCATAGATATTGAGCAAATGGGATTAGATTATTTATGTACAGGCAATCAAAAGTGGCTAATGTCACCTGCAGGAACAGGATTTGCATATATTTCAAAAAAATACAGGGATTATATCCACCCGTCATATGTCGGTACTACAAGTGTAAATTATGACTTTGCTAATTTTCTAAATTATAAGCTTGATTTCAGAAAAGACGGTACGGCTTATGAAAACTCAACACTGAATACTCTTGGAATGATTGGCATGAATGAGAGTGTGAAGTTCTTTACTGAGCTTGGTGTTAAAAATATTTTTGAGCATATACTTGAGATACAGGATAAACTTATCGAACTGCTTGATAAATCCATATATAAAATTGAAAGTGACCTGTCTCCGGAACACCGCTCAAATATATTGATACTTTCTCATGTTAATCCGGACCTGAATACAAAGGTTCAAAAGTATCTTGAGGAAAAGAATATATATATTGCAATGCGGGAAGGATATTTAAGAGTATCACCGCATGTTTATAATAACTTTGAAGATGTGGAGATGCTGGCTAAGGCGATGAACAGTTATAAGTGATTGCAGATTGGAAGATTACAGATTACAGATTACAGATTGCAGATTGGAAGATTACAGATTGGAAGATTGCAGATTGGAAGATTGCAGATTGCAGATTGGTCTTTGAAATTTTTTTAAATCATTAACGGGATTCCCGCTTTCGCGGGAATGTAAAATATTATGACATATCATAACAGCAAAACAGTAAACATTTCATTCGATGAGGCAATAGCTAAAGTTACCGATGAACTGAAAAACGAGGGATTTGGGATATTGACTGAAATCGATGTTAAAGCAACTCTGAAAAACAAGCTGGATGTTGATTTCAGGAATTACAGGATACTTGGTGCATGCAATCCTCCGCTTGCCTATAAAGCTTTGCAGACAGAGGAAAACATCGGCGTTATGCTTCCATGCAATGTGATAGTGCAGGAAAAGGATAACGGCGATGTGCAGGTTTCGGCGATAAATCCAATGACATCAATGCAGTCGGTCGGTAATCCAAACTTAAACGAAGTTGCAGAGCTGGTTACGCAAAAGCTTAAGAACGTTATAGAAAGACTATAGTTTATTGGCTCAGGTATTTTTAAGGAAGAATGAAGAACGCCGCATAAAGAACGGACACCTGTGGGTTTTCAGCAATGAGTTTGGTAAGATAACAGGCAATGCTGAAAATGGTGATATTGTAGAATTGTTTGAGAGTAACGGTAATCCATTGGGTTCAGGATTCTACAATAAGAATTCGCTCATCGGAGTGCGGTTGTTCCATCCTTCTTTTAACGGTGATTTCGGAGAGTATGCATCGGAGAGAATTGCCGGTGCGTATTCTTTACGGAAAGCTTTATACCCTAACCGTAATTCATTCCGTCTGGTCTTTAGTGAAAGCGATTACCTTCCCGGATTAATCATCGATAAATTTAATGACAGCTATGTATTGCAGGTTTATTCTGCAGGTATGGAAAAGAATATCGATGCCATTGTAAATGTTTTGAAGAACCTGATGAATGCACAAACAATCTTTACTCATAACGAATCCTATTTCAGAAAGCTCGAAGGTTTGTCTGATGAAGATAAAGTTTATTTTGGCGGGATAAAGGAAGAAATAATTGATGACGGGAAATTAAAGTACCGTATAAACTTTAATGAAACCCAGAAGACAGGTTTCTTTTTTGACCAGTGCGATAACAGGGAGTTTATTGAAAAGCTTGTTAAGGATAAATCAGTTCTCGATGCATTCTGCAATTCGGGCGGATTTGGAATGCACGCTGCTCATGCAGGAGCAGGACAGGTTACATTTGTTGATGCTTCTGATGCAGAGATAAATAATGTTAAGATAAATTACGAATTAAATAACCTCACTGCAGAGAAAGAATTTATAAAAGCAGATGTGTTTGATTTTCTTGAGAAGAGTATAAGTGAAAACAAAAAGTTTGATGTTGTAATGCTTGACCCTCCGGCATTTGCAAAAAGCCGCAAAAGCCTGCCCTCAGCAATTAAAGGATATATTAAGCTAAACCGCCTGGCACTGGAAATTGTTAATGAGAACGGTTTCCTTGTAACTTCATCATGTTCCTATCACTTAAAAGAGAATGATTTTACAGAAGCGGTAAGCTTAGCAGCAGCAAAATCAGGCAGGAAAATCCAGCAAATCTATTTTAACGGTGCATCTTTAGACCATCCGCGAATTCCCGCTATGGAGGAAACATCATATCTAAAATTCGCAATATTCAAAATAAGTTAAGGAACGTATTCCTAATTGTTTACATTTAATATTAAGAGATTAGTATTTATTACTTTTAATATTAATTCAATAATCTTATCTTGCAAAAATTTAAAATATTAAAGATATGAACAAACCATATCCCCCGGTCTATTATGCAGAGTATCTCCAGTTAAATAAAGTGCTCGATGCACAAAAGCCAAAAAGCGAAGAGTACGGGCAGCCTGCGCATGATGAAATGCTGTTCATCATTGTTCACCAGGTATTTGAATTATGGTTCAAGCAAATAATTCATGAGATAGATTCAGTTTGCAAAATGTTCCAGGATGAATCTGTTGATGAAAGAAGCATTGGCGTGGCTGTATCAAGAATTCAGCGAATCATTGAAATCCAGAAAGTCCTGACGGAACAATTACGGGTTATTGAAACAATGACACCGCTTGATTTTCTTGAGTTCAGGGATTTTTTAATTCCTGCATCGGGATTTCAGAGTTACCAGTTCCGCTTGATAGAAAACAAGCTTGGGCTAAAATCCGAAAATCGTGTGCAGTATAATAACATAGATTATTTTAATGCACTCAATGAAGAGCACAGGCGGCAGATACTTGCCTCGATGGAAAATATATCATTATTTGAAATGGTGGAAAAATGGCTGGAAAGAACGCCCTTCCTGAAATTTGCAGGCTTCGATTTCTGGGAAGAATATAAAAACACTGTTGAAAATATGATTGAGAATGAGAGACAGATAATTCTGACCAACCCCACTTTATCGGAAAAAAAGAAAGAGACACAGCTTCAGCAAAATGCAAAAACACTTGAGCATTTCGAAGCGCTTTATGATGAAGAAAAACATAACGAGCTTGAAAAAGAGGGGGTGGTGCGTCTTTCATTGAGGGCAACTCTTGCGGCTTTATTTATCAATCTTTACCGTGATGAACCAATACTTCATCTTCCATTCCGTTTTTTGAATGCACTTGCTGAAATGGATGAAATGTTTGCAACGTGGCGTTACAGGCATGTGCTCATGGTTCACAGGATGATTGGAGCAAAGGTAGGTACAGGCGGCTCTTCGGGGCACAGCTATTTGATGACGACAATTGAAAAGCACAGGGTGTTTACAGACCTTTTCAATCTTTCTACATATTTGATTCCGCGTTCGTCATTGCCTGAACTGCCGGAAGAACTGACGAAACAGCTTGGGTTTTATTATTCACAAAAAATCAAATTATGAACATTAGTTTAGAAGGAAAGAATGCAATAGTCTGCGGCAGTACGCAGGGTATAGGGAAAGCTATTGCATTGCAGTTTGCATCATCGGGTGCAAACGTAACACTTATAGCAAGAAATGAAGTTGCTTTAAGAAATGTACTAAGGGAATTGGCAGCATCGAAGATACAGAACCATAATATTATAGTTGCAGATTTTTCCGAACCTGAAACACTTCGGTTAAAGCTCAATAATTACGTAACTGAAAATCCTCCCGTACACATTCTTGTAAATAATTCCGGCGGTCCCAAAGGCGGGGATATTGTTGCTGCGGGTACAGACGAGTTTATTAAAACATTCAGGAATCATATTGTATGCAATCAAATCCTTGTGCAATCGCTTATTGAGGGAATGAAGGCAGAAAAATACGGCAGGATAATAAATATAATTTCCACATCGGTAAAACAGCCTATAAAAGGACTTGGAGTATCAAATACAATAAGAGGAGCAGTTGCGAGCTGGTCAAAGACACTTGCAATCGAGCTTGCACCGTTTGGTATAACCGTTAACAATATATTACCGGGTGCAACAAAAACTCAGCGGTTGTATTCATTGTTTAAAGCACGTGCAGAAAGCTCAGGAAAAACCGAAGAGGAGATTGAAAAGGATTGGCTTAAGGAAATACCGGCGGGGAGATTTGGCGAGCCGGAGGAATTCGGTTATGCCGCTGCATTTCTTGCATCACCGCTGGCAGGATATATTACAGGAACCAGCTTACCTCTTGATGGCGGAAGGATTGGCTGCTTGTAGGAGGGTGAGGGACATTGCTTTTAATTGCGAGCTCGGGCTTAGTATGTAAAGTTCATAAGGTTCATCAGGTTTTTAAAGTAGAAGATGAACTTTAATTTACGGAAAGCGAAGCAATCCCATAGATGATACGGAGGATTTTAAAGCATTGGAGCGTTGAATGGTTGGAAAGTTGGAAGGTTTTCAAATTGCCATCATCAATTAACCGAAAGATTAGGTAAGTATCAAAGACAATGGGTAACTTATTTAACACGAATACACTTTGATTCAAGAATAAAATTTTTTAATAACTCAAATATTATATTACCCATTGACAGCTTCAAATAACCTAAAGGCAGACCTGACGCATTCCGCCCGGAATATTTTTTTGCCGGATGTGCAATTAAAACCGGTTACATCAAATCTCAGGAAAATTACCATTAAATTCAACTTACAAAAACTAAATCTTTTTGTTAACGAAAAAAATATACGGGTAATTTCAGCTCCTGTCCTCACCCCCCGACCCCCTCTCCTATGATAGGTGTTAGGAGAGGGGGAGTTCCTTTTACTTTTAAGATTTTATTATTTCTCAAGTTCTATATTTTTATGTCTCCCCCTCTCCTTTCATTTATCATAGGAGAGGGGGTCGGGGGGTGAGGACAGGAGCTGAAATTAAATACAAATACTAAAATCTTACCCTATGATTACACTCTTGCGTAAGGTGAATTACTAAGAGACGTTACGCAAATCATAAATCTTTTTGTTACCGAAAGAAATAAACAGGTAATTTCAGTTCATATCCTCACCCCTGATTGATTTCAGATTTTGGATTGCCAATTGCGGATTGAAAAACTTGCAACATAAAGAATAAGATGAAAACGAAAAGTATAATATTTATAATAAAGAATCATAGATTAAATTGATTTTTCATGTTTGCATAGTTTTAAATCTTAACACAAAGTTCACAAAGGTTACAAAGGACACAAAGAAATACCATAATAATTTTAAGAGCTTGTCTTTGTGAAATTTGTAACCTTTGTGCTCTTTGTGTTAAAGCTCTTAACTTCGATGAACCGGTATTAGCTTTTCAATCCGAAATCAATCCGGGTGAGGACATGAACTGAAATTATAAACAAATACTCAAATGGTAACCGGGTATTATACTATTGCGTAAGGTCACTTCAAACACTTAACAAGACACAGACCCGAAAATATGTCCTGATAATAATTGCATTTACATAACAAAATCAACAAATAATGCCATGACAGGGATAAAATCCTCCTGAAAACACATGTCAATACCCCCAAAAATGTCTTTGGAATACCGGGTATAATATTTTAACTTTGTGCAATCATCAACACGAAAATGAAATATATAATAATTATTTCTTTATTTCTTTTTAGCGGTACAGTATTTTCACAATCCGGATGGTTCTGGCAAAACCCTTTACCGCAGGGAAATGCATTATCTGATTTAAAAATGTTTAATGAAAATACAGGGATTTGTATAAATGCTGATAACATTCTCAGAACTACTAATGGCGGCGATAACTGGCAAGCGATATATACCGGCTTTGATACCTATAATACTTCAATGTCAATGGTTGATGAGAATATCGGATATATTTTATTAGATTCATCTAAAATAATAAAAACAGTGAATGGCGGAGTTAACTGGTCCTTTGTGGCACAAATAGATAATATTATAACACCAAACCTAAAATTTATTTCTACAAACATTGGCTTTATTATAGCCGGAAGAAATATTTATGGAGGGATAAAATTATTTAGAACAAGTAATGGAGGTTTAACATGGAATACAATAATAAATGATTCTACTATTAATAATGGCAAAATTAGTTTTCTTAATAGTGTAACCGGTTATATAATAAGTGTCCGGGAAATTAATTATTACAGCTTAAAACATCTTAAAAATTTAAAAACTACAGATTCGGGAATTACATGGGACAGTGTTCAAAATTCAATTAACTTATATTCGATTTCTTCTGCAATATTTGTCAATAATTCAACAGGGTTTATTTGTGGTTCAATATCACCTTCAAACAAAATTCTGAGAACAACAGATGGAGGTACAAACTGGATAGCGGTGACAAATGGAAATATTAATTTCGGTAATTTTTATTTTATTGATTCTAATACAGGTTTTTTAATTACTCAAGGTTATATTTACAAAACTACTAATAATGGAGATAATTGGGTTCAATATTATTACTATGCAGAAGTTGGGAATGATTTAAATGAAACTTCTTTTATTAACACAAATACCGGAATAGCTGTCGGTTATGGTGGAGTAATAGCGAAGACTATCAACGGTGGAATAAATTGGACTAAAAAAAATAATGGAATTAATAGTATTATATGGGAGGTGCAATTTTCTGATTACAATACCGGGTTTGCAGTTGGTCTATATGGATATTTATTTAAAACCACAAATGGCGGAATAAATTGGTTAACATATCAATTCCCCATATTAGATTATGGCGGAATCGGAAAAGTAAATTCCGATATTTGGTATTTCCCTTCATGGGATGATGGAAAAATCTTTAAGACGACAAACACAGGTTTAAGTTTCGATACAACATATTCAAATGCTTATGGAATTACCCGTTTAAAATTCTTTAATGAGAATACAGGATATGGTGTGTGTAAATATGGAAACTTTATTAAAACTACAAATGGCGGTATGAATTGGATATTGGTAAGTAATACAAATGGGGCGCAAAATTGGTCGCTGGATTTCATAAATGAAAATACGGGATTTGCAGGTGGTTCTCTATTTCGAAAAACTACAAATGCAGGGATAAATTGGAATGCAGTTTCCGGTATGGATAGTATGTATTCTGCTGATATACAATTTATTAATGAATATACAGGTTTTATTGGCGGTGGTTATTATATTGGATATTCATATCACGGCTCTGTTTGGAAAACAACAAATGGCGGAAATAGCTGGCAAAAATTCGATATTTGCAACTATTCTATTGATGATATATCTTTCGTAAATGAAAGTGTTGGATTTGCTAAGTGCGGCAGTGTGATATTTAAAACCACTAATGGAGGGATAAATTGGTTTCAATTAAGAAGAACTTGTTCTTATAATAGTCTTAATTCTTTATACTTCGTAGACTCTCTGGTAGGATATGCTGTAGGTGATTATGGCACAATAATTAAAACAACAAACGGCGGAGGCACACCTATCGGTATAGATCCAATCAGCAATAAAGTACCCGGTAAATTTATACTTTATCAAAACTATCCCAATCCGTTTAATCCTATAACTCATATTAAAATTGAAATTCCTTCAAACTCTAATCATGAAATGGAAATCGTGAAATTAGTTGTCTATGATATATTGGGAAGAGAAGTTATAACTCTTGTTAATGAAGAACTGCATCCGGGTACTTACAACATAGAATGGAATGCTTCAAATTTTTCCAGCGGTGTATATTTTTACTCTTTAAAAGCCGGAGATTTTATAGAAACAAGAAGAATGGTATTAATAAAATAGTGATATTATTTTTATAAGATAAAAAGCTCATTACAGATAACAAAATACCAACCAATGTTCCATATTGAGCAAATTGCCTGCACAATATATTATACATTACAGCGACAATAACACATACAAATTATAAGATGATTTACATTCCCGTCAAACAAAATTCCAAAGCCATTCTCATTTATGCCCCATTTTGGCAATTCGGGGGGATGAATATATAAAGCCGGAGCTTCACAACCCAATTATGTTAAATATAAAGCAAAAACAAACATTTTACGTTCATCGTGCTGTCATTCTGCTGTAAAAGATAGAAATAATGTTTTCTAACTCCTTAAATATCTGTATAACAATTAAATAAATAAGCAGATAGCGTGATTATTTTTGTATAAAAAACACATCAAAAACAGCAAAACCGGCACAAAATCAAAGAAAACGAAATTAATAGTTAAGTCTAATGAACATATAGCATTGTATTACCCAAATGTGCTAAAACAGGTAAAATATATGTCGCAAAATTTATACAAATGTTTCACGTGAAACATAAAATAGCAGCGATTTAAACAAAATGAAAATTGGGTAAATCCACGTAATTCATCAAAAAGCCCGTTTTCACGTAAAAGGATTTACAGGTAATATTTTTTAAATTAAGTATTGATTAATTGATAATGATTTGCAATTTTAGCTTATTATTCAATTAATTAATAAAAAATGATAGTATATAACGTTACAGTAAATGTAGATGAAGAAATCCACGAAAACTGGCTTGACTGGATGACAACCAAGCATATTCCGCAGGTAATGGAAACAGGGTGTTTCACAGGGAGTGAAATATTCCGCTTGCTTTCACCGGAAACAGAGGAAGGAGTAACATATTCAATTCAATATTATGCAAACGACCTTGAGGAATATGAAAAATACCAGATTGAGCATGCAGCATTCCTCCAATCGGAAACAAAGGAAAAATTCGGCGGAAGATATACTGCATTCCGTAGTGTATTGGAAAAAGTGTAGAGGAGGCAGCATCAATTGTGAGCCAAAGATTTTTTGAATGATTTAGAGTGATAAATTATGAACAAAATTAAAAATTACATAAACGGTGAATTAATCTCTCCGTTATCTGATTCATACATCGATAATTATGAGCCGGCAGCAGGGAAGGTGTATTCACTTATTCCTGATTCAGATGAGCGGGATATAAACTGTGCAGTTGAAGCCGCTGTAAAGGCTTTTCCTGTTTGGTCTGTTACACCTGCAGAGGAACGCTCGAAAATTTTGTTGAAAATAGCTTCATTAATCCAAAAAAATCTCGATAAGCTTGCAATTGCAGAGAGTATCGATAATGGAAAACCTGTTTCATTGGCAAAGAGTGTTGATATTCCCCGTGCTGTTAAGAATTTTGAGTTCTTCGCAACTGCTATAATTCATTTTGCCAGTGAAGCACACATAATGGAGGATAAAGCAATCAATTACACCTTGCGAAATCCAATTGGTGTAGTTGGAGCTATCTCACCCTGGAATCTCCCGCTATATTTATTTACATGGAAAATTGCCCCTGCACTTGCTGCGGGAAATTGTGTTATTGCAAAACCATCAGAAATAACGCCAATGACCGCTTATTTACTTTCTGAGTTGTGCATTGAAGCAGGATTACCTGCAGGAGTATTAAATATAGTTCATGGTTACGGGCATAAGGTCGGTAAGGCAATTTCTGCTCATCCTGATATTAAAGCTATTACATTTACAGGCGGTACAAAAACCGGAGCTGATATTGCTTCTATTGCTGCTCCTATGTTTAAAAAGCTCTCGCTTGAGCTTGGCGGGAAAAATCCGAACATTATCTTTGCCGATTGCAGGTTTGATGAAATGCTTGAAACAACGATACGCTCATCATTTTCGAACCAGGGTGAAATTTGTTTATGCGGTTCAAGAATCTTTATTGAAAAAACTTTATATGACAGATTTAAAAATGATTTTGTTGATAGGGTGAAGAAGCTTGAGATAGGAGACCCCAACAAACCGGGAACAGAGCAGGGAGCAATTGTATCAAAACAGCATATGGAGAAGATATTATCGTATATAGAGCTTGCTCAAGAAGAAGGCGGGAAGATATTATGCGGAGGAAACAGGGTAAATATGGATGGAAGATGTAAAAACGGGTGGTTTATTGAACCAACTGTCATTGAAGGATTAACACATACATGCCGGACAAATACGGAAGAAATATTCGGTCCTGTTGTGACAATTCAGTCTTTTGATACAGAAGAAGAAGTCATAGAAAAAGCAAACTGCACAGAGTATGGCTTAGCATCAATATTATGGACAGAAAATTTAACCCGTGCTCACCGTGTATCTGCACAAATTAAAACAGGTATTGTGTGGGTGAATTGCTGGATGCTGCGTGACCTGCGGACACCTTTTGGCGGAATGAACAGCTCAGGTGTAGGTCGTGAAGGCGGACTGGAAGCATTGAGATTCTTTACAGAACCGAGAAATGTGTGTGTAAAGATAGAAGATGGTTTATAAGGTTAATAAGGTTCATAAAGTTCATAAAGTGTGAAAACCTTACAAACCTTACAAACCTTACAAACTTTACAAACCTTACAAACCTTACAAACTTTACAAACCTTACAAACTCTACAAACTAATTCATCTGTTCATCTGCACTTGGTCCGTAGCTTCCGGGAAGCGGTATGCCAAGCAGTCTCAGGTAAACACCAAGCTGTGCCCGGTGATGGATAATATGATTATAAACCATAGAACGCAGTACAGCAATTTTAGGCAAAGTGAAATAAATCTCTTTGCCATTCCTTAATGTCCAGTTGGTCATAAAATGCTCATCACTGCTTTTCTTTAAGATTTCCATAGCACTTGCTACATTTTTATCAAGTATTTCAACAAGCTCAGCACCTGAACATGCTGCCGGTGGATTATATTCACTTTTTGCGAAATCAAGTTCGTCATGTTCAAGGGTTGCATTTATCCAGTTTGGCAATTCTGCAACATGAACAGCAAGCTGCCCGATTGCCATCGATTTCTCATGTGGTTTCCAGTTTGGGTCTTTAAATGGTACGCGTTCAAGGATTTTTCTGGTTGTAGAAGCTTCCTGCTGAAGCTCGGCGATTAAGGATTCGTTTATTGGCATGGCTGTATTCTATAGTTTGTAATTATTTTAATAAATAATCCGGCTATTTGAATAATCAAATTCAGGAATTATTATTACAACTTCAATGATATAAATTATTTCTTTTGATTATAATTTTAAAATAATATCATTTTAATGAAATTTGTTTTATTTTGTATAAACAAGATCATAATACGTTTATTATTTGGTTTATGGCTATAAAGATAATATTATTAGTATTAATACTTTTTTTAAGTTATACATATTCTCAGGACGAGAGCAACGTTATAGTATCAGGTCCAGGTATACTTAGAGAATTAGATAGCAAAAACTTTAAAGATTTTTCTGAATTATCTTCGGAACATTCTATACTTGAAAATATCCTCCTAAACCTTGATAGTGTTGTTTATAAAGGAGATAGTACTGTTTTTGCTATTTGTAAAGATATTAGTATGAAACATTTTTTGCTTTATGGTACTACAATTGCCCAAACAGCTTGCTATGGAGGACGTTATGGCGATTTTGATACAACGAAATTTGAAGCCGGTATGTTTATCGCAGATGACAGTGCTAATTATTTCCATAATAAATTTATTAATGATATATTCAGTATGATGAACAGAGATTTAAGCAGTGAATATTTCAAAGAAGATTTCCCTATAGAATTATATTATCACAATAAAAATTATGTGATTATTGAAAACCATGAAAGAGATTTTATTTATGGTGTAACAACAGACTGGTGTTATTATATATGGGGACTTAATAAAATAATAAGAGTATATCACATCTCAAAGTTACGCGGCTGGGGCGGAATAAGCAGTTTTGTTTTTAACAATATCAAATTTAAATATAATAGCTCTGCAAAATCAAATAAAGAGGTATCTATCAGAAGTGAATTTCAAGTAACACCTAAAAAATTCTGGGAGTTATATGATAAAGGAATTTTTAAAAAGCCATAAGGATTAATTTTTTTATTCGAATAAATTATTTTATATTATAAAGTAAAGAGGATTACTTCCGAAAGTTTGCTTTCGAAAATATTATTTATGATTTATTTACATTAATTCCATTATCAATTAAATATTTGGTAATATCTTCATAATCCGTCATTCCTTCATCTATCATTGCCTTATATATAAAATAACCGCTGTACATAGGTGTGCGGTGCTGTTCATTTATAACTGAGAATTTGTAATTAAGAATCTTTTCCTTTAATTCCGGAGTAATCCTGTCTTTGAAGCTCTGCATTGTTTCCATTACTTCGTCAATATGTGAATCTTCCAAAAACCAGATATCAATTTTCCAGTGGCGTTTCCAGTTGCCGTAATTAATGAACAACTTCAGATAATAGCCGCCTCTCATCCTTGGGTCATCGTCAGATTTCTCCATCTTAACTTCAAATACAAGATTTGATTTAACCAGTTCACCTGCCATTTCAAATACTTTTTCTATCGGTACTTTTGTAACATAAAAATCTATGTCGGGATATATCATCAGGTCAAGAAAATAGCTGCCTGTTGGAATAACCCTTCCGCAATGAGAGAGTATATCACAGAATTTCAATTCATGAAGAATATAATCTGCCTGCTTTTTTAATTCGACTGATATTTGTGTGGGAGACATAAAAAATTAATGTGTATAAAATCCTCTAATATATTTATGCAGCTCTTCTTTTGTCATGCTGCTGTTTATCTTCATAAAATCTTCATGTGTTAACGCTTTCAACTTGTATTCTAATGCTGTTGATGTTGCTCCGCCAATGAATACATTGTTGTGAATATGCGAAGGAGGTTGCTCACCCGGTTTGTCACCTGATATGTGTATATATTTTAAGTGCGGATAAAAATTATTTGCTAATTGAATAACTTCAACAGTAATATCGACGGGAACATTATTACCGAGCCAGATTGTGCTGTAATCATCAAATGATTTGAACTCCGGGTCTTTTTCCCATTTATAAACTTCTGCAGTAAATCCTTTTGATTTTAAGCTGTCCATAAATTCATTTGCATTATGAAAATAATTAACAGAAATCAAATACGGAGCTTTTCTCAATGCTTCTATTTCTTTTTCCGGAATGAATTCTATATAATCATGCATTACGCCCGTATCCTGGTTTAGAGAATCCGTTATGTCTGAAGATAATTCCCGGGAATAATTTATGTTACCATTATTGAAAATAAACGGCAACAGGAAAAGTATAAACGGCAGATAGGAAAATCTTTTTAGCTGCATTTAAATATTTGCTTAAAAACTTTTATAATATAAAACATATTTGATGTTATAACAACGTTCAAAATTTGCATAGTTTGTAATCTATTGAATTTTTGCAAATATTAATTAGAATTTTCATTACTTGTTTTTGCAATCAAAAAATTTTAAATTGGATAACTGATATTGATTGTTGTCTGAATCACAGATTACACAGATTTTTGCTGATGTCACTGATAAAAAAGCTTTAACACCAAGTTTACAAAGAAGACAAAGAACACAAAGGTGCTCTTATTTATTTCTATTTCCTTTTGAACTTAGTAACCTTGGTTTATTTGTGTTAAGATTATGTTTATTCGTTTCTGATACTTAATCATGATTTCGAAATATTATCAGTACAATCATTTTTCAGTGAAATCTGTGATTCAGATAATCATCATCTATCAGTGATATAAGAAAAATATCAGCGAAATCTGTGATTCAGACAATTTAACAAACTTAACAAACTTAATGGACTCAATAAACTCATCACGTGCGCCCGAACCTGTTGGTTTATATCCTCATGCAAAGCGTTTGGGAAATTTGTTATTCCTTTCAGGAGTGGGACCAAGAGAACGGGGCAGCAGGAAAATTCCCGGTGTAGAGCTTGATGAAAAGGGGAATATTATTTCGTACGACATTGAAATCCAGTGCCGTTCGGTTTTCCAGAATGTAAGATGGATACTGGAGGAAGCAGGCTCTTCATGGGATAAATTAATTGATGTTACTGTATTTCTCACTAACATGAAGGATGATTTTCCTGCGTATAACAAATTGTATGCTGAGTATTTCAAAGATAACCAACCATGCAGGACAACAATTGAAATAAAATCTTTGCCAACTCCGATCGCGATTGAATTGAAATGCATTGCGAGTGTATAGAGTGTGTTGAGTTTTTGGAGTGCAGTAACCGTGTTACTGCTAAGTGCAAGAGTGTGTTAAGTTTTTGGAGTGCAGTAACCGTGTTACTGCTAAGTGCATGAGTGTGTTAAGTGTGTATGGAGTGTCCGGTGATTGCCGGATTACCGCAAAATAATCTATGGAATTTTTAAGATGATTTCCGCCTTTTACTATTTATTACTTACTATATTTAAAGTTATGATGATACATATAAAAACCATTCTCTCCATTATTGCCCTTGGTTTTATCCTTAATTACTCAGCTTATGCATGTACTACATTTTGCATCAATACGGATAACGAGCTTGTATTCGGTAAAAATTACGACTGGATGATAAGCTATGGATTGGTAATTGTTAATAAAAAAGATGTAGTAAAACGCTCAATGGTTGGTCCAAATTCCATAGCGGCTGAGTGGACATCAAAGTATGGGAGTGTGACATTTAATCAGTACGGCAGGGAGTTTCCATCAGGCGGAATGAACGAAGCAGGTCTCGTTATCGAGCTTATGTGGCTTGATGAAACGAAATTTCCGGTACCGGATACCCGCCCCGTCGTTAATATATTGCAGTGGATTCAATATCAACTGGATAACAGTGCAACAATTGATGAAGTAATTGCAACCGATTCTAAAATAAGAATATCAAACAGGTCGGTTCCTGTTCATTACCTTGTAACGGATAAAACAGGAAAAACCGTCAGCATTGAATATCTGGATGGTAAGCTTGTTTATCATACCGGCGAAACTATGCCTGTGACTGCATTAACAAATGATACCTACGAAAACTCAACCGGTTATTTGAAAAGATTTAAAGGTTTCGGGGGTAATCAACCGATGATAGAAAGCAAAAGCTCACTCGATAGATTTGTGAAAGCTTGTTCAATGATAAAATCTTACACATTGTCACCGGAAAGAACTGCAGTTGATTACGGATTTGATGTATTGAAAAGTGTTGAGCAGGGAAATGGCTATACGGTTTGGAGCATAATTTATGATATTAAAAACCTGAAGGTGTTTTTATAAAACTGTAAAAAATTCAGATATCCAGTACATAGATTTTGCATCTCTTGATTTTGATTGCTCAACACCTGTAAAATTAATTGATGTAACTGCAAACAATGAAGGCATCGTAAATGAAAAACTTGAAGAATACTCTTATAAGACAAACCGTAAATTGATTGAAGATGCATATAATGGTGTTGAGTTCCTGAAAGATACTCCTCCCCCCGATAGGGATGAAGCTGCAAAATATCCTGAGTTATTAAAATGCGGAGAAAAGTCAGGTAATATAATTGAAGAGAATAATATACAAAAATCTTCATTGGATTCAGGAAAGAATAATATATATTTCATAATAACTGGAATTATATTATTTTCGTTGATTGTAATTTATTTTAAAAGAAAAAAAATAAAATAAAAAATATTTGTTTAAAAGAGCTGCCCTGCTTTATAAGCTTACATTTTTATTCCTGTTTACCTGCAGCATTCAATATGCAAAGGTCGTAGATATTGTATTCCTCCATATGAATGATGTTTACGAGATTACCCCCCTTGAAGGCGGTAAATACGGCGGGCTATCACGTGTTGCTGAATTAAGAAAACAATTATTGAAGCAAAATCCAAATACATATACTGTACTGCCGGGTGATTTCATTAGTCCTTCTGCACTTGGTACCGCTGAGTTCGAAGGTAAAAGAATTAACGGGGCACAGATGATTGATGTATTGAATACTCTCGGTCTGGATTTTGCTATGTTTGGTAATCATGAGTTTGATTATAAATATGAGGTTCTGCAGGATAGAATGGATGAATCAAAATTTGAATGGATTTCATCAAATGTATATCATGACCAAAATGGCTTGCGGCAATCATTCAGGAGGATAGACCATCCAATTCCGCAATATGTTATTTTGAAAATACCTTCCTCCGGGAAAAAAATGGTAAGAGTCGGGATGATAGCACTTTGCATCGATGTTAATAAGCAGCCCTATGTATATTATGAAAACTCTGTGGATGCAGGAAAAAGAATATATAGTGAAATTAAAGACAGCATAGATTTCCTGATTGCAATGACTCATTTAACCATCCAGCAGGATAAAGAGCTTGCCGCCGCCATGCCGGAAATAAAATTCATTATGGGAGGACATGAGCATTTTAATATGTATGTTACACAGGACGAAACCATAATTGCCAAAGCAGATGCCAATGCAAAATCTGTTTACGTCCATCATCTTTTATATGATACCAAAAGAAAAAAATTAAAGATTGAATCGGAATTAAAAACAATTGATACGGCAATAAAGAATGACGGGGCTACATCTGAGACAGTGAATAAATGGGTTGACAGAGCTTTCAGCGGTTTCCGTTCAAAGGGATTTGAGCCAAATGAAATTGTAACCACGCTCAATGAACCGCTTGACGGGCTTGAAATAAACAACAGGTTTTATGAGACAAACCTGGGTAAAGTAATCGGTGAAGCTATGTATAGTGTTTCAAGAAATTCCACAGCGGCAATCTTTAACAGCGGCTCGGTGAGAATTGATGATAATCTGATGGGTGAAATATCTCAGTATGATATTATACGTACCCTGCCGTTTGGGGGAAAAATAATTGAGATTGAAGTTACAGGAGAACTGCTCTTAAAAATATTGAATACCGGCATTGCCAACAGGGGAAGCAGAGGTTTCCTGCAGTATTACGGCATTCAATACGATTCTTCATCGGTATCATGGGGATTTAACGGTCACGGTATTATTGAAACTGACACGTATAATATTGCTGTATCGGATTACCTGTTAACGGGTATGGAACAAAATATGTCATTTTTAAAAAGAGATAATCCAGGCATTTTGAAAATATTGGAACCGCAGGCAGATGATAAATCTGATTTAAGGAACGACATCCGGCTTGCTTTAATAAAATATTTAAAGGAGAAAAAGTAATGCCCTACGAAACAGAATTAAAAGGTTTTCTTGATAAAGAAGGTAAGCTTAAGCAATGGCCTTCTAAGCAGGATAAAAGAAAAGCGGCACTTGATATGATAAGTGAAAAATTTGAAACGGATAAGACTTACAACGAAAAAGAAGTGAACGAAATGATAAAAACTGCTATTTCATTTGGCGACCATCAGACAGTGAGGCGCGAGCTTGTATCTGCTAAAATACTTGACAGAACTCCGGATGGTGCTAAGTACTGGAAGGTGATGCAAACTGAAAGACCTGGAACAAATTTTGATGTGCCTAAATAATTATAGTTACTAATCCTGGTTTTCTACTCATCCTATGACTACTTATTAATTACACATTAATATTTGTAAAGATTTTCTGTACTTAAATAGATAGTCATAGGATGAGTAAAAGAACCCGGATTAGTAAATTTTACGCACCAAATTGGCTCAAATGATGATCAAGGTGTTTCCACATCAGCATATCCCATTGTTCCGGTGTCATTTTACCAAAGAACGGGTGCGGGTCTTTTGATATTTTTTCAGGTCCGGCATTATAAAATCTTTCAACAATTGAAATTAATTTCTTTTTCTCCTGTTCAAAATTTCTGTTGTCTGAAATCACAAACCGTTTATCTGTCGGCATATCTTTTCTAAATGGTTTAGTATTTGCCAATTGTTTTTTTGCAATTGCTCCAAAAAGGTAGCTGAAAAACGTTCTTCCTAATTTTTTGTCACCAAGAGCTGATTCGAATGGAACACAGCAATGTGCAAGCATCTGGCTTACGTTCATCTTTCCCCATTGTGCGGGAGTTTCAGGTGTAAGCTTCCCGATTCTTTTAAGTACTGTTTTGTTGTCTTCTATTTTAAATAAACTGCTCATTATTTTTATCCTGATTGATTGTTAATTTTGCTATTACGTTTCGTCACTACGTGATTAATTATATCTGGTGTTTATTTCGCTAATACGCCGCGTCACTACGTGACTGATTGCTAATTCTTCATTGCTCATTGCTAATTGCTCATTGCTAATTCTTCATTGCTAATTGCTCATTGTTCATTGCTAATTGCTCATTGTTCATTGCTAATTGCTCATTGTTCATTGCTAATTGCTCATTGTTTATTTATTTCTTAACGTATTTCCAGTTTCTGATTTTTCCTTCTGCCATCCACTCAATGGCTGTTTCCAATCGTTTATTTTTTGTTTCATCTGTTTTAGCTTCAGTAATCCATTCAACATATTCTCTTTTATGGCTTGGACTGAATTCTTCAAATGTCTTGAATGCCGTTTTATTTTTCTTTAGTGACTTCATAAAATAATCGGGAATCTCCACTTCTTTTTTTGCACCCGGTTTAATTACTTTCTTTACTTTCACACCCTGTTCGTTCAGCTTTGCAGCTTCCTTTAAATATTCTGTAAATATTTTATTTGAAGGCAGGTCTTTTACAGATGTTATCTTTCCCAAATGACCCATTGCTTCTTTTGTATCCATAATTTTATGAGGGTCTTTCATCAGTGATGCTTTCCAGAAACCGAAGGCACAATGCTGTTTGAATGAAGCCATACTGCATAATGTTTCGCCTTCATAAACGAAGTGCGGAAAGCTCCATTTCATTGTTTCTTCCACACCGGGAATGGCTTTATGCACAACCTCCCTTATGTGAGTGAGAATTGGTTTTGCAAAATCCTGTGACTTTGCAATGTATTCGTCAATGCGTTTATCTTTTGCCGGCATAGTTTTTAATTATAATTTATTAATATTATTATACTAATTTAAGAAAGAAATATAATTGTTTCAATTAGCATTAGAGTTCATAGAGTTTAAGAAGATTTACAATTGGAGTTAGACAAGGGGTTACTGAAATAAATACGGACATACGGAAATTACAGATTACATTGCATTAACAACTCCAGATTAAAATTAACGAATTACCCCTTGTTCACTTTTCGGCTTACAAGATTTACAATTGCTGTTATGATAGAGTATTGAGAGATTTGAAGATGCAGTTAGACAAGTCGTATATCCCTGCCTGCGCCAAAGCTTCTGCCAAGGCAGACAGGTTGGCAGGCAGGCCGAAGAAGCGTCAACTGACATCGGGAGGGTTACTGATATTGATATGGATATTCAGGAATTACAAAAAATATTATACTAACAACTCCAGACTATCATAACGAATTACCCCTTTAAAACAATCTGACTTGGATAATTTCCAATTGCACGTGAACATGAAATTATTGGTACCTTGGCAGGGGTTTAAAAACCTATGTTCATCCAGTGGTCACTCAGCGGGCACTTTATGTTCATCCAGTGGTCACTCTACGGGCACTTCTTGGGCAGGTTTTGGGCAGAGTTTTTCGAAAAATCGCTGTAACTTATTACAGTATAAAGAGATAACTCGTGACCAAAGTGCTAAAAATAGCTCCAAAAATGGCGATTATAAGCAGGAATTGAGGTTTTTTAAAAAGTACTCCTGCCCACGGTATTTTGGGTAAAAAGTGGTGGTGTGTGTCGCAATTATTTTAGAGCTAAAGTAATGCTTTAAGCTCCTTAGGTTCATTACCGAACACACCCCTTCCGCTTCGCTCCCTCCCCTCTCGAGAGGGGAATCCTTACCTGCTTACTCTTCTTATATTCCACATCATGAAAATATGCTCAATACACTCCATAAACTTAATACACTCCACACACTCAATACTATTTTAAGATAAAACTTGACAAGCGGCAATCTCTATATTATTTTTATATAGTAGTGAATGCTGCTGCATGTTACTTCTCACTGTCGTTCTTTGTCAATATCGAAATTGTAATTATCCGGTCGTGAAATTATTTTATTCTGAACCCGGTTTCAGGGTCAGATATGGAAACAAAAAAGTATAAAAATGAAAAATTTCCATATGTAGGAGTTTTCTTACAATTCAATGAGCAATGAGCAATGAACAATTGGCAATGAAAAATGAGGAAATCCGGCTCAATTTATAAATTAATAATCATGCAAACCGGATAGTTTTACAAGGAGTAAGCGGTTATTTTCAAATATGATGATAAAAAACTTTTTCTCGTTGTCTCAGGTTTTACCGGTATGATTAGAAAATTAAAATCCGGTAAATACAGGCTGTATTCAAGAAAGAAAAATCCCAAGACCAATAAAAGAAGGAATCTCGGGACTTTTGATACTTTGGAAGAAGCTAAGCAGCATGAACGTGCCGTGCAGTTCTTCAAACGGCATTGATTAACTTATTTCAACTCAAATCTGAATAACAACTTTTTTATATATGTTTTTGAAAGATCCGGATTGGAATTAAAAAAATCTAAAGGATACTCTTTATAATACTCCATGATGGTATTAAAAAAGTTTTCAGTTTCTGCTTTGGTTTCAGTTACACTTATCAGCCTGCTTGTTTCATTACCTGTTACTTCGGCCATTTTAGTTGCTTCTGTTAATGCCTTTTTATACATTCTTTCGAACAACCTGGTATAATAAGGTTCATATGACTCATGCTCTACCGAGATTATTTTCCCTGTTACACCTTTATTCTTTTTTAAAACATCATATAATCTTTTCAATTCAGTTTTTGAATTCAAATAAACAAGAAGATTTTCGATTTCAGCGGAATAGGTTGTAATTGAATAGTTCGAGCTGTATTCCCTGTTTGTAAAATTTTCAGCGTCAAGAATTTTTTCTATATCTGAAAATGTTATGGGTTCTTCGGAAACTGTATCCTGCAGCGGGTAATATGTGGATTTATCAGAGATACTTATTTGATAAATAAATTTTAATGGTGCTAAAATAAGAGTATCTGAAATTGAAATCTCTATAAAATGCTTTTCCTGTGCATATGCGTTATAACTTATTGTTAATAATAAGATGATAAGAAAAATCTTTTTTATATTTCCCATGAAAAATTGTGAATAATTTGGTTTAGTAAATGATTGTTCTTTGTGAAGTTATTAAGCAATATAACGGAAATGAATGCAATAAAGAATTGAAAAAAGGGTGTATGGAGTTAGTGAGTTTGAGAGTTTGAGTGTTGAAGAGTTGGAGAGTTGGAGAGTTTGAATGAAAAGATATTTTGTAAGGGAATGGAGAGGGGTCGCCTGTCCTGTGTAACAGGAGGGTAAGGTCCTGGATTTAAAACTCTACGAATCATCGCTGGGATTACTTCGCTTTCCTTATTTAGTAAGATTTACGATTTATTAATGTCTCTCCAAATCTATGTTACATTTCCAATAATGTTCGAGCTCGCAATTAGCTTCTTCCTTATAAACTAATTCCCTGTTGGCTGGATTGCACTTGTCTCAACCATGAGCATTACTACTCTTTGCGGTGCACGGGGTCTGTGTTTTACACCTTTTGATATAGTTACACCCTGGTTAGGATGAAGCTCAAGTGTGCGGTCTTCAAGGTCAATATATAAATTTCCTTCTACCACATAAAAAAATTCATCATCGTTATCATGTTTGTGCCAGTGGAATTCACCTTCTATGACTCCTATTCTTACGACGCTGTCATTCACCTGTGTTAATGTACGGTTCGACCATTTCTCAGTGCATTCATTGACGACCGAAGGAATATCGATTACTTCCTGGTGATTGAATTTAACGTCAAGATTAATATTATATTTTTTGTAGTCTTCCATGTTTGAAAAATTAATTTTTACATACTATAAATTTATTTTATCAATTGCAGTGAAATTACTTACACGTTTTTTTTCATCAGGCCATACCCCAGCAAAATAAGGGTAATTATTAACATTACAAATCCTGCATAAGCAAGGTAAATCATTGCGTTTGGTTCTGTGGCATCTTTATCAAGTACTGAAAGGAAAAATGCAAGAGGAAGCATAATTGCGGCAATTGGCACACCAATCCTGATGAATCCTTTTAAGCTTCCTGAAAGGTTTGCCTGGTCAACATATCTTAAAATTAATAATGAGAGGATAAGCAAAACACCTGCATGGGCATGACCGGCACGCCAGAGATCTTGTCTTAACTTATTTTGCATATAACCCGAATCCGGGTCTATCAGCATTGATAATAAGCTTACACCTCCAAAGGCAACAGTCGGTAATATGATAAAGAGTAAGCCGGCTAAACGTTTAGTCTTTAGTTCCATAATACTCCTATTTTTATATTACGTTACTTAAATCCTTTATCAGGATTCCAGTTCCCGTGCTGCTTTCTTATTGTAACAATTTGACCGATGTGATATGCGTTATGAATTGTTATCTGTGCAATGTATGAATACCATGCATCCGGCTGGCTTTGAATCGCCTGTGAGTTTAGTTTTTCTTCATCCGCATCTTTTACTGCGTCGTAAAAATCTGAAAGGACTTTATCTAATCTTTCTTTGGCTGAGTCCCAGTTGAGTTCAGTATTACCAATGCTGCCGGGTTCAAATGTTTCCTTGTTATTGCCTTCAAATGGTGGAAGATTTGTGCCATTGAATCTTGAAAGATAGAGTTCATTCCAAAATATAAGATGAATCACTATCTGCATTATGGAATTATTGCTTTCATCTTTTTGGAGTGCCTGCCCGGGTGTCAGGTCTTCTACTGCAGTTTGAGAAGTAATGAACCAGTTTGTCTGGTTACGGCATGAAGCCATTTGTTCCAGTAAGATTTCTTTTTGAGTCATTACAGCAGGTTCTCCTCCATGATTAACTTAAGACGCTTTAAGCTGTTATTCAGATTTTTTTTGAACTGCGGTTTCAATAAAATATCAGCAAGATTGTAAAATTTTCTTGATTCATTTTCTACTTTAATTTGAGCAAGTGTTTTTCCCTCACCTGCATCATCAAATTTTACAGTAACTTTCATTTTAAACGGATCGTTTGATATCAATACCATTTTATGCCCCGGCTCGAAATCTATTATCTCCAATGTTGAGTTGACTTCTTTCCCGAGAAACTTAGCCGATCTCAGTATGTGTGTACCTTTCCTTATAGGGCGGTCTGTTAACAGATGTGACTCGAATACATGCCTCAGCCACAACGGGTCATTATCCGTCTCAAAAGCATAATTTGCGACTATATCTCTCGGTTTATTTATTTCAACCTTTTGGGTTACTTGTATTGCCATTTCTCAATTTGGATTTAAGAACGTACAAGTTAATGAAGAATTTGGAATAAATCAAATAATTGGAATATTTTTGAACAAATTTTTCATTAGCAGCTTGGAATTTTATTTAAGACGGAATGTTAAGCTTCCGTTAAGATATTTTATTTTTTAAGATATAGCAAACGGTTTTCACATTTACCTTCTATCGGAAGTTTTAAATATATTAATAATTGAAATCTGTTTCATACATTAATAATAAATTTATAATAATTATAAATTTATTATTATTTTTGCAGAACTAATTTACAAATTTTGAAATTGATAATATTAAGGGTAATACATTAATTGTTTTGATGAATAATAAAAGATAAAAATGATTGCAAATTTAAATATTGTACCGAAGCAAGCACAGGTTAAAAAACAAATTATTGCTCTTGGAGGAGGAGGGTTCTCGGATGACCCGGGAAATCCAATGCTTGACCTGTATATAATTGTCCAGTCAGGTAAACCAAAACCCAGGATATGCTTTTTGCCGACAGCAAGTGGCGACGCAATTGATTACATAGAAAAATTTTATAAGGCATATGAGCGGCTTCCGGCAATACCATCGCATCTTTCACTGACGAAGGGCAAAACGAATGTTAGAAGGCTTGAATCCTTTATCCTAAGCCAGGATATTATATTTGCAGGAGGCGGCAGCCCGCGGCTGATTATGAAAGTGTGGCGGAAAACAGGAATGGATAAAATTATACGCAAAGCATGGCGCAGAGGTATTATCCTTTCGGGTATGAGTGCCGGGGCTATGTGCTGGTTTTCTGATGTTCTATCTAATCCAAAGGATGATAATAATTTTAAACGCATCAGCGGGCTTGGGCTTTTGACGGGAAGCTTATGCCCGCATTACAATAACCGGGGGGAACTGCGAAAAGCTTTTTCAAGATTGATAGCTCAGGGAGAACTGGATAACGGCTTTGGTGTTGAAGATAGCTGTGCTTTGCATTTTACAGGCAGGGAGCTTCACAAAGTTGTTTCTGCCTATCCTTCAGCTAAAGCGTACACTGTCAGGAAAGCAGGTTTAAAGGCAAGTACCAGGAAGATCAAATTTATTTACCTTGGAGCTGATTAATGAAAACTTCAATATTATTTCTGCTGGTAATATCTGGTGTTCTGTACGGGCAGGGATATGTATTATCACTTAAAATCTTTTCTCCCGACGGACAGATAATAAGCAATACTACTCCGGGTTATAAAGTGCAGGTGAAATTCTCGGAATCATATATAGATGAGTCGTTGAATATTACATTTGATACAGTTCATAAGGATTGGGATTTTTACTATGCTGAAAAATATGCGGGTGGAACTTATTTTTTAAATATCATACATTTACCATCTGATACTATGAGTCTGGTATTTAATTCATTAGAGCCATACAAAATAAGAAATTACCACGGCAATCTTTTCATTGATGATATACATTTTATGCATGGTATATATTATATAGGATTTCCAACTCTGTTATCCGAATGGAATTCCCTGATAACACGTGATTTCTTTCCGGTTCACTTTGGCAGGTTTTATGATATTACAGAGTTCCAGCCATGGATTGAAAGCAATTATTACGACATTGTACCCAGGGACAGCATTGTAGGAGTATGGCAGGATAATAATGTGGTTGGTTCGGGCTGGTCAAATACCTACCTCTTCTTTAAAAACGGTACTTACAAATTCTTTTATTCACAAATGGATTGTGCAAAAAGAATAATCAGCCATGAAGGTACCTGGGAATCTAAAGGAGAAATGCTTAAATTAACCAGGGAAGAGCAAAGAATTATAGTTGGCGGCAAAATGGTACGTGCGCAAGGTTCCTGCTACTCAGACTCAATGCTGATTGATGGACATGAGAAAACGATTTCTTTTTCTAAACCTAAATTAATGGAATTATCAATTTCCAGAATTTTTCCCGATACATCTGAAAATTCTCACAGACCGAGAATATATATTGATGCAATACCTTTCTGGAAATTCGTTGATGACCCCTCTCAAATAATCAGAGAATTTGAATATAGATGAAAGCAATTGAATTACCCGAAAAATTAATTCCTGAATTTATTGAATACTGTAATAAGTACGGGCATGAGCAGGATGAATCGTATTTACCTGATAAATCTTTTAAACCGGGATCTGATGACCCAACCATTATTCTTATTGAAGATAATAAAATTACCGGGGCTGCTTCACTTATACTGCATCCCGAATACAGGGAACTAAAAAAAGGCAGGTTCAGGATATTTCATTCTATAAGAAAAGATGCAGAGTGTTATTCGATGCTGCTGGAAAACCTTGTTAGATGTGCTCATGGTATTAAAAACGTTTACTGCTTTATACAAGACAAGTATGAAGATGTAAGAAGAATATGGGAAGAGATTGGTTTCGAAATTGAAAGATATTCCTGGGTATTAAGCAGGGAAACAGGAAATCACCAGCCGGCAGCTTTTCCTGCAGGATTTTATTTAAAACCATTACATGGAAGCAATGATGAACAGGCGTTTTGCGATACGATCAATATTGCATTTGAAAAACATGCAGGACACAGGCATATGAGACGTGCAATGATAGAAGAATTTAAAACAGAAGCAGGATATTTAAACGACGGGTTGTACCTGTTATGGGATCAGAATAAGCCGGTTGGAACAATGCATTTAGTAGAAGAAAGCGAAAACGGAATTCCCATCCTGTTTATACAGGCATTGTCAATCCTGCCCGGATATCAGGGGAAAGGCTTGGGTAAAAATCTGCTCAGGGCTGCACTCGAATACGGTGAAAGAAAAGGGTATAAAATAGCGGCTCTTAGTGTAAATGCAGAAAACGAAAACGCTGCAAACCTTTATATAAGAGAGGGTTTTAAAATGAATGAATTATTTATATGTTATCACAAAGATTTATAACCAAGCTTCAATTTGAAATAATATTGATTTCAGGGAATATATAAGCCATAGTTTCAGTTATTATTTAATTAAACAAGGATTAATATAAATATAAATTAGGAAATAATGGCAAAAATCACATTTATTTTAGCATTTATTATCATTTCGATGAGCACTTTATATTCCCAGGAAGACCCTTGCTGTAAAATGTCAGCAATTGATAAATTCGCTTCATTCGGCGAACAGCAGGCATTTCGTGATGCACACCCGGAACCAATTCCATTTACTTTACTAAACCCGGCAGGTGAGATGGTTACCTTTTCAACACCCGATGGTAAGACCGGAAGTGCTTACCAGATTAAAGGCACCGGTACATCTTCTAAGTACATTTTAATGTTCCATGAATGGTACGGCTTAAATGATTATATTAAGCAGGAAGCAGATGCATTGCAGGCTGAGCTGGGCGATGTTACTGTTCTTGCTCTTGACCTTTATGATGGAAAAGTAGCAGCAAACAGCGATGAAGCTTCAAAGTATGTCAAAGAGGTTTCTAAAGAAAGAGCAGTAAATATAATAAACGGTGCAATAGATTATACCGGAAGCAATCAAATAGGAACAATTGGCTGGTGTTTTGGCGGAGGATGGTCGCTGCAGTCGGCAATTCTACTCGGAGATAAGAGCAAAGCTACGGTAATGTATTACGGTATGCCTGAAAGCGATACATCACGTCTTGCAATGATAAAAGCTCCGGTACTAGGAATATTTGCTTTGCAGGACCAGAATATCACTCCTGCAGTTGTTTCAAAGTTTGAAGAAAATATGAAACAGTTGAACAAAACAATAACAATAAAGAGTTATGATGCAGTTCATGCATTTGCAAATCCGAGCAATCCAAAGCATGACCCTGAAGCAACTAAAGACGCATGGGGCATGACTGTAAAGTTTTTTAAAGAGAACCTTTAAGTTTATAGAGTTCGTTAAGTTTTTAGAGGAGTTCCTGACGTTTTGTCATTATACTTCTATTAACTTGAAAGTTTTAAAATTCTTTGTGAACTTAAAGAACTTAATAAACTTAAAGCACTTAACAAACTTAATGCACAATTGAAAATCGATAAGCACAAAATTCCACCAAAAGAGTGGAGATGGAACAAAACTGCCGGGAGCTATGAAGGCGTTCATACCCGTGATGAAAAACTTGTGTGGTTTATAGTAGAGCATAATGCAATTCCTGAAACAAGGGCTATACCACAGAGTTATGAAGATTTTGTCAGGGATGGTCCGCCGTTTGAAGATGTTCCTTTTGATGTAATGATTGAGCTTTACGAGAAAATCTTATACGCAGTAGATTCAGTAATAAAATAAGCATGAGAATAGATAAGTGGCTTTGGGCGGTTAGAGTATTTAAATCAAGAACACTTGCAACTGAAGCATGCGGCGGCGGTAAAGTGAAAATAGATAATAAGAGCATAAAGCCCTCGCGGGATATTAAGCCTGACGAAGTTGTTACAGTTCAGTCAGGTCCTGTTAAGAAGACCTACAGGGTAAAAGGGCTCCTTGAAAAACGCAGCTCTGCAAAAATTGCTGCTGAGTATGTTCAGGATATTACACCGCCTGAAGAAAAGCTTAAAGAAGAAATTGCACACCGCTCTTATATTGCCAGGTACAAAGGAGCGGGAAGACCTACCAAAAAAGAAAGAAGAACTATAGATAAAATAAGAAATATTAACCGTTCTTAATAATTTATTGCATTTTTTCTCAGCTTTCAATTGGTTAAATTGCACATAATTAAATAATTAAAAGTTTTAATAATAAATTATATCCGTTTAAGGAGGAAATAATGTTATCAAAGAAACTACAGGAAGCAATAAACGAACAGATTAATAAGGAATTCTTTTCTGAATTTCTTTATCTTTCGATGGCTGCATATTGCCAGCAGAATGACCTTGATGGAGTTGCTAATTATTATCTTGTACAAGCCCAGGAGGAACATTTCCATGCAATGAAATTCTTCAATTTTGTAATCGATAAAGGCGGAAAAGTTACACTAAAATCTATAGATGCCCCTAAGACCAATTTCAGCAGTATTATAGATACATTTGAAGAAACTCAAAAGCATGAACAGCTGGTAACTAAAAGCATCAATGACCTTATGGCTCTTGCTACAAAAGAGGATGATTATGCAGTTGTCAGCTTTTTGAAATGGTTCATCGATGAACAGGTTGAAGAAGAAGCGACAGTTACTAAATTACTCGGCAAGCTTAACATAGTTGACGGTAAAGGCGAGGGACTGCTCATGCTTGACAGGGAACTTGCAGCAAGGGTTTTTACACCGCCACCGGCAGCATAGAATGAAAGAAAAAATTGCGAGCTCTAATATCTACGGACAATTAGTATAAAAAATGAAAAATGTAAATCAACGTATAATTATACTAAGCAAGGAAAGCGTGGCAATCCCTTAGATAGTACGGATGATTAGAGTTCTTTAAGTTCTTTAAGTTGATAAGAGAGTTTCAGTACATTAGTTCATGTTTTAATTTGGTTTAATATATTCTCTCTCCCAAATTTAAAATATATTTTCCTTCTCAATCCGTTAGGCGGATTGGGAAGGATTTTTTTTGCCCTATCGCTGTTTTGTGTATAAATTTTTCATTTAATTTTAGTTTTTTTAAAGCTATTTTAAGTAATTATCAAAAAAAGCAAAAACTAAAATGAAAAAATCTTTCTCTATAATTCTTTTATTATTTATATCATACACCACACTCTCACAGTGGAGCATTAATGTTACTTTTACACCTGCACAATCATTACAATCAGTAAGATTTTACGATGCAAATACAGGATTATGCACAGCCCCTGTTTATGGAAACCAATTCAATATTCACAGGACAACAAATGCAGGATTGAACTGGGTAAACCAGACAGCAGGATATACCGGAATCCGCTTTATGTCAATCTGGTTTGTAAGTGCTGATACTGCCTTCATAAGCGGGAACAATGGCATCATTGTAAAAACCGTAAACGCCGGACAGAACTGGATTACAATGCCGACAGGCGATACAACAACACAAATTTGGGGAATACAATTTGTAAATTCCTTTACGGGATTTGCCTGCGGAAGCATGGGAAGAATAATCAAAAGCACAGACAGGGGTTTAACCTGGTTTCCTTTAAGCTCAGGCGTGCAAAATGCTTTCTCCAGTATCTTCTTCCGTAATGAGCAAACAGGATATATTTCGGGCTCGGCTATTGTTTTAAAAACAACCAATGCCGGAACCACATGGACAAACTGCAATGCACCTTACTTCAGCGGATTTGAAAATTTCAGGCAAATTATTTTCCTGGATGACAATACAGGATATTTTGCTTCGGATGCCGGAAGAATTGTTAAAACAACCAATGCCGGCGGTAACTGGACTCTCCTTACAACAGGAACAACGGAATCCATGTTTGGCATTTATTTTATTAATATGAATACCGGTTATGCGTGCGGAAATGCCGGCAAGATTATTGTCACAACTGATGCTGGTGCAACATGGTTCCCCCAGGCATCGGGTACAACTGATATACTGACAAGTGTATGGTTTACTTCTGCAACAACCGGATATATTTCAACATGGTTCAGCAAAATCCTGAAGACAACTAACGGCGGCTTTGTATTTGTTGAGCCAATCAGCAGTGAAGTACCTGATAAATTTTCACTGGAGCAGAATTATCCCAACCCGTTTAATCCTTCAACAAAGATTAAGTTTGCAGTTCCGTCAGACGTCAGAAGCGAAAAGTCAAATGTGAAGCTAGTGGTTTATGATGTACTTGGAAACGAAATTACAACGCTTGTAAATGAAAAATTAGCACCCGGAACATACGAAGTGACATGGGATGCAGCAAACCATCCAAGCGGCGTGTATTTCTATCAGCTCAAAGCAGGAGATTTTTCTGAAACAAAAAGGATGACACTTGTTAAATAGTGAATCCGGCTGGGCGGAGTGAAATAGTGAAATAGTGAAAATTTGTAATTTTAAAAAGGCGTTCTTGAAAAAGGATGCCTTTTTTATTATTAAAAATATTTCGGCTCTTCACCTCCGGCTCTTTAACACCCGACTCCTTAACTCCCGACTCTTTAGTGCATTTTTAAATGCATATTTTTTTCATCCTTCCAAAATCTAACTAATTTCGTGAGCAGCATTTTAAACAATATTACGACATGCCTTAATTTATTTCGATATTATCAAAGAACGGTTAATGATGCTTATATATTGATATAAGCTCCATCAATATAATTTAATATAGTAAAAGCTAATTGTCAAGTTTTAACTAAAAATAGTTTAATCACTCATTAAAAACATGTCAGAACCG
>Ga0105092_10000007_pt1 | contig 91461 bp, 128 predicted proteins | sample PPLLak2March2015_FD_87021 | JGI IMG/M metagenome (GOLD analysis project Ga0105092, IMG submission 87021) | Freshwater sediment microbial communities from Prairie Pothole Lake near Jamestown, North Dakota, USA - PPLs Lake P7 Core (1) Depth... | ecosystem: Environmental > Aquatic > Freshwater >... | reverse complement strand
ACTGCAATCCTGGCAGCCGGATCATTCTCAAGGCTAAGAGCCTTGAGATAATTATCCAGCCTAGGAATCAGTCCCGGTGGAGCTGGCATATCAGAGTTCGTGTAAACGAGACTCAATGCCTAATTTCCTTTCCTTACTAGTAGGGACCACGCCTGAGAACTCAGGGTTTCCCAAATAACTTTACCCTTGGTGGTAAGTCTGTGTCTAGTGTCGATTTGAACAAGTCCTTGTTCTAGCAACTCAGACCAATGAAGATCAAGATTCCTAGAAGGAATCCCGAGTCTTTGACTCAAACTCGCCCTACTCAATCCGCCAGAAGCATACAATACATCTAGGATCGAGCGGTGCGGAGGTTCGAGTCCCCATCCGTCAACTCCCGATAACTTCAAAGACTCAGAAGCAATAGCCTTCGTTACTGTCTTTTTACCATCACGGATGGCAAACGCAGCAGCAATGTCAACTGTTTGCTTCATTCGTCTCGGATTGAATCGGGATCGGATAGCCAATTCTATCATGGCCGGGTTGCCAATCCGAACACCATCCTCGGCAGCTCGCATCCTACCAATCTCTACCATTTCTTCAAGTCGGTATGTTCGAAGATATACCTTCAAGCCACTCAATCGGCGTAGGAACGGTGATGGCAACAAACCTTCATCCGTTGTAGCACCGATTACAGTTAGGTTCAGGTCCAGGATTTTGTCAGTATACTCATGACCTACAACACTAGGCATAAGATACTTCCCTGGCCCGGTCCATTCTGAACGGCGGTCCTCAGGCAAATCCTCTTGATACCATACTTGGATATAGGTATCGTAGTAGGATGGAGTAGATTCCTGGACGGTGATTGTACCACTGTCAATGACAGTATACAAATCCTCGCACAGTCTCTTACTCAGAGCATGAGTTTCATCAATAAACAGAATGCCGTCTTTGGCATCTAATACAGCCTTAGCAACATCCGATCTATCAATAACACTCGGGCCATGGAGAACAGACAACGGCTTACCCATCTCTTTAGCAACGAGTTGGGCAAGCCGTGTCTTACCATGACCGCTTTTACCAAGAAAGAGCATATTCGGTAAGGGCTTGCCAGTCTTTTTGGCCGATTGAATAGTCGCTACAAGAGCTCCTAGCCTATCGGCTTGACCGATATACCCTTCGAGCATATCTTTCCTTTCTACGGTTCGACAGTCAAACCTGCCGATCGGTGCGGCGGATAGACACATATCCGCCGCACTCATCGGGAGATTTTTATTAGCCCCGGATATACCGCCGGGGCACGGTTTTCGACTTACGCCTCGACAGGCGTATCGGTAACTGCGGGCGCATTCTTCTGTGCCCAGACATAAGCGTACACCTTATCAAGAATAGGCTGGCTCAGGCCACGCTTATCCTTGAGGAAGTTGCTCAGCGTAATCGAAGAAATTCCGATCTGCTTCGCAAGACCAGCAACAGAATGAACAGGCTTGCCACAAGTCCGGCACGCACCAATCATATCCTGAAGGTCGTTACGCAGTTCACTAACCACGGAATAACCGTGGTTGGCAGGGTTTGACTCCCGCCGAGGTCGGCCACGCTTACGCGCAGACGAACTAGTTGTGTTAGTCAAAGACTAGGTACCTCCTTTCCTCTGAGATAGAGCATCCTTGCTCAGTTTCGGGTACTGTATCATTGGGTGTCATCTTTGTCAAGTGAGGCAACAGCCATCACCAAATCGTCTAGGAACTCTTGGTAATGCTGGCATTTGCCGTATCGGTCAGGATACTGACAGCGCCAACTATGGAGTCCTTGATTCTCTGGAGCTTGAATGCTCCAGCCTATACAAACTTTGTCTAGGGCTTCTCGAATTGTCATTCGGATTTGCCGTAACTTTCTTTGGCGTGCTTGCGGATGGCATCCACAGGCCCGGTATAGTCTGATCCATAGTTATACTTATGGGCACGTTTTATTGGGCATTCGCCAACATGATCGTACTGCCATACTCTATCACCAGGATCGGATATAAATTCCCTGGCTTCATCAGGCTTTATCGCCTGGTCGCATTTCGTGCAAACGAACGATACGCTTTCAGCCATTACTTTACCAGCAAAGCAAGAATTGCAATGCCTAGAGCGATAAGAGCCACCCAATTCTTTCGAATGAACGGATCACCATCATCGCTATATGGATATGGCATTCTTCTTCCTTTTCTTCGGCAATTTATGCCGACCGGAGTGGCCGATTAGTTCAGCCACTCTCGTCGGGATAACCTACCCGAGGATTCTATCTCTCAACCACCTACTCAAATAGTAGTTGAGATTCTGGTATATCTGATGGGTATGTTTCATCTTGCCAAATTCGTTTGTCAAGGCTTTATCAATATTACTCTTAGACCAGTTGGATTGTCCGAGGGCATTGATAAGCATCGACGGTACGAACTGTTTATCTTCTACATGCTCCTTTAAATGTTGTGAAGGAAGTTTCCTTGTATTATCGTTGAAAACCGAGTACCAGTATCCTGAATCAGGGATCATCACAGATTCCTGGAGACAAGCCCAACAATCAGTAGAGCTCGGAACAGGAAGTTGGCCGGTTTGTAGTAACGCCATATACCTTTTTGCATAGCGATAGATTCGGCCCTTTATCTGTTTCCGTTCTTTGTACTTCTCACCGAAGTTCTCGTAAGGCTTATCCATCTTCCAAATACTGCGCTGAGCAGCACCTTTGCTATGTGAGTAAGATACCGTTACCGGATTATGGTAGACAAGATCATCATGCCAACTCGAACCTGATTCTAGCCTAATGCCCCACATACCATCAGCAATAAACACCATTACCGGATACGGTAGGAACCAGTTCATTACATTTCTAGTAGAGGCAGAAGTCCAGTTACCATTATCCAAAGTAATACTACCGTCAGGATGGAAAGTCAGAACAGTGGTGTTATAGAGTTCGACTCCAATATCACCGTCCTGCTCCCTGATCCTGATACGGTAGTTATACTTCCTAGTAATTCTGGAACGCTTAGTTTTTCCTTGCGCGAGCCATCGCTCGAAATCGGAATAACACCGCATTGTTGTCTCCTTAGTTTTAGTTTCGGCTAAAGCGCCGATCGGTGGGCAGAATCCAATCTGTAAGATTCTGCCCACACATCGGGGTTCTAGTTCAGGACGAACTGGATTGCCATTAGGCTTCCAGTCACAATAAAGAATACGCCCATAAACTTATCCAAGAACCATACCCAGCTCCACACCACTTCATTCGTTCTTAGAAGAAGGATGCCCAGCCATAAGCACAATCCTGGAATAAACCGAATCGGATCAATCTCCATCAGTAATCCAACTTTCGTGAATAGGCATTTGTTCTACTCGCCCAGTAGGCTCGTAGTTACCAGACTTGACAAACTCGTCTGGCTCCACGCCATCGGGAATCTCGACGACAATAGCGTCGTCGAGTAATCCGTAGACAGGATCAGAGTTAGTCGCGTCAAGCACAACATACTTAGTCAAAGTACTCACATTCTGGGTCACGAGTAATGAAATGTTCCAGGATTTCTAGCGTAGTCGCTTTCAACCCATAAGAACAAGTCTCATCATGGCCAATCTCTATTCCCATTCGATCAACGAAATCTTCGATTTCCTCTGCCGAATAGGCGGGCCCTCCGCCCAACATTTCAATCGTCTCCATAGATCAATCGCTCGATGGCGAGAACTGACTCACCACCAGGCATTTGTGCTGTCCGCTTGTCGGCTTCCTCCTTTGAGATAGCTTCCTTGTTTGTCCAGCGACAATACTCTGAGTCGTGGGTACTCTCATGCCCAGCATCTAATATACAGACCCCACCATGCTCACAATGGGAGGTGCACATACCTACCGACTCGGCTATTTCGTCGATTCCCATTTTGGCTTCCTCCATTCCATTTGATTCTTGCTTTTCGGCGCAAGCACGCCGATCGTAGCGGGCTAGTTTCCTAACCCGCTAACATCGGGGTGTTTACTTCACTAAGAGTAGTGGTGTCAACAGAATCACTGCGAACAGAAATGCGATTACAAACGAAGCAGCAACTTCGCTTTTCATTCGCAATCTACTCCACGATAGAACTGGTAGATATCGGTTTTTCGTTCTGAACGGATTTTCGTTAGGAAAGAAGGAGTAGGCTTTCGTCCTCGCGGAAGAGGAGTCATCCTACCACCATTCTTATTCCGCGCAGACTTGCTCTTCGGTTTAGTCGGTTTTGCCATTGTTCCAAAGCATTTCGAATCTCTCAATTTCATCCAGCATTTGCGCTACGGTAATCTTAGGGTGATGTCGGCGCTGAGCTCGATTAGTACCTTTCTGCTTCATCAACCGAGTAAGATTCTTAGTTGTTGGTGCCATCGCATTATTACCAACAACCTTTTGGGCAGCTTTCGCTTCCCGTCTACGCTTACTGTTATTCATACTGTTCTATCACTTTTTCGATACCACGCTTGATAAACTTATCGAAACCACCGCTCTGTGAAACATCGAGCAATGATTTCTGATATCCCATTCGAAATGCTTTTCGAGCTATTTTCTCGAATTCATCAGGAATAGGAATACCATCCGTGGAGTCTAACCAGCTGCTTTCTTCCATTGCGAGGACAGCAGCTCGTAACTCTCCATCTTTCATAGTTATCTATCCTTTCGTTTCTAATTTAAAACGAAAAAAAACCTCGGTTCCCCTACCCTAGGAGAGCCGAGGTCTTTTGTGTATTGGAAACTCTACCGAATGTACTCCGTACATATCATGCCAGTAGTACACTCTTGTTTTACGATCAGGACCATAGAATATCCTGGCCCGATAACCGCGCCTAATACCAGCAAACGAACGGGCAACTTGCCTGGCCGAACGGAGCGACCTATAGGGCTTACCTATTGTCGTTCTTTTGCCGAATAGATCAACGCCGTAACGCAATTTGTATCCCATTCCCCCATTCGCGGTTGGCTTTCGGCCTGATTTAGTCCGAAACTCCTAGGAAAGCTCCCTAACCTAATCTCATTGTTAGGTCTGCGCCAACCGTTTAGTTCCAACTACCTGGTTTTCTTGGCTGGTAATCTTGCCAGCAGGGGTTCCCTGCCTAGCGGTCGTTTCGGACCGTCCCACTTACCGATTTACGATCTTTCGCATGATCGCACCAAGTATTGTTATCGGAGATTGGCCGGTAGTCTTTCGTATATCGCTTTAGCCGAATCGGTAAGCGGTACTGGACTACCGAATACAGAACCTGGAAGATAACCCCATACGAAACCGAAAGGCCATTCCTTTACAGCTTCGAATACTTTATCTGCCCAAGTTTGTGGAATAGCCGTATCGGCTACTGAACCAGGATTATCGTGTTCCCATTGATCACGAAGCTGGCCCATAGTTGGTGATTGTAGAGTCATTATGGCTTCTTCCTAAAGCCACTAGGCTTTTTAGGCTTAGTAGGATTATTCGGAAACTGTCCAGGGTAACTCTTACCCTTTAGATGTACTGGTGTACGCTTTGCTTTCATGGATTCGTCCCTTCGATAACAATATCGCCGGTGCGAATATCAACAACGCGATAATCTTCTGCCCGAAAGTCTCGGAACAGAAAGTTGAATCCCCAGTTATCTGCGGATTCGGCACTAATGAAAGTCAGCTGATTCCGAACATAGTTTTCACTATCGGAATCCTTGACTTCCACAATAAACGGCCTTTCCGTTTCCATAACGATTCTCCTATTGGGTTGGTTACTTGGCGTGCTATCACCTGCTACCTAGCCTATCATTACTTCGGCGGGCGACATCCTAAAAGCATTCCTACCGCTGATGCGGGGACTATGCTTCCTGTTACTAGCCGAACCAAGAATCTAGTTTACTCCTAGTAAACTAGCACTATGGCCGGATAACCCCTCAGAATATCCGGCCATAGTGTCAGACTACTAGACTATACTTGTCAGGAATACTATTACCAGGATAAACAGTATTCCGTAAAACACCAGTACCGCGCAGCCCACACCTATAAGAGTGGGCTTCTACTCTTTAGCAAAGTAGCCAAAGAAATAGTAGCCGCGCAGCCAGGGAAGAACTTTAGCCGAACAACATCAGGCTTTCTAACCTGGACATGGACTTTAGCATCTTTCCAAGAAAGACACTCGGCAACTTTGGTTTCGTTCTCATCCTGGATAACGAAGTTGCCATTAGGGTTTCGCTTGAGGTTTACAGTAATCACTACTGTTCTCCTTTTCGTTTCTCCTAATACACTTTCGGCACAAACGCCGATCATAGCCGACTAGTTTTTCCTAATCGGCTATGATCGACGCTACTACCTAACGGAGTAGCGATCAGTTTGGAAATAGGGATCACCATAGCCGTCGTGGAATATATCTTCCGGCCAGGGCCTATCGCCAACCATAACATCTATTCCGAAACTCTTCCACCTAGCAATCGTAGGCGGCCGATCCGAGCTGATAATCAAGTTATCGAAGCCCTGGGAGTTGTCATAAAAGATACTATCATCTTCCTCAATAGTACTATGGGAATAATCGACGACCTTTCCGCCATCATATCGCAGCATATCGAACACCGCGCTAGAATGGCGAGAAGGAACACGAATCTTCCAATAGTATTCCTTTGGTCGCTTTGACCTAGGCATTAGTATTCTCCTTTTAGTTTGGAATGGTGGCTCTACCGTACCCTAAAAGGTATTACAGGCTCGATCGGCACCCGTAGTCCGACATTCTGCCAACCCTGGGATAAGACGGCGTAGTTAGGGTAAAGCGTTTTCCTTTACCTACCACCATTTTCGTTTAGGAGTGGACTTTCGTTACTCTAGAATACGAACAACCAGGTTGTCCTTCACTTCCAGAGTAGCGTACCACTTCCGCGAGTTATAGGCATCTGGACCTACAACAGGGTAGTTACCATCATCACCAGTATATTCCGGCCGAACGACCGAACTATCCTGGACATGGGAACTAAACCTAACTAGTTTGCCAGCTGCTATAGCCTCGCGGAGAGCCTTCTTGCTAGGATACCTAAATCCTAACATTGTTCTCTCCTTTACTACCTTCCGGGTTGAAAGTGTCCCGGATTAGTGCTGCCCAGCGTACCTAATACCTACTTGATTCTCAACCATACCCGATTATGGGAATCAACCATAGTTAGTCGCGGGCTATTCAACAGTAGCCGCTTACTAACCAGTTTGATATCTTCCCTGGCCGGACCTTTGGAGAGAATCCAAGTTTCCGTACCGTGTTTCCTTAGAAAGTCCACGGCTGAGCTTCCAGCGCGAATAGTCGCGCTTTATCGTTATCGCGCCTAGCATCAGCAACGGCCAACTCGTGGAGCCAAACGGTACCGATACGCACAATAGCGTCAAAGTTATCGCCCTGGACCTTCTTGATAAAGTCACCGTTCTCATCATAGAGAGAACCAGTAACCACTAGTGCAGTATTCTTTCCTTCCGTATTCGGGTAAGGATTAGGAACTACACCAGTGAGAACAACGAACGAACCACAATCAGTAGAACGAACAACCTTACGAGGATATTCCACAATATTCTCCTATTCTAGCCGGCCCTGGCCGGCTAAACCTGGAGCTGTGGCAGCACTAATCCGGGCACCGATCCTAATCGCATCGGTGCCCGCTACCCTTACTAATTACTTGGTGGCTTCGGCGCCATCATCGGCGCCGGTAGACTCTTTGGCGCCATCATCGGCGGCGCCCGTCTTTGGCTTGGTGATCCGGGTCCGTGGCTGTGCCGCCTCGATCCGATCTGCTAGGCCAATCTTCGGCGCTTCAACCGTGCGCCAATGGGCTTCGGCTTCGATGTAAGCCTGAAACTCCGAATGGAGTTTGACAGCATCGGTACCGTCTTTGGGGATACTGGGCATCGTCGGCGCGTTAGAAAGGTCGGCGCGGACTAGGCCCGTAATGTACGACTGCTCCTCACGCGACAATCGTACTGACACCATCCGGTCATCATCGGCGTCCTGAGACTCCACAACGACAGGGGGAGTGCTGTTAGCGGTCATGGTATGTATCGCTCCGTTCTAGGGTAGCGGGCACCGATCCGACTAGGATCGGTGCCCGGTGACTAGGGCGGATCGGCGCAGCCGATCCGGGTCCGGCCATAGGATGCGCCCAACCCTGCCGCAGTTAGTCCGTGATCGGTGCGCCGTGTGACCCGTACCATCGGCTCTAAGAGCCCGTCCGGTCCGTCCTTGCGTCGGAGCGGTATAGGTAGGAGTGGCGTATCGGTGTATCGCGGTCGCGGTAGGCATATAGGCGCGCCTATGGTGCGCGTCGCAGGATCGGCTGAGCCGATCCGCCCTAGTCCCTGTATGTCCCCGGTCGGTCCCGTACTAGACCCTGCGCCCACATCGGCGGCTGCCTATCATGGCTGCGGCTCTCGCCCGGTATCTACTTGGTGCTCCGTGTGTCCGGTATATGGCGGTCGCCCTGTGTCTGGGCGGCCGTGAGGTACCCATCATCGAGCCGCCCACCGACCGCCGCAAGATGGCGCGGTACGCCAATTCCACGCCATGATGCCGCCAGGCAGCTCGGCAATGCGGCAGCTGGTCCCTAGGTACCCTTTCGGTCCCGGACGGCCGCTAGCGGCCGTCCTGTGACCCCCCGGATACCGTTTCCGGGGAGCTCGGCGCCTGCGGCGCCGGCCTCCCGTACCTTTCCTGGGCGCGCCAGGTTTTTCCACGCCCTCCGCTCCGAGCGGTTCCCGCTCGGTCCACGCTCGCGGACACGCACCGGTCGCTTTCCACGGAATCGGCTATGCCTTGGAGTGGAAACCGTGCTAATCCGAGCTTTTTGGGGTAAGGTGGGATAATAGTGTTGTTTGATTAGTATAGTGGGTAACTTATTAGTACTAAGTCTGCATAGAGAGGAAAATAAGGGTCTAGGAAGGTTTAGGATGCTTGTTAACGGAAATTGAGGATGCCAGGTAAGGAATTGCATGCTAATGGATAACTAGGGGGCTCTTTTGCAAAAATCGACTTGCCGTGGAGCCGCCAGGCAGAAAGTTGCACTTGACAACGAGCTCGCCGGGGAGTACAGTGCTGGCATGACTGAAGAACAGTTCGAGATGGAGTCAAACTCCGACCTACTGTGGTGGGAGCTGTGGGATACGGACTCGGGCAATATGATCGGGGACTATCTCTCGCTCGCTGAAGCGATAGAAAGAATGGTGGAGATTGGGCAGCACCTCGGCAACGAGCATGATGATCATTTGGTTTTGAGCCTGGGTGGGGTCATGATCGATCACCATCATTCCGCCGGTGACGTTCACCAGGCAGCCACGCTGTCGTTAGCTGATCTCAGGAGAATGGCACCGTGTCGCCATCGGAGTGAGCCGGACGAGTGGTGAGTGAGAATGCAGACTTGGCTCGTAAAGAAGCGGCTGCTTTGAACGGATACAAAAACCACCATACAATGGGATGGGAGATTCATGCTGCGATGGGAGCAATCTATGGCCAGTTGGCTATTGCAGAGGCTATCGTGGACTTAGCGAAGGCGATCCGGGAACGGCCTGTTAGATGAGGAAGGTGTTGGCAGCGCTGGCAGGAGGAATCCTGAATGTGGTACTCTTGCTTGGAGTGTTTGTTGGACTGGCCATCGCCGCCGTGTTAGTGGGCTGGGGAGTACTGTGGATGTTGGATAACCCGACATTATTTCAATTGGGTTTGATCGCAATCCTGAGCTTGGTTGTGATTGTTGGAGCTTTTGTAGCAGGAGCACAGTGGGGAATGGATAAATGGGGATGAGTGATTTCTATGAATACATTGTCGCGGCGATGCTGTGTATCACTCTTGCGGTGTTGATAGCATGGGCCATCTACGGCAACAGGAGGGACCGATGAAAGATAACGATGTCAGTCCACTAGTAGTCATCTCGATGCTGGGATTTATTTCCGGCATCCTGCTTGCGATTGCGTGGAAGTTGCCATGAACTATCCAAAGTTTTGCGAATGGTGCGGACGACCTACAGTGCGTGTAATTGGTTTCATGGACGAGTGGTATGTTGAGTGTCCTCGATGGAGTAGCCTTTGGAGTGTCCTGCTTAACCAACGACACACAATAAGGCCAACATTACAGAAGGCACACGGAGAATATGATACGCAGACAGGAGAAAGGATATATAAATGACTGATCGACTACGCCTCTTTATCTGGGAAGGCAACGGTATTTCGAGTGCGTACCATGATGATGGTACCTTGGTGGTGCTGGCTCATGATCCAGAGGAAGCTCGGCTTGTTGTACGCCGAGGACAATCAGAACGAGAAAAGAAAAAGGCTGCGTGGATGGTCAAGCGCGACAAGGCATTTTCGAAGTTTGAGGGGACTCTTCTAGATTTCTGGAAGACGACAGAAGGTATAGCCGTGATGAAGTCGATGCCGACCTTTTATGCAAGTGAGTATTTCGATGGCACTGATACGGCTCTAGATCGTAAGCCTCGCATCGTAGAGCTGGATGAGCCAAAGTGGGTTGTCTTCAATGGTGGGGGGTATGACTGAGGCAGCAGGAACTACTGTGTTCAACGGCTGGAGTAAAACATTCGATCGATGGTGTGCGAGACTCATTACCTCAAAAGCATGGTGTATGGGTGGACCCAAAAGTGCTCAATGGACAGATTGGGATGCAGATCAAGTGCTTTACTTTGTTCCTTGGGGGTTTTGTTCCTTGGGGGTATTGCGCCGGGGGTATTGCGCCAGATATGAGAAATGTGGGATGTTGGAAACTGAACATGGGAATGGTGAGTGGTATTACCTGTACATGATGGCAGACCAGTTCCTTATTGGCGCTGGTTCTGCAGATACCACAACTCCAGCCGGTGCAATCGATGTGATTACACCCAATGGCCAAAAACTACAGCGAGCGCACTTAATGGCGGGGGATACAATGCAAGTTCGATTTGCGGGGGGTGGAAAGGTGAATATTTATGCCGTCTAAGAAGGCATCGACTAACGGAGCGTTTCATCCAGATAAGCCAACTTCAGGTAAGAGAATCATTGAGTTTTTCCAGCGCGGTGGGCGCTACCGAGTAGAAATCAACGAAACACAGCGATTTACCTTTGGTCCCATAGCGCCTGGGAGCGCTCGGCATGCGGAGTTTGGGCTTCGCATCTACGAGGGGGCCAACAAGGAAAACCAACTGGCAGTGTTCCCAGATGTAACAGAAGTACGCGATATCAGCTTGCCGATGGTGAGGGTGAGCCTTCCCGACGGCATTGATAGCTGGGATCAGTTTGCCAAGCGTGAACGAGAAATCACCTACGCGGCTTTTGATGTCATTGCAGCTTATAGCACGCCGGAAGGGCAAAAGAATCTCGGTCCTAGTGTTGATAAGTTGGCCAAATTGATTTCTGGCTCCCCTGACCCCGAACTCAAGCTGGAATCGATAGATGATTCCGTGCCGTTCGCACCGGTAACATATCCTTGACTGGCTTGGAGAATCTTCTCGCTATTCTACTGAGTGTTTTTATCGCACTGACAATCACACTCATTATCATCCTGAACGGTGTATTGCTTGCCCGCGCAGGCATGCCAGTCCTCGTCCAGGATATTAGTGGTCGAGTTACCACTGTAGACGCAGATTCAATAGAATTGGGTGCTCCTGATTCTGTTATCATCTCAACCTCACAGTCCACCGTCAATGTTGTTTTTTCGTGGAAGTATAAAGGCGCAGAGCCTGCCTTCTTCCAAATCAACAACACGAAGGGCATGATGCAGGTAGTTAGGATTGATTTCCAAGGAAACTGGGTGCAGGGCAGCTCCATGGAGTTGAAGTGGGACTGGGTTGGTGATTGGGATGGTGCTGATAAATCAATCGTTGTTAAAGCACCGGAGATGAAGTTTGATGGCTAAGATGCCTGAGATAAAAATAAACATAGATGCAATAATCGACTACGACAAGGTAATAGATGCAATGAAGAAGTTGGATGCAGCTATGATTGCAACCAATACAGTTTTTACAGCGCCCGCGTGGTCCAACAATACTGTTACGAATCCGGGTACTATTGAGCGCAGTTGGTGTATGGGAGGCCCGCTAGATTGTCAATGGAAAGATTGGCCTTCGTATCCAGAGATATATATTCCCGATGCGTCGCATCGACCTAGAAAAGGGACATATAGATTTGTTGGCTACCTAGATGATGATAAAGGAAAATACCGAGTATATCATTGGCTTGGTTGGGATGATGGTATCACACTGAAGTTGAATGGGAATGGCACTTTAACAGCGTATGGGAATGGCTGATTACGAGGCTCGGTCCAATGGTGTAGAGTGTCCTGAGTGCGGGGACCCCAGGACTCCGGTGAAGATTTCCGGGTTCGGGGATACGGGCAAGCGGTACCGGCGCAGAAGGTGTTATAGTTGTCGGACTCTGTTCACTACCATCGAGGTCGCGCTTCCAGAGCAAGTGCCGTGGGGAGCTCTTTGTACCTCGGCTCGCGAAGCACAGCGCCGAAAAAGACGATCAGCCAATGGTTGGGAGCCTAGACCAAAAAGATACGGGCGCACCGCAGATGTTGATGTGAAGTTACGAGTAAAGATGATGGCTGAGCATCTTCCACGCTCAGCGTCCGAAGAGGATCAGGATTTAGTGAAGAAATTGATAGATGGATCGATAATCGATCCACTTGTTACTAATTGAGAATCATGTTATACTGGAGGTCTACATGTATCGCTTGGTATGGCATGGCGATCCACTCGATTGCCAATACTGCAAGAATGCGAAGTTTCCTCACGATCACGCCCATGATAGGATTGTTGTTCGTCGGAGGAATAAGAATTTGATCAAGCGTGTCCAGGCTCCTCCGCGTACTATTCAAGCAACACTTGAGTTTGGAGAAGACACCATTGATTGTGAATAAGCCGGACTGTTACACCGATCAGGAGTGGCAGGAGTATATCGAGCTTTGGAGAGCTTCGGTGTGGTTTAAAAACGAACATCCCGAAGAATTGCTGAAAAATGTGTGTGATGATTGTAATCTTCCGTTTCAGTTGTCTCAGATGATAAGGGGGACTTGTAAACCCGTCGATCCATTGAATACGCCGTATGCGCGCGTGGAACGAGGAGAGCCGGAAACGGTGGGAGAGGATGAGGTCTGGACCGATGTTTGACGCTGCCAAGCGGCTGCGCGGATGGGTGTACGCCAGAGGTATTGAACCCATCGCGTTCAACCGTGACGTAGACGAAGCCCTCGCCGCCGAGCGCCGCGCCGGGGCTGACGAGGAACGGGAGCGAATACGGGAAGCACTACTGCCCATCTACAGAAGCGGGCATCTGCCGACGCACGGCGAGACGACCCGCATCCTCGACGCCGAGGCCGAGCGATGACCATTAAGGCGATCACCCGCGACGATCTGCGGAAAGCGGCTGAGGGGATGTGGATTCTGGGAGATGAGGAGGGCGTTGGAGGCCGCATCGACCGCGAGGCTTTGGATACCATCTGGGACTTCCTCCCCTCCGAGGCCGCCGCGCCGTACCGCAAGGCGCTGGAACGGCTGGAAGCCCATATGGTCAAGGAACTGACCCGGCTGCGGGCGATCCCGGTACCGACTAGCACGAACCTGCGGAAGCAGGAGTATCTGAACGACCTGCTTGCCCTAATCCCGGCTGACCTGCTGCGGCGGGAGGTGGGGAATGGCTAGGCGATTCCATCAGGTGGGATGGCAGCGGTTGTATCTATGCCGCGTTCCTTCGTGGGAGTGGCCCGGAGTCCGGCGCAAGTATGGGCGGCTCGGGGCATGGGAAAACGATGGCGGCATCTCGTTCCGGGTGCGCGATTTCATCCTTCGGGTCCAGTACCAGCGGCGAGAGGTGGGGGAGTGAGCCGCTGGCGCGACTGGGGCGAACCTGATCCCTGCCTCCTCCCCGACGACGATACGGCACCACAGGTATTGTCTGATGCGGTCACGCAGGTTGAGGTCCAGCATCCTGACCTGGAGCCGGGAATCGTAGGGCTGGAGTGGGAGAAGGCGGTCATCGCCGCGCTGCGAGGTGAGTGAGTGTCCGCCAATTCCAGACTTGGATGATTTGGCAACGCCGGACGAGATCGCGTCTGCCCTAAAAATCGCCAAGTCCTCGTTGATGCCATACAGGTTTGGAAGAACGCAGGCGACGGGGACAGCCCCGATATTGCCTTATATCAGATTCGGGAACACCATCTATTTTTCAAGGACACAAGTAGCGTGGTGGCTCAACGAGTACCAGGTATGGTCTTCTCGTCGTTTTGATGACCAGAGGGTAACAAGAAGCAAGCTGGCGAAGGCATCATATAAACCACACCGAAAACCACCATACAAAAGGAAGGATTAGTTGATTGTCAGTCAAGGTGGCTGCTGTACCATACATGGTCCGCATCGTTCGGGCCTTATTATCGAGTGACTTGAATGGGGAAACCCTTATTGGAGATTGCGTTATACATATCAGAGAGGATATGCCTCCCGCGAAGCAAGAACAGACATTTTGGCACGAACTGTTACATGTTATGCTAGACGGGGAGCCGCATGGTGCCAATACTCCCAAAAATGAAGAATATGTGACCCGAATAAGCAATACTCTGTACGGCGTTCTAGTTGACAATGATCTGCTGGCAGACGGATGGTTTGACAAGATTATTGACGATAGAGGTGGTAGAAAGTGACCGTACAACTAAATGAACAAAGGAAGGCCGTATTCCTGGACAGGTATTCCCTCAAAGATAAAGATGGGAACCCTACTGAAACCGTAGAACAGATGTGGGCTCGCGTTGCTAAGGGCATTGCCCACACCGCAGAGGAGTCTGATGACTTCTACAACCTTCTAGAAGACTTTAAATTTGTGCCGGGGGGCAGAATTCTAGCCGGTGCTGGTACAGGTACCGAAGTTACCTTCTATAACTGCTTTGTGATTCCTGTTCGCAATCGCAGCAATCGACTCAATGGTAATGATAGTCGAGAGGCCATCTTTGACACGATTAGTGAGATGGTCAACATCATGTCGCGAGGCGGCGGGGTTGGGATTAATTGGTCCACGCTGCGGCCTAACGGCGCGTACCTGAGTCGAATCAACGGAACTACCACTGGACCCATTGAATGGATGGATGTGGCGTCCAAGGCAGTAGGGGCTGTTATGCAGGGTGGCTCGCGCCGTGGCGCGGCTATGTTTATGCTCAATGATTGGCATCCTGATGTTGAGCTCTTTATCAATGCCAAGCGCGACCTTAAGAAGATTACCAACGCTAACATCAGCGTAGCTGTGTCCGAAGAGTTTATGCAAGCGGTCAAAGACGATGAGGATTGGGCGCTTGTATTTCCCGATACCACTGATCCCGATTACAACTCGAAGTGGGATGGCGACCTTATCGGTTGGGAAGCGGCTGGCCACTCCAATAAGGTCTATAAAACCGTGAAGGCCCGTCACCTGTGGCATGCAATTGCTGAGGGGGCTTGGGATAACGGAGAACCTGGCGTAATCTTCTTGGATCGTTACAACAATCTGTCTACAGCAAGAGATATCGAACAGATCATTAGTGTGAATCCTTGCGGAGAGCAAGGCTTGGGCGCGTACTCTGTTTGCAATCTCGGGGCTATGAATCTTGGAGCCTATGTTGAATTCGGGACACTATTCGATTGGGATAACTTCAAGAAGGACATTCGAACCGCCGTTCGCTTCCTAGATAATGTCATTGACAAGAATTTCTACGGAGATATGAGGCAGACTGCCGAAATTCAAGGAGACCTTCGGCGGATCGGGCTTTCAGTGATGGGCTTGGCTGATGCTCTTATTCTCCAAGAAATGCGTTACGGTAGCGAAGAAGCCGTAAGATTTACACACTCTGTGTTCTTAGTTATGAAGCTTGAGGCTATTTCTGCTTCTATCGACCTAGCCAAGGAAAAGGGTGCGGCAGTGGGTTGGAAACCAGCAATGGCAGACCGTCCATACTTGAAAGATTACTATGACCGAGAATCGATGGATTCTTATGGTTTGAGGAACCTTTTCTTGTTAACCCAGGCTCCGACTGGCACAACTAGTATCGTGGCCGGCGTGAATAGCGGAATAGAGCCGTACTTTGCATTCGAATACGAACGCAATGATCGGACAGGTAAGCATATTGTTCGTCCTCCCGTCGTTGTGGAATATCGAGATTATTCGCACAAGGGTGATCTTTCCGATCTTCCACCCTATTTCGTGACAGCTAACGAGGTAACTGTCGAAGAGCATATTGCTATGCAGGCGGCGGCCCAGAAAAACATCGACTCCTCAGTATCCAAAACGCTCAATGCTCCCAACTCTCATACGGTTGAGGATGTAGAAAAAGCCTTTACCCTTGCGTATGACAAGGGGTTGAAATCGATTGCGTACTTCAGGGATGGGTGCGGTAGGGATCAAGTACTAACCCGTGTAGAGAAGAAAGAAGAACCAGCACCCATGATCACGCACAATGGCCATATCTTTAAGCGCCCTAACATTCTCCTTGGTCAGACCAGCAAGATTCAGACCGATATCGGTCCTGCATATGTCACGGTCAATCGAGATGAAGAAGGGTCCCCTGTCGAAGTCTTCCTGAATGTAGGGAAAGCTGGCACCGACCTCCAAGAGCTCAGTGAGGCGATTGGGCGGCTTGTTTCAGTCGCTCTCCAAGATGGAATCCCACCAAGGGAAATCCGAGATCAGTTGCTTGGAGTCGGAGGATATGGTAAACTGGTCAAGTCATTGCCATCGGCGGTGGCGTGGGCTTTGTCCGACGCTACGCCCTCAGAAAAACCAACCATAGAAGTCACTGTTGATGCGCCCGCCAGAACAAGCGAAGCGTGTCCAGAATGTCAATCGTTTAGTCTTAATCATGTGGAAGGATGTTTAACTTGCGCGGTATGTGGGTATTCTAGATGTTAAAGTTTTTTGCAGGTATTGTAACCCTGGTTATTAGCACTCTGGCCTTACTTGGCTTGATTATGGTAGCGGGCTGGGCGTTCGGAGTAGGATTGAAATGGGCTGGCCTGTAGTCAATAGACAACTAGCCATCGATTCAGTGGGCCCTGGATGGACTCCATTGATCGAGGAGGTGTACGACAGAAAGCCCGATACGATCGATATCGTCCAAGTCAAAGAAAAGTTTGGGGGATTACGAGTTTACTTTGAGCCGTGGAATGAAGAGTATTACAACATCATCATGAGAGTAGAGAATAAGTCTTATCAGTTGTGTGAAGAGTGTGGGAAGCCTGGTGAAATAGATTCCGATGCTGACTTTATTTGGATGAGGACTTTGTGCCCTACTCACAAGAAGGCACGGCGTGAGCGTAAATCGCTAACTTGGTATGGCAGTGGTCCATGAGCTCACGCACGCATCATTCTTCTCAGGAGCCGGGGGAACCGACCTCGGACTCGAACAAGCCGGATGGCGAACCGTCTCTTTCTCAGAGATCGAACCCTACGCTAACGCAGTCCTTGCCGAAAGATGGCCGGGTATTCCCAACCTTGGAGATATCACCACCATTGCTAGGCGGTACGCCGGGGGCGGGGCAGAGAACAACGGACTTGAACACCCCATTGGTGATAGCTATCGATTATCTGAACACGGGGACAGCGATGGGGGAGAACGAAACGGGGAGTCTTCCGAGCCGTCCGGGTTGGTCAGTGATGACTGGCGATCCGCAACATTATGGTCAGGAGGATTCCCCTGCCAAGACCTCAGTATTGCAGGTAAGCGAGCCGGATTCGCTGGAGAGCGGAGCGTCCTCGCCTTCTCCTTCCTTGACCTTGTGGCCAGATATAAGCCAACCTGGATTCTCTTGGAAAATGTACCGGGACTCCTCTCCTCCAACTCAGGTCGAGACTTTGGGGCTCTCCTCAGTCAAATGGGCCAACTCGGGTACGGGTGGGCCTACCGGATATTGGATGCACGCTATTTCGGAGTCCCCCAACGTCGTCGTAGAGTCTACATTGTCGGAAGTCTTGGAACCGACCGCGCCGCTGAGGTTCTATTTGACAGCGCGAGCAGCAGAGGGTATTCTACGGAGGGCGAACCGGAGGGGAAGGTCACTACCGACCGCTTTGAGGATGGTATTGGAAAGGCAGGTATCCTTACTCAAACTGTCAACTCCAAATGGTGGCGTGGAACCTCAGGACCAAGCGGGAACGAATTCCACAACCTCCTTATTGACCCCGTTGGATCACTCACTGCAGGAACCAAACATGCAGGAATCCAGCCAAGCGGACGAGAAGCAATGGTTGGACATGTCATCATCACAACTGGTCCGCAGGATCACTCCGCTGGAAGCGGAGAGGCTGATGGGGTGGCCGGACGGCCACACAATAGCCAGAACTTGGAAGGCCAGACGCACTTCCGCAAGTCCAGGAGAGCTCAAACTAGCGAAGATGTTGAAACTTGGGTCCCAGACGAAGAATTCAACACCTTAAATGCTTTTGATAGTGGAGATAGTAGAGCTACAGAATTAATCGTAGGATCACAACCAGAAGACGACCCATTGTTACCAAACGGATTAGATTCTCATCGGTATCGTCTCTGCGGCAACGGTGTAGTTGCTCCGGTAGCAGAGTGGTTGGGCACTCGGCTGAGGATGGTTATTGAGGATCAACTTGCATAAACCTTTTGTTTGTAAACATTGCCACGAGCTGAAACCTGCGGTTGGGTTCCGATGGCATGAGCTTTACTGTCCGGCCAGAAGACACGATAAGAAAAGACCGACTAGATTACGAAAGGTATTCCTTTGTCCTCGTTGTGAGAAACCGTTTCCAACACGGTGGAAGAGGACTCGCCATGAGAATTCTCATCCACCAGTTGTGTTTCTGAAACCTGTAGGTAGAGCGTACCAAGATTACTTTGAATGATGCCTCTGAAATCGCATTGCTTATTCTGTTCTTTATCTTTGGAACGATTACATTTCTCGCTGTTGGCATTGGCATCCTAGTTTTTATAGCATGGAGTTAAAGTGACTAAATCTAACCGCATTTTCCCAATGTGGAAGAAATCCAAAAAGGGGGATCGTCCTCCTGGCTCATTCCCTCCAAAGAAGAAGAGCCACCCAATTAAAGCTGTCGTAACAGCCCTGATCCTCTTGGTTCTGTTTGCTACTCCGGTAGGGGCTACTGCCCCGGTTACTGGCACGGCTTCTTGGTACGGACCTGGTAGCGGAGTGGCTATGCCCTTTTGTACTTGGACCTACCGAAACACAACGCCGGGGGGCTGTGGGTATGTCCTGATCACTGCACAAGCTACGGGGCTCTCCACCGTGGCTCCAGTCATAGATTACTGCCAATGTTATGTCGGAACCCCCCAAGTGAGGATCATTGACCTGCAACTTGGTGTGGTGGCCGCACTTGGCCTTGATCCCGCGCGTGGCCTGTATACAGTGACCGTGGAGTGGCCGGTTGATCCGGTCCTGACCGATACGAGCATGCGAGCGCCCATAGCGCCGCACTGGATGAAATTCTGATGATGAGCGAGTCGAACGCGAACCGCCATGCCCGCATCGAGACTGATTGGGGCAACTACTACGCCACGTCCAGGGAAGACACCCGCTGGTTGCTCGATGAGCGAGATCGTCTGCTGACGGTTGCGCTCGCTTGGGCTGGCGACGAAGCCGCCCCCTACCGCAAGGCGCTGGAAAAGATGACATCGCTGGCCGGGACTGGCGGCGCGATGGCGCACCTGAACCGGCACGGCGTGTTCAGCAAGCACCACGACTCGTTCCAAGTCTGTACCGATGATCGGTGCGTAAAGGCCCGTGCTGACCTAGACGAAGCCCGCGCCCTGCTGGCGGCAGGGTCGGCAGAGCCCGATGCCTTGCGTACAGCCCTAGCCCGCGCTATCGAAGCGGGCTACACCGACGAGAGCATCGACTCAGAGCGGTACCACAACGATCCGATCTATCACGCGATCGTGTGGGAGATTCGCAAGCAGCGGATGGACGTGACAGAGAAGGATTGGCAGGAGCATGACGCCGCCCTGCTGCGGCGGGAGGGTACGCCGGTCAAGTCGGGCGAGTCGTACATCGTGCCGCCATCTAACTGGCCTGACGACCCTGATCTTCGGAATGATCTACGGCGGGAGGTGGGGGAGTGACCGTTCAGTTTTACCACGCCCACACGACTGCCTGTGATCCTGTCTGCGTTCTCGATCAGTTCCGAGAAGCCAACCCGTTCGTCATGGTCGAGCCGTGGAACGATGTCCCACCGCCCCTCCTCCCCGATGACGACACGGCGGTAGAGCGGCTGGCTCCTGTCGTGGAACAAGTCATGTTTCAAGTGCATTCGACGGACGGACACATGACTGACTTCTGGACCTATCGCTCGGCTCTCGACGGCTGGCAGATTGATTGGCGCAAGGTCACCGCTGCCATCATCGAGCGCCTTCGCGCAGGCGGGCAGCGGTGACCTTTGCGTTGGGCATCGCCGCGATCCTGTTCGGGACATTCGCGGGCATGCTGGCCGTGACCGCCGTGCTATGGCTGATCGGGGTACGACCGTGACCACCAAGACCATCACCGAGGCGCAGGCGGCGGCGGCACTGATTGCGATGATGGGGCCGTCGCAAGTCTGCGACTTCGATGACCATCATGGCGAGGACTTTGCTGCCGCCTTCTTCGCCGCCCTGCCCGACACCGGGCTGGACCCCAACCAGCCTACGGACCCGAAGGAACTCGACATCGATCCCGCCGAGTACGACCGCCTGACCGAGGCCGAGCGATGACCGAGCGCGAAGGCATCCTGCTCCTGTGCTGGTTTGTGACGATGTTCGTCGCACTCTACTTCGCGGGTCCGGGGCGGGAGCGATGAGCAGCGGGGTCCATCTTTGGAACGAGCCTGAAAACCCTGATTACCCTCAGTCTCGCGCGGCTGTAGAGGCCATGTCGGTCGAGCAAATGTACGACTTCGCAGGAAACTGCGACTACGAGCCTGCGGAACCTGATGTCTGCCTTGCATGCTACGCCTACATGTTGGCTCAGGAGCGAGATGTGGCAGAAAAGTCAGCCATGACTGACCCGCTCACGGCGGCGCTCTGGCCCGCTGAAGTGCGGGCAGCCTTCCGCGAGAGGGTCTACCACTCTGGCACGACGAGCATCAGCCAGTCCCTCGCTCGTCAAGTGGCCGACCAACTTGACGGCTACGCGGAGGCTGCGAGACAACGCGATGAATACCGCAAGGCGCTGAAACGGCTGACCGTGGACCGGATGCCGGGGCTGACCCGCGAGGAACGAGCAGCCGAGTTTGCACGCCGGAAGGACGAAGCCCGCGCCCTGCTGCGGCGGGAGGAGGGGAAGTGACGGTTGGCGTGAAGTCCGGGCATTTCGGGGATTGGCTCGCCGTGCGGCCGAAGGAAGGTGAACGCCTCGGCATCGTCGTCGTGAGCGACGGCGGAGGCTACAAGGCCGTTGGGTACGCTCGTCTGCCGCATCAGTTCTATCTCAAGGACCTCAAGAAACTGATGCCCACTTCGTACTACCACTCAATGAAGATTCTGCTGTTCGACCCCGATGACCTGATCGAGATAACCGGGACCGTGGAGGATTGCGGGAGGAGGGGAAGTGACCTATAGCTGTTGGCTGGCGTATTGCACGTTGGACTACCCGCACGCACATCAGGAGCCAATTCATCAGAAGCCGCCCCTCCTCCCCGATGACGACACGGCGGTAGGTCAGGTGGAAGCCTTCCTATCGCAAGATGACGGGCACGGCACCTTCCGCGAGGAAGCCGAACGCCTAGTCGCCTTCCTGCGCGAAGGTGGGCCGTCGGAGTGATGCACCTACTGCACACCGCGCACGCATCGGCTCGCAAGTTCGAGCCGGGTTGCATCTACTGCCGAAAGGAAAAGCAGGAGCGGGACCGCAAAGCGCGAAGGTGGGCAGCGGTGATCCCGCTCGACGCCATCCGCGCCCGAACGGTCGGCGGTGAAGGCAGGCTGAGTCCCGACGACATCGCCTACCTCCTGCGCGTGGCGGAGGCAGCGGAGGCGCTGGATGAGGTTGTGAAAGACGGGCTATTCACCACTGATGATGACGATAAGTTCATCAGATGGCACGAGGCATGGAACACCCTCCGTGCCGCGCTGAAGGGGAAACGGTGAGTCTCAAGGATGGGCCGTCATGCCCTGGTTGCGGGCTGCCTAACTACGAAGGTCTGTGTCCGCATTGTCGGGGCGATCAGGACGCCTACGAACGCGAACTGGTCCCGCCATTCCCAACGAGCCGCGACGAACGAGAGTGGGCTGACGTTCATCTTCCGAGCCTCATCGATGAGGCTTCCCGACCTGTTCCGGGTGTCGAACAGAAATCAGAGAGGTTGAAATGAGTAAACTACGCCTTACCGCGTCACTATTAAGTGTCGTTCTTTTTACGGGAATGGTTTTCGCTACTCCTAGCGAGGCGCGTCCACCGGATTGCATCAGGAAACCCAATCATCCACAGTGCCAGACGGCGACTCCGACACCCGCTCCCACCACTACACCAACCCCGGCGCCGACCGCTACGCCTGCGCCTACCCCAACCCCCACGCCGCCAACAGGCACCACGCTCTACATCGCCCCGACCGGCAGCGACTCGAATCCCTGCACCCTCGCGCTTCCTTGCCGAACCATCCTCGACGCTAGCGCTCAACTCGGGCCGGGTGACATTCTGCTCGTTCGAGGTGGCACTTACACCGGACAAGGCGGCTACAACTGGAAGTCATCCGGGGTGGCTGGCAACCCGGTCACCATCCGCAACTACCCTGGCGAGTCCCCGCTGTTCAGCGGGGCGAACTGGAGTCACGGCATCATCGTGTCGGGCTACAGCCACGTCGTGATCGACGGGTTGGCCTTCACCGGATTCGGCATGGGCACGAGCGGTGACGCGGCGATCCTGCTGCTCAACGCCTCGAACATCCTGATCCAGAACATGACCCTGACCGACAACGGGGCGCAGTTCCAGTCCGACCATCACATCTACATCAACTCGGGTTGCGCGAACATCACCATTCGCAATAGCTTGATGGACGGCACGCCCGGAGCGGCGGTTCATCTGTTCCACGACCCCGGCCCGTCGAACGTCTTGATTGAGGGCAACACCATGCGGAACGGATACTGGGGCGTCGTCATCGGCTCCAACGCCAATGGTGTCGCCATGAACGGCAACACCTTCAGCGGCAACACGATCAACATGGACAACCAGCGCGGGATAAACGTCACCGCCAGCGGCAACAGCCCGAACGATGTGATTCAGTAGAAAGATGGCCAATCCCACAGACCATGATCCGGCAACTCTGGAACGGTTACTCTTAGAGCAAGTTCCGGGAACCCCGGAATACGAAGCGCGCACTGGCGTCTTAGACAAGGGGAGACTCGAATTAGTCGATTCCATGGGGTCGGACCTATCCGTAGTCCGGGCAGCTCGTATTAGTAATGGTGCAGCTCTTCCCGCCTGGCGAGGAGCCGCTGACGAGCGACTTATCCGATTCCTGGCAATGAACAAGCATATGAGTCCGTTCGAACATGTCGTGTTCCAGTTTTATGTTAAATGTCCGATCTTTGTTGCGAGAGAGTGGCAGCGGCACCGAACCTTCTGTCTTTCGGGCGACACTCTTATTTCCTTGGGAACTGGCCAGAATAACCACAAGAGATCAATCAGAGAGATTTGGCGCAATTGGCATGAAGGTGTACCCGACTCTATGGGGCGAACCCGCCTGTTACCATCTTGCCGAAACCTTTCGACCCGAGTGCTAAATGAAAGTACTCAACTTCTTGAATCCAGTAAGATGGCTCAGGTTTGGAAATCTGGGACAAAGGAGTTGGTTTTTGTCGAAACCGAAAGCGGCCATGGGGTGAAGGCTTCGGTAGATCATGTCTTCCTTACCCCGGAAGGGTGGGCCAAGGCAGGGTCGTTGCGAACTGGTGATTACATTGCCAGGCACGGTGTTAGGAATACTCTCACCAGTAGGGATAAGATTCCACCATCACTGAGATCAGGCATACAGGTATGGACCAATCAACAGAAGCCTTTTCTGGTCCAAGAGATCGACAGGTGCTATCTATGTGGCGCTGAACTTCCCTATGCCCTTCTCGGCCTAGACCATGTAATCCCAGTAGCATCGGATATTACCAAGGCGCTTGTGCGAGATAATCTAAAGCCAGTCTGTAGCGATTGCCATCATCATAAGTCCAATGGCGAGCAGAAGTTGGCGATCAGGCGCAACCAAGGCGGGTCCATGTTCTCGAAGATGGTTCAGACCCCCTATCTAGTAGGAGAGGAAGAGACATTTGATATCGAGATGTCCGCTCCTCATCACAACTTTATTGCCAACGGATTGATTGTTCACAACAGTTATAACGAGCGTAGCGGACGATACAAGGAATTCGAGCCCGAATTCTACATTCCCGACCAAGCCAGAGTGCAAGACCCAAATAACAAGCAATCCTCCATGGCTCCGTCAAATGATATGGCTTATTTACACCAAGGCACTCAGTGGGCGCTCGATGCTGCCTATAATCATTCGTTCGAAGTCTATGAAAAACTATTGGCCTACGGTGTAGCGCGCGAAATGGCCAGAATGGTCCTCCCGCTCTCGTTGTATACTGAATTCATTGTGACGGGCAACTTCCGTAACTGGATGCACTTTCTGGAATTACGAAATACTCCAGACGCTCAATACGAGATTCGCGTGTACGCGGAGGCCATTTCTGGTATACTAAAAGAAAAGATGCCCATATCGTATGCGGCATTGGAGGAATTCACTATTGGGTAGACCGAAAGTTAGTTGCGATTACGATCTATTTGGACAGTGCAGAGAAAAGGCTACTGTCCGGTTTACAGTAACCAAGAAACGGATGAAAGTCTTCAGTCAGTATTGTGACGAGCATGTAGAAATTATGCTTGAACAGCCGATACCTGAGGGCTGGAAGATCAAAGAAAGAGCAGATATTGCCGTCCAAGGAACCTAAAGACAGAGATACCCTCGCAAAGGGGTATCAGAAAATGTACAAGGTCATGCGTCAGTATCGCGAGAAACTCGCGTCTGGCGACATGACCGAGGAAGACTTGTGGAATTTGGCTTACGAGAAGGCCGATAAGATCATTGATGATCGAATGAAGGCTTTCACCGGCCGCGCCGAGGATAGTCTTGATCTGTCTATGCAGATTCAGTCGTTTAGAGAGGCGCAGGAAGGAAACTACCGCGACCTCTACGAGTGGAACACCGCCAACGACGAGACCTCTTTGATCCATATCTTGGATACTGAGTGTTCCATCTATGAGATTGATACCAAGCTCAGAAATACAGCAATCAGCACCGTAGATCGCGACCGTCTCATGGATCGCCACTCGAAATTGGTCGAACTTCACGCTAAACTACTTTCTGCAGCTGGGATTGATCGTGTTACCAGGGAGAAGAAGAAAGAAGTAACTGGTCAGATGGAGGAATGGACCTCTATCAAGCGAAGAGCAAAAGACCACATGGATAATATTAAGGCTAATTTTCCCGAGAGGGCTCGATCCGCGAAGACAGAATCGGAATTGCGGGACGCGATGAAATATCACCTGGGCGTCCCCTTCGATGGCCTAGTTGATGTTATACTAGGAGAACACAGACGAGTTTTGGGTATGGACCCAAAGGTAGAAGTTGAATGAAGAAGTCAACCGCTAAAGCAGATTGGCTTAGAGAAATGAGGGAAAAGAAATATGGTGGATCAGCAGCCAGTAAAGCGAGGACGGGGAAGACCACCGAAGGCGAAGCCGCCAACGGAGACAACCCCACCCCCAAGCGAAGAGGTCGCCCCCCAAAGTCCTCCAGTTGATATCTATGAGAAAAACCAGGATATTGGCTTAGACATTAGGAATCTGAGCTTCAGACGACAACAGTGGGCAATGCTCAGTGAGCGTGACAGACAGAATTTGGGAATGACCGAGGAAGAATTCCTACATGCAGATGATTTTACTGGGTCAGGCCCCAATGCCTACTATACTCCTTTAGAAGATAGAGTACCTTCACCGATAAAGACAGAATAACGCTGGCGAAGCCGACTAGCCCCCCGGAATTTTCCGGGGGGCTAGTCTATTTATATGCTATAATAGAAATATGGTCGATATCAAGGAACCATTAACCGACGAGGATTGGGCGTTATACCGCTTAGTATCAACGCCTGCTATTTTTTCCGAGTTTGTTCGTAGCTCGGAGAGAGAGAAGTTTACCTTGTGGTGGCCTAAACAAGTTCATGAAGTGAACCGAGAAGATTTACATAAGAAACGATTCCAGGCTCGTGACTTAGGTAAGACCATTACCGTCATGGATGAAGTCAACTCCTTGGTAATGCAATATGACGGTGCGGAGGACGGCGTAGCCTTGGTTGGTGCCAGGGCCGACCCCAACTTACAGCCTATCTTTGAGAAGATGGTATCGTTATTTCAGCGTAATCATCTGATGAAGTTCTGGTTACAGGGTGGAGAACGGGCTATCGACCGTAAACACTTCGAAATTCGCTTGGCCAATAACGCAATTATCAAAGGGCGTATCCAAGGTAAAGACGGTCAGGGCTTCAACACCGTCCACCCCAATATCTGTGCGTGGCTTGATGAGGGTCAGTTGCTAGATGATAGTGCGATTGGTGAGTTCTACGGCATGATTAACGCTAGGCTCCCCGTCTTTGCCTCAGGCGTGCCTAATGGAGTGCGAACTTCATGGGCATATCGCATTGACACCGATCCCAATGAAGGTTTTGCCGGTGGTCCCATGACTCGATTAGAGGACCCGCGTATGACGCCGGAGTTCCTAGAGTCGTTGAAACGAGCTTATGGCGGCGAAACCAGCAATATGTACCAGCAAAAAGTGCTGGGCTTGTGGGGTGCGGACGCCCGCATGACCTTCGATTTAGAGCGAATCACCCATGACCTGCCACGTGTCGAGGGCGAAGTTGGCCGAGTCCCGTCGTATTATCACAGCGTTTCGATTGATGCGCGTACATATGACCAAGCCGACTTGCCGATGCAGTTTGCTTTCCGAGAGGACATGCCGAAAGCTGATCGAATCTACATCGCAGCGGACTATGGGCAGACGGCTTCGCCAACAACGGCATACATTCATTTCTTCGATGTTCGGGAGAAGTGCTGGCGTCAGTACATGCGCTTCCTTCTGTATGGGATGCAGGCCGACCAGCAGGCTGAGGTCTTCCATTTTGTGGCTAACGAGCTCAAACGCATGTACGCCATTAACCCACTGATCGGTTTTGACACTACTGGACAAGGTGGACAAGCTGTCTCCTCTGCTATCGAGAATTTCGGTCACCAGGTGGTTTGGGCTAATGTGTCCGAAAAGGTCAAATTCAGTGATCGCTTGGAAACAGACGAAGAGTTTGTGGAGCGCCTAACCAAAGAACCGTATTCATCTGAACACCGCCAGCTTGTCCCCGTCGAAATGCCTCTGCGCCAAGTTTCCATCCCGCAAATCCTGATCCCCAATCTGTATAACGGATCGATCCGGGTCGTTGGTCAAGAAGAGTTATGGAAGCAGCTCGGTTCGACTATCGATCACGAAGACAAGACGGGGAAATATCGCATCTATGAAACGGATTACAGCCACGACGGGAATCCGCATTACAACCACGATCTGTCTTCATTCGAAACTTTTGGAGCCATGTTGCTGAGCCAGGCTGAGGCAACAGTCGCCCAAGAAGAGCCTGATATGTGGATAGAGGAGTACGACGTTGGCTGGTAGAAAACCGGATCACCGTATTCCTATCGATGACCGTCGGGAATACGACAACTATGTGGCTCAAATGACCGGCCAGATTGAAGTGAATCCGTCGGACTATACAAGGTACATTATCAGTGCTTATGCCTATTTTAGGAGTCGATTATTGGTTCCTGGGAGATGTTATGAAGACAATAATCATGGGACTTTGGCGATCGGAGGATCGGCCCACGCAGACATTATCGACCTTGATAAATGGCTATTGAAACAGAACGGGAACACGAGTCGAGAAGCCTTGGATTGGGTCAAGGGATCGTCGCTAGAACAAGTCGCTTATTGGCGTGGAATGGGCCACGGATCGACAATTAAACGTCGAAGGGACAAAATAATCCGGGAAAACGCAAAAAATGTCGATGGAAAGTCGTTGAGATAAGTGAAGAGTAATCATGTAGGGTATCTCCTTGCCTGAGAAAAGACAGACGGCTGACGACTTTTTCGAAGCTGCCGCAGATGAAAATCCTGAATATTGGGGCGAACTAGAAGATCGGTATCCGGTCAACTCGAAATACGATGAGTTGCGATATCGCATTGGGGAACCTCCTAAGAGAAAACGCGACCGAGATGGTTTGTCTGGTGGAGTTCCAAAGAACAAGAAGAGGAAGTTCACCCAAGAAGAGTGGAAAGAGTATCGAAAAGCAAAGGATAAATACCTTTCTGACTGGTACGAAGACTACTATTACGCTAAGAAATTAGCCGACGAAGCTATGTGAGCCGAGAATAATGGCAGCATCTAGTCTATGGCCGACTCTTTCCAATGTGGGAAGATTTGTGTTGACAGCAGGACCGATAGAGCTTGATGAAGCAAGCGCCTTTCGAGACTTATCTGGTGTGAGACTTCCGTCTGGATATCCCATTCAGTTAAAGCATATTGACCAAGACCAAGAAATGGCGTATGTGTGGGATATCAAGTTCGGCGTGCTGTGTCTTCCAGTTCAGTTGTTCCTTCCATGGAAATGATCATATTTACAGCAGCAGCATTTGTGTTGTTGTTTGTGGGCATCTTCTTGGAACTACAGCCTCGATGCCCTGTTGACCATCAGAGATTGATGATTGGGACCGACCGGCATCTATACTGCCCGGATTGTTACTATATCCGGCATAACGATTAGTGAGCATAGGTGCCGTGGAAGACGACGTTACGAGCGCACAACTTATTACGACCCTTGGGGATGACGGAACTGTACAGGTTACAAGTCAAGTTCCAGAGCATCTTAATGGGAATAAAGAAAAGGTCAAGGACCTGTTGTCCGAGTGGGATGCAGTTGCTCCGGGCCTTAACGCCCTGCTTACCGTAGCAGGTTGGAAAGATGGAAAACTTGTCACGCCTTCGGCGCTACCCGAGGGATACCGAACTCCTAGACTCACAGTCCCTTCGGACTATTACACCAGGGTCGAGTGGTCTGAGGACTACTACGAGCAGGAGCCGCTCGTTCACTCCCTTATCAACCGCGATATCGAGCAATCGATCACGGCTCAAGAGATTCAGATGCCAGAGGAGAGCGTCTCTGAGCGCGAAGCGATAGATAAATGGGTTACCGAGGTTAATCGATCTATCGGCATCTTTGGTGGTCTCCAAGAATATGATCGCTCATTGATGTTGGACTTGGTTCTTACCAGCTTTGCATATACCCTTCCCAACTGGGGACCAGTTTTGTGCGATGGGAAAGTGTATCGGATGCCTCGCGTCCTGGTTAATCTGAACCAAAAGGCGATTATTCCCTACATTGACCCGTTTTCTGGGCAACGAAAGTATTATTACTTATTATCTGCCAAGCAAGCCGAGGCGATAACCAAGCGCCGGAAGAATGGGATTACCGAAATCATTCCTGATGTTCGGAAGCGATTGGTCACTGATCTGAGCTTCCTGTCATCGTCTATGACGGATAACCAATTCGAGGCCGCTCCTCGCTTGCAGAGTAGTTTCGCAATCGAGCTGCCGCAAGAAGACGCGTATATCGCGAGCTTACGGCTACGCCAGAATAAGCGTTGGCCAACACCAACCTTAGTGCCGATCTTCTCGGCCATCGCGATGAAGCGAAAGTTGTCCTTGGCTGACTGGTCGGTGGCAGACGGCATGGTGAATTTGCTCTTGGTGTGGACATTCCCACCAGGAACCTCACCAGGCAAGTCGCGGTCCATTGTCCAGAAGTTTATGGAAGGTGGCCGAGTCCAGAGCCACGCTGTTCCTGACGGCGTGAAGGTTCAGGTGGTAACTCCACCGACCGATATCCTGAACTCGTCTGAGAAATTCTGGCAGCCAGTTAGTGAAATCTATGGTCACTTCGGATTCCCGCTTAACAGCAAGAGCCGTGGTGCCGGAGACTTGGACTCTGGCTCGCTCGATGTATCAGCCAACCGAGCTCGACTTGGTTACTGGCGCGATATAGTCGAAGACCAGAATAATTTCTGGTTTAGAAGAATCGCTGAAGAAAATGGCTGGGACTTCGATGTGTACGCATTGTTCCAGACTCGTGATCTTGACGATGACGCGAACTTCCGAACCTTCGCTCAGGGCTTGTACGATCGTGGTGTTCTCTCGGTCGAGACTCTCCATGATCTGGCAAACACCAGCACGGAACGAGAACTTTCTCGACGCAAGCGCGAGAAGAAGGACGGTTTGGAGGAAGTCTTTGCCATCCGACCGTCGTTCTCACAGACAGTGGGGACGCCAGGTGATGGAAGACCTCCTGCTGGGGCTGAAAAGCCTAAGTCGTCTGGGACGGGACCTGATACTCAAAAGGATAAGTCCCGATCTTCACGGGGCGGTCAAATTCGAGAATCCAAGGTGAAGCAATCGTGAACACAAGATTTAACCTCCCCGTCGAAGCCTCGTTAGCGAATCCAAAGGACCCTTCCGAGGTCACGATGGTCGCTGATGTGGTGAGTGTCGGGGTTACCAATAAAACAGCAACGGGTCACATCCTCCACTTCACCAATGAATATTTGGCGAAGCATGTAAAGGAGTTGATTGGGAAACCAGTCAACATCTTGCTATTGGATGGGAAAGCTTCTGGTCACAGTAAAAATGTGATTGGGTCGATTACTTCAGCCAATTTCGATCCATTAACCGAGAAGATTCAGACTACCGCTGCATTGTGGAGACATTACTATCCCGAGGCTGTTCGCAAAGTTGTCGAACTGTTCGGTGATGGAGCCCTTGAAACCTCTGTCGAACTCATGATTGATGACTTCGATGAAGAGGAGTCCGAAGAAGGGGTTCATATCACTCCAAAGGATGGTGTGTTTTCTGGATTGGGCATCGTGTCCAAGGGGGCTGATCCTCGCAATCGAGTACTCGCGTTGGCAGAGGCGTATGACGAAGATGTGGCAACACTCGCGGCCATGCCGTCTATACAGCCGATGACCGTGGCTACGACGAACGATGCAGTCACAAACTTTGTCATTACAACTACTACTGATAGTACTAATGGCACTGTAAGTGATAGTTTATTGTGGAACTCATTTGAGAGTTCATCGGAAGCCGATGTATCGCGGAATGATACTGACAACGGGGAGGCAAATATGCCGATACCAATTGTTGCCGAGTCTGCGGAAGAGGCTTCTGATAAGCAACCCGCTGACAGCCAGGAAGACTGGAAGGCGATGTACGAGGAGCTTTCTGCCCAGGTTGCTGCTGAAAAAGCACAACTAGAATCAGATAAGCGTGTTTCCGAGCGACTTTCGGAACTAGAAAAAATTGCACCAACCACCGAGACCCAGCGCGAGGCTTACACCAAGATGCTGTCCAACCTCGATGATGATGCATACCAGGCGATGAAGCAAATTCTCCTTTCCGCAGTTACCCCTGCACAGGGAATCGCTTCTGATGCCGAGGTGGAGCCAACGGAAGACGAAATTGATGTGGACGAGGCGGTCGTTCGTGACAATCTTCCAAAATGGCGGCAGGAAGCCTTGGAAGCATTTCCGCCACCAGTAGACAAGAAGGAATAATCTATGCCTATTAATGCTGCATTAGAAGATTCCGCTCGTCCCGCGCTTCCGTACTATGTCAACGACCATGGATTGGACTCGCTGTTCTCGGTAACTATCGTGAGCTCAAGCACTGTCCTTTCTGGTGGTACTGTTCTAGGTAAGGTAACTGCCTCAGGTAAGTACACTATCTATGCCGGTGGCGCTAGCGACGGAACTGAGACGGCAAAAGGAATTCTATTTGAGCGCGTTGATGCTTCAGATGGCGATCATCTGGGATCAATGCAGGTCATGGGAGTGGTACGGTCTGGTTCACTTATCGGCATCGACGATGCTGCACGAGTGGAACTTTCTGAACACTTCGTGATCGTTTAGTCGGAGGAATGAGAAATGGGTCTATATAACGAAATCCCCTTCCTCCGAAGCGTCGTTCTAACCGATCTGGTTAGCAACCTTCGCCCAACTGGCGATTTGGTTGGTGATCAGCTTCTGCCAAACGGTTCTTCTCCTACTCGCGAAGTGCAGTGGGAAGTTGAGCTTGGTGGCCGAAATATCGCACCGCTCGTTGCTTATGACGCTCAGTCCCCGCTTGTTAAGCATCCTGGGATTGATCGACTGAGCGCCGAGGCTGTCGATATCCGACAGAAGTACGCTATTTCGGAGGCCGATATCCTCTTCCTTCGCCAGCCTGGCGAGCGAGAGGCCCGAATTGGCCGAGCTGGCATCACTCGTCAACTAGCCCGCATGCGCGGCAATGTTGAAACGCGTCTTGAAAAGATGCGGTGGGATGCTGCCTTGACCGGTGAAATCAACTACTCTGACACTATTGATGGCCAGCTTTTGACCTTCAAGATCAGTTTCGGAGTGCCAGTTACCCAGTTTGTAACGCTTACAAGCACAGCAAAGTGGGATGCTCCAACTACGGCTACAGCTCGCGCTGACTTCGCGAATGCCTTGAAGAAGGTTCGTGAAGACACTGGGCGTCGAATCAAGGTTGCGTATATGAATAGCAATACGCACAATCTCCTTGATGCTCACGATCTCCTAAGACAGGAGTTCCGATATGTTGAAGGCGCGAACGATCTAGTCAAGTCTGAGCACGTTACCTCTGTCATCAGCAATATTCGTATTGTTAATTATGACGAGGGTTACAAGGAAGACGTGAACTGGGCAGGGACCTTCCAGTACTTCTTGCCGAACAACAAGGTGTTGTTCGTTGTCGGTGCTACCGATGGCGGGGAGAAGTACGGTGAGATGGCCTTTGTTCCTCACTTGCTTGCTGACGGCACAGTAGTTGAGGGAATTGGTGCTGAGAACTGGACAATGCCAGACCCAACTCGCGAGTACATCCGAGTTGCCTGTGCTGTTCTGCCTCGCATCTTCCACCCAGACTGGTCGTTTGTCCTAACGGTTGCATAAACCAATTAGGACTTAGCGATTACCCCGAGGGGCCGGTCCCGATCTTCCGGGGTCGGCCCCTCTATTTTGTTTCTACAGAGTCCATCCTTTGGTGATGGTACAGGAGAAAAAAGGATATGAATTTTCTTAAGCCACGGCCGAAGCCTCAACTAGAGGTGGTAACTCTGTCGGATTCGGCTATGCTTTCTATTGTTCGCGGTCGAACTGTCGAACAATCATTTCGGTTAGGACCCAATGAAGTCAGTGCCATCATCTTTCATGCTGATGACACCTTTACCGACTTGGGAATTAGCCACAACCTACTTACCAATACCGGTCGCGACCTCGTTGCGGACGGCCTAGGGGCAGCAGGTGTGAACAACGGTGCTAATGTGGCAACCGGTTCATCTGCAACCAGCCTTACCGATACTGGCGAAGCTTGGACGACTGATCGCTTCAAGGGCTGGACAGTCATTGCTGAAGAGACTACGAACACACCGGTCTATGGCAACATTGGGTCGAACACTGGTACGGTTCTGACCATTGATGCTTGGAAGAATGCTGACGACTCAGCTGGAACGACTCCGGGTGCGACCGCGAACTACGCGATCTATCCGACCGTTCGTCCTCGTTACATGGCGCTGACTGAAAACGCTGGTGCAGCATCCGCTACGGATACGGCACTTACGGGCGAGATTACGACTGGCGGTGCGAACCGACAGTTAGCTACCTATGCCCATACGCCGGGTACTGCGACCTTTACATTGCAGAAGTCGTACTCAATTACGGCTACCTTCCCGGCCATCCACAAGATGGGACTGTTCACCGCGAGCACGCTGACCGCAACGGGCATCATGGTCTTCGAGACCGTGCTGAACGCTGACGCCAATGTGATCAACGGCGATACTCTCCAGGTAACCGACACCGTAACCCTGTCATAAGGGTAGCCTAAGTGGTGAATGGGGGGATTTATCCCCCCAACACCACAATGGAGATATATGAAATGATTAAGCGCTTGATCTTGGCTCTGCTGGTCGGCCTGCTTGTGGCTGCCCCGGTAGCGGCGGGCAAGCCCCAGTCTGGCCTATTCCTTGTCGATGAACATAAGATTCAGCCCATCGGTGGGTTATCTACCTGTTACCACGAGGACTGGATTCACGATCGAACGTGGAAGGGTTCTCTAGCACCTGGCGAATCGTTCAGCGTCATGTTGCGCTGGTGCGATCTCGCTCTTGACGGACGATCGCCGGGTACCGGAGGCTTCCTATACAGCGATGCCTACCGAGGCGGCCCACTGCTCCTGACGGCAACTTCACCAGCCGGGACAGTATATCCAGCCTACTTCCGAATGGATCGGCAGGGCCGTGATCTATTCTGGCGCTGCGCTCTTCGTCCATTAAGCCTCTACGCTCCTGGTATTTTAACTAGCGGAACATGGACGGTGACGCTGACCAACACTGGGCGCGATGCGCGAGATGTGGCGTTCAGCGTGGACGTGCATGGTGCGGGATCACCGTCCTGGATTCAGGGAGTGTGCCCACCGCAAGACTGGACGATGTAGATGGCTGCCCCGTCTATCGTGGCCACCACGGAATACGCCCTGACCACGGCGGGAACAACGGCCACCCCGACGTTCACCCAGACCACGGGCGATCTGGTCCTCATCTTCCTATCGCTATCGGTGGCTGGCACAATCTCGCCCGGTGACAGCTTCGTTAACTTGACAAACATCAACGCCAACTTCCACATCCTCTACAAGGAGCTAGTTGGGTCCGAGGGTGGGAATGTCGCTATAACGATCACGTCTTCCAAGGCGTGTGCGATCGCCTACAACCTCCAAGACTTTTCTACCCCGCCCGAGTTCGCCACCGTCACAACGGGTACATCCACGGGTCCTGATTCGGGGAATCTGGTTCCTTCTGCTGGGGGATCGGAGTGTAGGTTTTTCTCGACATTCTATCAGGCTGGCGAGGAGGCCGATGACGACACCTGGTGCAACGCTGCACCCAGCGGATACAGCGGCTTAGTCCAAAAGACGACTGGAATCGGAGGGACCCCCGCAACCAACAGTTCGGTGGCTGCGGCGAATCGAACGGGAGTGTTCTCCTCGGACCCTGATGCGTTCAACACCGATCAGTCGTTGGCATGGCGAGCATATACGGTGGCCGTACTTCCGGTGGTCGTCGCCTCAGAACGCGTACCACGCTTCTCGCTCTATCCCCAAATCCTCGCCCACTAGGAGTCGTTAATGTACTCAGTTACAATGCAAAACCAAACAATTGTCGCGGATGCTACCTTGGTTATCATCCATACCGATTCCACGCTGGCCACGGGCGGGTCGAACATCGAGATTCTACGCGCATGGGTCGGCCAACAGGATAGTGTGACCAGTGATCAACTTGGCATCATCCTCGGGACCAAAGTGACCGCGTTTGGGACCTATACCAGCACGACCCCGGTCGGACACTTCCTTGGTGGCCGTGCTTCCGGTATTGTCGGTGGTACGGCTGGTGCTGAAGGTACGGCTGGTACAGATGCTTCGGCAGAAGGTGCCGGTGCTGTCACTCCAATTATTTATGATGGTTTTAATAACCTGAACGGTTGGCTGTGGGTGCCTACCCCGGAGGAACGAATCCGCCTTCCGGCAGATACAGCCATCGTTCTAAAAATCGTCGGTACGCCAGCTGCGTTGGCCAACTGGTCCGCTGGGATCACCTACCACGAACTGAACTAAGAGGCTAGGTCATGCCTGGCCTATTTCGTAGACCTCCACAACCGCAACAGCGTCGGCCCTCTGTTTATCCTGCCGCCAATGGTGTTGAGGCAATTATCCGCACGGCTATTGATGCCCTCACGCTCAATGATGGGGCAAGTGGTTCATATAGTGCTGTGGTTATAGCCGACTCACCCGTCTCCTACTGGCGCATGGGCGAAGCATCCGGGCTTCCCCAGGACTCGGCGGGCACCAACCACGCGGCGTTCACGGATGGGACGCCCACCTATAGTCAGACTGGAGCTTTAGCGGGCGACGCGGACACGGCCATCGCATTCGACGGATCGACGGAGCAGTTCCGAATTACCGGCCACGCTTCGATGGACTTCGGCAACGGGCCGTTGAGCGTTGAGTGCTGGGCCAACCTCTCTGCAGACACCGCCGCCCTCCGGTTTATCCTTTACCGGGGCACCAACGCCTACGCGGTCGGCTTCGGGACTGGCGACAAGTTCTTCTTCGCCAAGGCGGGCGTGGCCCAGATCGCCACCGAATCGGGCACGACCACCGATACCGGAAACTGGCACCACTTTGTTGCCACTTACAACGGAACTGGCAGCGGCAATACGCTGATCTACAAAGACGGTACCGACGTCACAGCCTACATCGGGGACCAGACGCTTGCCGACGCTGCGGGTGCCCAACTCGCTATCGGCAACACGGGGACCGGTGGAACCTCGTGGTTCCCCGGCTCTCTCGATGAAATAGCGATCTACGATACCGTCCTGACCCCGACCCAGATACTAGAACATTACAACACAGGCTTCACAGGTCCATCTGCTGGGGCATCCCGTTCCGGCGGGTTTGTTCGTAGTATTACTGATACGCTTAATCTGGCTGAAGTCGCAGCGCGTGTTGGCACCTTTATCCGGGCAATCGCACAAGGGTTGACCTTGGGCGACGCTGCGACGAGTACAAAGATTTTAGCCCGAATAGTCACTGATGCTCTGACTCTGAGCGATGTGGCCAGCCGCACCGGTACATTCTTACGAAGTATTACACAGGGACTTACCCTAGCCGATGTGGCCACTCGCTCGAAAGGCGCAGTTCGCTCTGTCACTGACGCATTATCACTTAATGATACTGTTACGCGAACTGGGACATTCCTTCGATCAATAGCCGATGGACTAACTCTGACGGATGTAGCAACTCGGATCAGGAGTGCGGTGAGAACCGCGATTGATGCCATTGCACTAGCCGATGCTGTTACTAGAACCGGCACCTTTATTCGGGCTGTTTCAGATTCCTTGAATCTGGCCGATGTTGCAACTGGAACTCGGATTCTTATCAGATCAACGGTTGATGCCTTGTTTCTTTCTGACGCTGCGGCTAGAGTAGGAACATTTATCAGGGCAACCACAGATTCGCTGACTTTAGCGGACGCAGTTACCAGGATCAAGGCAGCAGTTCGAACAACCACCGACGCATTGTCATTCTCGGATGTTGTTACTCGAACAGGTACTTTCCTGAGAGCTGTGTCTGACAGCCTGACGCTGGCAGATGTTGCCAATCGAATCAAAAGTGTTGTACGGACGACAGTAGCTTCCCTTACGCTCACTGATGCAGCAACCAGAGTTGGCACCTTTATAAGAAGTGTTGCGGACAGTCTTACGCTTTCCGATGCAGCAGTGCGAGTTCTTACAGCAATTCGAACGACCACTGATTCACTCTCACTGGCAGATACGGCAGAGGCTATTCGAGCTATCTTGCGATCTGCTGCTGATGCACTGAGCTCAATTGACGCTGCTACCAGGACGGGTACCTTCCTTCGTGATATTTCCGATCAACTTACCTTCTCGGAAGTTGTCTCGGATATCGAGGCTAAAGTTCGAGCGGCGATTGACTCCATAACCTTCTCGGATACAGCAACCCGAACAGGCACATTTATCCGCAGCATTACTGACGCGCTGACTTTGGCCGATGTGGTCACGCGAACGGGTACCTTCCTGCGGAGTGCTTCGGACGCGCTTGGACTTGCAGATGTAGTTACGCGAACTGTTAGCCTATTCCGTACTGTAGCTGACTCGATTACATTTGCGGATGTTGCGATAGGTCTCCGGGTTATTTTGCGGTCTACCGTTGATGCTCTCAACCTGACCGATACTGCGACCAGAGTAAGCAACTTTGTTCGATCTACAATCGACACACTGTCACTGGCCGATGTAGCAACACAGATTAAGACGGCTGTGAGAACAGTAGCCGACGCTCTTGGCTTGGCTGATGTTTCGACCAGAATAGCCTCACTGTTCCGAATAACCACAGATTCGCTGACTTTGGCTGATATGTCTGTCAGAGTTCTGACTTCGGTACGCTCAACGATTGACAGTCTTTCATTCGCTGATGCAGCAACCAGAGTGGGATCATTCTTTAGGGATGTATCTGATGCTATCTCCTTCTCTGAAGTAGTCGAAGCAGCACTCGCTGTTGTTCAGAGATTCGCGACCGATGCTTTGGCCTTGGCTGATTCGGTAACTCGGCTTGTGAGTCTGGTCAGAACTACGACTGATACGGTGTCTCTTGTAGATATCGTTGCCAGAGCATTGACCGCTATGAGAACGACGGTCGATTCTATCTCCTTCTCAGAATCGGTCGATGGTTTCCGGGTTATTCTCCGATCTGTATCAGATGCCCTGGGGCTTAGCGATACTGTTTCTCGATCAGTGACTCTGCTTAGAGCCATTTCGGATTCACTCAGCCTGGCTGACACTGCCGAACGTGTTTCTACTTTGGTACGCTCAACTACGGATGCGCTCGGCCTAACAGATTCAATAGTGCGATTCGCGGGCTTTGCCCGAGATGCCGTAGACGCTATCTCGTTCAGTGAATTCGTTGAGGGCTTCCCTCTTGCGATCCAGAGATTTGCGACCGAGACCCTTGCGTTTGTGGAAAGTGCAGAGCGCCAGGTTTCTCTGTTTAGAGAAACCCTTGAATCGTTTTCTATTACGGATACGGTGCTCAGATTGGTATTCCGATCTGGTGAGAACATCACTACGCTGGGATCAATCTTGGAAACTTCGGTAAGTCGCTCTCGGGTCGTGGGCGATGGAATAGCTAGGTTGCGTGGAAGTCAAACTGGCAATCGACTTCGGACGGCAATAACTGGACGAAGAAGAAGATAGAGGCGATTATGGCTCAGAAATTCTACATTGGAGATTACGGTGGCCCGCTGAGTGTCGATGTATTCGCTGCGGATGGAGTCACTCCTGTGCTACCAGTCTCCGCGACCATCGACATTATCAACATGGATACAGGTACCCTGATCGTTGATGACGGTACTTGCTTCGTTCAGTCTGGACTCGCTTCGTATGTGATCCCGCAGTCCTCTCCAGCAACAACAAATGCGGGTCGTTATGTTGGATACATCAGTGTTTTGATCGAGACCGGCAACTTGCAGACCGAGGAGGTCTATTACAACGTCTTCAACAAGACTTCGTATTTGATCTTGGAGCGGTGGCGGGCTAAGGTTATCGACTCGTCAATTGACGATGACCATGTAGATGATGACGCAGCTCGGGAGTGGATTGATCAGGCCACAGCATGGATTTCGAGACGCCTACCTGACTTTGGATATACCAGCGTGCTTGGAGCTGTTACGCCCACTGCAACGGCAGCTGACATGGAGTTTATCGCCAATGTAGCCTCGCTCATGGCGCGTAGCGCATGGTGGGCAGGCAAAGGTAACTGGCATGATGCTGAAATGTCATTCAACGGCACCCCATTCGAGATGGAGTGGAAATCGCTGGATGACTTCATTGCTGATAAGAGTGCTGAGGAGTGGTTTGACACAGCCGGAGACGGCACAATGTACAACCGTGACAAGGTATATTATCCTGGAATCAAATGGGACTCGGCTACATATTGGCACAGAGACTCAGGTGATCCAGAACCCATTACCGAAATACCTGTATAAGTGTGGTATAATTTATATAGGCTACGGAACTGCTGAACTAACTGCTGAACTACTAAGAGGATGGACGGTTGGAAAAACTGAAATTGATGTACATCGGTGACCATGGACGCACTGGGTTTGGCATAGTTGCCAAGGGCTTACTTACAAACCTGTATAAGACAGGGAAATACGAGATTCTGCACTTGGGCATTAACTACAATGACCTGGAGCCGGTAACTACTCCGTGGAAGTTGGTCCCAGCTGGATTCTATTCTCCCGATCCGACAGGTATGTATAACGCGATGGACCCGTTTGGTTACACCAAGTCCAATGCGTGGGTTCGCACCTTTGATCCAGATGTAATCTTTATCAATAACGACTTCCCTGTGGTAATGCGTTATTTGGGCGACCGGGAAACGAAAGAACTTACTCCTCTGGGTAAGCATCGGGCTAAGAAGATCATTTACTCGCCTATGGATTCGGAGCCATTTCCTCCAGCGTTCGCTGATATCGCGGCCAACTTCGATGAAGTGATTTCGTATTCCTACTGGCAAAAGGCAATGATGGCCCGGACTTCCCCGGACTTCGAGAAGATGCCGGTCCTGTATCACGGATACGATCCGAAAGTTTACTTCCCGATTCCTAAGGAACAGGCCAAGAAGGAACTCAGCGATGTGTTCCGTAAGTACAATCGGGGATCAGTAATCCCTGATTTCAGAGACAAGTTCCTAGTTTACTTCGTTGGCACGAATCAATGGCGTAAGGACATTCCTACTCTGTTTAAGGGCTATATGGAGTTTCGAAAACTCCATCCTGATAAGGAAATGTTCCTTATCCCTCATACTTCGGCTAATCCGATGAGTCCGACCCACGGTGGGTGGTCGCTATTTAACCTCCGGGACATTTACGGGTTGGTTGATGCGGTTCTGATGCAGAACGCCAACATCTTTACCGACGAAGAGATGAACATCTTCTATAACGCGGCTGATGTGTTGGCTTTCCCAACACGTGGCGAAGGCTTCGGCCTTCCAAGCCTAGAAGCCATGATTACCAAGACGCCAGTGATCGCGACTAAATTTGGGCCTCAGGTTGAGCTCCACGAACGCGGGCGAGGGTATTTCATTGATGTACAGGATTATGAACCTGGCAACATGGCAGCGTATTCCTTCTTCGCGAAGCCTTCTTGGCGCTCGCTAGCAGAGCAACTGGAATTTGTGTATACGCATCCTGAGCATGTAGCCGAAACGGTTGAGCGGGCACACAAGTGGGCTATTCCGCATACATGGGAATCCAAAGCTCAGGAATTACAGAAGATCATCGAGGCGACATGCCAACCAGTTTTAAGCGACCAAAAACAATCATCGCCTATGCAAGAACCCCGGAAGAGGAACTCGTCTTCTGCGCGGTCTGCGGCGGCCTCAACGCCCTCGGCAATGTAGCTGTCAACATTGAGTGTGATCATTGCGATGGGACAGGCTATGACAATAAGTGGACTCCAATCTACATAACAAGTTATTACCAGCCTGGTGCAGTGAAGCGATGGAACCCGGTGGCTGGTGGCCTTACCTTCTTGGGACAGTGTTCTGTCAAGGTGGATGCCCGCTACCGAAGCACCTTGAACAACTGTGACTATGTTGAGATGGATGGGGTTCAATGGAATTTCCTCTTTAACGAGGACCCAGGAGAAGCGATGGGCCAGTCGCGATTGATATTAGCATTGACACGGAAGGATTAGGATGGCAAAACTGGATTTAGTCACTGAACAGTTTATTGCAGAAGCGCTTCAACAGCACACCAATCGTGGTATTGCGGCGCTGCTATCGGATATCGAAGCTCATCTTGGTGGTAAGGACGAGCGGATCAGTCGTATCGTGAAAGATACGATGAACGCGTCCAAGCGGATCATGTATACGCGAATCACCAACACCGAGGTTGAATCCCGTGCCGGTACTAATTGACTCTAAAAATTTCACACAACGCATCACCAATATAGTTGACGCTATCGAGAACGATAGCGGGGCAATTGATGATGGGATTAGATTCGGATTAGATAAGGCTAAAGATACAATCATCAATTCTGTTGCAGCCAACCCGGAAACATATGCACAAGTTGGTTTTAGCATTAGACAGTTTGCTGAGAATATCAGCCGGACTTTCCGAACAGGGGGAAGACATGCCTTCGGTATCTTTGATACTGATATCGTAGGTGACGAAGGGGATATCGAGGAAATATTCGGTGTTCCTGGTTTATGGCACGGAGGAACTGGCCGCTTCGATCTCTTTAGAGCCAGAGTCCTCGCTAGTGCAGCACGTCGAGAACAAGTTACAGAAGGTCGGCTGGACTATTGGGGCGAGAAGACTCCTCAATGGGTATTTCTTAACGCCGGGTTCTCAGCTGTCTTGGGCGATATGCCTTCAATAGCAGGCGTTGAACCAACTTCGTTCGTTGTCGAAAGCACGCCGAGTAACTTTATTGCGAAAGCTACTCATGTTGCAAGGGATACAGTTAGAAACAGAGTGCAAGAAAACATGCAGAGTGTGTTCCGCTCTCCAGATGGTCGCTTTGCCAAGCGTCCTGCTTCAAGGAACTATCGCAAGACTCCGTTTGGTAACTAAGCGATGCCGAACCCAACACCTACTACATTGTCGGATGCTGAGATTGACCAGTACTCCGCAACCTATTTTATCCAGAGTGGCCTGAGCGCTTTAGGCTGGGATACTGTAACAGTATCTCAGGTGCGTGATGGTTGGCCGGTATATGAGGAAATCTCTGTGCCCAGCGTCTACATCGAACTTCGAAGTAGTACGCCTACGGGGTATGAGCTCGGAAATCACGCGAAAGAGCGAATCATCTTTTGTCACATTTATGGGGCGAATGATGCACAGAGAGTCCGGTTGGCTGAAACGATTGAGAACATGATTCGTGACATCATTCCAATCTACAACTTCACCACCGGGAACGAGACTAGTCCTACGATTAATGACTACTTCGTGACCGATGATGTTGGGTGGGAAAAGATTCCTACTCTGTCAATCTTGCCAGAAAAGTCAAGATTCAGAGCTCAAGTCTTCTCAACTCTTCGTAGAGTTGTGGAGGCGTAATTCCATCGGAGGAATATTTCTATGGGCCGTCTATCACAAGACCCAGCAAACTTAGCGCCGTTTATTGTCACTCCAGCAGCTAGTTCACAGGCTCGCCGTGTACAGTCTGCTAACACGAATGCTCAGCGGCCAAATACCGTGGAAAAGGAAATCGGAAACGAAACCGTTGTAGGTATCAGCTTCGATTCTCCTGATGTCACGCTACCTATTGACGCCAACTTAGTCAATGCTCGATTGATTTCGATGTTTGCGAACTTCGATCCTTCGCATACCTGGTCAAATAAGACTGTTCAGGATATGCTTGGCAACGCTGATGTTGACGTTCTAATGATGCAGAGAAACACTGCTCGTACTGCATGGTTGCAGAGCGTTTACGTTCGGCAGGCAACAGTCGGTAGTTACCGTATTCAAGCGGCTACCAATGCATCGGCAACGGAGACCTTCGATCTGACTGCGGACAACAAGACCGCATTTGAGCGATTTGTTCAAGTTGATAATCAGACAGCATCAGGTGCTAGCCAGGCCGTCTATACATTGTCGAATACTGCTATTGCGCTAACGCGTGGGCAGGCTTCTGGAAACTTCTTGATTAGCGCCCAGATGGCTCAGCCATCAGGTTCTACCACTTATCTTCTGGAAAATGACGACTTTGTATGTAGCGGTACGGTTGTTTCGATTACCAACGCGACGATCCTTGCCCAGATCGCTAACGGCACTCAGTTCGCGTGGTCTTACCAGCGTACTGGTGGCACGACTCCTGATCCGTTCCAAGCCAAGGACACCGTAAGTCCTGCAGCTATTCGTGGTTACTATCATATCCCTGTTACCATCACTGCAAACGCCCCTAATGGCATGCAAGTGAGAGGTATGCAGAGCGTTGACGCAACCATGAACTTCAACGCCCAGAGCGAAGAAGGAATGGGTAGCCAAAAGGTTGGATCATGGCGTCAGACTCCAGCCGATGTAACGGGTAACTTCACTGTCTTCGCGGAAGACTTCGATCTAGAGAAGATCATGATTGGTGGTAGCACCGCTACAACTGATACTGATTTCCCCGTCGATGCATTCCGAAATGACATTGCCATCAAGTTGGAATTCAAGCATCCCGACACCCACCAGGTTCTTCGAACCGATGTGTTGTCTGGTGTGACGATTACAGGAGATGTGAAAGATGTAGCAGTGGATGCTCAGGTTGGGAAGCAATATACCTTCACCAACTCGCAGAACTTCACTTGGTACATCACTAAGCATGTCTAGATGGCCTGCGGGGGGCGCTCGGCTTAGTCCGGGCGTCCCTCGCGCCGATTCGCACTTGACAAGCCCAAAGAGCTGTGTTACAGTTAGCACTGTCCTCCTTGGTGCAGCCTTGGAACGACCCCCGGCGAGTCGGTGGATTGGTTGGTTGGTCACTTCGGTGGTCAGGTAACCGGGGTCAAAATTAACAAACGCGGAAGTTCGTATTGGTGTACTTAGCTCTCCTGAAAAGAGTGATGGGTGTGAAAGCCCGTGTGGGTTCGAGTCCTACAACTTCCGCCAATTAAGTACGGGTCTGTGTACTAGCTGTGCTGAGTTAGACCGAGAGGGCAGCAATGCCAGAGCGGTAAACCTCCTGTGATGGTCTCCTTGCCTTAAGACCGTACACATCTTTGCGTCTTAGCCAAGCGGTAAGGCGGCGGGCTCTGAACCCGTGTACCCTTCGTTCGAATCGAAGAGACGCAGCCAAGCAGATATGGTATAGTGGTAACACGCTTGCGTGCCATGCAGGAATCGTCGGTTCGAACCCGGCTATCTGCTCCAATGATCTTCGCGGGTAGACCCTGGTGGGTTGCCCAGGCTCATAACCTGTGGATAACGAGTTCGATTCTCGTACCCGCAACCAATCAGAATGGCCTCTGTTCTCTCTGGTAGAGGGAATCCGTCTTATAAGCGGCTCAGAGCATGGTTCGATTCCATGAGAGGCTACCATAGGGATCGGGCAGGCCGGTCGTGAGCGCTACTCTGATAAGGTAGTTTAGCCGAGTTCGACTCTCGGGGTCCCTACCATTTCCTGTAGGACGTACCAATTATTTGCTGTGGCTCTGGTAGCGAACCAAGGGAGAACCCGGCCGGGGTCACAGCAACTTTAACAATTGGCGAATACGGTGTGGGGTACCTCCTCCCCACGCACGGCGATGGCTTGGATTCCATCGCCCTGGACGGACGCCTTGGTCATGGGTAGCGTATCCAGGCAAGCCTTACCTCATTTATTCGTTACCGCCGTGTTCTAGTTGTGGCAGAAGGTAACTGGCTTGGGGTCTTACTAGAAACCCGCGAAGCCAATTTAACTGCCTTTGGGGAGCAGGACTTGCAAGAGCAAGAGTAGTGGTGTACACCTTCCCATAAACTCCCCAAAGGTATTTTATAGTGGTGACTCTTGTTGTGGCTTTCACAACTATCCATTATCGCTTCCCGCGAGCTGGATATAGTCTGGAAATTAAAGGACACAGACTTGGGAGAATCCACGACGGGAAGTCAGCAGCGTGGCAACGGCCACAAGGTTCTATACCTAAAGTGCTAGGGCACTCGGAATGGAGTATAGAGGGGCTGACAGGTCAGATATGAGGATGACGCTGACCAACAGATTAGGGGATATTATGCCTGGGAAATTTTTTAGAGTTCCCCGTTCTTATAAGCCTAAGATCGGATTATTCAATCCGAAGGCTAGGCTTAATGCATTTCAGGTTAGGGACATTAGACGACCTCTAAGGCGACGGTCGATTCCTAGGTCCAGATAATCTAGCAGCATCATTTATACAGCCAGAGGTTGACGGGTCGCCCCTGTTCAAACGCTGGCTTAGGCGAACTAGGATAGGGTTCAACGTAGCGAAGGGTCGATCACCTGAGGTACTATCGTGATATGGACCGCACCGAAACATTGATCGTGTTCGCCATTAGCGTTGGCATGTGTCTGAGCGGTAAAGAGCGCGGCTGTTAACCGTGTATTCGAAGGTTCGATCCCTTCCGTGCCAGCCAACCTGGGGGTGAGATAGGTTCGACGAAGCTGTAAGCCTCGCAAGAGAACGGTTTCGGACCCGATGTGCAACTCGTCGGCGCCTCCACCATTTATAAGGTCAGTAGGCCAAGAGAGAGCCTCCGGCAAGTAGATACCGGTGCGTTGATGAGACCTGCAGTGATCCATCCTGACCTTATTTTAACCGGGAGCATGCCTTCGGGCCTCTGCTCCTTGGACTACGCGCTGAGGGAATAGGCACTTTAGTAGAAAGCCTGGAGGCGGGGTGGCCTTGGACGCAAGGCTAGTAAGCGCATTTATTCGGCGGTCCTTGGCCCACCATAGCCTGGGGAGTACTACCGCCACAATAGCGTTGGCTTGTCGTCTAACGGCAGGACGTGAGATTTTGGTCCTCACTATCTAGGTTCGAATCCTAGCGAGCCAGCCAAGGGGGGTCAGAGCCCGTCGCTTCGTAGGGAGCGGGGTGGTCGTCGCCGTATCTCCTACACGGCAATATCAGCGGGCCTCTAGCACAACGGCTGGTGCAGATGGTTCTTACCCATAAGGTTCCGAGTTCGAATCTCGGGGGGCTCGCCAATTACACGCCTATCTCTCGACCCACTTGGGGTGTCGCTAGTAACTGTCCCAACAAGTGCTGCGGTCACGGGGTGAGATGGGCTACTTATGCGGCCTTGGCCAAGCGGACAAGGCATCTGATTCTCAATCAGAAGATCACCAGTTCGAATCTGGTAGGCCGTACCAATTTATCACGGCGGCTGAGCATAGGGCTGAGCATCCGGCCTTTCAAGTCGGAGAAGCGGGTTCGAGTCCCGCAGTCGCTACCAGGGCCTCTGTAGTTCAACGGATGAACGTCTGCCTTCGAAGCAGAGCGTATGCGGGTTCGATTCCTGTCAGGGGCTCCAACACATATAAATAGTGTGGCTGGTCGGATAGCTACCTATTTGGCACTATATGATGTTGGGGGGGGACCTGATGCGAAGGTTAATTATTATCATTCTTGCACTTGTATTTGGGATTACAACTCCAGTTTACGCAGCCACACCAGTCGATGACGCCGTTAATGCGTATCGTGTGTCGGTAGGAGAATCGGACCTACCAACCTCTGCACTGCTAACCAGAGTTGCACTAGAACGAGTAATAGAAATCACAGTGACGGGAGAGTTTGCACACACCGATCTAACCCAACGGTTAGGTTGTTGGTCGTGGGGCGAGATCATTGCGTGGAATAAGGGTTACGCTGATCCTTTGGCGCAGGCGGTAATCGGATGGATCGGCAGTCCGTCTCACCTTGCCGTAATGACTGGCAATTGGGCTGAAATCGGTTCCGCTGCATATTTCCAGCCTTCTACTGGACGAACATACTTCGTCAGCCTTTTCAGTAGACCGTGTGATGTTTCACCCGGAGCGCCTGCACCTCCACTACCTGGTCCTGGCACCGGCGGTGAGTATCCATCTCTACCTGGACCCTTAACGGACACAGCCACACCGGAAATTCCTGGTGGGATTAGCGTAGTAGGTGTTGTGCTTCTGTTGATGATCGGTAGTTGGCTATGGGGTAGGCGGTCAGGACAGCATCAACAATTGAACTAGCGGCTGTCGTATAACGGCAGTACAACAGCCTTCCAAGCTGTTAGTCCCAGTTCGATCCTGGGTAGCCGCTCCAAATTAGCGTGGCGCCGAAGCCAAAGGGTATCGGTATCTGGTTGTCAACCAGAAGTCAGAGAGTTCGAGTCTCTTGGGCGCCGCCAAACGAGGGTAGAGTGTTAAAGAACTTGCGTAATAGTCGCAGATACAAGGATGACAAGGAGGCTGAGAAGCGCGTTAAGGCTATGAAGGATGAACTACTTCTTCCTCCTAAGCTCACGCCGATGCGTGATCCAGCAGCCGAGGCTATTGCTAAGGAAGCAGCCAAGAACTTCAATGCTGATGGCATGAAAATGCCAGAGGCAACTGAAATTATCGATCAACCTGAAGTATAACATGCATACCATGTGCTAGTGGCACAGGGGGAGGGGTAATGCCTGAGGACAACACTGAAAATTCAACTCGGGCGACAAATGCAACCATTCATGGCGAACTTGTTGCCCTCCGTGACCGTTTGGACCTAATTTGGGCCAATCATGAACGGGAACATTTACAACACGAAGCCGCTCACGCTAGGGAACACCAATTCTCTCAGGCGGCGATCGACACTGCCGCCCTGCTAGCGAAAGAAAACAAGGCTGACGCCAATGAGTGGCGTGAGACCATGAATGACCGAGAGCGCAATTTTGCTACGAAGGCTGACATTGCGACCATTTCTATGACGCTAGCAGAACTGAAGACTGCCGAAATCAAGCGGGTTGAAACCGAACGTCTTTCAAAGGAGCAGATGGCTAGAGATCGTGAAGACCAAAACGACCGTCTACGAAGCAACCAATGGAAGGTCGGTCTTCTCGTCGGGATCGCGGCTACGGTCGGTTCTCTGGCGATCAATCTCATCATTCGTCTGGCGTCTTCATAATAACTGTGGTACAATATGGTCGTGGGGGTGTAGTGCTAGTGGCGTCTACACAGTCGGTTTGCACCCGAAAGATCGGAGTTCGATTCTCCGCGCCTCCACCATTACTTACCGCTGTGAGAGGTAATCGGTTAGCCAATTTGGGGCTTGTAAAATGTATCCCGTCTGAAACAGCGCCGGACCCGGTAACCGGCACTAATCGTGTGCTGGCCTGGCGGAATTGGTTTACGCGCTTGTCTTAGGAACAAGTCCTTCGGGGTGAGAGTTCGAATCTCTCGGTCAGTACCAAACTTAAGCGCCTCCTAAGGGCGCTTTTTAGCGCCCGGAAGGACAGAAGGTATGTTTGCAACTCCAGTTCCTGGCTATCTCCACCCAGAAGGTTGGGTTAGGCCAGCTGGTAATCTTGATTTCGTCGTAACTCGTGGATGTGCCGCGCATGTAAGGTCCGGTGTTGGATGTGCTCTTGACATTGGCAATGCACGACAGGGGGCTCCCGTGTATGCAATGGCCTCTGGTAAGGTAACCAGTCGGTATATTCAAAATACACCGGGCCAGGTTGGTCATGGAGCCCTGATCATGCGAGTGACACATGCTGGTCGCTTAGACTCAGGTGGGTATTGGTCTACAGGATACGCCCATCTTCAGTCATTTAGTGTGGCTGTGAATACAACCGTGTCTAAAGGGCAACAGATTGGTGTCCTGGGTGCAACTGGTTACGGAATCAGTGGCCCACATCTACATGCAGATTGTAAACAGCACACTAGTCAATTTCCTAATGGTGTGGCCAAGGATTTGTGGCCCCTGTTAGATCAAACCATTCTTACGGCAGGAGCATCAGAAGTGGTACTTGGAAGCAATCCTCAGCGGCTAATCAATAAGCAGGCATCAACCAAAAATGCTGGCACGAACTTCCGGCGTGATCCAAGTACTGCAAACGCAGCTCTTGCTCAATTCCCGGCTGGTACTATCTTTTATCCAGATTTTCAAGTCGGTGGAGCCAACATCAATGGATCAAGCGCATGGTATACGGGTGCTTTGTGGACAGGAAGCAAGCAAGAGCGCGGATATTTCCATATCTCTACACTAACGCCTCTTATTTCTGCTGAGACTGTTTCTACTCCATCGGATTGCGCCGCAGAGATTGCTGCTGCTACTGCCCCTCTAAAGACTCAACTGGATGACATGACCGTGATTCTCACGGCGCAGAACCAGAAGATTAACAACGCGAAGGTCGCGTTGGGATAATACTATATAGTAAGGAATTTAGATATGCTACCAGATTGGATTAAAGGTTTACTAGAACGAGAAGCTGCTCGTATTGTCGCTTACTCTTCTGCCGCTGCTACTGCTGCTACGCTGTTTATTGCTGGCCAGTTAGGGCTAGAGTTCTCGTCTGAGTTTGTTGTGGCTGTTGGCCTTGCTGCCGCTGCCATCGCTACAGAAATTATCCGTCAGCTCGTCTTCTCAGCGAAGACCACCAAGGCCCTCGTTGCTGAGGCGGCTTCTTCTGGAAGCGCTGCTCTGGGCGATCCGCCTTCAGGCGAACAGCCTCAAGGATAAACTTGACAAGCGCTATCGGGGTGTAGTAGAATCCCCGACAAGGGAGCAACAGGGGTCGAGTTGAGCGTTTGGCCTGGCACTCCCATTAGCGCGGGTTCGACTTAAGGTAAGGCGACTGCCTCCAAAGCAGAACGCAGTGGGTTCGATTCCTACCGTTCCCGCCAACCATGGTGGCCGAAGCCAAACCGGCTGAGGCACTCGGTTGTGGACCGAGGTAACAGAGTTCGAGCCTCTGCGGTCACCCCAAATATTTCGGGAGGAACATGGGAAGATCATACGACAAGGGCAAGGATTTCTCCAGGGCTGAAATTGGTCTACCGGCAAGTACAGGGGTATTAGTCGAGACTGATGCGAAGCAAATTGGATTGGCCTTGGAAACCAGCGATGACAGTCTGGGACACGATATCGCGATGCGCGAGATCGCGGCCCGAGGTCTTCGTTATTGTGTGTCTGCCAATTGGGAGACGGATGTAGTCGTAGAAGAGTCTCACCTTGCGGACATGGGCGTGCCGTTGTTTTATCGGCGCAGCTACATGGACCCCAAAACTTTCAAGAATAGCAGCAAGCGCTGGGAGCGTTTTACTTGGATCAATGACGAGATTATCATTGACATTGTATCTCGCGATGCCGGAGCTTCTACCTTCACTTGTTACACAGATGACTATGACATAGGTGTGAAGTGGCTGATCGGCCTACATGATGTGTATAAGCCGATCACAGCCGAAGGCGACGAACACATCATTGATCTGCACTTCTGGTCGCTGGCATCCAACGGCCCGAATCTGATTCGTCGGAAGATTGCAGTTCCAAAATGGGACGAAATCGCACCCAACTATTCTTATGAGACCTACACAGGTCTATCGAAGATGTTGGCCAAGGATTTCCGGCCCGAATCTTTAGTCACAGGACAATTGCTCTTGTGGTATGGCCCTCCAGGAACCGGGAAAACCTATGCAATTCGGGCACTGGCTAACGAATGGCGAGATTGGTGTGATTTCGAGTATGTCGTTGACCCTGAGAAATTCTTCGGTGCAGAAGCATCCTATCTGATGAATGTTATCATCGGTAGTGAGAGATATTCTCCGCTTGATGATGACGAGGGCGAGAGTGAGCCAGACAAACGCTGGCGCACCCTGATCTTCGAAGATACAGGCGAGCTCTTAAGCGCAGATGCTAAAGAGCGATCAGGCCAGGGTTTAAGTCGTCTACTGAACCTCGTAGATGGATTGATTGGTCAAGGGCTTCGCATCCTTGTACTGATTACTACCAATGAAGATATCGGTAGATTCCATCCAGCGGTGGCTCGTCCTGGTCGAATTTCAGCCAGCATCCGATTCAGTGAGTTAAATGCAACTGAGTCCGCACAATGGGCTGCCGAGCATGACTTGACAATTGAGAAAAGATCGCATACAATAGCAGAGTTGTTTGATCAATCTAAGGGGTCGGCTATTCGTGCCGAACCCGAACAGGTACAGGCCGGGTTCCGGCTAAGAGAGCCCTCGTAGCCCAACGGCAGAGGCGTCCGGTTTAAGCCCGGTCCAGTGTCAGTTCGAATCTGACCGAGGGTACCAATGGCCCTCTAGCCCAACGGCAGAGGCAAACGTCTCAAAAGCGTTCCAGTCTGAGTTCGAATCTCAGGGGGGCTACCAAAACTATGAAAATACATCTATGCACACGATGGAGTTGTGGTCTTGAAGGTATACGACTCCACATTACGATCAATGATTGGCACTTGGTGGTCGGATCGGCCATGCAAGTCCCCGATGATGATGGAGTATATAGGGACAGATGGCGAAACTACGATCTAAGGAGAATATGAACGATATAGGAATAATTACTCGCCAACCTGCCTTTGGAGGCAGGACCGAATCGGATCGATTGCGGCGCATCTACGAATCAGTAGAAGATCAGCCAGCATCCGATTGGGAGAATGAAGGTGGAGCAGTCCCCTTCAAAGAATCCAACATTACTATCGAAGACGATGGGGTGAATCATGGCTAAACGAAAGCGAACTTATACGCAGTTCCGACCCGAGGAGCGTATGCCGGACCGACCGAAGGAGGATAAGGAAGAAGAAGTTGTTCCTTTATCACCTTCTCCCAGAGTAGTTTTAGTAGACCCTGAGGAAGAGCGCAAGTCGATATTAGAACGAGCAAAAGAACAAGCGGGCGGCTAGCTCAGCGGTAAGAGCGTCTGTATGACATACAGTAGGTCATAGGTTCGATCCCTATGCTGCCCACCAATAGATGCGAAGGAAGGCCCAGGAGTGGGGGGCGAAAGCAGTGTTTCTGTACTGCTTAGCCGGACTAGATAAGGGCCGCGTGAATCAGAAATAAATGCGCGGTGTGTAAGCCTTTCTTCCAATAATTAGCCTCTGAGGAAGAGACCACATGCGCGTCTGATCGGCGGACTGCCCAGGCGCCCAAGATCGCTTGCGATCATCGTAGGCCCCAGCGTAAGTAGGGTGTGTTTGTGGTCACCGCAGTCGCCAGAGGTTAACAAGGACTCTTGCCCGAGCGGCGAGGGGGCGGATTGCAAACCCGCTTACGCCAGTTCGAATCTGGCAGAGTCCTCCAAATGGGTCCGTAGTTCAACGGATGAACGGGAGTCTTTTAAACTCCGCGTATGCAGGTTCGAGCCCTGCCGGACTCACCAACGGAAGGTTGACAGAGCGGTAATGTGTCTGTTTGCTGAACAGTAGCCTGGGTAACACCAGCCAAGGTTCGATTCCTTGGCCTTCCGCCAATTAACCCCGCTCCCAAGGACTACCACGTGGTCCCCGTAAGCGGTTGGGTCATGTGTACCGAGGTATAAGCCAGAAGCCATCTCGGGAAGGCCCTCGTCGGCATCGCTCTGGCGGTAGGTTCCGAGCCGGAAGTCTCGTTACCGGCACAACAGAGGTGAGAAAATGGACGTAGTAACAATTCTGATTATCATATTGGTGATCTTAGCGATCATCTTCTTCGCAAAGAGGGTATAAATGGACGTTACTCCTGATCTAATTATGTATATCATAGCCGCAATCCTATTTGGACTAGAGGCTATCGATTTCAAGTTGGGAACTAGCACCATCAAACTAGGATGGGTTGGGCTAGTGCTGGTTGCTCTAGCACTGAGCGCACTCACTCCGTAACAAAATACGCCGCCATCCCATTGGATGGGTCGAAGTGTTCTAAGCTTTTATTGAGGGTTCGAGTCCTTCTGGCGGCGCCAATGGTACTCATGGTAAGTGGGTGAAATCAACTGCGTGTAAAGCAGTCGTCTTGGCTATCGGGGTTCGAATCCCTGGAGTACCACCAGTGCTACTGTAGCTCAGTAGGTAGAGCGTCTGCTTGAAGAGCAGAGCGTCGGCGGTTCGATCCCGTCCGGTAGCACCAATAATTCGTGGGTGACTCCCACGGTAGCGTGGAGTGTGAGCCGTGAGGCCGCTGCTACGCGCACCCGGTAAGGAAGGTGGGTGCTCCTTCGTTTGGGGCAGTGGTAAGGCGTAATGCCGTGTAGCCGGGATTTCAATGGAGAGCCATGTTGGTTGGGACCAAGCGAGGGTGATAGCCCCTCGTCAGGGGATCGTGCCCCCTCTCTCCAATTAGCGTCTGGGTGTAGCGCAGCCAGGTAGCGCGTCTGCTTTGGGAGCAGAAGGTCGCTGGTTCGATCCCAGCCTCCCAGACCAACTTTATAGAAGGCGACCATGAGCGGTTGGGCATCACAGGAATCTTATCGTGCTCATTATGAGGCGAACAAGGAGAAATACATTGACTCCAACCTTCGCGCACGGGCACGCACTAGAGCTTATATCGATGCAGCGAAAAGCAAGCCATGTGCCGACTGCGGGGAAAGTTACCCACCATATGTCATGGACTTCGACCATAGGGGCGACAAGGAATTCGCGATAGGGTCAGTCAGAGCCTCCTCTATGTCTATTGAGCGCCTACAATTGGAGATAGTCAAGTGCGATGTGGTCTGCTCCAACTGTCACCGCATCAGAACACACACTAGAGGCTACACTAATAAAAAGACCCAAATACCCTAGGAGGCAGGACATGCGCGATATAAAAGGCATAGGTCGGTGGTTTCTTCTGAGACTACTTGCTTGGGAACGCAAGCGCGAAGAGGAAGACTACGATCCTTACGCTGAACCTTTTGGCGAGATTGTGCATATACCAGGACTTCCAAGCCCTAGCGAGGTACGGAAATGGAGATCGAATTATGAAGATTCTTTCAGGAAGGTAAAGTAAGTGCCATATTCTAAGACAGAGGAGCTTCCCGAGGCTGTAAAAAAGGAATATACCACTACTCGTTGTCAGCAAGTATTCATGCGCGTCTTCAACAAGACGATTGCGAATGGTGACTCCGAGGAACGAGCGTTCCAGAACAGCCACGCGGCAGCTAAGAATTGTAAGTCAGGGATTCAATAAAGATGTGGTTCCTTATTAAGAGTTGGCATGTCGAGCGGTTTCAGAGCCGCATTGGTCTTCCGAAAGCATATTGTGGTAAGTGGGGATATATGGATTCGAAGACTGCAGCGGAACTGCCTGCCGACGAGAAGTCGTGCGAATCCTGTCTTCGTATTCTAAAGAGGGAAGAAGAAAACAACAAGTCGGTGTAAGTTAACGGTAGACTAAATCCTTGGTAAGGATTCAGTTTGGGTTCGACTCCCAGCTCCGGCTCCAATACCGCCCTTGCCTTCTGGTGGGGGCCTCTATGTTACATATAGATGCAGCAGAGTTCGATTCTCTGGGGCGGTACCAATACTAAAGGTGAGTTGATGGCTAATTTCAAGAGGCATAAGCCCAAGACTTATATGTTCCCCTCTTGTCCTGGTGGGATTAAATGCTGTGATGCTTCTCGCTCTAGAACCAACAACACCAAGGATCGTCACACCCACAAGGATTACCAGCAACCACAGTTCTACGATGATAAGGGAAGGTATGACAAGGATTACCAAGGATTCTGGCAAGCGTAGCGAGTACGAGAGCGGAATGGTACGCGATACCGAGGATGGGAAAGCCAGATTCGATCTCTTATTTCCGCTCGGCGTTCCGTATCATGAGCAGATGCTAACGCGATTTGCAGACCTGATGACCAGGGGAGCTGAGAAATACGACGCTCGCAATTGGGAGATGGCGAGAGGAGAAGAAGAACTAGCACGCTATCGCTCGTCGGCTTTGCGGCATCTGATACAATGGGCGACGGGGGAAACAGACGAAGACCACGCGGCTGCCGTGATGTTCAATATCATGGCTGGGGAATTCGTGGCTTCGAAGATTCTTCACGATGAAGAGGAAGGAAAGTAAGTGGTAGATTCCGTTGTCAAGGCTACGATCTCTTACGAGATCGCGGTCCACGGAGGCATTGAAGCCCTCGTGCTCAAGGAATTGATTGAGAAAAATGGAACAGGACTTGGATTAGATGATGTTTCGATCTGGGACTTCAATCCTACAGAAGCCGTTGAAATAGTCGAAATCAAGTCGAAGTAATGCATTTGGCAATCGATCTAGACGATACTGTTCTAGATTTTGTGGGGGGACTCCGCGACTCTGTTAAGAAGGAGTACGGTGTAGTTCTTTCCGAAGAAGATATCTATCAGTGGGACCTACATCCTATCCTTGATCCTATCATTGGACAGAACTGGTGGACATGGCTACGAGAACGAGAATGGTTATGGCATACCTTCCCTGCCGTAGACGGAGCAATCGGAACCTTAGATCGATTACGGCGGGAAGGTCATTATCTAGAATGCGTTACCTCCAAGCCCCAATGGGCCGAGTACAACACTTGGAAGTGGCTCGGCAAATGGCGCCCTCAATTCCAGAGAGTCACCATCGTCGGGCCTAAAGATCGGAAGATCGATTTTACTGACGCAGAATTGCTTGTTGATGACAAGCCTCAAAATTGCCTAGAGTTCCTGGAATCCGACAGGAAGGCAATTTTATTTGCTAGGGCGCACAACCTCACTACGGACCTTAGCGGGCTTCCTAGGGCCTCCTCATGGCCTCAGGTGCGAAAAATTATCAGGGGATCAGTCGTCTAGTGGCTAGGATGCCGGTTTCGTAAACCGACGACTTGGGTTCGACCCCCAACTGGTCCTCCAAATCTATTGACAGGATGGAGGTATGTGGTATACTGTTATAGGAGCAGTTATCCTCCAGAGAAAGGGGGACCGATACGAGTAAAGTAGATAGAAATAAAGACCGTGGTGGGCAACCAGAGAATTTCTGGGACTCATTGTGGGGTGGGAAACGGAATTCCCAGAAAAACCGATTACAGTTACAAATCCTTGAAAACACGGAGACAATAATGGCAGATATTACAGCACTATCAGCAGAGCTAGAAGACCTTAAGACAAGCTCACAGGCAGCATTTGATGCAGTTATGGCTGCATCAGCCGACGCAAGCGCAAAGTTGGCCGAACTACAGGCACAACTTGACGAACTGATGGCAGGCGCCGTCACCCAGGAGCAGATCGACGCTCTACTTGTCACAGCCGAAGAGGCTGACGCGGACATTGACGCGATCACGGAAGCCGTTTCCCCGGCTCCCGCACCTGAGCCAGAGCCAGAGCCCGAGCCTGAGCCCGCGCCCTAGTTCTAACACGCGAGCCGCCGTCTTCTAACGGCAAGAAACCCGCCTTGTAAGCGGTGAATCGGGGTTCAATTCCTCGCTGCGGCTCCAAACCTATAACCTAGGATGGAAAACACATTCACCGGGGTGTGAGCATGAATGGCTCCACCCCGGTGTTTTTGTGTTATGGTATAATGGAAACAAACCAATAGGGGAGGTGATGCCTATGCAATCTACTCCACCGGATAAATGATGGCCACTTAGGAGGCCGTTAAATGAAGGGGTGGGTCCCCCGCTCAGGGACCCACCCCTTCTTGTTGGAAGGAACTATGAAAACACCTACACTCGATACACTATTCTTAAAGCCTGTGCCCGTCGTCTTAGACAAAGACACTGAGAACGAGATGACGGTTTGGATCAAGTCCATGAACCCAATCGACCGGGACATGTGCCAAGCCTATGCACGCCGTGTCTCTAGAGAACTTCGAAAGAAGCTCTTGGACCCGGATTCTAACGAACGGCAACTTCTTGTTATGGAAGAACTAGAAGAATATAACCGGGACCAGTTATCGGTATTGTGGATTAATAACCGATTGGCAGAACGAACAACCGCGATTAAGCGTGAATCCCTGGAGAACCGGGACCAAACCTTTGTTCCTGATCCTGAAGGCCCTGATATAACGAACGCTGACCTTGAGCAGCACGAGCTCGAAGTTGAGGAGATCGAGGAGCAACGCGAGGAATCCGTAAGGGCTACGGTGAAGAGCGCCAAGAAGGAACTGGACGAAGAGGTTAAGGAGATTTCCTTGGAAGACCTCCGAGTCGAGGCTGAACCCGCCCTGATCGAAAACATTCTAGCTGGCATTTGGATGAGGGAATTCAACTGCCAGATGATCAGTCGCGGTACTTTCTTGGACGAAAAGTGTACTAAGCCTGCCTTTAAGACCAGTTCCGAGGTGAACGAGCTGCGCTCGGTTGTGCTCGATTTATTGGCGTCGAGCCATTACGGCTTAATGGTCGAACCGGAGGCCCTAAAAAACTAGGTCGGCGGCCGGAAGTTTTGGTGCTGGTCCAGACCGCCGATCATACTAATCAGCCCCTCTTCCCTGAATATCGATCCCCCACGGAATGGCCTTGGACTCTATCTATCGTAGTGTCTGAGGCGCGGAGAATCCTGGAATTTTTCAAGTTGCCTACTAAGGCACAGCCGCCCAAGGCTATTTGGCACTCATCGGATAAGTGTGCTGACTTTGTTCGCAAAGCAATGGACGTGACCGGCGCCGGCGAACGACCCATGATGTTGGAGTTCAGTGACTCCGAAATAGAAGGCACTTAATGCCCCGAGACGACATTCTCATAAATGTTCGCGTTAACTCTGACCAAGCCAAACGCGAAATCAATAGTCTTCTCCGCGTAGTTCAGCAGGCTGAGCAGAGAGCGCAGCGTGCTACCCGGACTCCAGCCAAAATCCAAGCTGACATTGATGCACTAAATCAAGTTGGCAACTTGAGTGCTTCTCGTGATAAGAATGAGTCCCTTGCTGCTTGGAATGCAAGACGGCAGCAAATTTACGGTGCCCGAGATGCGGTAAAGTCTCTTAACCGAGAACTCGCACAACTTCAGAAGTTGTTCGACATTGTAAGCAGAAAAGGTCCGGTATTCACATCAGCTGCGGCGGGACTCGCTCCAACAGCAGCTCAGATTAAGCAACTTCAACTGGCTTCTACCACTCTCGCTCAACGAGGATTAATGGGGCAGACAGAGTTTGGAAGTGCTGCTGGGCTGAAAGCAGCATTGCAACCACTCCTGGCTGGCATCGCTGCGGGGATAAAACAGCAACAGTTACAAACTAGTCGTGACCTTCTACTTCAGCGTAGAAATCTTGAGCGGCAACTTGCGACACAACAAAAACTAGGTGTTGGTGGGGGCTTTGGTAGTCAGAAGACTATCCAAGACCTGATTAATGTCAACAAACAACTTCAAGAACTATCTCGCACCATCCCGAATCTTCGATTCTCAGGTGCAGCCACTCAGATCAAGCAATTGGAAATCCAGTTCCAGAATGCTGGGTTTGCCCTAAAGCGCTTCGAAGCCACGATTTCCCCCACCGTCCAGAAACTCATCCAAGAGAAAGAGCGACTCTTTGCAAGTGAGCAGCGGCGTGGAGTGGCTGGGCAGATACCACAGCAAAGCAATGTCGCTGCCCAAATCGTAAATGTACAACGGCAGATCGATGCTGGTGCTCCCGGAGTCAGACGACTGAACGCCGAAATGACCCGGCTAACGAATCTGCAGAAGCAATATGCGCTTCAGTGGGACACCGCAACCAGGACCTTTAGCCACCATGCTTTGCGAATCGCTGAAGGCTTGGTCATCTATAACGCGTTTAGCCGCGCCATAGAGGGCATTGGTGCTGGATTCCAACTTATCGGAGACATTGATCGAGATACCGCCAGACTGGGGTTGGTACTCGGAGGATTATCCGATACCCAAGCCGATGGTTTCCTGCGAAGCTTGGGAGATATTGCTATAGAAACTGCTACTGACTTCCGAGAACTCTTGGCTGTCACAGACCTTGTGGCCGGTGCTCTACGAAGTATCCAAACTGATGGAGGCACTGGAACTTTAGACACCGATGCACTGCTAGGTGATGTAGAGGGATTCCAACAAATCATTGGTGAGTTTACCAATGTTCTTGGACCTGGGACAAATACCCAGCAAGCCGCTGCCCAATTGACATCGTTATTTAGAATCACGGCTGATGGCCTGGCACAGATTGATAGTCTTGGCAATCTTACTCCTTTGGAACGATTCAGATCATTCCTAGACAGTGTAGTGAGCTTGGGCCATCGCTCTGCTTTTGAGATTACCCAATTAGCAGACGGTCTGACTGAAGCTGGATTGAACGCACAAGTATCCGGTTTCGATCTTCGTTTCTTGACCGCCATCATGGACCAATTAATCTTCCGTACCGGTCAGTCTGGTCGAGAAATCGGTACTCTATTGCGGACCAGCCTTTCTAAATTGTCAGACCCAGAGGTACTTGCGGGTTTCGAGAAGATCGTTGAAGGTGCAGTGGAGACTCGGGATGCTGTTGGCAATCTGAAGGATGCCGACGCTATCCTTATTCAGTTATTCCAAGCAGTTCAATCAGGTGCAGTCACCGCCGAACAGGGTCGGCTGGCCCTCCAAGAACTTATCCCTCCGTTGAACCCTGGAGCTGTTGGATTCAACAATCAACTTATTGCATCTATCGGAGCTGCCCTGCAAGAGATGGCTCGTGATGCTTCCGATGGCACTGGGGAACTATCGGCGGCCAGTTTGATTATCGCCAATACATTGCCGGGAAGATTCCAGTCGTTTACCACTCGCATACAAACTCTGCTGCTGGGTCTTGATGAAGATATGGAAACAGCAGCCAAGGGATTCCTGAATTTCGGAAACTCGATCCTTGGCTTCTTGGAATCTGCTGGCCCAGAATTTACTTCATTCTCTGCACGATTCCTGGCTTTCACTGGTGGTGCCTTAGTAGCCATTGCCATATTGGAGCGGTTCGGTGCTGGATTATTGGGACTTAGCACTAGTTTCGCGGCCTTTAGAACCTCTTTGCTCATTAGTGGATCAGCCAGCCTAAAACTCTTTACAGTTGAAGCTACCTTAGCTGCCCGATCAACTCACTTCTTAGCAGTATCTACAAGGGCAGCTGGGTTGGGAATGACAACTTTGTCGGCGCAAGCACTAGTTGCAAGCAGGAGCCTAGGAGTCATGGCCGGTGTTGTTGGTGGCTTAAGAACTGCCTTGGCTGGAGCCGTGGCGCTCATGGCTCGATTCCTTCCTTTGCTTATTGCCTTCGCCGCCATCGAACTTGGCACTCAGCTTGCGGATCAGGCTAGTGCTATTACCTCATTGAAAGAACAAGCTGGTGTTACAAATGATATAGCTGAAACCATTGTTCATGTTGAGGGGCGACTTCGGAACATTCAAGCAAAAGGACTAATTGAAATCCCAGGCATTGGGAGCGGTATTGAACTTCCTGATTTGTCGAGTATTGGAATCAGAATTACCGGTACCGAAAACGAAACTCAGTTAGATAATCTTCGAGCCATGGTAGAAACCATCAAAATGCTAGGAGAGGCCAATCTTCTTACGGAAGAAACCTTCGGAGTTTTGGTTGATGAGATGACTGCTAGTAATGGTGCCATATCAGCAGTCGGAAGAAGCTCAGATGAATTGTTTGCATCTGTAATAGAAGTTACTGAGGGTATGGATGGAGAAGCGTTATCTGCCGAAGAACTCATGGCACAACTCTTGGGTGCAACTGATGCTACTCAACAACTTACTGCTGCACAACGAATAGCGGCCGACGCAACATTGATTCTTGATGGACTTGCTGAAGAACAGGGCGACCAGTTGATTAAACTGTTCGACAGAATGAAGGAAGGCGCAATCTCAATGGATGAGTTCACCGCTGGTGAGGCTCGTATTACTGAGGCTGCTGGCCAAGCATCTCAACTCGTGGCGGCTTACGGTGATCAATTGCGAACGCTGATTCCCGAACTGGCTTCGGCTGGACAGGGAAATGTTGCCTTGGCTGAAACGCTGCTGGGCGTTATTCTGCAATCTGGTACCAGTTCTGGAGCTGTGGGCACATTGATTGCTGCCCTAGTAACGCTGGCGGGTGCCCAAGCGGGCGTTGCCGCCACTGTCGCTGCGAATCCGATTATCATACGGACAATCATTACTACTGAACGGCGAGACCTTCGAGGAGGATTCTTCGAGGGAGACGACCCTGAATCATCCACCCAGAGAGCAAGGAATTTCACGACAAGCAATGTTGGATCAGTCATGACCAACCTTAGCGCGCAAATTCAAGCACTGTTTAGCCGACTACTTTCTGCATTCCGCACCCCAAATATAGGTGGGACCTTTACTGGTGGTGGTGGAGTTAGTAGCACGCCTACTGGCGCCGCGAATGGGCCTGACCAGTCTATCCTAGACATCGGGGACTTGTCTAGTGCCCAATTGCAACAAGCAATTCAAATAGCCCTACAACTCCAAAGCAAGATTCCAGGCGCGACAAAAGAAGCTTCAGATGACATTATCACGATCATCAAAGACGCCGCATTCCTGAGAGAAGTTCGTGGTCTTGACGAGAATCTTCTGAGGATCGCCATCGAAGAACTTACCCAACAGATGGATGAGGCGAACCGTCTTGAGGCTGCCAGACTGCAACAGGAAGCCTTACTCAGCAACTTGGTAGTCAATGCTGGGCCACTCTCAGCCTTGATATCTCAGCCAACGCTGTTCGGATTAGGTGGCCAATTATCCAGTGGAAGTGGTCTGAACTTTGATCCAACTCAAGGTAACTTCGTCATCAATGTTCCGGTAGAACTTAATGGTTTGGAGCCTGCTCTACTACAACAAATGATCTATAACATTATCAGTCAAGCCATCAGAGATGCGTTGAGAGTGTAGCCATGCCTGTTAACCCCACCCCCAAGTACCGTGTGAAATATGACGGGCAAAATCTTCCAGGGTATCTCCAATCCGAAGACAACCCGTTCCTTATGCGAATAGCCCAAACAGATGTGATCGGTAGAGATGGTGGATTTATGAACGATCAGGGTGCGGGCTTCCGAGAAGTTAACCTCTCGTTCATCGTGTTGTCTCGCTTAGATCATGTCACTGGCTTAGCGCATCTTGGAGATTGCTTAGATCAGTATCGTGATTCACTCAGAATGGTGGCCCGAGTTGCGAGCGCATCGACATTGTTCTTTGGTCCTTCTGATCATTGGATGTTGGCCAAGTTCAGAACAGCTTCTAACCCTCTCATAGCACCCGATCACCGGCGCATTGCGTTCAACATGGTATTCAACGCCTTTCCTTGGTTCTTGGGACCCGAGGTAACAACCACCGACGCTATCAGCGGGGACGATACCATCGTTTTGAATATGCCTGATACCAGAAAGACCTATCCCAGTTTCGAGATACCACCAGGCATTACTGGCATTCGCGTTTCACATTCGAACAGCGGCAAGGTGTTCCAACTTAATGGATCACACGCCAACACGATCACAGTGAATTGTTCGAACCTGACCATCAAGGATACCGCAGGCGCAAACTATCTTAGCATGCTTACGAGTGGTCCAGACTTTGGTATATACCATGTTGGCAGCGGGTCCTTTACCGCTAATATTTCTCAAGTCACAGGAACAGGTAATGTCCGAGTGTACATGAATCCTAGATTGGAACGCTAATGGACCAAGACCTAATCCTTGAGATTTGTGACTATAACTTCAATAAACTCTTCGCCTCTCCAAATGTCATCTCAGCCCGGATCACCGACGAACTTGGGACTGTAGGGGATGCCGATGTAACGATCCCGATGGACGATGAGGCCATCTTGTACATTCCCGACGCCAATAGCGATCGGTCCAATGAAGGTCGGTTTCGCCTTTACGACGGCAATGAGCTCATTTTCGCTGGGGTAGTAGACCAAACGACCAGGACCATCAACACCGATAACACCTACAGTTTCGGTGGCGCGCAGCGCGGAATCCTTCTTAGCACCAAGAATGTGGGACGGCGAGACTTTGATGGCTGGCCCATTGACGACCTGTACCAAGAGTTCCTCTACGACAACATCGGCAAGGCTCCGCTTGCAGTCATTCGGGCGAGCGACACCCATCCAATGCACCCTGCGGTAAACGCTATTACCGGCGACCCGCTAGAGAACAACTATTGGGCGGCCTTCTTGAGCGGCTCGAACTATGTGACCATCGATTTGGGGTCAACCCAAGCCCTTAACGCGATTCGGGTAGTTCCGCCCTGGTGGGACCAGCGCTGGTACAAATACACCGTGGAAACCTCGACCGATGATGTGTCGTATACCAGTCGCGGTTCCAAGACCGACACTCTTCCTCAGTCTGACAAGGGAGACATTTATGTTTTCAGCGGCAATGCCCGGTTTGTCCGAGTTATCGTCTCGGACTCCACTGACCAGATCGCCCGCTTAGCGTCCGTCCTTGTCTATAACAAGGCAGCTGAGATTGGGCCAGACACAACCTACGACATACCATGGATCGAGAATGACGATAGCGGCAATGTTATCCGAGGAGGAACCTGGGCTTCTGTTGGAGAGCAGGGTGCGTTCAATGGCGATGGAGTTCTGGGTAACTCGCTCGTTACCAGGCTTTCAGGCACGCCGTCGGTAGGATTTTCTATCCACCGATTCCGTGGCGTCAGTAACAGCGTTTACTTTACACAGGGCACGAGCGGCGGCGATGCCGTAGCACGGTTTTATGTTGACAATGTGGATCAGGGCACAGCCTTTATCCCCAGCGGAACCTATCAAGTCAAAGGATTTGAGGTTACCGGCTTAACTTCTGATGTTCATGCCCTGAAGGTAGAACAGGTTAGTGGTACCCCGCAGATTGACTATTTCACCGGGGAGTACCGAACTTCATACCGTCCTATCAAGGATAATGACCCATCAATTGGGTACACCGGGAGTTGGGTGAAAGCCGAGGGAACATACTATCGGAACTTCACAACCCAGAGAGCCACAATATCGGGCAGTGCCATGATGTATGACTTCAAGGGCGATAAGGTTTCGATCATCAGCAGCAAGGGACCGACCTTCGGCATCATGCATGTGTATGTTGATGGAGCTGGACCAACGGCTGTTGACCTGTATAACTCTACCTATCAGTTCCAGCAGAATGTCTACACTTGGTCGGGAAACTTTGGAGCGCACGACATTCGTGCCACCCTAAGCGGTGCTAAGAATGCTTCGGCCACTGCCTATTATGTTGACATTGACGGTCTTGAAGGCAGCTTCTCACATATCTTGTACCAGCGTTCATTCTATGAAACCAACCTCCGAATGATTACCAGGCTAAGTGAGATAACCAACTCGTGGTTGAGATTCAATCACGACGGTTCCATTGACTTGCTTGGTGTGGTGGGTTCGTATTCCAACACAATCATCCGCGAGGGAGAGAACGAGGGTGGGACGATCATCAATGCCGACGCTGAACTCGACTACTCCGAAACATGCAGCGCTGTCTTGGCGCTGGTAACCGGGTTTGGGGATGTGCCAATCAAGGCGTTCGTCATCGACATGAACGCGGTGGCACGCATGGGCGTGAAGATTCGCAAAGCCGAGAACGCTGATGCAAACGATGCTTATCTCCTGACTCGCCAAGCTTGGACCGAGCTCCAGGAGCACAAGGACCCAGTAAAGCGTTACAACGTCTCGTTTAAGCCAGACGAGATTGGTGGTCCACTCTTGGTCGGTGAATCTACCATCCTTCATTCTCCTCGTCTATCGCTTACTTCAGGTGAGCGCATGCGGATCGGGAGGATTGTGACGGAATATAGCAATGGTTAAGAAGAAACAGGAGATTTTCATTGAGTCTTTCCGCCATCGCCGTGTCAGTGCCGAGATAGGAAAGACAGCCAAGGAAGTCTCCCAGTTTGTTGACTCTGGTGGGTCCTCTCTTATCAGTGGGGGCTTAAACTTTGATTGCTACACACCAGGAGGCCCCGGTGGTCTAGACAATCCTTGTCCTCCTCAAACTAGAATCGCTATTACCGAGCAGATAGATGATTTTGTTCTTTCTGAGGCATATTCCCTAACATATTGTACATTCACTAATAAGTTGTTCCTTACCGGCGCTAGCTCATTAATCACCGGCAGAAACGGTCCTGGGGGTAGCACTAACGAATGCGGAAGTTCAAACCATAATGTCGAGCCGCATTATTTTAAATGGGTGGGAACCCTTAATGCATTCGATGATGTATACGATGGCTATCAACTAGCTGCTAAGGGAAGATGGTCCACAAACCTGCCAGATCAAGTTTTAGTGGATGTTTTTATCAATCTCCCAGATGATCCGAGCCTATACACTGATTGTGATACCGATTTGTCCCACTGGACCGACGGACAGTACGCTGGTACCATGGAATTTAATATGACTGTTCAAGAGAACAGAGGAACAGGTACCGCTAAATTTGATGATCAGGGTACTACTCTTACGATATCTGCTCAGCCTACTACTCCATGGCTAAGATTCGAAATGCAGGGTGTCGATTCCGCTGCAGTTGGCCAAGTTTTTCGACCGATGGATTACGAAATAGCCCAACCAGACTTGGGCGACCAGATGGTTAGAATGTATGCTCTTGATATTGGAGTAGTGGATACTACTGATTACTCCAATAGTCTGGATTTCCGAAATGGTTATACCATGACTATTGGAACTCAGGCTGATCATCCGGGTTTTGGACAAATTCCTGTTCAATTTCCAGGAACAAGTGGTTGGTTTAATTGGAATCACTATGATGACAATACAGTACCTATTACTGTTCCTGCATTTAAGTCAAGGAACGCGTTTGCTGGGTTTATTCAGCAAAGTAACGACCCATCCAATCCTCAATTCAATGTAGGTGCTGAATTGTGGTACTCTGGTTGTCATATAAGACGATTAGACTTTAAGCCCTCTTTCCCACCTGAGTTATATTTTCAATTTGTTTGGCTAGAAGTAGGTAACGGTGCTTATGCGGATGTAGGATGGAAGATCAGTCCAATTGATCCTTGGGGGACTACACCATATAGAGAAGTGCAGTTCGAGCCGCCATTTTCAAGTAGTCCCGGTAAAATAAGTATCAATGGAGGGGTTATCTCCGCCAATGTTTCTTGGACAGCAAATGTTATATACAGTTGTCGTATTATAACTTCTGCCACAACTCAACAAGTTTGGCTGTGGGATGAGTCTGAAACTGAACCACTAACTCCAACCTTGACATGGAGCGTAGCTACTGCTAAGGAAGGTGGGATAAGTATTACCGCCGAATCCGGCCAACTTGGTGGTGTTGAGAAGCGATCTGTGGTTAAGTTTATTTCTATGTTCGCTGATGGCATAGCAGTACTTGACTGTAATCGGGTTACCGATAGTGAAGGTAATCTTATGATTACCTTGGATGAGTTTGGGTATCCTATATGGGACCCATTGGGAGAATGGGAAGAAGCAAATCAGGATGCACTTCTAAGTGCTAATCTTTCCAGAATATCAGAATCTAGATATGTTCTTCCAAGTGACGCGGACCAAATCCAAAATCTGTGGGTCAACGGAGTTCATGCGGAACCAAATCTCCACTATACCTTTACACCTCCCCGTTTAGTTATATTTACTCATACGCTACCTGTGGGAACTCAAGTAACAGCCGAGTACCTTTCGCTTGGTGGGACTACATAATGCCTAAGACCGTCATGCTCGGAGTCCTGAATAAAAGACCACCACTCAAGAGTGAGTTCCATCAGGCTGATGAAGATATTGCCAGGGAAGCTCGCGACGAACCGCCTGATCGTGCGTTGGGTTGCTGGGCATGCATAGATGGTATCATCGTGGGGGAAACAATTACTGATCCTGACCAAGTAATCATTTACGCCACCTTAGATGGTTTCGAAGTTAATCCTACTGGAACCAATACCTCAGTTGCCGTGGGTGCTCAGGCTGCCAGGTCCACGGCTAGACTGTACTTACTTCCTACCAACGCGAAGTATGTGAGAACAGTCAGTGTGGATTTCTTGTATATGGATACAAGCGGGTGGACATTTATCCCACCACGTACTATCGAATTCACAGCGGACTTGATAGACACCTCTTATGTCTGGGTACGATATGTAGCATGACAAATAAACGTGTAGGAATAAACATTCAAACAGTTAGAAGACATGCTCCCATGTCTGATTTCGCAAAGACCAGGACCAAGTTAGACCAAAAGAGGTTTGATGATACGGCTTGGGGGCTAGAGGGATTTGGCGATAACCTTGGCGACCTATCCGGTAACAATGGGCCGATTCCCGATGCAGGGGACATGCAAGTTGTTATTCCGGCGACTTGCGATACCCCTGAATACATCATTATCTTGGACAATCCAAACAACCCGGCTCCCACCACTGACTCTTATCCCGCTAACCAGACAATCTACGAGGAGTTGGATAGAGTTGGAAATGAGTTCGACCCGTCTCTGCCTGTCTTGTTTTACCGCGCTGTATGGTTTGATGGCCTGGAAGCGTATGATCCGACCCACTATGATGTTGGCCCTACCGGCAATGTCATTCCACACACCGTTCTTATCGACGGAACAATCGTTACGGCTCAGTATGTAAAGGCTGCTTAATGCCAGTTACTCGCGATCCAACACTCCCACAGCACGATTTCGAACAAGGACACTACGGAGAATTGCCGTTTGGCTCCCTGCCTTCTGGTACTCACACTGGGCAAGTAATGACCTATGTGAGTGGCGTTGGCGCTGCTTCGACATGGGCAGTAGATTGGCCTATTCGTCTCCAAGATGAAGGAACCACGAGAGGACGCGTTTATACTCTGAACTTTGTTGGGAGTAATGTTGTTTCGACCGTAAGTCCCAGCGGAGTAGGTACAATCACCGTCAACAGCGGTGGCGGAAGTAGTCTAGCTGTTGAAGAATTCGATGGCTCTCCATCTGTTTCATCAGTAAGCACTATTCGATTATCTGGTGGAACTGTACAGGACTTGGGTGGTGGCATTGCTCTGGTTACTGTTAACAGTGGCGGCGGCGGAGGTGGCTCTAATCTTGGATCGCTCCTAGGATACAAGTCTCATACGGCGGGTGATGAGGCTACATCTGGTTCTAGTCTTGCCGATGTTGACGCTACCAATGCAGCTGTAACCTTTGATGCTCCTGTTTCTGGTGCAGTGCTCGTCCGGCTCACCTCTGTAGTTCAACCTCAACAGACTGCTGGTTCATTTATCAGTTTCGGTTTGCGTGAGTCTACAACAGATATTGCTGGTGCCGCTGGAGAATCCATTGTAGCGAGGGCAGCGGCGGCTACTACTCCTGAGTGGAGGGCTGCATCAATAGCCTTTGTGCTTACTGGCGTATCCCCTGGTAGTCACACGTACAAGTGGTCTTGGGCTACTTCTTCAGGCACAGCGAATATGAAAGCCAATTCCAGCGCTCCGGCTGTAATGGAGGTATGGTCTCTTGATCTTGCGGCTGATGCTTATAAGTCTATGGTCACTAGCAACGACACGACTCCCAATTACCTATACCAGAAACTATCAGGCACGGGTAATGTTCAGCTCTATGAGTATAACGATGCAGGGAATGAACTCTTAGTTATATCGGGCTCTGGGGCTGCAGGGCTTGATCTTTCAAGCCTTACGACTGAACGCGTCCTTCAAGGCGTCACAGACTATGTAGCCGGATACGACGTCTCGGCTGCTGATGAGCGAGGATTCCCAGTCGGCACGATCCGAATGGGCCGTGGTCACACGGTCATTGCTGACGATCTCTTTTGGGTTGCGACCACCGACGTGTACGAAGGCGGGGTCTCCGCCTTCCCATCGGGTGCCGGAGCCGCTAGTTCATTCGTCGGGGTGGCGAACAATCATCCCGGTGTAGTTACGCTCTCCACGGGAACGACCACGACGGGTCGCTGCGCGCTGGCTAACCCCGGCAACCGGGTGATTCTCGGTGGCGGAAAGGTCCGCTATGGTGTAGTTGCCCGACTAGAAACTTTGTCGGATGGGACGCAGACGTACAGTGTCCGTATCGGGCTGGGCGACCTCCACGCGGGCGAACATACCAACGGAGTATTCTTCCGCTACACGCACTCGGTTAATAGCGGGGAATGGGAGGGTGTTACTCGGCAAGCATCTACCGAAACAACAGTAGATACCAATGTTGCTGCCGATACCAACTGGCATACCTTTGAGGCAGAGGTCAACGCGGCGATTACGAGCGTCGAGTTCTTTATCGATGGCGTGAGCGTGGGCACTTCGGGATCAAATGTGCCCTCCGCTGGCTTGGGCCTGTCTCCAGGCAAGATCGACAAATCAGCGGGATCGACCGCACGACTGTTACATATTGATGCTTACTGGTACATCTTAGAGTTCGCTAGATAGCATGTATTGGCTATTGGCCTTTGCGGTTTTGTTCCAGTTCTTGGATGCCATTACCTTCCTACTCGCCCACCAGCGTTACGGGATCACCGGTGAGCTCAACCCGGTATCCGTGTATCTCTATGAGTTAGGTGGGTTGGCCCTGGTCCTGGCACCGAAGGCTGTTGGAGTTGCGATAGTCACACTTGCATTGATCTGGTTGCATAAAAGAAACGAGGGCGTCGCTCTCACGGGCGCCCTCGCTATGGCTCTGGCAGGAATGGCAGGCTTTCTGATAAACGGCGTAGCCTTTATGTTGTAGGGGCAGGCTCAGGGGAAACTAGTTCTTGAATCTGTCTTGCTATCTCTTGGGCAGGCCACAATAGGATGACTCCACCACCGACGACGATTTCTAACAACTTCATGTCGTCCTCGTCTTCGACTAACTTGATGAGAGGATTCTCCTCTTGATCTATCCAGTCATAGGCTACGACATCGAATTGTCCGAATGTCGTCGGCCTATTTTTATCTGTCACAGCTTCTCAACTCTCTCAGGTACGAAGTCCCACATAGTACCTTCGTTGCCCTGCCAACTTTCATAGTGGCCCCAGAGGTCCACATAGTCAGGACGCTCAGGAGTTAGAGCTTCTAGTTTACGAATCATAGCTGCGTTGTAACTCTTCACGCGAGCATACCCATTCCTGGTGGGGATGTGGTCCAAGTTACCTACTCGGACAGCAACATAGGGCTTCTTATTCTTGGTCTCACCGGACTTTACATCCCAGACACGAGCTCTCGGAATATGCACAGGCTGACGATCAACAATGTCATCCTCGCCTTCCCCGCGCTCAAATGTGCGATATTCACCGGTATCTTGGTTTTCGTCGGGATCATACTCCTGGCGGCTGGCGACTGCGCGGGGTCGTTCCTCGCTAACCGCTGGCTTACTGACCTTCTCGGTCTCTATGCGCTCGCTCACGCCGTCAAACAGGCGATCAATGGTCTTGGTGACGATGAAGTAAGCCTTGCTGTACTCGTCATCAAAATTCTCTACGACAGGGGTTTCAAACTCCCACTCCCCGCCGATTTCTGTTGTATCAAAGTCATCCCCCAGCTTCTGGGAGAATCTCCGGTTATACCGGACACGGATTGTTTCCGTCACAATCTACCTCTTGTTTTGCCCGCCCGCTTGGCGGTGTAGTGCCTACTATACCACATATTTTCGGGTCGCGTGAGACGCGGTGGCCCCCCTCTTTTCAAATCACCCCCCTTCGTGGAATCCCTAATGTTTCCACGGTGTCCATGGCTATTAGCCTAGGAAAGCCTAGGAAACCGCGCGCGCGCGAGAGCCGTGGAATTTTCTTTGACAGAGAAGAGAGGAAATCCAAGGGCTCTGCCAGGAAAATTACGGTGTGCTAGAATAAACCCAATGGCTCAATTACTCAATCAGAAGACCCCGCATAACTCTGCTGCGGAAAAACTCCTGCTCGGATCGGTCCTGCTCGACCCGGCCAAGATAGCCAGCGTGGCAACGATTCTCAAGCCCGAGGACTTCTGGTCCCCGAAGCATGAAGCGATATGGAAAGCAATGTTGGAGTTGTTCCAACAGGGCAAACCCATTGATATCTCCTCTCTTTCCCCGTTTATGGTCAATGAGGACCAGAGTTCGTCATATCTGGCGGGCTTGCTGATGGAAACCCCTCATTCCATGTCGATAGAGAGTCACGCAACACAAATTAAAGCGGAAGCCCGGAGACGATCTATCTTAAAGGCTGGCCGTCAGATCGTGTCATCCGTCTATGAAGAGCGGGACGCCACACTGGTCGAGAGCAAGGCCAAGGAGATTCTGCTGGATGCCATCGGCTCCGCAGATACCGGAGATAACCTTGTTACCCCGGCAGCTCAAGCCGCCATCTTGAAGAAGTACTTCACTGAGAAGAATCAAACCGATCTATCGGTGGTGCCTACTGGGTTTGCGACCATGGATAACCTGATGGGAGGAGGTCTCCGTCGAGGAGACCTGGTAACGCTAGCCGCTAGAACCACGATAGGCAAGTCCACATTCGCGGAGAATATTGCCGAGTATGTTTCGCATAACGGTGGTTTGGTTCTCTTCGTGAGTATCGAGATGACCCCGGAGCAAATGCTGTATCGCTACGCCGTCAGGTCTGGTGCCTTGTCGAAAGCAGCCTTGGAATTTGGCGTCGAGGATGGTGCGGACAGCACGGCCTTGGATAACCTCGCATTGTCGAGAGCAGCATTACCGTTCCACCTTCTGGATGCGCCCTCCTCCACGACAACCACAGTTAGAGCTGCGATGAGTCGTATGCAGATGCAAGAGGGTCCACTATCGCTTGTCGTCATTGATTATCTGCAATTGCTCAAAGACCGGACGAGAGAGGAAGAGCGTCTGAATATCGGTGCCATCACCAGTACCCTGAAAATGATGGCTCGCGAATTTCATGTACCTATGCTATTATTGTCACAGTTGAACCGTCAGATCGAGATGCGCGGCGGCGAGCCGCAGTTGTCAGACCTGAGAGAGTCAGGAAGGATTGAGGAAGATTCAGATGTGGTCATCATGCTCTGGAGGATAGATAAGGCTGATTCGCTGAGCAACCAGACGCACGGCAAGATCGAGAAGAACCGTCAGGGTGCCACGGGCCGCTTGCCTCTGGCGTTCCACGCCCCCAGTTTCAAGTTTGTGGAACGCCATACCACGGTTCCCGAGCCTGGCCAAGAATCGCCAAATCTGGATAAGCACTATGAGTAAACGGCTCTTGTTGACAGGCATAGCTGGGTTTGCGGGCAGCCACGCCTTGGAGCATGTGCTATCGAACACCGACTGGGAGATCGTGGGCCTTGCAACCTTCCGGCATAAGGGAGATTCGCTGCGGCTCGATCTCGACGTGTGGGACCCCAAGCGGGTCACTGTCGAGTACTGCGACCTTCGAAGCGACATAAGCCCTCGACTTGTCGAGAAGATCGGACCCATCGACTATGTGTGGAACCTCGCGTCGGACTCGCATGTAGACCGCTCCATCGAAGACCCTAGACCGTTTATCGAGAACAATGTGTCGTCGGTCATTACGATGTTGGAGTACGCCAGAGCTGTCAAGCCCAGCGTCTTTATCCAAGTTTCTACCGATGAAGTGTACGGACCAGCACCTCACGACGAGAACTTTGTCGAGTGGTCAACGATCATCCCATCCAATCCGTATTCCGGTTCCAAGGCGGCTCAGGAAGCCATAGCCATATCGTACTGGCGAACTTACGGTGTTCCTCTGGTCATCACTAACACGATGAACATGATTGGCGAGCGCCAAGACCCGGAGAAGTTCGTGCCGATGTGCATTTCTCGTATCTTTCACGGACAGTCAGTTACGGTTCACGGTAAGCCTGGGGATATTGGTTCGCGCTTCTATCTCCATGCTCGGAACCACGCGGATGCCTTGCTCTATCTCACGAAGACCATGGCTCCTTCCATGTTTGACCGTGGCGTAGTAGATCGCCCGGATCGTTGGAATGTCAGGGGGGAACGGGAGATAGATAACTTGGAGCTGGCAGAGATGATCGCTGAGATCATGGGAAAGGAACTACGGTACCAGTTAGAGGACTTTCATCAGCAGCGGCCTGGACACGATCCCAGGTATGCATTAGATGACACCCTGTTACGAGGTCAAGGGTGGGCTCCTCCCATTCCCCTCTATGAGTCGCTAGAAAAGACTATCGACTGGACCCTTCGCCACGTTGAGTGGATGAGATGAACTGGGAATACATCGCTGGGTTCTTCGACGGAGAGGGCTGTGTTTACACCTATCAAGATACTAGTGTTAGATTAGACATATCGCAGAAGAAGAGTAGGAAAGTCCTTGAGGATATACAGTTCTTTCTAAGCGCTAATGGCATTAGGTCTAGCATATATGACAATGTGGATGCTGCCTCTAGACTCCGGGTTGGAAGAACTAAGGATTGTATAGATATGATAAATGGAATGATGCCGTATCTAATAGTCAATCGCGATAAGGCTACCACGGCCTTGGCTCTGTTAGATTCAAAACTTGGTTATCGCACCCATATACCAAGAGAAGAATTATTGTTTATCAGAAGGCTACGAGATGATCTGGCGATGTCTCTCGTAGAGGTGTCGCAATATACTGGACGAAACCTGAGAACACTAAAGTACTTACTGTATAACGGGCAGGTTCGTGGGGTAAGTGGCAGAAGAATTGATGATCTGCTAATTCGAGGCACCCTGAATGGCTGAGATAGTAGACGGCAAGGTAATCATAGAATGTTTGTGCCCAGAGTGTTTGTGTGCTGAGAAGGTAGTTATCTCAGACCTGATACGGTGCGAGGGCTGTCGCAATGGGGAGCATGTAGAAGATAAACCAGAATGATAAAACTATTTAGGGTACTGATGCCACCTGAGGTGGACGACGCAGTACTCGATGTTCTCCATAGCGGGTATGTTACGCAGGGACCAAAGGTTGACGAGTTTGAATGGGAACTGAGCAGGATACTTGGTAACAATCAGGTTACATCCCTCAACTCTGGTACTTCGGCCATCACGCTTGCACTTCGACTGGCACATGTTAAGCCTGGTGATGAGGTTATTGCCACACCGATGACATGTGTAGCGTCTAATGTCCCGATCATGGCTTTCGGTGCCAAGATCGTCTGGGCCGACGTTCACCCGATCACTGGCCTAATCGACATTAACAGCGTCGCAGAGAAGATTACCGAGAAGACCAAGGCAATCCTGACCGTGGATTGGGGTGGTTTGCCGGTGGATTACACCATGCTAAGCGACCTGACCTTGGCGAAGGAGATTCGGTTTATCTCTGACGCTGCCCATTCGTTCGGAGCCAAGTACGAGAAGGTACCGGTCGGGAATGCCGACCTTGCCGACTTTACAGCCTTCAGTTTCCAAGCCATTAAGTCGATTACGACGGTGGACGGAGGTGCTCTGGCCTACAAATACTTGAGTGATTACCGCAAGGGCAAGCTTTTGCGGTGGTTTGGCGTGGATCGCGAGAACACCACCGACTTCAGGGGCTCCCTCGATGTTGCTGACTGGGGCTATAAGTTCCACATGAATGACCTTAACGCAGCCATAGGACTCGTGCAGCTGAAGTATCTTGAGGAGGTCCTCGAAGCGCAACGCCTTAACGCGGCCCGTTACGACGCACACCTCGACGAGGCGTACCGCCGCGATCGGGAAGTTCCCTACGGAGCCCAGTCGGCAAACTGGCTTTACACCCTGATCCTGCCCCGAGCCGGGATGCAAGACGCGTTCCGCCAGCACATGGCCGAGCGGGGGGTTGAGGTTTCACAGGTGCATTGGCGCAACGACCGGCTATCAGTGTTCAAGAAGTTTTTCAGCGCCGCACGTGCTGATCGGCTAACCGGAGTGGACTACTACACCGAACGGATGATGAACATACCTGTTCACAGTGCGCTAACCGAAGAAGAGACAGCACAAGTGATTGATGCTGCTAATGATTTCGTATGATTAGGCACTACCGCTGCCACCGATGCCAGATGTATGGCTACCACCGACGCGGTGTTCTCTTGCCGCGTCTATTGACTCCGAATCTGGCCGGGTCCGTGCCTTCTAGCGGCGGCTGTCGGTGCGGATATGGTCGGGTGTTCGATTGGGACGCCGGTTATGAAGTTTGCCGTCGATGCCACGCCGATCCACTCTATTGTGCGTGCATCCCGATGTGGGCCGTCCACCTATGGGGAGCATTGGTGTGATCCATGAGTGATGACGGGACTACAATAAAAGTAGATTCACTCGGATGTCTAGTATGGATTTTACTAGGTGCTCTACTGGTCTTCCTTATATCTCATGGCGGTGAACTGGCTGATGCATTCATCAGATGGTGTTGTCAATGATTGTTCTGGGCATCCCAGTCCTTAACAGGCCAGAGATTACCAACGAATGCATTGACTTCTTGGTGAAGTCTGTTCAGGGCGCCGCCGACTTTCATCTTGTCGTCATTGACAATGCCTCTGACGAACCGTATGTCCTACCCGATGACTTGCCCTTCAGTGCGAGTGTTCTTCGAAACGAGGATAACAAAGGCTTTTACTTCCCAATCACCCAGCTCCAGGCACGCTGGGCGAATGCTGAAATCATCGCAATCATGCACAACGACGTGTTTGTCTACGAGTACGGCTGGGACGAGCGTCTGCGGTTCTTCTTCGAAGATGACCCCAAGTTAGGCGTTGTTGGATTCTGCGGGTCCAATGAGGTGGATATCATGGGTGGGCGCGGCGGCGGGACAATGTGCAACTTTAATGGATCACGCGGCCAACTCCAAGAGCACACGGGTAAGCGCATCAGGGACCTTCAATCAGCTTTGATCCTCGATTCCATGTTTATGGCCTTCCGTAAGGGCGTTATTCCTAAGCTTGACATCCCGGATAGTGTGCCGCCGGCGCATTTTTGGGACAAAATCCTGCCTATGCGTGCCGTAGAGGCCGATTACCGGGTAGCTGTCCTGGGAATTGATATCGATCACCTCGGCGGAACGACCTTAGTGGCTGAACCTAGGTTTGAGGCAGACATGCGTGTGTGGTGCAACAAGTGGGGCCTCGACCCCGGCCAGAACGCAGGGATGGCCGTCTATCTAGAGGCTGAACGACAGTGGTTGACAGAGTACCGCGATCAGAAAAACCTGATGCCGATAAAGGTGAACAATGACTACTCGATCTACCGCGTATAACATCAGGCCCATTGGCAGTCTTCGTGACGCCATGAAACTGCGCCAACTCCGCAATGGTATGCGTGAATTTATGACGCACGATCGGTCGAACATTAGTGTATGGCGGCAGATTATGTGGTATTATGGTACATATAAGCCATTACACAAGAAGAGCGAACTGAATGCGTATCTACTGGAGATACCATTCGAAACTCTAAGAGATAGATATGTTGAGCAGGATGCCATGCTACTAGGCTTTGGCATCTTGGCCAGACGGCATTTGTTAGGTGAGAAGCGCTGGGTGGTAACAGGTGGCGTGGTCCCCAATATGCGGGGGTTTGGTTTCGGAAGGATCATCTTCCGGTTCCTATCCTCGATCAATGGGGATGTTTGGTTGGATGTATTAGATACGAACGAACCAGCTATTAATCTGTACAAGAGCATCGGATACAAGGAAGTAGAACACAAGGATGGAATCATCACCATGAAGTTGGCCAGAGAATGAACTTCCCATTATATAGGACTCAGTTTCCAGACAATACAACTCATGGTCTGGTAATACATCAGGCAGATGGCTCCGATATCTGTATGTTTAATGATTGGAGAATAAGTTATACGTTTGATGGTGCTATTGGATGGATAGATGAGTTTGTATGTGGAAAACCGGCCACGGTTTACCCTGGGTCTAGTATTATGAGTATCTCTTTCCGGGAGAAGAGATGAAGGTAGGAATAGGATACCCAGCGTACATTTCTAACGAAGAGCACTTTAAGTACGCGAAGGAAACATTGGATTCAGTTAAGAGTGAAGACCACGAGATTGTGTTCTGTGGGGTAGAAAACTTCATTTCTAAGCCTGAGTACCGACAGTACCTACAATCCAAGGGGACTGTCTTGGAGAATCCAGACAACTGTGTATCAATGGCGTGGAATCGTGCTATAGAGTTCTTACTGAAACAAGGGTGTGATTATGTCATTGTTCCTAACTTGGATATCGTATTCCGCTCCACACTGGTCGATAACCTTGTCCGATTTGCCGAACAGTCTTCTCCCGATATCATCCTTTGGACAGCCCTTCCTTGGAACGACCTCCCAACCTTGGAAGAAGCCGCCGAAACCACGGAAGCCCCGGAAACCCCGCACTTCTCGTGCTTTATGGTGAATTCCCACCTCTTCCTGGAAGTAGGGCCTTTCGATGAGACCTTTGCGCCTGCCTATAACGAGGATTTGGACATGCATTGGCGGATCGTCCTCGCGGGCAAGCGTGCCGTCGGCTTCGAAGGGGCGCGGTTTTTCCATTACGGCAGCCGTACTATCAAGTCCGACCCTGAGCTGGAGAAGGCCAACCACATCACGCACGACGCCAACAACAAGTACTTTATCCGTAAGTGGGGCGATAAGCCAGCAACGGCAGCCGATCCATTCCTGACCGAGAAGATGTTCCGCACGCCGTTTGATCGAGGGTGGCTGTAGATGCCGTTCAGTCCGAATCGCGTAACAAGTGCTGTTGAAGCAGTCTCCAAGATGGAGAAGGACGACACTGTGTATGTCGTCACTTATCAGGGTCCGAAAATCAAGCGTACCGTAACCGGTAAGTACTCCGGGCATGAGGATGGCACTCTTCTCTTGGAAGATAAGAACGGTAGGTTCAACAAGGTCCCAATCGAAGGAATCATCAGAGTGAACTACTACATCGAGGGCAGGGCTCCGTTCTAAATGGCTAGTATCAGACCGTCCAACGGTCCCATTCCGAAGCCCAGAAAGCGCGAGAAGAAAGGCCCTAAGCCCATGTCCCGAGGGGGACGCAAGCCCAAAGAGGCAGGCAGGGCCTACGAAAGCCGCTTTGCCAAGAAATACGACTACCACCGCCAGGTGGGGTCCGGTGCCTTTGCTGCCGAAGACCCAACGCTCGCTGGCGATGTGGTAGCCGATATTGGGACGCTCAAGTTGCTAATTGAAACCAAGTCATGGGACCAAATTGACGGGCGTGGCGAGAAAACCGTGACCTTCCCCGTTGCACTGCTGGACAAAATTTCAGCAGAGGCACGATTACTCATGCGGGAACCGATTTTCCTGTATCATGTCAAAGGTGCATCAAATGAGTGGGCGGTCATAGAATACGAATGGCTCCACGATTTGGTCACTCATTGGGAAAATACCATCCTAGCCTTGACGCTAGAGAACGAGGAACTGAGGAATAAGTGAGCGATATCTACCGTTGGCCGAGTTTCATCCGGGCTACCGAGCTCGACGAAGACTTTGCCGACTGGGCTGAGGCGGTGCAAATCGAACTAAAGCCAGTGGCTAAGACTCTTTCAAGCCCACTGCCAGATGATCCGTTGCAGTTGGATCAGATGGTGACGAGACAGATTGACGGCTGGCTTCCCCGCGTGGCTGCTCTCGCCGTCGTCGCAGAATACTACCTATCACAGGCCAAACTGGAAAAACTGCCTGCCAAATCGCGTGCAGCGGACGGCAAACCCTTATCAACCGAGGCCGACCGCCATGCCGCGCAAGAAGCATTGCTAGGACAATACCGGTTCGTCCGTGACCTTCTCGATTCGTATGTGTTCAGCATGAAAGATCGAGTTCGTTGGGCGCAATCAGTACGGAAGGTACATGGCGAAGCCCAGTTCTAGGAGCTTAAAGATGCCCAGACGTAAGAAAAATGAACCTCCTTGGAAGAAGAGTGGTTTTAACCTGTTGAGTCCAGATCAGGCTCAATACCTGATGGAGTCACTCAACAGGTCCAGGATCATGCTCCATGGAGAAGAACCTAAGCCAGAAGAAATGGTCAAGGTTACAGAGTGGGCCAGTACATCGATGATTAACAAGGCACTGCTATCTGGCGTCTTTATGGGCGGCCTTGATATTGATATCGATGAGAATGGGGAAGTAACTTTCGTTCCTGCCATTCAGTTGAACGGTATGTTGATGCCGAATGGTGGTGGTCCCCATTAGTAATAATCCCTTCAGAGATATTTCCAAGATAGATGCCTTGGCACAATGTCCTAACCCGAAGTGCAAAAGGATTTGGAGTTACGATGGAGTGGATGCACTCCTAGACTATGCAACTAGCGACGAGCAGAGTATCGAGGTAAGCAATATCTATTGCCGAGGCTGTGGCACAAAAGCCAAGCTTTACCAAGAGACTCGTCTAAATTCTTAACGAGGTAACTGCCTTGAGTGGCGGATGGCGAATCTACGAACATCTATTTGCAGATCACACAGACGAACAGATAGCCGAACTGGCGCACCGAACCCCCGACGCCGTGCGGTTGAAGCGCAAGCGGTTGGGTATCCAAGCGCACCTCGACCAAGCACGTGCGGAGGCTGACACTGCCCTAGAAACGAGTTTTGAGGGCGAGTTACGGCAAATGTCCAGGGCTCTGGAGACCAAAACCAAGGAGAACGACGAGTTAAGACGGCTCCTTGGCGTGTTGGAGACGATCGACGCAACCATCGTAAAGCCGCCGAAGTGGACGATTAAGACTCCCGCCAAGCGTGGACATACTGGGATCGTGACGCTCCAATTGTCAGATACGCACTTTGACGAGATCGTGCGGCCCGAACAGGTGTCGTACATCAACGCCTACAACCGCACCATCGCCCAGCAGAGGCTTCGGCGGTGGGTAGAGCGGTCAGTCGTCCTTGCCCGCGACTACATCAGCGGGATCGACATAGAGGGTGTGGCAGTCTTTGCGACGGGTGACATTCTGTCTGGCGACATTCATGCCGAGCTGAAAGAGTCGAACGAATCGACATTGTACGAGGGCGCGGTGTTCTGGACCGGCGAACTGTACCAAGCCATCAGCGTCCTAGCGGACGAATTTGGCAAGGTTCACCTAGCGGCCGTAGTCGGAAATCACGGTAGGAACAGTCATAAGCCGGTTTACAAGAACCGAGCCCAGTCGAACATCGAGTGGTTGATGTGGCGGGTTTTGGCCCGCGAGTTTGCCAAAGATGATCGCGTCACCTTCGAAGTGTCAGATTCCATCGATCATATCGTACAGTTATACGATACCCGATACCTGATAACTCACGGTGACGAATTCAAGGGTGGCAGTGGTATCCAGGGAGCTCGCGCTCCACTTTCGTTAGGTGTGCATCGCACCAGTGTTCGGCAGATGGCAACTGACAAGCCTATGGATTTCATGGTGGTAGGTCACTTTCATCAGTACCAGCCACCGAGCCAAGGATTGGTCATGGGGGGTTCAATGAAGGGATACGACGAGTACGCTTACGGTAAGCGGCTCCGACCCGAGGAAGCACAGCAGGCGTTTTGGATTACGAGTCCCGAACACGGGCCTACGATTGCGGCGCCTGTCCTAGTTCAAGATAGAAAGTCAGAAGGATGGTAAAAGTGGTAACCCAGCAGCAAACTAACATAAACTTGATCCTAGACATGTCAGGATCAATGGATGCAATTGGACAAGAAGAGGTGATTGGTTCGGCCAACAAGTATATCGCAGAAGTTAAGAAAACATCACCTACAGCACGTATTAATGTGATTCGGTTTGATGATCAATATGAATCCGTGTTGGAGGACGAGGAACTTAAGACAGTACGCAAACTTACTAAAGCGGATTATCTACCGCGTGGCATGACGGCCTTGTATGATGCCATTGGAAAGACTGTACAAAATGCTCCGATTGGTGCAAATCTGTTTGTGATCCTGACAGATGGCCTTGAAAATGCTAGCAAGGAATACACTTCTGCAGCTATGGTGAAGAAGATTATCAAGAAGGCTGAGAAGGCAGGTCATCAATTCGTATTTCTTGGTGCTAATCAAGATGCTATTCTATCGGCTAAAGTCATTGGCATTGGTGCTAATAATGTAGCAACCTACAAGGGTACATCTGCTGGATATTCTGGAGCGACGGCTGTTGCTTCGAATATCACATCGTCTTGGACGAACAGTCCAAGCACTCCTGTCAACGTGAAGAAGGCCGTCCATGAAACCAAAACAGGCAAGGTTGTGTCAACCACGCCATGAAGCACTATTGGGTGCAAACTCCCGAAATCACCCGCTACTATGATTACGAGCCACCAGAGATAAGCTGCATAGTTGAATGTATTGAAGCAGACAACCAGGCGAAAGCTAAGGGCAAGTTTGTTGCTGGGGAACGCAAAAAGAAGAATCAAGATAGTTGGTTATCTCACTGCGATTACCTCAATCCATTCATTGGATTGAAGGTCAGAGATGCCATGTGTGAGCATGGTGTTTGCAACTGTGATCTCAACAAGGGGGATAACTGTGAACTCGGAAAACCTAGGCATCCTAAGGCTGACTACTGTGGCGAGTGTTGCATGGAAAGTGAAGCCGAGGAAATTAAGCAAGCCTTGGTAGATTTTGCGAACGGTGATTCCAGCGCTGAGTTTCGTTATCGCACGGCGGTGGAAGAGTTGATGAGACTCTTACCAGAAACCGCCTCCGAGGCGGCCAGCGACCAGTCTTATGGATAACACATGAGCGAGTCCACCGGGAGACGCCGCTCGAACTTTCCTGACAAGCGCCGTGCTTACGGCGGATTCAACCCGCCTCGCAGGCTGACCCCGGCTGAAGTGCAAAAGCGTTACCGGGAACGATTGAAGAAAAAGCGACTTCAAGAGATGATGGAATGAAGATCGGGGTTTTGGCTGACGCGCATGTGGGGTACTTCCACGGCAACCGAGCGGCAAACGGGGTCAATATCCGCGAAAGTGATGTTATTCGCAGCTTCCAGGCGAGCCTGGAAAACCTCGCAAACGAGGGCGTTGAGGCCATTTTGGACTTGGGCGACCTCGCCAACACGCCGAGTCCCCGCAAGAGGGCCATCGGCGCTTTGATCCGTACCATCAATGAAATTGACCTACCCTTCTATTCAGTCAATGGCAACCACACCCTTGTACGGTCACAGTCCGATATTCACCTATACGAACTATTAGAGTCTCAGTGCCCAAAATTCCACGGATTCACTAAGCCGGGTGAGGCGCTGGGCGGGTACATGATTCCTTACGGCGACAAAGACGAGGTTGTCTCTCACCTGCAGTTGGCGGACGGTTTTTCGTTTATCGCAGGCCATTGGGCTTGTTCTGACGTGCCGTATCCAGGGGATCACGTTCCGGTGGGCGAGCTCCCCAGGGAAAAACCGGTCTTATTGGGCCATTATCATCGTCGATCCGCCGGAGCAGCAGGTGCGCGGCGTCCACCTTTGCTTCCGATCTATGTCGGATCGACAGATAGGTTCGCGTGGGGCGAATGGAACAACCCGACCGGTGCGGCGGTCTTTGAGGATGGCAAGGTTCGGTTTATTGACCACCAAACACGGGAATGGGTCAATCTCATAGCCAATTCAGATAACTACCTAGAGGTGGTACGAGATCATGAAATCGAGAATGCTATCGTTCGACTCAGTATTGAGAGCACATCGGAGCAATACCAGTCCTTGGACTTGGTATCAGTACGAAAGGAACTCTCTCCATCCCTTGAATACCAAATACGTCGAACTGACCTTGGGACCACAGACGAACAAGAGGAATCTCAAGCACTTAGTCAAGTCTTCTCCATAGAAGAAAACTGGAAAGAACATATCAAGACTGCCAAGATACCCAGAGGCGTCAAGAGAAAAGATGTTGAAACAAGGGGTCTCGAAGCCCTCTCACAATCCTAACGCTTGTTGGAGATGCCACAAGTGGGTATATATTGATATCAATGGCCGGAAAGTGGCTACCTATTGCGACGAGTGCAATATGACAGTGGACGAATGGATCAAGCGTGCAGATATCTCGCCTACGAACTGAGAACTTTCGTGTCCTTAATGGCGTGCATGACTGGGAACTGCCAGGAGGAATCTCCGCTTTAGTCGGCAATAACGGGGTTGGCAAAAGCACCGTCGCCAACGCCATCGCATGGGCGCTGTACGGTCCTGATGTGCTACCGACTGGGAAGGCCGATGTGGTCACTTGGGGCGCGGAAAAGGCCGAGGTGGCACTTTGGTTTCAGACGCCCTCTGGCGCCTATCAGGTGACGCGCTGGCAGCGGGTCAACGGCACTTCCGGGGCCAGTCTCGACCGCGACGGCGAGGGGATCGCCAACGGCCTCGACCCGACGACCGTGGAGGTCGGCAAGGTCTTGGGCATGGACCGGGTTGGGTTCCTTGTGTCCGTCTTCTCCCGGCAGGAGGAATTAGCCGGTCTCTCTTCGTTGACTCCCGGAAACCGAGTCAAGACGGTCCTAAGGCTTCTTGGGGTGGATATCGTCTCGTCAGCCATCGACCGAGTACGGGATGAAACGCGCCTAGCGAAACGCGAACTGGAAATCCTGCGCCGCAGCTCGACCGACGTTCGTCTGGCGCAAAAGCGCCTAAGGGAACTGGATGACGAAATCCTTTCAAGCACAGGGCAGCGCGATGCGCTCGCCCGCGAACGGGCATCCGTCACTGATGAACTCAAAGCAGCCGAGGATGTGGTAGCCGCGCAACGCGCGGAGATGCGTGCTTTTGACCAGTACAAGCAGGCCGACGACGCATTAATCGTCAGGATAAATCGGGCTTCTAAGGCGGTTCAGGACGCTTTGGCAGCCCTTGGTACCCTGCGCTTACCGCCCAATCCGGGTCCGCAGCCAGAGATGGTGGATCGCGAGCAGATCATTGACCTACTAACCGAACAGCGGATGACGACCGAGCGCACCTTGGAACTCCAGAAAGCCCACAAGGACGGGGTTTGTCCTCATTGTGGTCGGCCTTTCGACGAGATGGAAGAGCACATGCTGGAGATCGAAAAGGAGTTAGCGGCCCTCGATAGCAAGAATGTAAAGCTAAACAGCCGCCTGGAAGAACTTCGTGAGTTGGAGAAGGCCGCCGAGGAATGGCAAGAAAAGGCCGATTTAGTTGACCGTTACCTAAATCTCCGACTGCAGACCCGTCGAGTAATTTGGGGTGCCCAAGATGAATACCGCAATGCATCAGTTGAGCGCAACCTACTCAAAGTTGCAGAAGAGCCCGATATCTCTACCGCCAATGAAATTGTAGAGACTCACCGCGAACGATTGGCAGAGATTCGTGAGCGAACAGCCTACCTCTCGGCCAAAATGAAGGCAGACGAGCACGAGCGCAAACGCGTGGAAACCGACTTAGCGAGCGGCAACCAGGTCGCAGCTGATGTCCAGGAGGCTGAAAAGGCCGTAACGACCCTCGATGTGACCGTCTCAGAACTAATCGTGCTCAAGGCGAAGTTGGTGGAGGAAGCGATTCCATCGCTGGAAGCCATCGCCTCGGAACTTGTATCCGAACTGACCGATGGACAGTACGACGAACTGGCCCTGACCCCGAACTACGAGATTCAGTATCGGTCGCCCTCGGGGGAACTCAAAGGGTTTGCCCACCTGTCGGGCGGCGAGCAAGATGTGTTCGCGCTAGCCTTACGGCTGGCAATCGCAGAGTTGCAGTCCGATTCCGTGGGTGTGCTGTTCCTTGACGAGGTTCTAGAATCCCTCGATGACGACCGGCAAGAGATGGCATGGACCGCGTTTGAGAAGTTAACCAAGCGATACCAGCAGATTCTCGTAGTGACGCATGTAGAGAAATTCCGTGATCGAGCTCCAAGCCAGATTTCGCTTTAGCGCATAAAAAAACCCCCGGCTCCGAGCGTGGAGCCGGGGGTTTGCTTTACATACTTCTGATGGTTAGGACAATCAGTAGAGCGATTACGGATAAAACTGCATTCAGTTTTTTACTTTCAATCCCCGGAGTCATAGTTCATGCCCATTCCGCATTTTTCGCAATAGCCTTCGTGCCAACCACGAAGGGTATCTAGCGTAGATACCCGCTTGTGTTCACAAATGGCAAACGAATAGAATGTCGGAATCCAATCAGGGTCATTCTGGTATTTCCAGTCAACATGCACTCCTAGCCCAGTTCCATCACTGTAATGGAACAAATGGACTGACAGCAGTGGTTTCTTCCTGTCGGCTGGACTGATTTGACGGAAAGATGTAGCCTGGCCTGTTCCATAACTTGAGAATTTACTCCAAAACTGGTCTGGTCTTATTTCTTTCCAGTTTGGTGGTTCGTCATTGTGATTCCCAAATAACTTGATAAACTCACCAGAATAGGTGTCTCGGAGAGCTTGGGGAAGTTCTCCGAGCCACTCAGCCTTTTCAGTCATCATGGCTTCTTCTCCAGCAGGGCGCGGGCTTCGGTCAGTGCTTTGCCGAGTTCCCAGTCCTGTTCTTTGGTCTGAGGAGCCTGAGCCCTCCACCAGCCGTTCCAGCGCCTCGCGGTACTGCGTCCGCTCATGGTCGATGCCATCGACCAGTTCGCGGTAGGGGGCGGCGGCTTCGGCTAAGGCTTCATCGAGGTATTCTAGGTAGACGGCGTTGAGGTTGTGCGATTGAAAGTAGTAACGCAGTTGGTTTGCGGCGTAGTTCTTCATTCGTCGGCCTTTGTATCGAGGATGGCGTCGTGCATCTCTCGCCACTTTTCGCGCAACTCGTCAGCGAACCGGCCTCCCGGTTTAGCGGGGCTTCGATCGAAGGAATCAGCCAGAGTCTCAAAGTAGGGCCGAATACGCTCCACCGTGGCGCGGCGCTCGTCGGCTCGTTCGGCTTTCAGGTCGGCTTCGGTCACGCAGTAGTGCGGCTCAGTGTGGCCGATGTTATGGGTCATTTTGGTTTCCCTTCATCATCTACGAATTTACTTCTGAGATTAGTTACCCACTTGATAGTCTTTCCTGCGAAACCTTGTTCCTCCAAATATTCAATTTCGTCTGCCAAAGCTTCTGCTATATTGAGCTTTTCCAAATCTGAAAGTTGAACACCAATTGGTGATGATATTGTTACTGATCTCTGGATTCCACATTCACATGTTAATCTTGATTTTGAAATTGACATCAAACTTCTACCTCCGATGGATAGATTAGATCATTGGCTTCCTGTAGGTCGCCAGAATCTAAGTGAACATACTTTTGCGTGGTTGCCACAGATGCGTGGCCCATTAGTTTGGCTAGCGTTACCGTTGGAACACCGCGCCGCGTGGCCCGAGTCCCGTAAGTATGCCGCAAGCCGTGAATGTTGATCTTCTTTCCTGCCTTTTCAGTCAGGTTGTAGATATCTCGCTGCGCTTGGCGCTTGGAAAGACGTTGCTTTCTGCTTGAAACCAACAGAGGTCCGCTTTTCCTATTGCCAATGTAAGCCCGAATTGCGTTCTGAGCTGCAAGCGTCATCGGCACAATCCTGGTCTTATTGCCCTTACCGAGAAGATTCCAGATAATGCCAGTTTTGAACTGATTGACATTCAGCCCCACAATCTCGCTTACGCGGAGTCCGTGCAGCGCCAGCCAAACCAGGGCCAACTCGCGTTTCCCAGTATCCTCGGCAACTTCTAGCAACGCATCAACTTCATCGTCTTCTAGCCACCGAATTGTTTTGAACACATCCACCTTCTTGCGACGAACAGGAAGAGTGGGGTTGTCGCCCCTTATGCCCATCGACAAAACGAACTGGAAAAAAGAAGAAAGAACTGCGATCTTCTTCGCAACAGTTGTATTAGCCTGGTGGGATATGCTCATTTGGTATCGGATAAGCTCCTCGGAAGTGGCCGTTTCAGGGCCACGACCAAGGAACTTACCGAAGTCGGATAGCACGATCCGATAGGTATCCCGAGTGTTTTCGGAATACTGAGCGAGGAACTGATCAATCACCAAATTCTTTCTTCAGACGATTGTACTGATCTTCTCGCCATTTCTTTCTCTCGGCTTCTTGTTCTTTCTCCCGTTCAGCAATCGTTGCCTTGTACCGCTTTAGGGCAGTCCCAGAGTCCTCGATATCCTCCCAAGATACGATGATCTCCGCGACTTCTTCCCCATCATCATATGATCTAGGTACTAGATCGAAAAAGACAACGCCCTCGGGGCGAACATCTATTCCCATTTGTGTATCAGGATATAGGTTCCTAGGTTCCGTTCTACATTTCACCTCGGCTATTGCCAAGGCTTTCATTCGAAGAGCATAAAACTCTTTCATAAAAGTTGCCGTTGACCCGCTACTTCTATTCAATTTAAACTCCCTTCCTGTCGAGAATGGCGTTGTAAGCGGCAGACAACGCCTTCGCCGTGTTCTCGTCTGGCGGTACTGGCAAGTTCCACACGAATGAGTCGTCTAGATTGCGAACTCGCCACAACTGCTGTAGTGCTTCGGCCATTACCTTTGGATTGGCCCGCCGCTCGCTTGCCAGTAGACCGTCCAATCGATCCGTGAACGAGTCGATGGCTTCTTGTCGTCCGGCCTGCCGCTCGTCTGCGAGCAGGTCTGTCAGGACTCGTATCCCGGCCCGCTCGTCTTCGTCCCAGTCGTAGCCGGAGATTCCGGCGTTGACAAGAGAGCGCCATGCTTCCTCTACGTTGGTCGCCATTTTACCCACTTTCCTTCCTGTACGACTTCTATCCGTAGGTTACTAGGAGCCATCTGCTTCTCTACCTTCTGCTCAATATCGGCTAAGTAACCGGATCGACGAGCAGTTTCTACGCGATGCCAAGCCTTAAATTGCTTGCTTTCCGCCATTCGACGAAAAGCGGTTTTCTTATTCTGTTCCTGTGTTCGGTGTTCGCGAGCTGTACCCACTGCGCCAGAGGCTTTGTGAGTAATGCGAACTCCCGTATCTCGCTTATTCTGGTTCTGTCCTCCAGGGCCACCAGACTTGAAGGTATCTATCCGCAAGTCCTTCTTAGTTACGGAGAACAGCAATTCTCTCGTCATGTTTCATCCTTTCCTAGCCTAGTGGGCTAGCGCCAGGGTCAAACTTGCGTTCGGCCCTGGAGTCAGACCATTAGTAATCGATTCTTTCGTGTTCGATAGAGTATTTCCAAGCCCATTGACTGACCTTGGTGCAATAGATATAGCACAAAGGATCGCCGTAGTACGGCGATACCTTGTCCCAAAAGTTGTTCCACCATTCCCAGTTGGGATGATGGTCAAACACCCAGTCTACAATAAACACCGGCCAGGGCAACGAATAGTGTACCCTTCCGATTGTATGTTCTTCTTCTCCTTCTTCGAAGCCACCGAGAATATCCCCCCACCAGTGCTTCCTAAACATTAGCCTCCTTAACGCTATTTCTCTGGCTCTTCTATACTTACCTTCCCGTCAGGATCAAGGTAGAGTGTGCCAAACGCACACTCTACCCTAACCAATCCTGGCAAAGCGGAAGATTTCTCAGCATTCGACCAAGCAGAGAGCTTCCAGCCATCATAGACTAGAATATCTCCGTCTTGAATCTCAGCATTTGTAATGTCTTTCACATATTCTCCGATAGCCACTTGGCAAGCTTGGAAGTCTGTGATGGACCACCATACCGGTAGGCAATCACATTCTTACCAAACATCGCTTTCTGCATTTCTTCACTAAAGGTATTGACTGCGATTTCTAGAACGGAGATTCCGCGTCTGTTCGCGCCGATAACTACCGACTTGACTAGATCACGGTCGTTCGGGGCACCATCAGTCAATACAATAATCAGTTTCTTTTCTTCTGGTCCGTCTGACTCTTTCATGATGTTTTCTACGGCCCAGTTCAGAGCATCACCGGTCGGCGTGCCGCCGCGATACTGCTCAAAGATGATATTGAGCCGTTCCATCTTATCTCCGGGTTCCCAAAGACGGTAGATTTGATTCATTCTACTGTGATCGGTATACCCGTATACTTTCGTGGCTACTTTCATATCCTTGAAAGCATAGATCATCATGACAGCGCAATCGTAGACTGTTTCGAGTTCAGTATTCATACTAGAACTCATATCAGCCAACAGATAGATTCTTGCCCAAGTCTTGCCCGCAATCGTAGGGCGATGGAATACTCGCAAGTCCACCGGATCGTAGAAGATTCGATGGAGATTGTTCGCATCTACCGTTCCTGACTTTTGCAGACTAGCCGGTTTCGTGAACTTCGTCGGTCGAGCTCGGATTGCTCCGATCAACTTATTGACCTCTGGCGTTCTCTTAGCCGCTTTGGGAGTCTCTACAGGGGGACGAGTAATAAGAGTCTTAGACTTATCATGCCACTCAGCTTCTTGTTCCACCAACTCAGCAATACGAATTGCCTGTTGCTTGGAAATCTCAGTGGTTCCTTTGCCTAGGCACTGATGCCCAAGCAAGCCATTGATAATCCTAGGACTATTCTTCTTCTCCTTGCCATTCCCTTCCTGACCTTCTTTTCCTTCTTCTCCTTCTCCCGACTGTCCCTCACCAGGTTCTTCTCCATTCCCATCGGGTGGAGGAGTTGGTTCGTATTCAGCATCCTTAGTTAGGATATCCAGAGTCTCCAGGATAAGTCCCTTCTTCTCTGAATCGCGAGAGTTGAGATACTTCTGATTGATACCCAAGAGAGTGTCCTGAATATCGCTCGGAATTGTCTTCCACTTATCGGTGGAATCCTTGTATCTCAGGAGTTGAGTTAGGTGGCCGGTTCTTTCTTCTATACTTGCTTCGTCCCAAGGCTGAATATTGTCCTTATCAGCCAATCCCTGTTCCTCAATCCATTCGAAAGTCGCATCAAGATGCTTCTTAAACCCTGGATTGATCGACAACTGTTCTCTTTCGATAAGATTATCTTCGAGAACATTAGTGATTGTCCTTACAACTGTGTCCCTGGGCTTGTCACCAGTATCAGCTGGGAAACAGCCTTTCTCTAATCGCTTCCTTGTTCCAACAGAGTGACCAACTTCATGTACAGTCTCTCCATTGACACAACGAATGGCAGTAGTAAAATCGTCGGGATAATCTAGAATAGGCTGGGCGGATATAAATATCTTCCCTGCCTTCAATAGAGTTGCCGCAATTTGACCACTACCCTCAGAGAAAAAGTCAACAGACATCTTCTCTTTCTGATTGGTGTCTAGAACGGATACCATAGCCCTAGCAGATCGCAAAGCAACCGCTAGTTTGATATCTGAACCAGTCATGCCCTTGCCAGATGTTGCCGGACTGTATTCAGAACTATCCCGCCGCACCAATCGGCTTTCGTCTTCCCAGTCAGACCATCTGTCCCAGTCTGATTCCCACCACTCCTTAGTTCTATAAGAACTGTAAGCAGCAGTAGTATTCTTCGACAAGGTTTCCTCCTTTCCTTTAGGAGATTTATTTCGGCAAAAACGCCGACTACAGCGGGTAAAGTTTCCCTTACCCGCTGGCGTCGGAACTTTTACGGTCCCGCAGGTTTCCTACTCTTCCTGGTCTGCTTAGCAAAGTATGTATCCAACTGTTCTCCGTGGTGCATCCAATTAACTCTGTTGGCTGCGAAACTTGTTCGATGAATCCTAGCCAGACTGCCGTTTCGCGGTAGCCTCATCGCAAACAGATTTACACCATTGTTATTTTCCATAACAACATACTCGTAACATTTACCATACGCTGCACCGCCCCAGTGAAATAGATCACCAACCTGTAGGGCGTTGAAATTCACTGCTGTGCGGTTATTCGTATCGCAAGCGATCTTCTGAGCCATTAGTAGTTATCTCCGATGGTTCCGTCTACAACCTTACCATCCAACATCATCATGATCTTAGATCGGTCTGACTCTGTTCCACCGTTACCATTGTAAAGCGGTAGAATACTATAGTCGGCTGCTTCACGGACTGTTCTACCCTTACCGCTTACTACGGCCATTGACCAGAAGATTGCGGCGCGAGTAGAGATTGGAGTATCGATTTCTTCCCTAGCCCAAGTGTTTCGTGACTGGTCACAAACCTTCACGATTTGCTGAGCAAGGTTAGGATCAATACCTGTACGGGTTACGAGAATCCTGATTTCTTCCAGTTCCGGCGGGAATTGGCGTTCCAATGTCCATCCGAAACGATCACGGAGTGCCCAGTCTTGTGTATAGGTTCCAGTATATCCAGCGCCCTCATTCATCGTAGCAACGATGATATTATCGGGATGGAGTGCTACCTTTCGGCCAGCAACCGGCGACCAAACACCAGCCTGATCATCCAACAATGGAAGCCAGAAGTTTGCTACATCGGGAGTCATACGATTGATTTCATCGTACAACATAATCCCAGGCGGAACACCATCGGCTTCCAAGTGAGCCAAATGCTCACTTCCCTGAAAGAATGTTCCTCGTTCTGGAGTAACTTCCTTAGAACCAACCCACTGATCGATATTGGTAACGACTGCACAGTTCATCACAAAGAGTGGAATGTTCAATCGTTCAGCCAGCTTGTAGATTCCTTGCGTCTTCCCCGAACCGGCTGGTCCCTTGATCAGAAGATTGATAGGTTCTGTCTTACGCGCATCGATAAAGTCCTCTAGGAACTCTGTATCCTTTGCGCTTTCATACCAGTAGGGCACTCCCGTATACTTGATATCACTCAAGTCTATAGTTGGCTCTGCTGGCTGCTCATCTTCCACAACAGTTTCTTCTTCTCCCGT
>Ga0105092_10000006_pt1 | contig 103095 bp, 166 predicted proteins | sample PPLLak2March2015_FD_87021 | JGI IMG/M metagenome (GOLD analysis project Ga0105092, IMG submission 87021) | Freshwater sediment microbial communities from Prairie Pothole Lake near Jamestown, North Dakota, USA - PPLs Lake P7 Core (1) Depth... | ecosystem: Environmental > Aquatic > Freshwater >... | reverse complement strand
GGTCGAGAAGGAGCTGCGAGATCGATGAGAAATCTCGGACACACCGGCGCCATTGTCGACGAGTGCGACTGGTGTGGCGCGGAGCTGCACCCGCTCGACAGGTTCCGCGACCGTGCCGGCGGCGAGTTCTGCTCGAAGACACACCGCGATGCCAGCACGCGAGCGGTGAAGCGGCTTCACGAACGGTGCGCCACACGAGAGGAACGGCAATGAGCGACCGAACGAAGATCGCTCCGCAGATCGCAGGCTGGGTCGACCAGCTCGTTCACGAGCAGCCGTACGTGGTCGAGGCAAGCTGGCGGACGACCGACCGCATCAAGGCCGAGGCTCTCCGGGAGGCGGCGGCCGCCCTGCCGCCGGACGTATGTCGGTGGGCCATTCTGGAGCTCCGTGCTCGCGCTGATGAACTCGATCCGCCTGCGAAGGGAGACGAGCGATGACCGACCGACTGCCAGCGACAATGCCCTGCCCGAAGTGCGGCGGGATGATGCACGGGCCGAGGTACTGCACGTACCTCAACGACCTCACGTACCGCTGCTCGACGTGCAACTACCTCAAGGGAGTGGCGCCGCTCGACAGCCGCGCAGCCGAGCTTGACCCCAAGGCGGAGCCATGACCGACCGCAAGCTACCGACTGTCGTTCCGTTAGGGCCGCCTGGTTGTTACGACCTGTCCGAGTACTGGTGTCACCGTCAAGCGCTCATCGAGCGCGGGTGCGAGCAGGCTCAGAACACCGTCGTAACCTGGCTTCGCTGGGCAGCCTCCGAAGGTCGCTACGACCCGATGGTCTGTGCCGAGCTAGCCGACGTCATCGAGTGTGGTGACCACGAGAAGGAGCTGAAAGACCGATGAATGTGAAGCAGTTGGTCGACGAGTTGACCGAGCGGATGATCCCGTTCATCAGCGAGCGTGTCGGTGACACGGACGTAGAAATCTACGAGAGCATCGCTCCGATACTTCGTGCCGTGGTGGAAAAGCACACGCAGTCACCTGTGCTCGGCCTTCGCATCCGCATCGTCGAGGCCGTCATGAAGGCTCTCGTCATGCTCGACAGAGACCAGGACTTCATCGACTTCGGGAACTACGACAGCGACTCTGTCAAAAAGGAACTGCATCGCGTCGTCGAGAAGGAGCTGGGAGATCGATGAGACAGACGAAAGTTCCCATGGCAGCACCTGTACACGGAGCAGTCTGGCCTGTTGACCTTTCAGGTGCAGTGTCGCGTCTTCGTGTTGGAGCGCAGAACGTGGCGACGCAAGGAGCGTACGCGTTCGGATCTGCGCGATCACAAAACCGACGCACGGTCGGCGTCACGTTGTGGGGCTACGAGGGAGCGCGGATTCTTGCTCCTCTTGCAGCGACGTTCGTGGCTGCACCACGCTGGACTTCCGATACGTGGATCGTCTACCTCGCGACGAACGACTACTTCATCGGGCTCGGTGGCGTGAAGAGAACTTGGTTCGAGCGCGGCGAGCAGATCCAAATTGGCGACGAGATTACCAAGCTCACACTGACCGCGTCGAGCTGGCCGCGGTTGCACTTCTCGATGTACACGCGCCCAGCGGGCTACACCGGTGGCGACTTCATGAAGCACGTGCAGGCTGGTGAGTTCGTGTGGCGCAGTGAACCGTCGCCGTTGCTGCTCGACCCGACGGAGTTCTTGCAGGCGATCGTGAAGGAGCAGCCGTGACTGCTTCGAGACGCATCCTCGACAAGCTTTGGGACGTGCTGCTCGATCGCAAAGGCTTTGACGACTGGTGGGACTTCAGCGATGCCGATACGCAGGTCGAGATCACCGAGACCCTCGTTGCTGTGCTCGATGAAGAACTGCACAACGTGTCGATGACGAGGATCCTCGTCGTCAACGAGAAGCACGGCGACCGCTACTTCGACGCGAGCACTGACGCTGCACTGCATGCCGCAGCGTTGAAGCTCGTAGAAGAACGACTCGAACAAGGATGGTACGGAGACTGGCGCCAACTCGATGACACGCTCGAAAACTTGAACCAGAAAAAGATGCTTCTGGATCTCGTATCCGATCAAGACGGCGTTGCTGCGTGGGCGTTCTTGAAGCAACGCAACGGTCAGTACGAGTACGAGTACGAAAACGTGAGCATCGTCGAGTTGGAGAAACCGTGATGGGATACACGACCGACTTCGAAGGCATGTTCACGCTCGACAAGCCGTTGGCTCACGAGCACCACGACTACTTGCGCAAGTTCGCCGACACGCGTCGCATGCAGCGCGATGCCAAACTCACCGAAACGATGCCTGACCCTGTGCGACTCGCTGTAGGTCTTGGAGTCGGTGACGAGGGTGGTTACTTCGTCGGGATCAACTCGTGGCGTGGACAGGCCCACACAACCGACGTCCTCGACTACAACCGAGCCCCTGAAGGACAACCCGGGCTGTGGTGCCAGTGGATCCCGAACGACGACGGCACTGCGCTCGTCTGGGACGACGGTGAAAAGTTCTACGCCTACACCGAGTGGCTCATGTACATCATCGACCACTTCCTCAAGCCGTGGGGCTACACACTCAACGGCAGCGTGACGTGGCAAGGTGAGAGCACCGGCGACTCGGGAGTCATCTACGTCAAGAACAACGAAGTGCGAGCCGTCGCGGATGAGACGATCCGCAAAGAGCCAGAGTGGACATGAACAAGCAGCTCAAGAACGACTACCGCAACAAGGCCACGAACAAGGAGCCAGGTCTGCCTCGCGTGCGTCGACACGGAGCGCCGTCGTTGAAGGAGTTCGCCAAGACACACGACGACGGCAAGAAGTGGCGCGAGCGGAAGCGGAGGAACGGGCGATGAAGACACGCGAAGATCTTCCCAAAGAAATCGCAACGGCTTTGCAGCACTTGAGAAAAGTAGTCGAAGACGATTCGTGTCGTGAGCCTCAGTACCGCCTAGAAAGAGCGGTAGATGCTCTGGAGGTCGCCGTCCTAAAAACCCTTGACCAGTGCAGCAAGGAGACGTGATGGCGATCCGCAAGTTGCTGGCGAACTTCCCGAACAGCTTCGTGACGAGGACGAAGATCTGGACGCCGAAGCGGAACACGATCGAGTTCGACAACAACCACGACGAGCTCGTGGGTAACTTGATCGTGTGCCTCACCGCGAGGCAGAAGCCGTACAACAACGATGAACGTGCAGCCATGAAGGCGCTGCAAGACGCGTTCAACCGCACGTCGATGAAGGACAAGGCCGCAGATGGCTGACGATTTCAAACGGTTCGCGTGCAAGCTCGGTGCATCCGAGATCCACGACTGCGATCCCCGCAAGAACCGCGAGGGTGTGATCCTCGGCGTGTCACCCACGAAGCTGTGGGTCGACTGGCACACTGGCGTCAAGACGTGGGTGTCGTTGTCTCGGTGCCACGCCAACCCCGAACGCAAGACAGGCTACTACGTCCCCGAGCTGCGAGAAGAAGTCGGAGAAAACGAAACATGAAACGAGGAATCACGATCACCCCCCGTCTCGACGCGGATAACCGACAGCTCTGGGCGGAGCCGGAGTACAACCAGGTCTTCGGCTATCTTGCTAACCGCTTGTGTATCGGCGGCTCGCCACATGTACTGGAGATCGTCGATGCCATCGACGCGCTCATCGACATGAAGCCCGAGGACTTCATCCGAGCACTGAAGGACCAGGAACGTGCGATGCACAAGATCAAGCGTGCGCGGTTCGAGCTCGAAGACGCCGAGACCAGCATGCAGCGCGCGATCGAAATCTCCGAGAGGATGCGGCAATGAAGCCCAAGCACCACTTCTCCTGCGACGGCTCGCTCAGGCTCCTCACGAGGCACGTCAAGGAGCTCATCGAGGCCGGTGACACGGCGTCGGCAACAGCCGATGACGGACAGATCTACCTCTACCGCTGCAAAGCACTTCGCAACAATGGAGCCGAGTGGGAAGAGCTGGAGCCGTGGACCGAGGAACGTGCCAAGCAGTTCGTCGAGGAAGCAGACACCTTCGTTGTGATTGGATGACGAAAATGAAGATCCAGATCAAGGACAACCTCAAGCCCGAGGACAACGCCATGCTGCAAGCGCTCTACAGTCGCAGCCCGGCGAGCGTCGATGATCATCTGCTCAAGTTGGAGAAGAGCGGTTCGGCGTCATTCATGGACCAGTACTACGTCGGCTACGGGCACCAGAGCATCGGCGACTGCGGGTCGACGACGATCTTCATCGAGGGAGTCTCGATGCTGGTCGCGAAGGCGATCCAGGACTGGCCGCTCTACTCGGGGCAGGAGAGCTCGACGCGGTACATGGACTTCTCGAACGTCGAGTTCCACAACCCTGTCATCGGCCAGCCCGAGCTCGGAGCGGAGATCCAGGAACGCTGGCGCACCTTCTACCTCAACGCGCGCGTGCCGATGCGCGAGCACCTGTTGGAGAAGTATCCGCAGCAGGACGGCGAGGACAGCAAGGTCTACAAGCGAGCGATCGATGCTCGCGTCTTCGACGTCTTGCGAGCGTTCTTGCCGGCAGGTGCGTCGACGAACCTCAGTTGGCACACGAACCTGCGCCAAGCGGCTGACCACCTCGGCTGGTTGTTCTCGCACCCGGACTTGGAAGTCCGGAACGTTGCAGGTGTCATCTACACGAAGTTGTGCGCTGCGTATCCGTCGAGCTTTCGTGACCCACCCAAGGAGCACCTGATCTACACCGACGAGGTCATGAAGAACCTGTACTTCATCGGCAGAGAGGACCAAGAGGTCGATCCATCGTGGCTGTGCATGCACGGCATGGATGAGCTCAGCTGTGCGCAAGCTCTGCCCTATCTGCAAAAACGTCCGAAAGGTGCTCCTGTGCCTTGGTGGCTCGCTGAAGAGGGCGTGCTGCACTCGATGTTCATGCTCGACTTCGGGTCGTATCGAGATCTGCAGCGCCATCGCAACGGCACCATCCGCATGCCGCTGCTGACGTTGAAGCACGGCTTTCACCAGTGGTACATCGACGAGTTGCCGCCAGGGCTCTGGGAAGAGGCCGTCGTCTTGCTCAGACAGCAGGAGAAGGCGCTCGAAGATCTCGACTGTTCGGAGTACACCGAACAGAACTACATCGCGATGGGCTACAAGGTCCCGTGTTGCGTGTCGCAGGGTTTGCCTGCGTTCATGTACCGGTTGGAGCTGCGCAGCGGCAAGACGGTGCATCCGACGTTGCGCGCCGTCGTGCTCGAAGAGATCAAGCAGTTCCGCAAGCTCTTCCCGAGCGTTGCGCTGCATGTCGACGAAGATCCGGACTCGTGGACGATCCGCCGCGGGAAGCAGACCATCGAAGAGCGTTAGCCAACAACGCCCAGCAACCCAGAGCAACGCAGCGCGTCACTCGACAACAAAAACCCAGTGTGTAGTAGCGAGCCAGACGGATCCAGTACACCAAGTCGCGTTAGCGCGGCATCGATTTCCAGAACCCCACCACCCGAGAACGCTCATGAACACCACGATCACACTCTATTTCAACGAAGCCGAATGGTCACGCTACAACAAATCGGCGCAAGCCAAGCACATGGCGAAGGTCGACTTCGTTGCTTGGTGCATCAAGAACGCCAGCCTCATCGACACCAAGAAGGCCAAGGCGATCGTCGGTAACACCAGCGGTCGCAAGGCTAGCAACGTTCGCGTCGATCCTGCCGTCGTTGAGATCGCCGACTTCGGTGCTGCAGACACGAACACGAGCAGGGCCATGTTCGCACTCTGGTGCATCGAGAACTCAGCGTTGATCCCAGATGTGCCGCTGGCTACTCCGATCAAGAAATCCAAACCGAAGATGGTGGTCAAGGTCACCCAGAAACCAAGTACGAAGCCTCGGGTCATCGCGATGAAGCCCTCGAAAAGTAGTCCACGTCCGACGAGCCTGTTGGAGCTCGTTGGGCAGATGACGATCACCGAGCTCTCGATGCGGACGCAGCGTAGCGTTCGCGACATCGTCGAGTTCGCCATGGGCTCTGCGACGGCCAAGATGGTCGCGCTCAAGAACGACGAACAAGTACTCGAAGGAAAGATGGTGAACTGATGAAGACGAAACTCTGTGCACTTCTCCTGCTCTGCAGCTGCATTCTCATGGACGACGATGAAGGTACCGGTGACGACACGAGTGGTCCATCGAGTAACAGCGGCAACAACAGCAACAACTCGAATGCAGTCGACACCGGCATGATGATGGAGTGCTTTTTCCACTGCTTCGACGGTCCGGGAGCCACGTTCCCGTACACCTTGACCCCGCTCGACGAAGACGGCGACCCCAACAACGTGCTCCTGGCTTGTCAAAGGCCGAATGGGACGACGATGTCGTTGACGAACACGACCTTCATGGTCGACGCGTCGCGTTGTGCTTCTCAGGTTGTTGCTCAAGAGGTGATGGACCTCGCGATCTGTGATTCGGGAGCGATTCCTCAGCCGCCTTCTGACGAGTGGAAGACGTGGGCCACGGATTACGCTCGGCAGCAACAGCGTGACTGTGTCACGGCACTAAATGCTGCGGGTTGTCACCCGAGTCCGCCGAACGCGAATGGGTCAGAGCAGATCTGCTCTTACTTCCTGGAATACCCGATGCGCTACGACTTGCTCGAAAGCACACCGGAGTTCGAGGAAATCGACCCCGAAATGTACGAGACCGAGGACTGCGACTTCGATGCCATGCTCGAATGTGGTGGCGGGGATTCGAGCGGAGGCGGGGTGTTGCCGTTCGGACAAGTGTCCACTCTCGTGTCGTGCAACCCTACCTTCACGTCGTGTACTTTCCACGACGAGCTCAAAGATCTCATCCTGATCAACACGCATCGTATGTTCGATGACGGCGTGCGGTTCAAGGCGTTGCAGTCCGGGCAGGTCGGGTATCCCGGCATGAAGATCGTCCTGCCGAACGTGACGCCGGATTCGGATTCGGAGAAGCTGTTCTACGCGTTCGGATTCCACAACGGTGACGTCGTGCGCACCGCAAACGGTATCAACCTCACGGACGCGGACAGTCTCTGGCGCGCATTCCAGACTCTGTTTGATACGGGCACCACGACCGCGAAGGTCTACCGCAACGGCGTGCTCCTGCGCATCCAGGCGTTCGAGGTGAACTGAGTCATGTCCGAGAACGATTGCGATCCGCAGAAGCGCTACGCCAACTACTGGTACTCGCACTCTTGGTGGTGGCGGGTCCGGCAGCGCGTGGAGTGGATTGCGGACGCGGTCTACTCGGCGATTCGAGGGCGACCGGGTCCCGAGGCAAGACTCATCGGGTGGGTCAACAAGCATCCGCCCGAGAACAACATCGTGGTGAAGGTCACCGACGTCGAGCAACGCGTCGATGAGCATGGTGCCTACCTGTTCATCGTGCGCATGGAAAAGGTCGACGACGAGGATACGCGATGAGTGAGGGCACGTACGACGAGAAGGCGTTGCAGGAGATCGCCAGGGAAGGCGAGTACTGGCGTGGTCGCGAAGATGGCTATCAATCAGGTCTCTGTGTCGGTGCTGCACAAGCGTGGGAACAAGCGCGTGATCGTATCGTCGCGCTCTTCGGTGACTGCAAGCTAGCGGACGACTTCAACGAGCAAGCCAACGAGCTTAGAAAAGAAGGCGCTATGACGAACTCCGACAACGACATCGACGACATCACTGCTGAAGACCAGGAGCGATACAGCGCTCTCGCCCGAGAGCGCATGCAGCAGTGGATCGATGGACAGTGGCATACGCAACCTCCGATGCCGGAGCAGTTCGAAGAGCTCGTCGTTCCTGCGCGTGACGTTCGTGTTGGTGACTGGATGCTCATGCCTGACGCCAGCACATGGGTGTGTGTCGATGCCATCGAGGCTGGTGTTGGGGCTGTGTGGCACAGCAAAGACATCAACGACAGGTCTCTGGTCAAGACGGTCATGTGCTTGTTCCCTGGAGGCTTCTCGAACAAGCAGCCACATGAGCTGATCCCGATCCGGAGGACGACGTGATCCACCACCGACTCTACGGGCACCCGATCGTCTCCAAGGTAATCGACGAAGCACATGCCATCGTCAAGGGCTGGTACAACAGTTGCTCAAAATCCGATCAAGAGATACTTGACCATGTTCTGGCAGGTTGGGGCGAAGTGAGCCTCGCTCAACGCATCGCAAGAGCGTTGCTGGAGAAGAACGGGATCACTGGCGACGACCTCGATCTCTTCAACGAAATCATAGACGGTGACGACAGCAATGCTTCGGATGCCGCGCTGTTCGAGCTGTGGGACAGCGAGCGGAGAAAAGACGAGCGACACACGAGTTGTGTTGTTTGCGGATCGAAGCACTGTGACGGAGAAGCTCCGCATGACGGTCCTCCACCGAAGTACCACATCAACATTGCAGGAGGATGCTGGTGGACGTGGGACACGGAAGAAGATGAGTCATCGTCTCCTACAGAGTTTGATTCCTGGCGAGAAGCTGTCATCGCCGCGTGGAAACATTACGAGTCGAAGCAGGGAGACGAGTGATGGAGTTCAAGCAACTCGATCGAGGTGGAGAAGTTTTGCTCGTTCCGAAAGCCGGCAAGCAGCTCGTTCCCGTCAGCGCCGAACTCGAACTCTGTGACGCACCGTGGGTGATCCGGTCGTTCCACCTGCATGAAGGTCTCGGCATCCCATTCGAGTTGAACATCAAAGTGTCGACGACGCAGCTCGATGTGCGGGCCAACGACGTGCTCGATCAAAAGGCCGGGTTCGCTTTTGGTCGGACCGAGTACCGTCAGTTTCAGGGTGTCGTCGAGCAGGTCGTCGAGGCCGGCGTCGATGATGACGTCCGCCGCTTCGAGCTCAAGATCGTTCACCCACTAGCGCTCCTCAAGTACACCATCAACAGCCAGATCTTCACCCACCTCTACCCTCGTGACATCCTCAGCAAGTTCATCCCGAGCTTGAAGTCGAAGCTCGTCAACGCGTACTTCATGCGCGACTACTGCGTGCAGTACCGCGAGAGCAACCTCGACTTCATCCATCGCCTCATGGAAGAAGAGGGCATCACGTACAAGTTCGAGGACGACAGCGTGGTCCTGTGCGACGGCATCTCGACGTACTCGGTCGTCCACGAACCTCTCAAGATCGTTGCCACCGATCTCGACGAAGAAGCCCTCACCAAGCTCGACCAGCAGTTCAACCACCGCTCAGAGGGGTCGCACGTCATCGCGTTCAACTGGCGTGCACCCGACACCCTCGATGTCAGCAGCAACGACAACGGCGAGGTGTACTACCACGACGCTCGCCGCCACATCACCGACACCGACGACAACCTGCCGTTCGACAAGGTTCAGAGCGAGACGTGGGCCACAGAGCAACGCCTAACGAGGTTGTATGCTGCGACTCGATGGGTTGCCGGGAGCAACGTGACCACGCTGTCTCCGGGCAGCATGTTCCACGTCGATGCGCCTGATGACGAAGTCCGTGATGACCTGCAGCTTACGATCACGGAGATCTGGCACAACGCCACCTTCCCTGGCACCGAACGTGGCGGTCAGGTCGAGCAGGTTCCCGAGTACAGCAACCTGTTCTGTGCAACGCTCGTTCCGTTCCGCCGCACGTACGGATTGGTGAGGCCGACGATCGCTGGACCGCAGACGGCGATCGTCGTCGGGCCACCCAACGAGGAGATCCACACCGACCCACACGGCCGCATCATGATCCGTTTCCACTGGGAACGGACCCCCGCGGGAGAGCCTTGGGGGTGGTGGGTACGGGTCAAACAGGGGTGGGCAGGACCTGGGTGGGGTAGCTTCTTCTTGCCGCGGATCGGCATGGAGGTTGTCGTTGAGTTCCTCAACGGAAACCCCGACGAGCCGCTCGTCACCGGCTGCGTGTACAACAGCAAGAACCTCGTGCCGTACGAGCTGCCGAAGGACAAGACGAAGTCGACGATCCGCTCGGAGTCATCTCCGGGTGGCAACGGCTTCAACGAGCTGCGCTTCGAGGACGCCGCCGGAAACGAGGAGGTCTTCTTACATGCGCAGAAGACCATGACCGAGGTGGTCAAGGGCTCTCGCTCGTTGTCCGTAGGCGGTGGCCGAAGCGCGAGTGTTGGCGGCAGCGATTCACGCACGGTCTCGGGGACGCAGAGCTTGACGGTCAAGAAGGACCGGGTGAAGACCGTGGAGGGTACGGAAACGATTTCCGTCGTGGGGGAGCGAAAGACGACGCTGTCGGCAGACGACACGCTGGGGACGACCGGCAAGACGACGCGCATGCTCGATGGTGGGTTGGAGACGATCGTCCAGGGCAACGAGAAGCGCGTCGTCGATGCCAAGCACGAGCTGCAGGTCACAGGCGAACACATCGTGACGGTGACGGGGAAATCGTCGCTGAACGTCACCGACACACACGACGCGACGGCGATGACTCGCTACGCGATGGCGCAGGCGATGGTCGGCAAGGTCGTCCTCGAAGCTGGCAACGTGTCGGCATGGGGCAACGCGTCGTGTGTCGTGTCGGCGGGTCCCGACGGCGGCCCAACAGCGGTTGTCTCGTGCACGGCCGATGGCAAGGTCATGATCGAGGCGCAAGCGGAGATTTCCCTCAAGTGCGGCGAGACGACCATCACGCTCGCAGCGGACGGCACGATCACCGTCATTGGTCCGCAGAAGCTCTCGCTCATGGGCGCGGATGCAACGGTGGTGCTGAGCGCGACGGGAGCAGAGATCTCCGGTGCCGAGATCAAGAGCATCGCCAACGGCGAGCACACGATCGCGGGAGCGGTCGTGAATATCAACTGAGGAACAAAATCATGGGCATGTACGACACGATCCACGGCGTCCCCGACAAGTTCGACAACCAAGTGAAGCTCTGGGAGTGCCTTTTGATCGAGTACCGCCTCGGTGACATGGTGCCGTCAATGAATGGCCATGACACCTACTCGATCCGCATGCCGGGGGCTGACGCTGGGAACCGTTGCTACGTGCTCATCGTGGACGGGTACATCACGAATGTTTCTGCGACAGCACCTTTGGAAGGTGTACCCGTCTTCAGCAAGTGGGGTGGACAAGAAGATGAGGTGAACCCGATCGTCGTCGCGCTTCGTGAACAAGAATCGCTGCCAAAGCCGACACGACCAAACTGGTTCGAACCGGGTTGGTACACAACACGCATCAAGGGCACGCGTGCGATCGTCTCTCCTACCGAGAGAACGTACTGCATTGTCGAAGCCGAGGTCTTGGAGACGAGAGCCGCGAACAACGTCATCGTCGGAGAAACGTACACCGTCTTCTACAACATCGATTCCAACATGGGCTTGCAGAACGCGGGTGCGTTCGTCGTTCTTCTCGATAGCGAAGTTCCCATAGGTCGTCCTGGTGAGTTTCTCGGCCGCGACGAGATCGTCCAGATCTACAACCAAGCCCTGTTCAACGATCGCGTCGTCGACGTCGTGTGCAGGGAAATCCTGACGAGACGAGGTCACCCGTTCTTGGTACACACCTGGAAGAGCAGCCAACCGAGGCTCGGGCAGGTCGTCCAGTACACCGAGGTTGGAGGAGAGCTCTCAGTTGTTCACGTCGCGATCGTCTCGGGGATCGATGACGACACGTGCATACTGCACGCACTCACGCCTGTTGGCGTATCCGTGATTGAAGCGAAGCGAGGTTTTGGAAAAGCAGGCGTTCCTGAGAACGTCGGAAAGTGGACGCTGTGATGTCGAAGTACGGACTCCTCATGAAGCAGGTCGGAAGCGGCTGTGACTACACCATCGAGTGCGGCACAGCTTTTCACACGTTGAAGGCAACGACGCTCGAAGAAGCACGAGCCGAGGCAAAGCTCGTCGTACAAGGAGAACCAAATCCTGGTGAGTACGGCGGCTTCGAGGATACCGGTTATCTACTGGGTGACAGATTCAGAGATCGTCCTCCGGAGCTCAAGCTGGAAAGCGCCAGGCTCGTGACGGTCGAAGAGACCTTGCCGTTCAAAGCTTGGTACGACGAAGTCATCGAGAACGAGCACATCAAGAAGCAGACGAACAAGGATGCGCAAGACCGTGCGGAGTTCGAGCGCCTCAAGCAGAAGTTCGGAGATCGTTGAATGCGAGTGAGTCAGATACTCGGTTTGTGCTCTGTGTTGTCTTTGAGCTCCTGCGGTGAGCCTGGAGTTCTCCGTGTCGTGCTTTTGACGCAAGAGAGCGCAAACCCCATCACCGAGAACTCCAAGTACGAGCAGATGGTCAGAGAAGCGGTCGGGCTGCTCGGTTACAACACGCGGTTCGTCACGCGTAGTCGCGGTGCCGTCAAGATTGAGCTCATCCCCGTCGAAGGCCTCCACTTCACGGGTCGAGAGCTCACCGACGAAGAGTCGAGGTGTTTCCGTTCTGGCTGGGCAGTGCCGTTTGCTGCGGAGAATGTTGCACACGAGATCGGTCACATGCTGGGCCTCGAACACGTCAGCGACGAGAACAACTTGATGTCGCCGAACGGCGAACGTCGCGGAGCCCAGATCTTCTTCAACCAAATGGACACCATCGACTTCAACATCGATGAGCTGGGAGGATGCTGAGATGGCTCTCGATCGGTTCGTGCGGTTCAAGAGCAGGCGGCCAACACGTGCCGAGATTGCACTCGTACTCATCAACTTCTTCAGTGGCATCGCTGAGGTAGCGTGGGACGAGAAGCAAGACCGGTTCTACATCACGTTGCCTGGAAAGCCGTCGTGTGCTTTCAACGGGCTGATCCTGAACGATGTATTCAGCGAACCGTGGAGCAAGCAATACGACGAGCAGGATGGTCGTTGGATCGAGCTCTACTACGATGCCGAGCAGTTCGACGTCATCACCCGACAGCAGGACGAGTTCACGAATGTCATCGCACGAGGTATCGCCGACATGTTCGCAAGATTCTGGAATGGAAAAGTCGATGAGTAAGACGATGAGCGAGATCGAAAAAGAAGCACGACCAGCTGCACATGGCTTCGTCATGAAGGTCATGACCAAGTCCGATGGCATTATGGGTGTGCAGGTCTGGGTGCCGTGGATCGGTGTTGGTGATGTCGAAGTCGTGGAAGCGCAGCCGAGGCTCAAGGGCATCTTGCTCGACGTCGTCGAGTTGCACGAGAAGGTGAAATCTTCTCTGCGCATCCGTGTGGATGACTGCAGCATGACGATCGTCTCGGACCAGTTCGACGAAGTCATCGTCGCCGCCGCATTCCCCTACAAGCACGACATCAGCAAGTCGATCCACCGCATGATGCAGCGCGCGGCAAAGAAGCTCGTCGAGCTCACGACCAGAGAACCAAGAGAGCTCCCCAAACCTGTCGAACAACCACAACCTGAAGGAGAGTGACCAATGGACATGCATCTCAAAACAGCCGTACACGAGTGCTCTGACGCAGCGAAGAAGATCTCCGACAAGTTGATGAAGCTTGCCGCAAAGAAACCCGAGCTCGACGAAATCGTCAACAGCGTCATTCTGCTGAGCGATGCGCTGAAGGAGATCGCTACGGGCCTCGCGGCTCCGCCAAGAGAGCAACAAGAGCAGAAGCCCAGCATCGGCAAGATCGTGCACTACACCAACAGAGATCTCGACGGCAAGTATCCGCTGGAGATCCAGGCCGCCATCATCACCAAGGTCCACAACGAGACACACGTTTCGTTGCACATCTTCTACGAGACCGGCGAGTGCAACATCGTCAACGTGCCGCGCACCGTTGCCACTCCCGGTCACGAAAACGCCCGAGGTAAGTGGAACTGGCCGGCACGCGTATGAAGGCTCTGTCCAAACTTCAGGAGACGTTGCTGGCGTTCGTCGACCAAGGTGAGGAGCACCTGTTGCTTCTTCGCTGTGAAGACACGGACGTCCCGCTCGTGCTCAAGGTCATCGAGGCCGTCGACCAGGCCTCGGCAACGGACGTGTTCCTGAAGTTTGGACATCCGTGCGGCAGCGAGGCCATCGAGTACATGGACGAGGTGTTGTCGTCTCTCGACCTCCAGATCGTCGGGACCAACGTCATCCGACAAACGGCAGGACTGCCCCTGTGGGACTGCTTGCCGAAGCAGAAGTGGATCGATGTCAAGAACAGCCTCGACGTCACGTTCGATCACGTGCAGTCGTTCTTGCCCAAAGGCGACCACCGTGTTCTGTGGGCGTTCATCCCTACGACGATCGAAGACGAGACTATCTGGGCGCAAGTCGTCGGGGCTTTCAACCCCAAGCCCGGTCACCGTGTCGTCGTGCGAGCCACCGACAAGATCGTCGAGGTGTTTCGTTCGTCACCAGATCTGTCGGCACTGCTGACCATCGTAGACCTCTCACCCCAAGCCATGGCGGACGAACTCGTGCAGAGCGTGCAAGACCCAACGACACCACCGAAGCAACGCAACCTCGAACTCTTTCAACTCGCAGGGATGGACTTCGCCCACAAGCGCTACGTCGAGGCAGTCAAGAAGTTCGAGCTCGTCTACAAGTTCTTCGAAGACTACCCGGACTCCGAGAGCATCCAGGCGATGTGCCTCATCGGCGTCGGTGACGTTGCCAGGCTCATCGGCGACAAGGAGCTCGCTCGGCAACGCTACCAGCAAGCACTCGCGTTGACGAAGACCAAGCCCGATACGCTGCCGGTCGCCATGATGGCGTGTTCGTTGCTCGGAGATCTCCGAGGCTTCGACGATGTTCTGGAGTACTACGCCATGGCCAGCGAGATCGCGGGCAAGCTCTGCAACTTGCCGTTCAAGTGCGACGTGATGGAAAAGATGGGCGTCGTCATGTTCAACCAAGGCGATGTCGCAGCAGCAGACATCGTGTGGCGGCAGTGTTTGAAACTCTGCCTCGAAGGTGAGTACGAAGACCGGGCGGCAACCGTCGCCGAGAGGTTGGCGAAACTGTGAGCGACATCCCGAGACCTGTTCCGCGAGAGCTCGTAGGCAACATCCCTAGACCGATCTCCGATCGTATTCTCGTTGGTGGATTTTGCGGACAACTCGAAACCCAGCGAGCACACGCAGAGCTGGCACACGAACCGATGCGAGGACGAGTTATTGCGGTTGGTCCTCAGGTCACTCAAGTTGCAGTGGATGATATCGTCGTCTTCAATCAATACGCAGGGGCTTGCCTCACGATTGCAAATGACGAGTACATCTGCTTGCGTGAAGAGGAGATCTTGGTCGTCTTCAAGAAAGCAGAAGTCTCCCAAGAAGCTGGTGCGACATGAGCGAACCTAAGAACCTGCTTCGCATCCAACTCGTGGGAACGTTCCGCGCCCAGATCGTCAGCACGACAGCGCTCGACGACGCAGACGGTTACCCACGGTTTGACCCCGACGACATCGTCGAGGCCACGATTAGGATGACAGCGTACGACCTATTCAAGTTCGCACGGCTGGGCTACGAGCAGTGGTTCGAGATCACTGTACACACCGCTGCGATCGTCGACGCAACGGATCCAGAAGGCGGTGAGGCGTGAACGCGAAGATGATTCCGAACGTCGACGGCACCTATCCCGGCGCTCTGGTGAGCGTGGAGGTCCGCCCCGAGGACACCACATCGATATGGCTGCGCGCGACGAGCCGCGATGGCGCTCGCTCTGGCTGGCTCACGCCCGCAGAAGCTCGGCAGGTCGCGCAGCACCTCCTGCGCGCGGCGGACGTCGCCGAGTACAACCGCCGCACGCAGAAAAGCGGTGGGGCGTGACGTTCCAGAATTCCGACGAGGAAATGCTGTGGATGCGGGTCGCTGTGGCTGTTGCGGAATCGTCGAACAGTACGCGTCCCTACCTCATGGCGCAGTGGGCCGATCATGCAGTCGAAGACTTCCGCAAGCGGCGGAGCCGCGACGGCGACACCTATCGAAAAGGAGACGGAACGTGAAGACATACACCGCTGATGAGATTGCACGTCAGCGCGACAGGATCGTTGAGGCTGCGCTCCAGCGAGCGCGCTGCATCAAACTTCGGATGGTCATCGACGAAGACGGACACATCGTACAGCTCCCAGAGACAACTGCTGCATCGCATGCGAGGTCGTACGCCGACAACATAGATGTCGAGGCTGAGATGCTGCTCGTGATGCTTTCGACAACATGGCCAGCCAACGAAGGAGCTGCTTGATGTACCCCGAGGACATCGCCATCCGCCGCGAGTACAGCCGTACGAAGTGGAGTCGCAATACGGCGTGGCTCGATTGCCAGCGTCGCGACACGTTCATGTTCGGCGGGTTCGCGTTCTATGTGCAGAGTCACAGCCAGAACGGATGGCGCAAGAACCACGACGAGGACTACTGGTGCTGGTACGCCGAGCGGCTCTACCTCGACGACGTACCGAGGCTCGTGTGCCCCATCCCACGTGATCGCTGGCCAAACGGCTACGCGTGGTGGGTGTGGACTGACTACCGCGCCGCGACGTGCTGCGGATTCGTGCTCGTCGAGCATTGGCAATGCGGGATCGACGGTTATCCACCTTGTCCGCTGGGTAAGGAATGTCCAACCAGATGGGTCAAGCTTGTTCAATCGAAACACTCTTGAGAGGAGCGCAGCTGTGAGGTTCACCGAGGAGATTGCATGTCTCGCTGGCTCGTTCTTTCAGGGCGTCCTGATCGGAGCACGAGCAGACACGCGAGGTTTCGAAGAGCTCATGCAGCCAGCACTGCTCGTTCTGGGAGCAATACAACCAGGTCTTCGAGGAGCGTTCTACCGTGGGCGCTTCATCGTCGCGACGGAGTACATGAAGGAACAAGACATGACCAACATCTCTGACATGCTCAACGAGTACTTCACCCTGCAACAGCAGATCTTCGCCGCCTTCGGCTACGTCGAAGACTGGCGCTCCATCCCCCTCTCGGACGACACCGAGTACTGGTGGCACCTCACCGGTGAAGGTTCTGGTGACCAGGTCATCTTCGGAGAAAGCGACGTTCGTGAAGCTATCGAGAACGGTAAGTACTACAGCAACGAGGTCTACACACAGCGGTTCTTACCCAAGTGGGTGTACCGGACGGAGACGCACACGATGATCTGCGTCGACACGAACACCGACGGCAACAAGTTCTTGTCGATCTTCGACAACGCCAAGGAAGTTCACGACCCAGAGCTCGTCGAGCTCATCAAGGAGAACTGCTGATGCGACACACAATTATTCTGTTTGTTCTCTTCGGCTGCCAAGCAACCGAGTTTGACTCTCTGCCGATCGACGAGATCGAGTTCCGGGTCGAGCCCACCTCGGGATGCGATGCTCCGCACACGGGCCCGCTCAACGGTACCGTCGTGGTCAACGGGCAGACACGCCCGTTTCGCGTCGACGCGCCACCAACGTGGAACGGCGTCGACCCGATCCCCGTCGTCTACACGTTCCATGCGTGTGGTGGCGACGTCACCAACGGAAGCTGGAACAGTCTTTGGGCGCGCACCGGGCAAGCACAGTTTCTCGCGCCCGACCTTGCGACGTACCCGATCCTCGTCGTCAACGGTGACAGCTGGGGTAGCTGCTGGGACGTGTCTCCCGTCGGTCCAGACATGCCGTACTACGACGCCGTGCGTGCTGCGGTCGAGCAGTACTACTGCATCGACGACGAGAAGCGCTACCACGCAGGGGTGAGCGCCGGAGGCTTTATCGCTCAGGCAGCTGCATGTCGACGTGATGGCGTTGCAGCTGTGTGGGCAGGCCTCGCAGGAATTCATCACCCCAACCCGGCACCGTATGGTCTCACGCCGACACCGATCCCGGCGCCTGGTGAGTGCAACGGGCCTGTGCCGATCATGGCGATGGCATCGACGACCGACACGCTCGTGCCACCGAACATCTACTCACGTCCGGCTCGCGATGCATGGCTTGCGATCAACGGCTGTGATCCGGGCTCGGGTGTGGTCTACAGTCATCGAGTTCCTGCTGCCGATCCTGTGGCTGGTGCTGGACTCGGCAACGCGTGCACGGGACACGTGGGCTGCAGCTGCATCGAGTACTCGTGCACAGGTGAACGCACGGTCTGGTGCGAGTACGCAGGCACGGGAGGTAACGGTCATCAGTGGCCGATCTACTACCGCGACGCGGCAGCAAACTGGCTCGGGAGATTCGTCGACGAGACCGAACCTCCTGGCGGCAGTACTTCAGAAAGCAGCTCGTCAGAATCATCGAGCGAAGACAGCAGCAGTGGCTGCGAGATGGTGTGTGAATGCCTCTGAAGATCCGCGCGTGTGCTCGCGAGCTGATTCGTCGAGGTCACGATCTTCGGCTACAGAACGGAGATCCCGGCGAGCGTCCAGACTTCGAATGGTTGGAAGCACAAGAAGTGCTCGACTACGAAGCTGGGATCACGTCACGTGGTAAGCGAGTGCTTCGAGAAGTCAAGAAGCTCCGTGCGGCTGAACCAGCAGGCGTGTGCTGCACACTCTGCTACAGCTACACGACTGACGTTGTCGAGCTCAACGTCGGTCTCGCAAGGAATGTAGTGGTTTGTGGAAGATGCCAGGACAGGATCCGGGAGGCTGCGAAGTGATCCCCAACGCGCCACCGCCCGCAGCTCCGCTCGTGGCTCCGACGGGCAACTTCAAGGTCGACGCACTCGGGGACGTGCTCAATGCAACGGCGAGCCCGTTCCAGAACGCCCCCGACCCGAGCCAGGGTACGGTCGCTGCCGCGACGCACTACGTCTCGGCAGCGCTCGGGGCGATCTCGATGCCCATGACGCTGCTCGACACGGGCTTCACGATGGCGACGGCGGACATCAGCAAGGTTTTCCCCGCGATGGCGGCTGCGACGTTGGGAACACCACATCTCGCTCCGCCGCACATCCACAACCATCCGCCGTCGTTGGTGCCGCCAGCTCCACCGGTGCCGTTGCCGAGTATCGGGATGGTCACGCTCGCTGGCTGCTGCAGCGTGTTGATCGGTGGTGTTCCTGCAGCACGCTCCGGAGATTTCGGACTCGCGCCGACGTGCGGTGGGCTCTTCCCGATCTTCACCATCGAGACGGGTTCATCGAGCGTGTACATCGGCGGGTCTCGTGCGGCGAGGCGGTTGGATGTAACGACGATCTGCAAACCGGGTGGGAAGATGGGCAAGATGGGCAAGGCCATGACGGCGCTTGGTGCTGCTGGCTCGGCGATCTCGCTGGCGGGAGCTTCGAGTGCTGTCGCAGCGGCTCAAGCTGCAGCTGATGCAGCGGCACTCGCTGCGGGGCTACTCGCTGGCAAGGATCCGTCAGCGACGCCGTTCCCCGGCGTGCTCATGCCGGTGGGCGGCACTGTGAAGATCGGTGGTTTCCCGATGCCCGACGCCATGGTGGTGCTCGGTGGTCTTGCGAAGCTAGTGAAGGGTTTGGTCAAAGGCATCCGCGGTGGACGAAGAGCCGGGAAGTTGTTCTGTCTCAAGTGCTGAAGGAGACGTGCATGTTCGACGACGATCAAGACTTCAAGAAGGAGCTCAAGGTTGGAGAACTACTCGGAGTTCGCACGAGCTACGGCCGCTTCAAGCAACGGATCGAAAGCTTTCCGCAACGACGCTACACCATCGGCAAGCCCACGACGTTTCCGAAGCTCGTGCACGGTGCATGGTGGTTCGTCCACAACGCGATCGCGCACCCACTCATCGCGGTGCTGCCCATCGAAGCCACGTTCAAATTCCACGACTACACGAGCGACAAGATCAACGGGAAGAAGTGACGATGAAGATCCAGTTGAAGGTGTTCAATCAAGGCGCCGAAGATGCGGAGTACTACGATCTCGGTGAGCTTGACGCTGTTCCTCGAAAGGGTGAAACAGTCACCTACTTCGGGAAGCACTGGACCACGATGGACGTGCTCTGGTGTCTCCGCAACGAGGACGATGGTGAAGACAAGCGCAGCTATGTCCTAGTCGAGCTGTGGGAGATGCAGAAATGAAGTTCAACATCCAGATCTTGTTCATCAACCTCTCCAGGTTGGACGCAACGGTAACGCTGCGCTTCGATGAAGGGTTGCTGCTCAAGGGCGTGACCACGGGCTATGGAGCTATCTACGCAAGTCGTGACAAGACGGTGTTCTTTCAGATCCTCACCGTGAAGATCTCTCGCTACGAGATGCCGATGTTCGGGATCCTGCAGACCGCCTTCGATGCAGTCGCATCGGTCAGCTTTGCTCCCGAGGTCGACGTCGACGAGCGCTTCAAGATCTTGCTGCAGCTAGGCCTGCAGCCCGAAGAGATCGAGGTCGTGCGCAAGCCTTTGATGTCCATGGACACCCTCGTTCGTGGCGGGTTGCGTGACTACGTACCACCTGACCCTGAGTTTGAGGACGGAACATGAAAGCTCTCATTGTCAGCGACCTGCAAGAAGGACCTGTTGATAGAGGTGAAATGATGCCCAACATGAAACCAGCAACTCCGCGTCCGGCAAAGAGCGAAGTCGATCGGATCAACCTTCACACGTACAACTGGGGACCGCCTTGGGAGAAGGAGGTCAAGCTCAAGATCCACCTCGACAAGACAGAGGTGTTCTTGTCGAGCCAAGAGACACGGCAACTCATCGAGCGGTTGGAACTCGCCATCAAGCTCATGGAAACTGGGACCGTCACGTACGCAAAGCTGCCTCCGATCCGGTAAACGCCAATGTCGACAATGACTCCGGTTGATTTCTCTGTTTGGGAAGATCCGAACGACCTCCTCGAATCACGTGTCAAGGCACGGGAGTTCCTGCTTTGGTACGTATCGAGGCGACACGGCTACAAGCGCACGAAACCTCCCAGCAGGTAAACATGCCCATCCACAACATCGACGTCGCGACCGGGACCGTAGCTTTCGACCAAACCGACGTGGGCATCGGCGGCGTACTGCCGCTGTCGTTCATTCGGCACTACAGCACCGCTAACTTGCAGCGTATCGGCGAGCTCGGACAAGGCTGGTCGCACAACTTCGACCATCGTTTGAGCAAGACCATCGAAGGTTGGTGCTACACCGATGAGCGCGGACGCCAGACGCATATCGTCGGGCATACGCCGGGCTTCGAGCTCGTCGAGTGCAGCAACGGGCAGATCGACCTACGTCGCTACAACTCCGGCAACCCACGGCTGTGGATGGTGTTCGAGCGCATCGCCGGCGAGTACCGTCTTGTCGAGCTCAACTTGACGCCCACGCAACGGCTCGTCGTTCGTCGAGATCTCCGGTCGGGGCGGATCTTCCAAATCGATCACACCCGCTCCGGCCGCAGCCTCAAGTTCATCTACGAGAACGACCGACTCAAGGATGTGCTCGTCGTGTTCCCCGACGGGAGTACGGAAATCGTTTCCAAGTACATGTACGAGAACGACCGGCTCAAGTTCGTCTTCGACCGCATGGGCCTCAAGGCAACGTTCGAGTACGACGAGCTCGGCTGCATCGTGTTCGAGAGCAAGGTGTCTGGGACCGAGTACTCGTTCGCGTACGACGGCAAGCTCCGCTGCGTGCACGCACACGGCGTGGACGGGTTCGAGGCAAGGTGGATCTCGTATGACGACAACTCGCGCACGACGACGGTCAAGGACAGAAGCGACAACGCGTGGGTCTACACGTGCAACGCGTTTGGGCAGGTGCTCAAGGAGATCAAGCCGAACGGTGCCCTCACACAACGACTCTACGACGACAAGGGCCAGCTCATCTCGACGACGGGACCGCTCGGCAACATCATCGACCGCAGCTACGACGACTTCGGTCAACTCATCCAGATCTTCGATCGCAAGCGCAAGCGAACATGGACGCTCGGCTACGATGTCGAGCATCGCGTTGCGAGTGTGCGGCTGCCCAACGGGGCCCAGTGGCGTTACGAGTACGATGGCAACGGGCTCGCGAGCAGCATCGGTCCGCACGGTCATGCGTGGAAGTACTTCCACAACGACCACGGCGAGCTCGTGGGTGTCTCCGACCCGCTGCGTGGTGCAGCCACGCGGACGTACGACAGCAACGGCAACGTCACGTTCACATCGGCAGCAGGGCGGATGCGGACGTTCGAGTACGACAAGTGGGGCCGCTGCATCGTCAGCGACGGCAACAAGAAGCGCTACAACGAGGCTGGACACATCGACCGCATCGAGACCAAGAACGGTCTCGTGTACCACTACAAGTACGACCTCGGCGGTCGCGTCGTCGAGCGTACGGGGCCGTCGGGGACTTGGAAAGCTTCGTGGATCGGCTGCGGATGTCTCCAATCGATCCGCAGGCCGAACGGGTCAGTCGTCAACTTCGTGTGGGGCAAGGAGCCAGGCCAGCTCAAGTGCCTCGTCGACGGTGACGGTAAGTGCATCTCGTGGGAGTACGACGCAGTCGGCAAGCCGACCAAGCGTTTTCATTGGGACGGTCGCGAGACACGGTACGAGTTCGACCTCGCAGGCAACCCGGTCAAAGTGTCCAACGACAAGCGAACGTTCGAGTACCTCTACGACGCCGACAACAATCTCGTGAAGTTCATCCCCGACGAGGGCGCACCGATCGCCTACGAGTACGACGTCCTCGACCGGCTGGCTTCGGTGACGAAGGGCGACGACGCGATCACCTTCGAGCGCGATCACTACGGTGCCATCGTGCGCGAGTCGTCGACGGCCAACGACAAGGTGCTTCGGCGGACACGTGATGCACTCGGTCGTCCGACGCAGGTCAAGATCGGGTCGTACTCGACAGACTGGAACTGGCAAGGCCCAAACGTCGAGAGCATCGAGCACGGCCCCGAGCTCTGGACCATCGAGCACGACGTGTTCGGCCACGAGGTCGTGCGGACCACTGTCGCCGGAGTGCTACGCCAACAGTTCGATATCGCCGGCAACGTCACGGGTCAGGTCGTCGAGAACGACGGCAAGCACGTGTTCGAGGCTGGGTACCTCTACCGAGACGGGTCGCTAGTCGGTGAGTATCGTCGTGATGGAGAACAAGGGTTCGGTATCGACGATGTCGAACGACTCGTACACTGGTCGTGGTCGGGAGACGGAGCATCGGCGGTGCTGTCTCGTTGCCATGACAATGCTGGGAACGCGATCAGCGAGAGTCTCTTGGTCGCCGAGGAAACACACGAGCACGACAACGAAGTACGCTACAACCGGACGGAGAAGGTGTGGGACCCGTACCGCGACTGCATCGTCTTCTACGACTACGACGATCGTGGCCAAGTCGTTCGCCGACGTGAACCGGATCGCGAGACAACGTTCGAGTGGTCCTCCGACGGTTTGCTGATGGCGGTGATCGTCGACGGCGCGAAGTGGAGCTACACGTACGACCCCCTCGGGCGGAGGGTCACCAAGACGAGTCCCGACGCGAAGCGCTGGACGTACGCGTGGGACGACGCGCGGATACTTACCATCGACGGTCCCGACGGCCGCCTCGAATACGTCTACCGGCCCTACGGCGCGTCACCGATCGCGTTTCGAGCTCGCGGGCGCACGTGGGACCTGATTCCGCGCCCTCAAGGGACCCCCGCCGTCGCCGTCAGCGACAAGGGCAAGGCGATCCCTCTGCACGGTCACCTGGACCCCTGGCTGCGGCCGATCGGCGAGGTCGAGGCCAAGCCGCGTCTTGGCTTCCCGGGCCAGGAGGGCTTCCTGGGGAGCCCTGGGCAGTACCTGGATCCGGAGACCGGCCTCTACTACAACGTGCGGCGCTACTACGACCCGATCCTCGGCAAATTCATCACCCCCGACCCCACCGGATTGGTGGGTGGACTCAACGAGTACGCGTGGGTGCCGAACCCGATGGCGTGGATCGATCCGCTCGGGCTCAACTACGTCTCGGGTGGTCCGATGCCGTGGCGGCCCGGCGACAACGCCCGCAACAACGGCAGGCCGAACCTCAGCGATCCGGACAACCGCTTCGTCGACGTCGACGGCCGCGATCGCGTGGTGAAGAACCGCAGCGAGAACGACAACGGCAAGTGCATGACCGTCGTCGACGGCGTGCCTGACGGTGCATTGCCGATGGATCGCGGCTTCCAGCCAGGCGACACGCCTGTGTTCGTGTCGGGCTTCGGCAATCCGAACCCGACGCCGATGTCGACGTTCGACGTGCGCGGCGATCAGATGGGGAACTGGTGTCACGGCGAGATTCAAGCGTTGCACTTCCTCGTGCAGCAAGACATCTCCGGAGCAACGGTTTGGGTGGACAGACCACCGTGCCCGATGTGCGCCGGCGACATGGACGACATCTTGAAGACACACTTCCCCGGCGGCGACGGTCGTTCGGTGACCGTCATGTACTTCGACCAAGAAGCTGGTTGGGAAACCTGGGACGACTACAAGAAGCGGACGAGTCCGCCGTGTGGAGGATGAGATGGATGAAGAACATGAGCCCATAGAACACGAAACAGCTGAAGTTGAAGCTGAAGAACGTGAACGTGAACGTGAACGTAAGCGGGAGCAGCATGCGATGACCTGGTCCGACACGCTTCGGGAACGGCTTTTTCGCTTCGATCAGGAGATCGACGAACTCAACATGACGAATGTTGAGATTCTTCGGTTGAAGATGGAACACGCCAAGCTCTGCCTTATGTTGGCGCAGGTGGAAAAGCTCGACCTGATCAGTGACAGGGTGGACGAACTAGGATTGTGCGAACGATGAAGTACGAACACGAATGGAGCGAACGACCCGAGGGCTGCAACGACTGCTGCCGTGTCGCGAACCTGTACGTTGATGACCTGCGGATCTCCGGCAGCGTGCTCGAAGAAGAACCAGGCCTGTGGCTGTGGCGCGTCGACGTTGCTCGGAAGACCATCTTCGGTGCGCAAACGCTCGGTAACATGCAGTCGGTCACGCTCTTCGCCGAAGAAGAAGCGATCCAGAGGGCGGAGTCCTCGATGCGCTTGTTGCTGCAGGTCGGCAAGTACGGCCTCGGTGGAGCAGAGGGGAGCTACGAATGACACGGAAAATCATCACATTATGCGGCTCGACCAGGTTCTACGAGCACTTCCAGCGCAAGAACTACGAGCTCACGATGGAAGGCCACATCGTGCTCTCGGTTGGGTTCTATCTGGGGAAGTTCCACTCTGTTCACGGTGAAACGGTCGGTTGCACCACCGAGCAGAAGATCGCGCTCGACGAGCTGCACTTCGACAAGATCCGGATGAGCGACGAGATCTTCGTGCTCAACGTCGACGGCTACGTCGGCGAGAGCACCAGCAACGAAATCGCACTGGCGATCGGGTGCGGCATCCCGGTGCGTTGGCTCGATGCAAAGGAGGGCGAGGAGTACCTCATCGAGTGCGCAGCCGAGCTCGCGAATAGAGCGCATTTCTTCATGCAAAAGGAGCGCAAGGAGCAGATCGCTCCGAAGGACACGCGAACGATTCACGAGATCTTAGAGGACGCGAAAACTGCAGCCGAGGAACAGGCCCAAGCATGGGTTCGAAGTGCAGAGGCAGATCGTAATGCCACCATCGAGCGCAGCAACGCGATGCGACGCCTCCTCGTGGAGGCAGGAGATCTGCTGACAGCTATCTTCCATGATCAAGAACTCGACAGCTTGCGCCGCTCCTATGCGCTTCAGTTTGAGCCGCTCCTCACCAACATCGACAACGGGCTGAAGACGGGGTTCAAACCACAGGAGCAGATTGCTCCGGAGGTTGAAGATCCGCACTTCCAACGCGGGAAGCCAATCCTCGACATCACACTCGAACCTGTCGGTGAGTACACCGGGGCATTCCAGGTCGGCAGTTTCGACGAACGCCGGCAGAAGATCGTCAGCAAGACGCTCGACACGACCGGGACCAAGACGGCATACGGTCAAGATCGTCCGAAGCTCTGGTGCTGGCTGCGAGAGTCCAACAAGCATGGGCTCTGCTACCACGAGCCGTACTGGGCTCCAGCCGGCGAACTCCCCGAGTGGGGCGAGGTTGTTCGAGCGCCGTGGCTGGACGAGGTGCGGTGATGGACACGAAGACACTACTCATCGAAGCCTCGTACGAGGAGATGGTCGAAGAACTTCGACGTCGCCGCCGTGAAAATCCAGAACCGTTCCAGGCGAAGATCGGTGAGACCTTGCACGAATGGATGCTGCGCAACGCTCCACCGCTGCCGGATGGTCCGGGGATCTATCTCGCTGCAGCTGGAGATCCGTTTCGAGATGCCCCAGGTTTCGAGCCCATGCTGATCGTCATCGACGAAACCCGCATTCTGCAGATCTTCGACGACGGCTCCTTCGGCCAATACGAACTCAATCCAGAAACAGAGGATGAGGTTCGATGTCCCGTCGTCGAGTTTCGACAGCTCACGCTAGATGCGTTTCGTGCAGCTTGGGTAGCTGCACTGCAAAAGGATACATGATGGAAATCATCGGTGACTACGAACTGCTGCGGCAGATGGGACGTGGAGCCTCGGCTACGGTGTGGCACGCGATCCACAGGGGGTGGAAACCGTGCGCGCTCAAGGTGTTCGAGGGCAGCGCGACCGATGCCGAGACGCGGCAGATGTTCCGCGATGAAGTTCGCACGGCGATGTCTTTCAGCCACGGCAGCATCGTGCAGGTCTTCGACGCAGGCGAACACGAGGGCAAGCTGTGGATGGCGTCGGAGTGGGTCGACGGCGTCAGCTTAGAGCAGTTCAACCGCATCCTCTGGCAGCGCGGCGGGATGTGGCCCACCGACCTCGCGGCGTACGTCGTCGGTCGACTGCTCGTGGCGCTGGCGTATGTGCACGAGTTCACGATCGGCGGCAAGCGGATGCACGTGGTACACCGCGACGTCAAACCAGGCAACGTACTCGTGTCGGCGGGCGGAGAAGTGAAGCTCACCGACTTCGGCGTGGCGAAGATGTGGCGAGACGATTCGCACTCCTCGTTCCGCGGCACGTTCCGCTACGTATCGATCGAGCACTTCAAGGGACGAGCCACACAGCGCTCGGACCTCTTTGGTGTGGGGGCCATCCTGCACGAGGTGCTCTGCAACAAGCCGTTCCGGGCGATGCACAGCTCGCCAGCAGACCTCTACCAAGCCATCCTCGACGAGGGCACTGTGGAGCTCGATGTGGATGCTCCGGTGCCCCTGGCAGTGTTGCACACGAAGTTGCTCGCACCGGTGGAGAAACGCATAGCTTCGGCTCGTGATGCTCACGAGATCCTCAGCCGCTGGCCGCAGTACCGACCGGGTGAGCTCGGGCTCGGGAGGTTCTTCGCCGACGTGATGGGACGTGGCGGACGCTCGGGCGTGACGATGCACGAGGGGCTGCCCGTCCCCGATGGTCCACTGCCGGACAAGTACCACTCGCCGACGCTGCAGCTGTCGCCGATCGGCGAGCCCGACATGCCGCAGGCGTACCGGCGCCGGCCCACAGAAGTCTTGGCACCACCAGACCCCATCCCCGTCTTGCCCGAGGACAGCAGCGAGATCAAGGTGAAGGTCTTCTTCAGAAAGCCGAGCGAGCCGTGAAAGATCAACAACACGTCGTGATTCTAGTCAACTACGAAGACCCAACACGCGCAGTCGAGGAACTGGCGACGTACATCGAGAGCGGCAAGCTTGGGGAGACGATGAACCTGCAGCCGCTCGAAGAGTTTCTCGCCGCCGGGCGCATCGAAGGATGCACGTGCGGGATGCTTTCCTGTATCTGCGCACTCGTTCTGGCGCATCCAGACGAGAGCTGCAAGTTCAGAAAATCCGTGACGTGTGCAGTAGGCATCGAGTGTGAACACGGGTTCGACGTATGCCCAAAGTGCGACCCGTGTACGTGTCCGACGAGGAGTGAACCATGAGCCCCGGCGACGACATGTACCGGCGCATTGCTGCGCAAGTCTTGGACATCCCTCCTGAAGACGTCACGCCGCAGCTGCGATCGTTCGTGAAGTGGTGCTCGCTCGGAGCACGTGGCGAAGACGAGAAGCGCCGTTGCTTCGAGCTCGCGTTGAAGATCGATCATCTAATGAGACAGGAGCAGAAACCATGGAAGCCCTAATAACGTGTGACATTGGAACCGACGAAAACGGTCAGTTCGAGGTCTTGGCGAAGAACAGGACGTCGCAGGTCTTGCACGTCGAACCCGAAGTTCGTCCTGCTGAAAACGGCGAGTACGAGATCAAGGTCGTGCTCAAGATGCGTGTGAAAGGAGCTATGCACGGTCTCATGTTCGTCATCGACGAACCGCTCCGGGAGCCAGGGGATAGCGAGATCGTGTTCGTCACGAACAAGAGCGCATGAACGGCAGCGAGTCATCATCGCAAAGCAACCCATGGTCAACTAGCGAGTCATCGCCGATCAGAAAACCACTGTGCATCAGCGTGTCATGTGGAAAAGCAACCCACCCCCTAGGAGCGTGTCACCAAGAACAAGCATCCCCTATTCGGCGAACGTGTCATGCCAGCTGAGAAGACCAACACGATACAGCGCGTCATCCCCAAGAAGAAACCCATTGCGTCTCAACGCGTCAACTACCTCTAGCACTCCATTGCCGGTCAGCGCGTCACCCACCAAGAGAACTCCAAAAGTAGTCAGCGCGTCACTCGCCCGAAGCAAACCCATATCGCAGCAGCGCGTCATATCGCCCAAGAAACCCAACAGCCACCAACGCTCAGGCGACACTTCATGCAGATCCTCTTCTCCGTCATCATCGTCTTCCTGTGGCTCATCGTAGCCGTGCTGTTCATCACTGTTCGTCAGCTCTCCAAAGACATCATCGCGTTGCACGACCGTCTCGCGAAGATCGAACCCAACGTGTCTCCGACCTTCTGCCCAATGTGCGGCAAGCAGAAGTTCATCCCCAACCGCTGTGACCGCTGTGGTCACGAAGACCAGCCCACGCAAGGAACACCGACATGAACCCGGACATCGACACCCGCGAAGGCATCACCGAGTACCTCAAAGACCTCGGCACGTTCAATGAGCTCATCGCAGCAAGACACAAGGCTGGATACGACGACGATCGTCAGTTGCAGTCCTGGGTCGTGCTCGGACGCTACGACCTCGACACTTGCGGCAACACGATGGTCATCACGGAAGGTGCGCCTGCCGACGTCCATCGGTTCACCTGCAACGACTACAGAGCTTTGAAAAACGTGATGACCAAGGAAGAGGCGTTTCTGGTGACGAAGTCGTGGACGAGCACGGTCGCCCGCATCCCCAAGGTCATGGACCGGTGCCCACGCTGTGGACAGGGCTGGACCCTACGCAACGCGCACGACGTCTACGGCCCGTACGAAAGGCCCATCATGCACAAGCAGTGTCGAGCACTCGAAGTCGTTCAGCGCGACTGGGAGCAGCTCACCAAGATCGCTGACACGGTCGGCATCGCTGGCGAGCGCATCATGGTCCCCGGTGAGTACTTCCCCGACCCGCTCTACTTTGGCCCGTGGATGGTCATCGACACCCCAAAGGGCCCGCTCAAGTTCGGGTGGCGCAAGCGCGTCATCAACATTTCCTGGGAGGGCTCGAAGTTCGAGATTCCTCCACAGGTCTTCGAGAACGAAGACGTCACGAAGAGCAGCGACATGATCCATGCCTGGAGCGAGGCGAAGGCGATCGAGTACCTGACAAAGATTTGGGAGAGGCGATGACACACCCCATCGACGCCTACCCGTTCTTGAGCGAACACGTCGGGCCGCAGGGCATGTACATGCAGATCAAGTGCAGCCGTTGCGATGTCACAGACAGCCGGCGCAACAAGTCCAAGAACATGTCGATCGAGAACATCCACCTGCCGTACTGGCGGCACAAGGGTTGGACGTTCGTCAAGAACGAAGCGATCTGCGTGCGCTGCCGCGACAAAGCACACCGCAAGCAGAAGGGGACGTTGACGGCGACGATCGGCGACACGATGGCTGCGAAACTGGCTGTCGTCGAAGTCGAGCCAGAAATCGTTTCTCCGCTGCCGAAGCTGAGTGTCGTCGAGACACCGCCAGTACCAACACCGATATCAAAACAGGAGCTGCTCAAGCGCATGGCCGAACGCAAGCAACCAGCATCACCAGCTCCACCAACGCCACCACCTGTCGAGAGAAGCAGGACACAGCAAGGAGTGTCACAACGTCGGCTCGACTTCGGTCTCGGTGAACCGCCAATCGCCAAAAACAGAGAAGGTCTGACGTTCGCCGAAGCACGTGATGCCTTCGACGAAGAGGTCTTGGCCGTGCTCCGCAAGAGCCGAACGTGGATGCACTCGCCGGACATCCAAGCGATCACCGGTGGACTGCTACAACAGGTCCGCAACTCTCTGCACCGGCTCATCGAGGACGGACGTGTCCTCACCCGAGGGCAGACGCGGACGACGCAGTACAAGATCGGCGTCGAGAAGCCGCCGACTGTCGTGGTTCCTACGCCTGCCCCCGTCGAGGCAGCACCGGCGAAGCCGATGCGCTACCACTCGCCGGAGTTCAAGCGGTTCGTCGTCGAGAAGGCACACGACCTACCACGCGGTGCTCGTGAAGACTTCTTCCGCGAGCAAGGCATCCACCCTGGTGGCATCACGTACTTCAAGCGCGACTACATCGAGGGCAAGCTCGGGACGCTGGAGAAGCCCGTCAAGATCAACCCGCTCCACAACGAGTTCCAGATCTTGCGCACCCGCAAGTTCACCGACAACTACAAGCGGACCTTGGTCAACGACGCGTCGAAGATCAAGGAGAGGGACATCCCGGAGTTCTTGCGCGTGCGCGGACTCAACGTCCGTCACCTGTTCTCATGGCGTCGAGAGTTCGGACTCTACGGCGACGCGAAGCCAGCGACGGCTTCGCCACAACCGGCACAGCCGATCAAGCCGACCTCCGCACCAGCACCAGCATCGCAGACCAACATGGACACCAAGATTCAGTTCCAGCTCTACGACCTGCTCCGCGAGCGTTGTCCGAACGGCCGCTACGTCCCGGGATGGAACGACACCAACTGCGCCAAGAAGTTGGGACTCACCGACGCCGACGTGGAGAAGTTGCGCGTCGAGATCTACGGCAACCCCGTCGACCCGGCTGTCGCAGAGTTGAAGGAAGACCTCGTGGTTCTCAAGAAGAAGTTCGACGAGGACATGAAGGGCTTACGCGAGTTGGAGAAGTCCATCCGTGACGACTTCCAGCGGCAGTTCGACGGTCTGTCGGACCGCCTGGTGGCGATCGAAGCTCGCTGAAGAGCGTCTTGACCAAACCTACCAAAATAGGTTACAATCTTCGGCCATGAGTCACTTCACCTGTCTCGTCATCGGCGACGACTACGAAAAGCAGCTGCAGCCGTACCACGAGTTCGAGTGCACAGGCACCGACGACGAGTACGTCGTCGACGTCGACAAAACCGAAGAATTGCGTGCCGAGTTCATCGAGGACCAGACCACGATCGTGGTCAACGAACAGACGGGCGAAACCTTCGGGGCCTACGACGACCGGTGCTACCGCGACCCGACACCCGAAGAAGCGAAGTTGATCGGCCCCGGGGGGATCGGTGGTCGCACCGGGTTGGCGTGGTACTCGAAGGACTGGGGTGATGGTCGAGGGTACCGCCCGAAGGTGCACGTGATCCCTGAGGGCTTCGTCAAGAAGCGCGTCTTGACCTCGACGCTCCTGACGTTCTCGCAGTGGTTGCAGAACGACTGGAAGGTACTGCGACAGGGGGAGAAGCGCTCGTCGGTCCACAAGTACGGCTTCGTCGAGCTCGATGTCACCGGCGAAGTCGTTCGCTGCGTCGATCGGACCAACCCCAACGCAAAATGGGACGGCTACCAGATCGGTGGGAGATGGAACGGATTTTTTCTCGATCACAACGGGAAGGAACGAGATCAACTCCGTCTTCATGAAGTAGACATCGAGAGCACGCGAGCAGCGGCTGCCAAGGACGCGGCTGAAAAGTTCGACGCATGGGCCGAGATGTTCGAGGAACACGGTCGACCTTTGGCGTGGTCGATTTTCCTCACGAGACACAAGAACAACCCAGACACGTACCCGATCAACGAAGCGCGGAACGACTACCACCAGCAACCCGCGATCGCTGCGTTCAAGCATTGGCGGTGTCCCGTCGAGATGTTCGGCTTCGACCGCGAGGCGCATGTTCTTCGTGCTCGGGCCAAGGCACTGGTGACCTTCGCCGTCGTCAAGGACGGCAAGTGGTACGAAAGAGGCGAGATGGGTTGGTGGGGAGTCGTTCACAACGAGTCAGATCAGGACGAGTGGATCGCTCAGTTCAACGCGCTCCTCTCTGACCTCCCTCCCGACACGTTGCTGACCGCTGTGGACTGCCACATCTAGAGGATCGACATGAAGAAGTTACACATCCTCACCACGCTGTGCCTCACTGCGTTCGTGCTCCTTGTCATCTCAGTCTTGGAGATGGCCCGACTTCGTCACCAGGCCGACAGCGCGTTCGAACGCGGTCGTCAGCGTGGCTTGCGAGAGTGCCAAGAACCATCACGGCTGGAGAAGGCCGCCGAGTGGCTGGCGGACTGAAGAGGGGCGTGATGCTGACCGTGAGTCTTCCAGATTGGTGCGCAACGCCGCTTGGTCTCGCAGTGCTGCGGCGCTACGAGGAGACTCGGCCATGACGCGTACGTTCGATTCAGACGAAGAGCGCTATCTCGTTATCGTGGAACTTGAGCGCGAGACAGACCGCGGGCCGTTATGGCAAGCAGTGCAAGGTCTAGTCGAGGTCGATGTACATGGTGTTCCTGACGATTTATTCGAAACGCTCGACGCGAACGACACGTGAAGAAGGTACAGCCCATGAACGCTCGTTTTCCGGCTCCTGAGGACGTCGTCATCACGCCTGGTACTTCCGAGCTCAAGCCTCGTGCGAAGGCAGAGACGATCGCCAGCGACGATGTAGGTCTCGCCATCGGGCAGTGGTATTGGATGGAGATCGAAGAACGCGACTGGGAGAAAAGCCAGGACGTCACCGAAACGCATCTGGTGTGCATCATCCATCTCGGCAGCAACTATGCCGAGCTCCAAGGCGTACAGCGAGACCAGTACAACACACAGACGTGGCGCGTGCACTTCGACGAGTTCGCCGAAGAGTGCAAGCGGTGCTGGGATCCCGACGTCGTCATCAACAACAAAGTCGTGGACTACAAAGCCGAGCTCGGTGCGCTGCTCGGTGAAGTCCAGCGCATCATGGGCTCGCTCGCCGGCAACAGCTCTGGCGACTCGACAGCCCTCGCGACCATGCAGCAGGCCGCCGATCTCGGCAAGCTCAAGACAGCTCTCGTCAACGCCAAAGACAAGCAGATCCCCGTACTCTTCAAGCAAATCGAAACCGCCAGCAAGCAACTCGGGCGGTGGATGGCGGCCAAGGCCATCCCGATGCGAGCGCAGATCGGCGACCAGCGGGAACTCGTCAAACGTATCGAAGACCAGATCTTCAACGTCGAGCTCTACACCGGCCTCGTCGAAGACATCGTCCACATCACGAAGGGCAAGCCCGCTCCGGCAACCGAGAAGCTGCACCTGATGCAGCGTATGCACTTCATGGACGAAGAGTGCTTGCTGAACTACATGGGCGGAGGGATCCGGATCGAGAACATCCACGCTTTCGACATGTGGATGCGACGCAAGGAGAACCGCGACCGCTTGCTGCCGTTCCCGCGCTGCGTACTCGCCATGCGCGTGCGTCGGTTCCCCCACAAAGAACTGCGTGGGTTCATCGACATCTTCGATGCGGACATGAAGACGTTCTTGTACATCCGCAACGGCAAGAACCTCTACCGGCTAGCGACCGGAATCGATTTCGGCGGCACGCTCTTTCCCGACATCGACGCGACCGTGTTCGAAGAGGGCAAGCTCTGGGCAGCACACGGAGGTAGCGGGTCCTTCATCGTGATCCCCGACCGCGACTACCAAGAACGCATCGAGAAGTACACGGAACGCTTGGACGCGTGGGAACAGCTGTCGAAAAAGGAACAGCAACGCCACAACGAGCCGCGTGACCCAGCCGACCTCTTCCGTCCGTACGACCCGACGCACCTGTACTACGACGACATCAACGAGTTCCTCAACCGAGAGGCCAAGCACTACAACAAGATCGCCCTGGTGCTGCAGGGGTTGTTCGACCGCTCTGCCGTGTTCCACCCGCATCCACCGGTGAAGCTATGGGAGAACATCAAGCAGCACGTCGAGCTCATCTACGACCAGAGCCATGCGCTGCCGCCTCCGAACAAGCCGGACTTCGAGCTGTACCGTAGCTGTCTGAACGCGCAGCTCAAGCTCGGGTCGGTGACGACGGGGCAGCACCGAGCGTGGATGAAGGTGCAGGCTGACAAGCTGCCGTACAACGAGCGTCGGAGTTACGACCCCGAGTACTACCAGCCGTGGAACGACCCCGGTCCCGGAGACGTCACGCGCGTCTCGAAGCTGAGTCGCGACAAGACGAAGGTCAGCTACAACTGGAAGCGGGAACGCAAACGGCAAGCAAGCTGGCGTTCACGGAACCAGAGCGACTACATCACGTCGCACTTCACGATGGAGAGCAAGCACGTGCTCAATGTCTCGGCGTACACGCCTGGCGACTACAAGCAGTTCTTCGACGACCCACGCACGCGCGCCGACTACATCCAGTGGGCACCGCTGATGCTCGCGGCCGAGGACTACCACGCAGGCAAGCTCAAGCTTCGTGAAGATCTTCCCGAGGGGGAAACGGACGGCTACACATGACCAACTACGCACTCCTCGAAGGAGCTCAGGTGGACCTCAGCAAACCCATCAAGATCTTCTGAGCCGTCATCGTCCGCTACGGTCGTAGCGTCGAAAAAGGCTTCCTGCCCGTCCACTCGGTGTGGACCGAAGAACAAGCGAGAGAACTCCTCGTGCTCGCATGCTCGACCAATCTTCAAGGAGAGTTCGTGGCCAACGAGCTCGTCCACGAGCAGACCTTCGAAAATCTCTACGCGTTCGGAGATCGGCTCCGAGCCCTCGACGAGAAGTTCGGCATCTCGAAGAAGAAGAAGCCAGCGAAACAAACCAAGAAGACGAAGAGAGCCTCGACATGATCGTCCGTTTCATCGAAGTCACCAACGGCCCGCAGAACTGGGGGAAGTTCCTCGTCGCGCAGTTCGATTCGACCGAGTGGCGCAGGCTGTCCGCGGTCGACGGCACGTCGTTGCTCAGCAACCGCGGCTGGACGAAGGACCACGTCCTCGTGTTCGACTTGCAGACCGGTGAGGGTGCGTTGTTTCGTCATGGTGGGCATGCGCGTTACGATTTGGAGAAGCACAGGATCTGGGTGTGTCCGTTGTTCGAGCCGTTCTTGGAGTGGTTGTACAAGCAGCCCGACCCGCTCGAACTCCCCGAGCACGTCAACCTGCCCAATGCTCCGTTCGCGATGAGCGGACATCGGCGGCTGGGGTCGGAGCGGGAGGTGGAAAAGAAGATCTGGGAGAAGGCGAGGGAGCTCACCGAGGAAGCAGCCCGCAAGGACGAGGGCATCGCGTTGCAGGCCAGCGAAGACTTCGACGCACTCAGTGCGGATGATGCCTCGGTCTACAGGTTCGCGGCTCGTCGTCTGCGACTGCTGGCCTCGGTGTTCGAGGAAGAAGCAAAGAAGGTGAGCACGTGAAGGTCGAACGCATCCCCTACGAGTCGAACGCGAAGAAGCATCCGCACACAGGCCACCGTGAGGACATCGAAGAGCGCCACGAGTCGTTCGGTCTCGTCAACGTCAGTCGACTGTTCTACGGAAGCGGCACGAACAACATGTTCGGCTCGCATCTCGACAACCATCCTACGACGTTCCGGTTCAGCGTGAAGCGGGCGATCCGCCAACACACAGACCTGGCTTACGACCGCTACCACGCCGACAGCGATGCCGAGTGTCCTGAGGTGGTCGAGTTCGAGATGACTGCCACGCAGTTCATCGACGCGCTGACCAGCTTGAACATGGGCGAAGGTGTGCCATGCACGTTGAGGCGGGTCATGGGCACGGCGATGGAGCCCGTGCCTGTGGAGCACAAGTCGGAGCGTCAGCTCATCCGCGAGCGCTTCGAGAAGGAAATGCAGGACATCGCCAAGTCGGTGCAGCCGCTGACGTCGAGCATCGACGAGATCTTGGCGAAGAAGACGATCGGCAAATGTGATCGCGAGGAGATCGCCTCGTTGGTGAAGCGCATCATCATGACACTCGATGACCATGCGCCGTTCGCCATGAAGCAGTTCAACGAGTCGACCACACGCATGGAGGTCGCTGGCAAGGCCGAGGTCGAGGCCTACGCTGACTCGGTCATCCGTGCGGCTGGACTTGAAGCGTTGCAGGCGATCAAGGAAGCTCGTGACCCCGATTTTTCCAGCATTGCTGACATGCCATCGCAGTCGATGGACGCACCACCAGGTGCTACGGGGATCCGCATGATCGACGGCGACGTCGTGTGGATCGATGCCGACGGTGAAGAGATCTCTCATCACACCGCAGAAGACGATCCATGACCACCGTGCACACACTCAAGTGCTGGGCTCCGTACTTCGACGCGATCGCTGACGGGTTGAAGACGTTCGAGATGCGGAGGAACGACCGCGACTACCGAGTCGGCGACACACTCGAACTCGTGCGCTGCTACGAAGACCCGCCTCACGATCCGACCCCGGATGGAAGCAGCTTACGGTTTCGCGTGACGTACATGACCATGTTCGGTTGCAAGGACGGCTTCGTGTGCATGGCCATCCAACGCAACAGTTGGTCGGACGTCGAGGCTGCGGAACGAGATTTGAAAGAAGCCATCGAATCAGACGAAGCCGGCATCGAGGCCGTACTCGATGCAGCGTTCCACGTCATCAAGCACTACCAGCGTGCAACAGGTCGCAAGGAAACGACATGAGCAACCAACAAGACCACCAGTATCTCCGTCACCGACTCGCCGCGATCTCCGTGTTGGTTGGGCTCGCCATCATTGCGTCGGCGGGCTTGATCGCGCTGCGCATCACCAACCCGCCGCCTGCGGGGATGCCTGCCGAGTGGGTGCCATGTCGTGACGTCCTCGTCACGCCGAACGCGTTCACGGATTCCGAATGCCAGCACCCATCGCACACGATGACGAGGCTTCAGTTCAGCGACCAGTTCTTGTGCAGCTGCTGGGCGTCGGACAAGGTCTACCACGGTGGCGGTGATGCTGAAGAGATGTGGGAGGCAGGTGAAAATGACCAACGCTGACGTGCCGAAGAGGGAACCACTACTCCGCAAGACGCAAGTCGTACTGACGAACTACAACCTCATCGAGATCACCGGCCCCGATGGGTCGACGATCGAGTTGGGCTGGGATGACCATCTCGGGGGGTTTCGAGTCCGTGCCAGCCTCGAAGCAGGCGGGTTCCTAGCTACGAACGCACAACTCGTCCCGATCTCTACCAACACTATCGTCGTGAAGGCGGTGAACACACCGTGACCAGACGTGAAGAACTCGATGCGATGTCCGAAGACGACAAGAAGGCGGACCTCATGAAGATGCTCAACGAAGAGCCCAACAGCCACCTCCTCATCGACACGCGACAGCAGCTCGCGTTCTGGGGCGGTGCGATCGATGCCCTCGTCGAAGAAGGCAAGATCGAGGCGGACTTCAAGGAGTTCTACAACGAGCAGTACTCCCGCATCAAGGTGACGTTGAAACAATGAAGCGATCTAAGACAGAGCTGGAGGCGACCTACCGCGACCTTCTTGCCGAAATGGCGAACGATAACCTCGGCCTGCAACACAACCTCATCGACGGCTTGCGACCGATACCATCGAGGTCGTGGCGGATCCTCGCACTCGGCATCCAGGACAAGCTCGCGCGGTTGCATGAGTTGAGCGAGTTGTTCGAAAAGTTCCTCATCGAGAAGGACGAGTGATGGAACAATTTCTCAAAGATCACCGGATCCAAGCCTTCACGATGAAGGACGACGAGCTCAAGCGACTCATCAAGGAGTACTACGACGGCAAAAATGTGAAGGTCGACCTCGACTTTCTCAAGTACATCGCGGCCGAGTATTGCGAGCAACACACGGACCGTGCTTTCGCGTGTCGCTGCCACGGCTGTGCAGTCAGCTGCCCTCCACACTCTCACTGCTCGGGGAGATCGGGTCGATGAAACTCCGCGACCGCATCGACAACGCCGACACGCTCCATACGTGGATGGCGACGAAGCTCGACTACCGTTCGAACAGCTACAACATCAACAAGCCGTCGTACCCGTGCGGCTGTACGCCGCTGATCCACCGTTTCAAGTGCTTTCGCTGCAAGCGCTGGGTCGGGTGGTGCATGGGTGTCGATGACGAGCTGCCCAATCATTGCGATGACTGTTGGCACAAGACTTACGGACAGTCATGACACACGCCCAGCTCTGGAAGGACATGTGCCGCTTGCTGGAAGACAAGCGTGACGGCAACGGCTTCGAAGACTACCGACGAAGCCTCAACACGTTCGCGGTCTTCGAGCTCGACGACGGTCAAGGAAAGAACCTTCAGACACAGGTTCAAGACGGCGACCAGGTTGAAATCAGTCCATTTCCTTTTCCACGTATGAGCATCGTTACCGATGGCATCGTGGTGTGCGTACACGAGCCGTTGATGAACCCGCAAACCTCGGAGTTTTCGTTCGAGATGTTCATGTACCAAGACGGGTTCAAGTTCCTCGAACACAGCGGGGCCTTCGACAGGTTTCTGTTACGCGCACGCGTTTTCGTTCATCCGGAGAATTACGTTGCCGGTTTCGAAGAGTGTTCATCGTTGACGTTCGGAAAGAACTCGAAACTGTTCTACTCCAACGGCCAGACGCGGTACGAACGCGGTCCCGATTACGAAAGCCCGATCAGGTCCAAGAAGAACAACGAGCATGCAGACCTGACAGCAGCAGAACGAAAAGCTCGGGTGAAAGAGATCGAAGATCGACTCACCGAGTTGAGAGCACAAAGAAAGAAGACGCTACTTGAGACGAAAGACCTCGAAGTGCGTTACGCAGAAGCGGTCCAAGACACCACGGACATGTGGTTCAAGTACGCGTTGACGTGCATCAGGTGGATCACGCATCCCGACCACTTCACCGTGCACGTCAACGAGCCCGGCAAGCCGCGGCGATCGAAAGGCGAGCGCATCCCTCGACTCGGCGAACAAGACCACTACATCGTGATGGAGAAGCACGAGATCGCCGAAGCCTGGAAGCGCGCCAACCACGGCGGCACGCATGCGAGTCCGGTCCCGCATTTGCGACGCGGCCACTACAAGCACCTGCAAGCAGAGCGATACAAAGAGAAGCGCGGCAAGCTCGTCTGGGTTCGAGCCACGCACGTCAACGGCAAGTGCGTCGAGTGGCGCAACGGCAACACCATCTACCGGGTGATCTAGTCATGGATAAACCCACAGAAGCCTGGCCGTTCTTGCAAGCAGGTATCGATGCAGGACTCACGCGATCCCAGGCGTCGTTGCTCATGAGTACGTTTGCTTATCACGACGCGTTGAACGATGCACCGCAACGAACCTTGCGCTCGATGAGAGACCGAGCACCACACTTGTTCCATATGTTTCCGACGATCTCGGACCATCTTGTCGCTCATCCCACCGAGGAAGGTCAGCAAATCGCAGCGACCATGTTCAGGGCGTGGCAGCAGTACGTGGAAGACTACGCCAAGGCTCATCCAGAAGGACGTGAAGCGAAATGAAGAACCTCGACGTCGACGAAGAAGCCGAAAACCTGCTCGAACTCATTGAGCGAAAGTACCCGCCGAAGAAGTGCTCCTTGCAGACGTACCAGGACATACTCATCGCGCTTCAACCTGTCCTCAAGCGCAGAATCCAGTGGCTCGATGAAGAACTGGAGAACCATCCGAAATGAGCACGGAAACCTGTCCAGTGTGCAGCGGACCAGCGAAGCTGCGTTATCACCTCGAAGAGTTCACGTTCGTCCAACGTGCCCGAAAGCACGACATTTCAGTGGTACTGCCCTTCATCTATTGCCCGAGCTGCAAAGAAGGATTCTACGACCAACGAGCCGAAGAGCTTCGCGAGAAGGCTCGAAAAGCAGCAATCGAGAAATCGCCATGAAGACGCTCAACGAAAAAGACCACCGATCATGTTGACCAAAGAAGAGATCCGCTACCTGCTCGCAGAGCTTGCTCAAGAAACTGTCGTTGAACCGAGCTCGGGGTTCCCGTACAGGGTCACCTGCCGCAAGATGGGTTACAGCGACGACCTCCAGCGGAGCAAGCTTCAAGCAAAACTTTCGATCATGCTCGAAGCAGCTTCCCGATGAAGACCTTCCACATCACCCTCGGCAAGGGCCTTGATGTCGACGTGCTCAAGCTCGTCGAGTCCCGTGTCGGCATCTGCACGAACTCGGGCGGCGGCAAGAGCCACTTGATGCGCCTACTCGTCGAGCAAATCGCCGGACGCATTCCCGTCCACATCCTCGATTGGGAAGGCGAGTACCGCACGCTGCGAGACCAGATCGACATGGTCTACGTCGCCAAAGGTGGCGACTTGGCACCCCAGGTCTCTACGGCTTCGAAGCTCGCACACAAGCTCTTGGAGAAGCGTGTCTCGGCTGTACTCGACATGTCGTCCATGACTCGCGTCAACCGGCTCAACTTCGTCGGAGCCTACATCGAAGGCCTGCTCGACGTTCCAGCATCACTCTGGACACCCGTGCTTGTGTTCCTCGACGAGGCCCACCGTGTTTGTCCCGAAGTGGCAAGCAAGGGTGGCGGCAAGGAGCTCGTCAGCGCCATCCACCGCTCTCGGGCCGCCGTCATCGCCTTGATGGACTCGGGGCGCAAGAGGTCGATCGGCGGCGTGCTGGCCAGCCAGCGCTTGGCCAAGGTGGCCAAGGACGCGTTCGGGGAGATCAACAACCTCTTCATCGGCCGCTTCTCGCAGGACATCGACCTCAAGCGCGTGGGAGAACATCTTGGCCTGGACGCGGGCGATCGAGAAGGTCTCAAAGCGTTCAAGCCTGGTGACTTCTTCGCTCAAGGCGAGGCCATCAACCACAACGACAACAAGCGAGCCAGGTTTCGAGCCTTCGACACAAAGACGAGGGCACCGAAGTCTGGCGAGAAACTCGATGCGTCACAGCCGTCGAGGACGGTGAAGAAGATCCTCGAAGAGCTGGCTACGCTTCCACAGGAGGTCGAGAAGGAGATCAAGGACCTCAAGGATGCCAAGACCGAGATCGCCAAGCTGCAGCGGGAGCTCAAGGCGAAGCCGAAGATCGCGAACGCCGAAGAGTTTCACGCGCTCAAGGTCGAAGTTCTCACTTTGCGGAAGCGGCTCTCCAAACAACAACCGAGCAAAGAGCTTCTCGCCGACGCAGAAGCTCGTGGTGCGGAGCAAGTCAGGAAAGCACTCGAACGCGAACAGAAAACTAACCGCGTTGAGTTCGACAAGGAGCTACGACATCTGTGGGCACAGGTTCAGATGCATCGAAAGTTCAACGAAGATTTGGCTGCACTACACGAACGTCTAGGAAAGACTTACGACAACCAACCTGTGCCCGTGAAGTTGACCCTGCAACAACTGGCGAACAAAGCTGTTGCCATCGAGAAGCAGTTCCCCAACGAGGACATCCTCGTCAAAACTCGACCTCGATCGAACGGCAAGCTTCCGTTCTCGTGGCGCAGTGCAACCGGCAAGCTGTTCTCGGTCTTGTTGCAGTACCACCCCGAGGAGCTCGAACAACGACGAGTTGCTTCGCTGGCTGGTATCAACCCCAACAGCTCGACGTACCGCGGGGGCATGGCCAAGCTGCGCGCCTATAGCTTCGTCGAGGGCATGGCCGTCACCGAGCTTGGGCTCGAACACCGTGACGATGTCGAGCCGCTACCGGCTGGAGCCGAGCTCATCGAGAAGTGGCGAACGAAGCTCGGCGGCGTGACGTTGGACATGTTCAACGAGCTCGTCGTCGCTGGGGGTGCGTTGCCTAAAGAGAGCTTCGATTTTGCGAGCTCGACGATCCGCGGCGCAGCCGCGAAGCTTCGGCGCTTCGGCTTGCTCGAACCGGGTGATCGTGGTGAAGACCTGAAGCTGGCAGAACACGTGATGGAGGCGATGCAGTGAGCGAACAACAAGAACAACAAGAGTGGAACGAGAATCCTATCGGAATATCGTGGACATCTTCAGACAACATGTTCCTTCTGAAGTGGGCAGACGAGCTGTACTTGGTGTTTCCGAACTACGAGAGCTACGACAACGGCGAGTGGGCTCGCGTGCGACTCGACTACAAGCCGACTGTCGAACAAGCTCGGGCTGCCCTGCAGTTGTCGCCGGCGAACGGCAAGCAGATCGCTCCCAAGTACAGCCAAGTGCAGATCTTGAGGTTCATGGACCAGGCCGCTGAAGCACAAGAGCAGCAAATCAAGGCGAATCGAGCGATGGCGAAGACGCACAACTTCCAGGAGCATCCGCTGCGTTCACAGCACTGCAACCACGCAAGTTGTACCTTTTGTAGGAAGGAAATCTCCTGCATGGAAGAAGACCACATCGCCAACGCCGACCACTACCACACGGTGTGTTGGTGGGAGCACAACGGACTCAGCAAGGAGTTTGATGGAGCAGAGGGTGGCTCGTGGTGGGTGATGCATGGTGACGACATGCTCCGCTTCGAGTTCGAGCCGACGCTCGACGAGGCCAAGTTCGCACTGACGGTGACGTGGCCGAAGGGCACGAAGATCTCTAGGCCGGAGTTGAACCTGTACCAACACACGATGGAGCGGCTCATGGAGCTGCACGCGTACAAGCCCGAGCGAGCACTGGAATTAGCGGCGCAATCAGGGATCCGGCTGCCGATCGACGACAACTTCGAAGCGTTCATCGAGCAGCGTATCGAGCGACACAAGCAGATCGCTGCCGACATCGAACGCCTCGAAGGGTTCGTGTTCCAACGCCCCATGCAAGCAGGTGACGTCGTCGATGTTCGCGCCACGGACGTCGACCGCAAATGGGCTGATGCATTCACAGGAGTGTTCGTGGAGTTCGCTGAGAACGACAAAGATGCCTTCGTTGCCGTGAAGACCAATCAGCAGTTCTGTCATCGACTTGTCGCCGCCAACCGTCTCACGCTTCGCGTCCCCAAGGAGAAGCTGTGACAGCATCCAACGTGTTCGATGACGTCCGGAAGTTCCACGAAGCCTTCGACCTGCCACGGCCGGCTGAGCTCGTGCACGAGGCTGACCCGGAGCTCATCCAGCTGCGGATCAAGCTCACCACCGAAGAAGTCAACGACGAGCTCGTACCAGCGCTCGTGCAGTTCCAACACGCCCCGAGCGACGCACTCATGGTGGCGATCGCCGACGGCATCATCGACAGCATCTATGTGCTCGTCGGCTGCGGCATCTCACTCGGCATCCCGCTGCAGAAAGCATGGGACGAAGTCCAACGCTGCAACATGGCGAAGCTCGGACCGGACGGCAAGCCGATCAGACGTGCAGACGGGAAGGTACTCAAGCCCGAGGGTTGGTTGCCACCTGACATGTACAAGGTGCTCGGGCTCCGAGATCCGCTGAGCGTCGATGCCGAGGTACCGGTCGTCGAGGACCACTTACCAGGCTGCGGTGTCGAGGCTCGTGGGTGCGTTGTTGGGTGCCCGATCTACAGCCCCATACCACTCGACAAGTCCGAGAGGTTCGTACCGCTGTGTGCACACTGCACCGCGCCCATCAAACCAACGGAGGCCACTTACGTCGACGACACCGGCGAGAACTTCTACCACGGCACTTGTTGGTTCGGAACGCGGTGCGCTTACTGCAAGAAACCGCTGGCCATGGAACCGTCGACCCGTGATGGCAACAGCGACGACGTGTACCACGATCTCTGTTGGTCACGAGCACGTTACCCTGCCGAAGACCGAAGGTTCGTGTTCTGCGGTAGCGTCGAAGAGAAGACCGAACAACTCGACGTCATCGAGGGCATGGGCTGGAGGCTCATGTTTCAAGATCGTGAGCACCTTCTTGCCAAAGACAACGGCGTCCCCGTCTATGGGACTTTTCGCAAGGTGGTTCGATGACACCTTGGGCAGCAGCACCGCTTCGTCGGCGAAGCAAGCGGGTGACGAAGAAGATTGCCAGGCGACACGGGCTGCTGCATCACCACTGGATGCTCGAACGACTGCCGCAGCCGCAACCGTTCAGGAGCTACGTGCTCTCGAAGCGTGGTCGTCCACTACCTGCTCTCACGCTCGGGCAGTGGTCGCTCTGCATCTCGCACGTGCAACAACGCCGCATTCGCTATGACGAGATCGGACCGTATCGAGTGTCGACCGTATTTCTCGGACTCGACCATGCGTTCTCCCCTATCGAGACGACACCAATTCTCTACGAGACCATGGTCTTCCAAGACGGAGATAGCGTAGCGTGCGATCGCTACACCACGCGCTTAGAGGCTGTTCGCGGTCACATCAAGATGCTGACGACGTGCGTCAATGGGGGTTGGAATGGAGATTTCTGAACTTCACAGATGCACCGAGCTCTGTCGCTTCACGTGGTGGGGGTTCTTGCGGATGGTCCCAGGCGACGACATCCACAAGTTCACGCGGCATTTGGTGCACCCGACGATCTCCCACTGGGGGTTGTGTCAGTCGTTCTTCGAGCAAGCAGTCTCGGCTTTCAACAAGATCGAGTCGTCGCTCTTCGAGCCCATCGAAAGAACAAACACTGATGTCTTCCACTCGACCGAGGAGATCCAGGACATCATCAGCAACACCCAGAGCACCCAGTTTTCGCCCGTTGACATGCTGCGTTGGTCGACCGTGTTTTTCTGGGGTTACCCAGAGACGACACAACAGTTAGGCGGCAAGCAGTTCCGCGAGGACTGGAACCGACACTTCATACACAGACCTGGAGACTCCGAGCTCAAGGTACTCGACGTGTCGGTGTTGGAAGGCCTCTGCATGGCGATGAACAAGCCGACCTCGACGATGCAACTCATCATCAGCTTGTACGACGGCTGCAGCGAAGACGACCCCGTATTGAATTAGTCAACGTGGCAACGAATCCACCGAGAATCAGCGAGCCCGATCGCCTAAGCAACCCAGCCGCATGAGCGCGTCAACTGAAGACAAAAAACCCAGATCTCCGCAACGAGTCAGTGCTACCGAAAAATCCACAACAATCCAACGTGTCATTGTAGTTCAGAAACCCAAGTTCGCCTAACGCTCCAACACCGTAGAACACAGACCATGATCACCACAGACCGCCGCAATCAACTTCGCACTTCGGTGCGGTTCTTGTACGACCTGCAGAAGCTCCGCATCCAACAAGGCAACAGAACGGGATCGGATACCGTCGTTCTCGAAGGGGCCGATCTAGAGTTTCATCGGAAGCGCAGTGAATCGCTGAACATGCTGGAGAAGGCTGAGCTCAAGAACGTAGAAAATCTCTGCAAGGACGAACCCATCAATAAGTGGCTGCGTGCGCAAAAAGGCATCGGAGCCACCATGGTCGGCTGCATCCTCTCGGAGTTCGACATCACCAAGGCGGAAACGATTTCCGCGTTCTGGAAGTACTGCGGCCTGCACGTCCTGACGGGTGGCTGGACGCTCGTGCACAGCTACAAGAACCGAAGCAAGCGCAAGACGAGGTTCGAGCGCTTCACGTCGATCGACCTGGAAAACATGGAGACGATCGAGCACGAGGAGGGCTACAACCTCAAGTTCGACGACGGCACCGAGCGGTACTGGTTGTCGATGGACGTCACCGAAGACGAGTCAGACATCAAGGTCGAGGAGTTCCGGCGCTCACGAGCTCCGCACCCGATCAAGGGCCAGAAGCTCGGGTACAATGCGTGGCTGCGGACCAAGCTCGTGGGCGTCGCAGCGGACTGCATGATCAAGGCGAACTCTCCGTGGCGGCAGTTCTACGACGAGTACAAGCTCCGCAAGCAGAGCATGGTGTTGCCCGTGTGCATGGGCTGCGACGGCACCAAGCGCGCCAAGAAGGGCGAGAACAAGGGGCAGAAATGCAAGAACTGCAAGGGCACCGGCAAGGATGCGCCATGGGGCGAAAGCGACGGACATCGGCATCGCGCTGCCATCCGGTACATGATGAAGAAGTTCTTGCAGGAGTTGTGGATCACCTGGCGTAAGCTCGAAGGGTTGTCTGTGACCGAGTCCTACGCCGAGGCTGTGCTTGGTCGTCACCACGGCGATCACGGCGGCACCAATCTACATCCGTAGCCGAGGAGCGTAGCACTCCACATCACGAACAGCGCGTCAACGAGCGGTAGCAACCCATCGTATGTAAGCGCGTCAGGAAACATCAGAAAACCACTACCAATCAGCGCGTCACTGCCTCGAAGCAACCCAGGGCGTAGCAACGCGTCAAGGCATTGCAGAAAACCAAAGACTGGAAGCGCGTCATCGACTTCAAGCAGCCCATGCCGCTTGAGCGTGTCAAAGCCGGTAAGCAGACCACCGTAGTCCAACGAGCCCGAGATCGAAAGAACCCGCATCAGATCAGCGAGCCCGCGTCGACGAGACACCCGAGGTAGCGCAGCGCGTCATGTACTAAAAAGAACCCGCTCCTGGTAGCGAGCCAAGAAGTACGAGCACACCGCCAGCAGAGCGTGTCAGCGAGAAAAAGTAACCCACAGCGTTTCAGCGAGCCCAGACGTAAGAAACCCAGAGATGGAAAGCGCGTCACGAAAAACGAGAACTCCACAGCCGAGTAACGAGTCGTACTACGCCAGCAACCCAGCTTGAGCTAACGCGTCATACCGGTTCAGAAACCCTTGGTGCGATAGCGCGTCGAGATCCCCAAGAACCCCATCAGACCCCAGCGCTCTCATGACCAAAATCATCGCCATCGAAGGTCCCGACAAGGTCGGGAAAGCCACCCAAAGCAAGCTCCTCGCCGCTGCGCTCGACTGTGATCGCGTCGAGATTCCCTGGAAGGACGGGCTCATCTACGAGCAGATCTACGCCATGCTCAAGGACGGCACAGCGAGAACGTACCCGCAAGCATTCCAGGCGTTCCACGCTGCCAACCGGATGACGTGGTTGGAAACCGAGTACTTCCACGAAGACACCGGCATCGTCGTTCTCGACCGTTGGATGACGAGCTCGTACATCTACGGCGGCATCGAGGGGTTGAGCAAAGAATGTCTCGACGGTCTCAACAAGTCGTTGCGACCGGCAGATCTCACCATCGTGCTCGACGGCGAGATCATGGGCGTGCCCGAAGACGCCTACGAGATGGACGTCGAGTTCCGCGCCAAGGTCAGGCAGGAGTACTTGCGCTGGGCGTTGGAGAACGACGCTCCAGTCGTGGACGCAAACCGCTCGCGCGAAGTCGTGCACGAGGACATCATGCAGATCGTGCAGAAAATGATGGGCTAGATCTGCGAGCGGTTTCATGTTACCGATAGAGGTAGGTGAGCACAGACTACATCGCGGGGTACCAGCAGAAGATCGAGTACGAGGGCACACCAGTACAGGTCGATGCACCCGAGGGCCACTCGGTCAAGCTCACGCACTTGATCACGATGGACGTGAGCCGACAACAGACTCTGTATCTGGTCGATGGCCGCATCGGCGACAAGCTCTTACCGCTCTTCGGCAAGATCGACTTCTCGTTCTTCGGGCACAACAGCAACTTCGCAGTCGGAACGATTACCCCTGACGAGCCGCTGCGGCTGTACTTCTCTCCACCACCAGGACATCAACCGAAGACGAGTGCTGCCCCCACGGCGAACTTCGTGATCAAGGGAACGATCGAGCGTTGGACGCCACGCGTGGCGACAGCAACAGAGCAAAAGAGTCTCGGAATCTTCGACATCCACGACTTCTACGCCTGGTTTCAAACACAACCTGTCACCGACAGCAGCAAGAAGGCGTGGGACATCTTGCGGCCAATGTTGACGCTCTTCCAGAGCGGTGGAGAACCACCTTCTCCGGAACCACCCCAGGAGAAGACAGCCGATCTCGTTACGCCGTCGCCCATCGTGCGACAAGCCATGTCTGGGTTGTTTCACAAATTATCGGATCGCAAATGACCACAGAGTTCATCCACGGCGTGGTCGTGCAAGCCGAATCCAACGAGACGTTCCCTGTCGATGTCGTACCGCCTGACGGCACACGCATCGAGCTCAAGCGGCTCATCAGCATGAACGGAGCGTACGAGTTCATGTTGCTCGACGGCCGGATCGGTGAACGGTTGCTTCCCATCCACGGGCCCATCGACATCTCGCTCTACAAACAGCACATGCAGTTCGAGATGGGCGTCATCACGGAAGAAGAGCCGCTGCGGTTGTACTTCGAAGTATTCGACCATCCCTCGGTTTTACCGTACCTGAACTTCGTCGTGATCGGTGACATGGAAAACTGGATCGCTCCGGAGCGAACCGAGGTACGACGACATCGCGTCGGCGAGCTCAGCATCTCTGAATACGAGAAGTGGTTGCGAGACCAGATGTCGAGTGACGAGCTCCGCTCGATCGTCGGACCGGCAAAAGCCTTCGTCGCTGGCTGGTCAGATTTCAGAAAGCCTACCCGCTCATGACCAAGAAGGTCGACGAAGGATTCTGGTATCGCGTTTCAAAAGAAGCCATCGAGAAGTTCAACGAGAAGACCATGCCGAAAAAGAAGACCAAGAAGAAGTCACCACCCCGTCCTCGCGCTGCTGCTCATGTTGCGAAACCTGTCCGCAAACGTGCTGCAAGCAAGTCAGCAGGAACACGACTTGGTCGCCAGCAAGAACCCGACGAAGTCGAAGAAACTGGCGAAGAGCTCGAAGAAGACCTGGACGCCAATGCTTGGGCTCTCAGCGATCCGGACTCGTCACCACTTCAGCGCCTAGACGACCTCGAAGAGATCGTCATTCCCCTCAACGACCGTCTAACGGCCATCGAGAAGGGGCAGATCGTTCTCGGCAAACGCCTCAAGAAAATCGAGGCTGCGTTGGAGCTCGACGACGAGTCCAACAGTCTCATGACGCGTGTCGAGGAACTCGAAAAAATCTCGGAGGCTTTGCTCGAAGCCGACGTCGGAGAAGACCTCTCCGAGGGAGACAACGAGCATGCCTGACCGCAACCGAGCCAACTACCACATCGTGCGCTACGTCGACGACTCGGGGCACTGGCGTTGGACCATGACCGATCGTCGCAACAACGAGATCGTCGGAGCCAGTCACGAGAGCTTTGCCGACGCCCGCGACTGCGACCACAACCTCTTCATCAACACCGGTTGGAGCACGGACGAGGTCAAGTCGTGAGCTGTCCTCCTGATAAGCACGAGAAACGTGCGGTGATTCCGTACGTGCACCCGATAGAGAAGAACTCGGACGGCACACCGTTCGAGATCAGCGGAGGACCGCCGCGCAGCGACGAAGAGCCGGCATGGTGCTGTGTCTGTGGTGCTCTCTGGGCAAAGGGCCCGTGGGGTTGGAGTTGGCGACATCCGATGTCGGACCGCGACGCGCCCACGTTGGCCAACATGCTGCGCGACTCGCTTGGCAAGAAAAGGGAAGAGTGATGCCAGAGCTCACCACTAGACTCATCGAGATCAGCAAGCACGTCAGTACCCAGGGCGTGTTCTGGCTCTCCGACGACAACCTCTACGGGGCCGTCAACGGCGACCTCGTCGTCCGGCCGATCGCCACGAACGTTCAACTTGCGAGCGCCTCGAACCTCGACATCGTTCGATGTTGTTTCAAGATGATGCCTCATCTTCCTGTCGACGCGATCGTGTACGTGGGCAACAAAGCGATCCGGATCTTCAGGCCCAACATCGTCATCGTGCTCGACAAAGGTGCCGAGTTCGCCAAGAGCATCAACCGAAGCGTGCGGAGGATCTTGGACAGATGCGAAACGAAAACCATAAAAACCGAGTCATCGACGAACACGCCGTGACGTACAACCTCAAGCACCAGGTCGAGTGGCCGTACGGCAATGGCGGAGTGGAGAACTACCCAGAAACACGTCGATCAGCTCGACAGCATCAACTCTTCCACTGGAACACGAGACGTCGATGTTATCCATGGATGCAAGCATGAACGAACACGACGCACTCAAGTTCGCGATCACGGCTGCGAAACAGTCACCGTGCCAGAAGAGCAAGCGTGGCGTGGTGTTGTGGAAGAACCGAGACGGCAATCCGAACTACTTCACGCACGGGGTGACGCTGGGATGCAACCATCTACCCAAGCCTTTTGTTTGTGACGGATCAGCAGCGTGCCGTGAGGCCTGCTCGAAGACCTGTGTACACGCAGAGCAAGACGTCATCATCAAAGCCAGATTTTGTTTGTTCGAGTTCGACATGTTGCACGTGAAGGTCGTCAACGGTGAAGCCGTTCCAAGTGGACCACCGTCATGTTGGCAATGCTCGAAACTAATTCTCAACGCCAACATCCGCTTGATGTGGTTGCTACACGAAGATGGCTTGAGCTCGTACACACCGGAAGAATTCCACAACCTGACCCTCAAACACTGCAACCTGTTGAGGTTAGAGTGACCATCCACATTCGTGATCGCGTGAAAGTGATCAAGGCCATCGACGACGTGTTCGACGAGCGATACATCGGCTGCACGGGTGTCGTCGTTGCACGAGACGTCAAAGATTGTGGAATGCCGAAGCACCCGATGCTCATCGTCAGATTCGATGAATCACCCAACGGAGAAGCGTGTGACGGCTTCTGGCCTGAAGAACTGGAGAAGACCTGGTGAGTGCACATATCTGGACGACACGCGACGGTCAACAACTCCGCGTCGAAGACATGGACGATGACCACCTGATCAACGCGCTGCAGATGCTCAAGCGCAACGCCAAGACGCTCAAGGAGCAGGCCAGCTACATGGCGTGGTCGAGCGCGCTCAGTTTCGCCGGCGAGATGGCCTCGTACTACGCCGAGCACGAAGCGAGCGCTGTCGACGACACACCGTGGCAAAACTTCACCACTTCGTCTTGGACGACGCTGCACGACGAGGCTGCGCATCGCGGTGGCGAAGTTGCTCGCCGAGCCCTGGAGGTGAGCTCATGATCCTCGTTGGCACACTACTCGAAGGTTTCTGCGGCGGCTGGTTTGGTCGAGACTCGTATGGGGACAAGCGCGTCGAGGCGATCGGTGCAGACTGGATCGTTGCGCGGGAAATCGATTCTGGCGTTCCACTTTTTGCACAAGGTCCGGTTCACGAACGCCTCAAGGATTTCATCAAGTGAAACGCATCCCGGAGATCTTCCTCGACGTCGACGGCATCTTCGCCGACTTCGCCAACACCGTCTTGAGGCTGTTCGGACTCGAACAGCCCGAGCGGTTGCAGTGGGACCTCATGGACGACGACCTCGTCGGCAGCCTGTGCAACCACGAGGACCGGATGTGGGATCACATCAACGCGCAGGGTCACGACTTCTGGGCCACGTTGCCACAGCTTCCGTGGGCCCGAGAGCTGTACGAGCTGTTCAAAGAGAGCGGCGAGTACGTCGGCTTCTGCACGTCCCCTGCGAAGAGTCCATGGTCATGCTCGGGCAAGTACGCGTGGCTCGAACGCTTCGCCGGGCCTCAGGATGTCCGCAACATCCACATCACGCCGCACAAGCACTACGTCGCCAAGCCGACGGCGCTGCTCGTCGACGACCATCACGTGAAGGTGTCGTTGTTCCGCGATCACGGAGGACACGTGTTGCCCTTCCCGGCGCCGTGGCACATCCGACCCGACCTCGTACTCGACCCACAGAAGCTTGTCGAGCATGTTCGTGAAGAGCTCGAACTCGTGCTTCGCAAGTTCAACGGAGGTGGCTGATGTCCATCGAACTGACACACGAACGCTACATGGCTGCACTGCAACGCTTCCGAGACCGCATCGCCGCAGGCCTCGAACTCGTGTACTGGGACGACGAAGAAATCGGTAGCAAGGACACCGAGAACTCCTGGGGGCTCTGCTCGCGCATGCCCGAAGCGTGGCCAGATGCTGAAGATCGTATATGGCCCGACCGCGAGCTCATCGGGGGTCGGGTGTACGGGATCAAGAATCCTCCGCACGGATGTCAGTGTCCGTTCGACCGCAACGATGGTGGCGGAGGATTCAAGGACGTTTCGACCGGCTGTTTCTACCGCTGCATGTTCTTCACGCCGAAGGCGAAGAAGCCCGATCAGGAAGAAGCGTTGCGGCTCTACGACATCCGCATCCAGGACCACGCACGGAGAGACCACGATGTGTGACGTCGATGCTCCTCCATCTGTCTACGAAGAGTTTTGGTCACGTGCTCGCAAGGAGCACGAGTGCTGTGCATGTGACGAGAAGATCCGGAAGGGTGATCGCTACCATGTCGTCAAAGGAAAATGGGATGGCGAGTTCTCGCAGTACAAGCACTGTGCTCGCTGCTGGAAGCTCTTCGAGTTGCTCAACGAAGCAAACCCTGGAGAAGTGGCACTCGGGCTCGACTGCGGCGAAATCTACGAAGGCAAAGATCCCGAACTTCTCTCGACCGCGTTCATGACCAAGGACGACGCGCAGCGTTTTGCCGAACGCCAACTCGCCAAGAAGGTCGTCGACCCGCTCGAACGCAAAGCTGAGTCTTACGCACGCTACGGCAACCCGACCGAGTACCGCAACAAGTGGCGACAACTCGCTGACGCAACACCCGCACAACGGCGCCTGGAGTTCTCCAAGGAAGAAGGGCACTGATGGCCGACTACAACGACGTGTACCCGAAATTCGACGCCGACACGTTCCGGCTTCCCGGTGAAGATGTCGAAGGTGCGATGCAACCACCGGCATTTCTCGTTGCCCGTCTTGCAGTCGATGAGAAGGGTGGAAACTGCCCTTGTTGCGGACAGCACGTGCAGGTCTACCGACGGAACATCTACAAGCGGATGGCGAAGTGCATCCAGTGGGTGTGCAACGTCTACACCGGCGAGTGGATCGATCTCAAAGATGGCCCGACGTTCCGAGGTGGGGACAACGCCAAGCTGCAGCTGTGGAAGCTCATCGTGCCGCACCCCGAGAAGGAGAGCTTGTACAAGCCGACGAAGATCGCGATGGAGTTCGTCAAGAACGCGTTCTCGATCCCGAAGTACTGCTACGTCTATGACGGCAATGCTCTTGGCTTCAGCGAAGAGCGCGTGTTCATCAAGGACTGCCTGCAGGGCGACTTCGACATGAGCACGATCGGGATCCCGCCGAGGTAGATCAGTAACCCAGCCATGTGCAGCGAGCCAAGAACTGTCAGTAACCCATCTTGGAACAGCGAACCAAAATCGTACAGCAACCCACGCTTCACAACGTGTCTTAGGATGAAGCAACCCACGGAGACCCTAGCGAGCCAGCTCCAAGTAGAAGCCCATTTTGCGTGAGCGAGCCATTACGTCGAAATAATCCAAGCTACTGAGCGAGCCAACCACTACGAGAAACCCATGGAGCCGAAGCTCATCCGCATCCCCATAGAGAACGTCTTCGCAAGAAGGTTGGCTCGCACCGCGAACAACTTGTTGCACGCGTACGGCTTGAACACGTCCGAAACTGGTGTCGAAGATCGCCTGGCCAACTTGGAGCACCTGATCCACGAACTCATCCACACTCAGCTCCTCGATCTCCCGTTCGATGAACACGCGTCCTACAGAATCTCTCGGCAGTTCGACATGGCTGGCATCGACAGCGTTGACCATGAAGAACGAACGCTCGCTGTCGGTTGGCTCATCTGGCGCGAGCTCGACCTACCGCTCGACCTGGCGTACCTCAAACATCTCGTCGAAGACCAAGAAGTTTCACAGAGGCGCGTGCTTCGCCTCATCAAGACCAAGACGATTTCCAAGCAAGCTCGGCGTGCGTTACGATCGTTGAAGATCCTCTCGAACATGCGTGTGTTTGAGCGCCAGTTCGAAAGCCTGATCTACCACGAAGGTGAACTCGTCCCGTGACCGAGCAAGAAGTCCGCGATCGCGTCGAGAAGCTGATCGCCATCCACGACAAGCACCCGCACACGCACGAGGGTAAGAATGCTCTGCGTCACGCGTTGCGGCTCATCGAGAAGCACAAGCTCAACCAGCAAAAATCCGTGTCGACTGGACCGAACCCGTTGGCTGGGCTTGTCAACGCGTTGCGTGAGCTGACCAAAAAACCTGACCGCAACGCCAAGGTCGACTTCGGTGAACTCGAACGTCGTCTCTCCAAGTTGCTGAGGAAGAAGTGATGCCCACCATCAGAGAAGCGCTCGATGCCGAACTCCAGGCTTACATCCGGGCCACTCAGTTTCCTTGTTGGAAATGCAAGGGTGAAGGATCGATCGAGCTCAAGGACATGACACGGTCAACATGTCCAGAGTGTTGCGGTGCTGGACGATCTGAGCCCGATCCAGGATTTACAATCGGTCCCATGATGTCGACCTGTATCAGACAGACCGTGAACGCTCGTGATGCTGGGCGTTTCGGGGAGATGAACGAGATCCTCGACTGGGCGATCCAACTCTTGGACAACGCACTCAAGCACTACCTAGACACGAAACCTGAAGAAGTAGAGCGCACGCTGAAACGCCTCGCGGATGCTCACCACGAAGTTCGGGAAGAAGCCAAGACATCGAAGATGCAGCTCTCGGGCGCTCTCACCGACGACGAGCTCCGCGAACTTGGCATCGTTGCCATCGAGGACACCGAGAGCGATGGCTGACGTCAAGAGCAAGATCGTCAAGCTCCTGCGGTTGGCCGAAGACCGTAAGGGAACCCCCGAGGGCGAGACCGCGCAGCGGATCGCCGACGAACTGATCTCAGTGCACGGCGTGAACGTCGGAATCGACGACGTCGAATTCGAACAACCGATCGTGCAACACCTCGTTGCACACTGTCCCGAGCGCACGTGGTGGAAAGAGATGTTGCTCGTCACGTTGTGCGATCTCTACGGCGGTGAAGCTGTTACGCTCGTCTACGGCGACGGCTATCGCTTACATGTCGTATCTGATGACGCTCTCGACTCCGACCTACGACCGCACTTCGAGTACCTCAGCGCCTTGATCGAGGACCTCTGTGATGCCTCAGCTGCCGAGTTCATGCGAGCCACTCCATTCGAACGCAACGATGCCGTCGCCAGTTTCTGCATCGGATCGGTCCACTACATCTCCCAGTGCCTGTACTCCTTCGAACGAGGAGAGTGGCCCGACCTCGAACAGATGCCGTTCATGCGCCGAGCCCTTACCGGAACGGTTGATCACTCTCAGGATCGTCACGAAGCGAACTTCGCCAGCTCGGTCACAAGCTCGCTCGCCATCACGTCACAGTTCGAAGTCCGACACCATCACGAAGAAGACGAAGTCGAAGTCGTCCCCGACTGGCGATGGTTCGAAGCCGGCTACCGCTGCGCAGAGCGGGACATCATCGAGGTCTTTCCGCCAGAAGGCACGAGCGTTGAAGATCTCGCGAGCGGAGATTGAGATCGGTCGCCTGCTCTACCCCAACATCGACCACTGGCGTCCCAAGACCCGAGCAGACTGCGAAAACGTCCCGCGCCCGTGCCCGTACGTTGGCTGTCGACACAACCTCTACCTCGAAGAGAAGAAATGGTCGGGCTCACTGCATCTAGCATTCCCAGACCTCGAACCGTGGGACATGCAGCAGAGCTGCGCGCTCGACATCGCCGAAGAAGGCGGCCTCACACTCGAACAGATCGGCGAAATCTTGAACATCACACGTGAGCGTGTTCGGCAGATCCAGCTCCAAGCCCTCGAAGAATTTCGGAAGCTATGCAATCCCTGATCGACCTCTGGAACCTCGACATCGCCAACATGCTACGCCTCAAACCACTGCGACCTTCGTTCGAGACCGATCACCCCGAGGTCTACATCCGAGCGGCTGGTCCTGGCTATGTCCCCAAGACGTACTTCGGCTACTGCAAGCACTGCCGCGTGAGCATGGAGCTCGCCTTCGGCACCTGCACGGTGTGCCTGCGTCCGCTGTCGAGGCTATGACTCAACGAGGCGCCAGAAACTTGTACGCGGCGAACAGAAGCCCAGCTGCTCCTACCGTCAGCAGCCCAGCCGTGGCGTCGCTCATCGCTCGCTTGGTGCCCTTCGGCTCGGAAGGACGATCGGGAAGAGTCGGTCCCGATCCGAGATCGGGCTGATCGGGAGGAGGCAACCCATCGGGATCGAGACACCAATCGTGCGGACACGGCGGGATGTCGGGCTCGACGGGACCGACGTCCCACGGGTCACAACCGATGCCGAACAGCTTGCACATGTCGACGTCGCCGATGTCGAGCACGAGCGGTTCGAGCTCTCCGGGCTGAGCTGGTTGATCGGGCGGCTCGGTCGGCAGCTTGATGTCGGGCAAGTCGATGCCCGACCATGCGGCGACAGCCTTCTTGTAGAGCAGCATCCGCGCGAGCCCGACTTGAGCACAACGCGTGGACTCGAACGCCCACACGAAGTACTGCTCGATCGCGGCGCGGTCCTTCGGACGTTGCTTGAGCTCGGCTTCGGTGGGGCAGAAGATTCGGCCGCCGCGGGGATCGGAAGAGTCGATCCACTTGCCCATCCGACCCGCACAGTGGACGCCTCCCCCAGGGATGTTCGTGACGCGATCTTCGAGGTCGAGCGGGAACGTTCCACCGTCAGCAACACCGGCTGTACCTGCGGTGACCTTGCGGAAGATCCACTTGTCCCAAATCCTCGTGACCTCATCGAGCTGGAACTGCGCGTGCGTGAGCAGCCAGTCCAACGCTTTCTGCTCGTCGACGTTGAGAATGCGTCGCTGTCCTTGAGCACCGCTGGCGTTGCTGACCTCGCGACGCAGGCGTTGGATGAACGTGTCGATCTTGTCTTCGACGAGTTGCTGTCGCTGGCGATCTCGACCGATGTCCTTGAGCTCGGCGACGAACCCAAGCGGCGACAACGACTTCATGAAGTCTTTGCCGAAGCCGCCTTTTCCGTAGATCTCCCCGGTCACGGTCTTGGTCTTGTCCCAAGACTTCCCGCAGTTCTTCGGATACGGAGGTGATGGTGGTGCAGTCATGAGACGACCTTTCGAAGCACGCGACACTGGAACTCGCCGTGGCGCGCGTGCGGTGAGCAGAGCTCTTCAGGACGATGCCAGCCGACGTAACCCTCGAACGGCTTCGAGCGCAAGGTCCTCGGCCAAGAGACGATGCTGGTCGGCTCGAACAGCGCGTAGATCCCTCCCGAGCGCGTCTGCTCCATCATGATGAAGCGAAGCCGCCCTGGATGGACAACGATGCCCGTCTCTTCCCAGAGCTCACGAGCCGCCGTGTAGCGGTGGCTCGGGTCGCCGGTGTCCTTGTGGCCGCCAGGGAAGCCGAGGTCGTGGCGGTCGTGTCCGCGCGATATGGCCAGCACCCGGCCGTTGCGGATCACGAGTACGCCGGCGCCGTCAGTCACAGCAGTCCTTGCGCTTCCGCCGGGTCTTTTTCCGCGAGCACCCTTGACAACCCTGCGAACCTCTGACTCGTCGGTACTGCTCGGCTCCGGTGACGACCGTGCCGAACACCGCCGAAGCGACGACCGATCCCATGCTGCGTTCGAGTTTTTTGACACACCTTGAACAACGCGCCATGCCCGATCCTATCACGCTCCCGAGGCAGCTTGCACGGCTTCGAACAGGTCGTCGTACGACCCCAACGATTCCGGCGTAGCGTGCAGATCCGGCATGAACTTCGCCACGAACTTGTTGCCGTCCCAAGCCACGAACCACGGTGCTGCACCCCGCTCGGTATCGTGGAAGCCTCGCGCGACCATGTCCCCGACGGCGTAGCCAGCTTTGCAGACCCACCCGTCGAACGTGCTGTCGTACGAGACATCCGTGCACGTCGTCCACTCGTGGGGCTTCTTCACCATCGACTCGAAGCGCAGGTCGGCGACTTCTCTCGTGTGGTGCGTGAACGTCTCCATGCCGACTTGATGTCGGAACTCGACGTCGAACGTACCGTTCTGATTGTCGAGCATCCGCACGCGCACGGGAGCAGGCATGCTCTGGTTATCGGACTTGAGGTAGCGGCGACGCTTGATCGTCTTCTTGCCGTACGGAAACTCTGGTGGCGTAGGCCCGGGCGGTTGCGGGAAACCACTGCCGCCGAGTCCACCGTCTGTAGGCTCTTGAGGTTCTGGAAGTGGGTGTGTTTCGGGCGTGGCCGTGGCCTTGGCCTTGGCCTTCTTCTCGTTGGACTTGTACAACCACCAACCTCCGCCAAGCACAGCTGCAGCACCGAGAACCTTCTGCCACGTTGGCAGTCGCTTGAGCGTCTGCATCAGCCCACCAATCCTCCCGGTCCAGTCGGGATCGGCGGCGTGACGCTCTCGATACAGAACGCATCGAAGTTGTCGGCGACCGATGATGTCTTGCTGCGTTGACCGATCTGGTCGATGCGGTACGCGACGATCGCTTGCAAGCTCGGGAGACTCGCGTGGTCACCGGGTACTGTCGGCCACGAGACTTCGGGCGCGAGCTCGTTGAGCACAGCGAGCATGAGCTCGTCGAGTCCAGGCGTATCGGTCGGTTCGAAGGTGCCCCAGACGTCGCAGATCAGCCCGTCGAGCTGGGTGCGATCTGCCGGCGTTTGGGGGATCCACACCTGCGTGTCAGGCATCGGTCGACGTCCATCCCCTGTTCCGAGTCCGTCTGGTGCTGGCGGTAGAGGCGGAATCACCCGGTCGGGTTCTTTGGCTTCCGCCTTCTTCGCCTTCTGCTGTCGTGTGACGAGCGCGTACGCGATGCCGGCACCGATGAGCGTGCCGACGGCGACGGAGCCCCAGGAGATCTGCGCTTGGGCCATTGCGCGCTAATCTTATCCCGATACCGTGAAAAGGGTCCACTACGTGGTCTGGTACCAGGCGCAAGACGGCACCAGCTATGAACAACGATCGATCAAGGCATCGACGCTCGTGGGCGTCGCGGGGATCATCAAGGACCTTCGCCAGCAAGGTCACGAATTGCGTTACTGGGAGCGGCATACGATCGAAGATCCCGATGTCGCCGAGAAAAAGACCCTTGCAGCATTCTTGGCGATCATGAAAAAATGAGGCCATGCCTCGCATGCAGCCAGGGGACATCATCACGAGCACGAACTCGCTTCAGCGTGCGATGAGTTTTGTTGCGCAGAGTCAAGGACCGCAAGCAGCATCTGAAGGATGCACTTGGTATGGCAACGCGTGTTGCAAGTTGATGTCTAGCGGCGTTTGGCGTTGTTCGTATCCCGGCGGCGCGTGTACCCCTGGACTCGAAACTTGCCCAGCTTGGCTGACTCAAGAAATCAAACGTCAATCAGAATTCGCAGGCGGTGGGTTCAGCCAGAGACCCAACACTGGTGGATCGTCTCCGTACTCCGGTGCTGGTTTCCGCAGCCTCAAGCGAGCGCAGCATCGGATGCAGCAACAGGCGATGATGCGCAAGCAGCCGTGGGGTTTCTCGACGGTGTATCCCGTCGGCAGCTCGAAGTTCTAGCGCAACAATCTACTCTTGAGCTGCTTGCTCGACTGCGTCTTCTTTGATCGAGCGCCCTGCATCATCTTCGTTCGGAAGTAGACGAAGTTCGAGTTCGTCTCCTTGTAGTCGCCGTCGTAGTGCGACAAGAAGTGAGCCCAACCATCGGTGCGTACGGCTTCTTCAGCCGCACCGTTGATGTCGATGCCGGCAACTTCCATGGCTTTCTTCACGGCCTCTTCGCGACTGTAGATGTCGTTGAGCCAATCCATCGGATCTTTGGATCGTTCCTTCGCGATCGCTTCGCGCATATTTTCGATGGCGGCAGACGGTACATCGCCGGGATCTTCACCTTCATCGAGAGCAGTTTGAACCTTTTCAGGGACATCGATTCCCCAATTCTCTGCTTCATCCCAAAACCGCTCTGGGTCGCTTTGAGCAATGTCCTCAGCGTAGTCGTCTTCCATCATGGCGTCGTAGACCCACTTACTCAGCGCTTCCATGTCGATGTGCCCTTCCAACCAGTCCTGGTTGAAGACCTCGGGCTCGCTCTCCAGCATCCCCTTGACGTAAGCCTTCGCGGCTTCCTCGGCCGAATCATCGTCTTTGAAGATGTAGTACTCGATGCCGCCGACGTCGATCTTGAAGACCGTTTCGCCATAGTGGTCTTCTTCGCTGACGTCTGACTCGTCGATCTTCTCGCCGAGCTCCTTCGAAAGCTCTTTCGCAACGCTCTTCTCGTCGAACTTTCGTCGTTTCGCTCGCGCCATGAAGGCCATGGTACCCTGGTGTCGCCATGAAATCCAAGCTGCGATCCCAATGGGCTGAGATCCTCGGAGACCCCAACGGCAACGAGATCGGCGCTCCGACGGACATGCGGTACGCGACGGATACCGGGATCTTGTGGGTCAAGTCCAGAGGAATGGGCACCAACATCGGCTGGGTTCCGATTTCTGGCCCCGATGGGTCTGCGGTCATCAACTCGATCATCACGCAGAACAACGAGCAGCTCACGATCCTCACGCAAGACGATCCTGATGCTGCGTTCACGGCTCTGCAGATCGGTACGTTCTGGGAGCAAGACGTCGTCGTTCCCGCTCTCACGACGATCATCTTGACGACGCTCATCATGCTGGACGATGACGGTCGAACAGCGATGGTCGACCTCAAAGTGACGGGGGTCGATTCTGCTGTGCTTGCCGATGTTTCGTCCCTGTTTCAGGTCAGTGCCTGGCGTCGTGCCGCCGGAGCAACAGTACCGATCACAGCACAAGAACTGAACAAGCAGACCACCGGCGGAGCTGGAACTTTCTCTGCCGATGTGACGATCATCGCCACGGTTGCCGTCGGCGCTCCGAACTCGATCTCGCTCGTCGCGGCGAACGCTGCAGCTGCTCCTCGAACTGGTCACATCACGGCCAACTGGACGATTCAGCAAGGTGGCGCGCTCTAGCGCAGCAGCTTCTTCTTGAGCTGCCGCATGTTCACGAGCCCGAAGCAGACCGCGAGGTCGTTGGGCGTAGCGTCCTTGCTGATCCCGTACTTCTCGACCGTCGACTTCGGCAAGCACGCGATGACGAACTCCGAACAGTGTCGACCACCCGTGCGACCTCGATAGGGCGTACCCTCGTGCAGCATGTGCAAGGCGACGGCGCGTGCATGCGAAGCTTCAGCCGGCGACAGCGGAACGCGAACGGGATCGCGTTCGAAGCGATCGGGAGGACGAAGCAAAACGCCCTCGCCGGCCCACGAATCGATCCACAGCGGCGTGCCTTCTTGATCGACAACGCCGACATCGAGAGCGCAGTGCGAGTACCCGCGCTTGCCCGTGACTTGGTTGACGGCCCAACCGAGCCCTCGTGCACCGGTGACGGGGAACATGAGCACGGCGCCCTCGAACTCTTCGAGCTCGATGTAGTCATCGCGCCACTCTGGGTTGCCACCGACGCCGCGGAACGTCGCTGCAGCGCCGAGGGCTGTACCAGCAAGCGCAGCCCCAGTGAGCGCGAGCCAGGTGGGGTTCTCCTTCTTCTTGCGCCGGGTCCGTGTCATTTCTTCTTGAGACCTTGCAGCACGAGCCACCCTGTACCGAGGATGGCGGCGAAGATGAGGTACGGCGTGATCACGCCTGCAGACTCTGGTTTCATCGAAGCAACATCCTCTTGAGCTTCTTGAGCTCAGTTTTTCCAGCTCCTCGCCCCGCGAACACGTCGATCATCCTGGCTTCGCTCGGCTGCGACATGCGCTTGCCGTCCGGAAGTACGACGTCATGAAACGTCGTCGGGAACTGAGCGAAGAAGACACCCAACGGACTCGTCTTCCAGACGGTCTTGTTGCGGAGCTCGAAGCTCGAACCATCTGAGAACGAGAAGCGCATGCGGCTGTTGAACGTCGGACCTGGTTCGACGCTCAAGATTTCAGCGTCAGGCACCATGCCCTTGAGGCGGGAGATCTCGGAAATCCGGAACGTGTTCTTGTCCACGAATGCTTCACGAGCTGCGCTAGCACCAAGTTTGGCCTTGGTCAGTGCGAGCTCCTGGTAGTTCGGCTTGACCACCCAGTGAAGCTGGTTGTTGTGATCGTACTCCTGCTTCATGAGGTCATGCGCGCCCTGCAAGTTGGCCCACGTACGATGGTCGAGCCGTCCACGTTCTTTCTGGATCCGCAGCGTTGTCTCGACAGTACCAACGTACTGCGAGCGCAACCACTCGACGACTTCGTCGTAGCGCTCCTCGGTGATCGCGACGAAGAGGGCTTTGATCTCTGGTAATGAACTGCGACGTCTGGAAATCCGCTCTCGCTCAGCCTTCGACGCCGTGAGCTCTTCGACTTCTTCGCGAGATTGCGTATCGAGATATGCCTTGGCGGCCTCAGCAGCACCGTTCTTGTAGAGGAAGGTCCAGAACGGGGCGAGGTTGAGCGAACCAGGAATGGGGATACCGCGTCTCGAAACCGGTGACGAGATGGTCGTCATCTTGCCCGACGGGGCCGTCAGCGTCCAACCTGCATCACCGAGCCAGATGTTCTTGGCGAAGAGCTCGTGTACCGCGGAGCGCAACGACGTGATGTAGAGCGTACCGAGCTCAGGATCAGTGGGAGCCGTAGCCACCGTGACGACAAGTCCTTCGAGCTCACGTGCGGCTGCCTTCGGATCGCTCTGCGGTTCAAATCGGAACACCCACTCCTTGGGATCGCCGTAGCGCGGGCCACTGATGTGGCGCAATCCATGACGTTGTCCCCAGTCTTTGAGCATGACGGAGACAACAGCATCACCGTCACTGTACTTGCCGAGATCGAGCGCGACGAACGTCGTCTGCACATCGAAGCCGATGAGCCGCAACGTGTCGGCGGCGACGTCCATGTCGACGGAGCCCTTGCCTCGCTTGGCAAGGCGCTGCAAAAACTTGAGCTCGGGCAACGTAGCCATCTCACGCTCCGAAGGCTCTCGCGTAGTTGCTCTCGGCGAAGTTCCAGTTGACCAAGTTGTCGAGGAACTCCCGAGCATACCGCTGACGATCGGCACCGTGATCGAGAAAGTACGCGTGCTCCCAAACGTCCATGGTCAGCAGCGGACGAAAGCCGTAGCGCATCGGGTTGTCGGCATTGCTCGCCGGCCAGATGAGCACTTCACCCTTGGGGTCGGCGACGAACCAGACGTATCCCGAACCAAAGATGCTCGTGGCGTTGTCGACGAAGGCCGTCTGGAAACGATTTCCCCAACGTGCGAGTGCCTGTCCGAAACCGGTCCGAACCGACGGCTTACCCCCACCACGGCGCTTCATCGAGTGCCAGTAGAAGGTGTGATTGAAAACTTGCGCGGCGTTGTCGAGCAGTTCACCATCGGGTGCTTCGACGATCAACTGCTCGATCGAGAATCCGCTCCACTGTCCACGTGTGAGCTCGTTGAGCCTCTTGACGTACTTGCGTTGAAGCACGTCGTGGTGGATCTGTAACGTCTTGCGACTGATGTACGGCTCCAGCGCGTTGTAGTTGTACGGGAGCTGGGGGAGCTCGAAAATCACCGCGACCAGGGTACCATAGTCCCCGTGTCCTATCCGGCTCCGATCGAAGGCTTCTCGGTCTACTACGATCGGCACCAACAACGATGGTGTTGGAAAGAACAGAAGCCTTCACCGAAACCGAAGCATAGAGTTCAGGGCTGCGGATATCTCAGTCGTGGCCATGCCTACGCTGGCATTCGATTAGAGTTGCGCAACCGGGATCGTCGGCGCTGATCGACCTTGATAAGATCACCGCATGCCCGAGGCGACGGATAGCCCGTCTGGCTACTTCAATCAAACGTTCACCGTGGAGTACACGATCCACGGCAGCCTCGATGGCGTGACGTTGGTACCTGACGAGCTTCAAGCTCCAGCACACAACGACGATCCGCAGCAGTTCTACCGTATCGAAGTCGAAGGCAACGCTGGACTCTTCGATGTCGACTACTTGGTGAACACGTTCAACCGCCGCGGTGCCGTCGGCACGAGGCTGATCCACGTCACGTGGATCTCTAGTCCGGTCGCTGGTGCTGTCGATGCCGAGATCAACGTCGTCGATGCCATTGATGGACCTGTGCTCGTGCAAGAAGCCATCGATTCTCTCAGTGGGCTGACGACGTACTACAGGCGATCGCCACCGATTTGGGTTCCGCAGGGATCGCTTCTGCAAATCTCCGGCTTCACCAACCTCGGCATCGACACCATCAAGGTCAGGCTGACGATTCAGTTCACGGACGATTTGACGGCCGCGCAGATGGCTGTCTGTTGTGGCACCGAGATCCCTGGTCCAACGGGTCCAGCAGGCCCTGCAGGTCCGGCAGGTGAAGGCGGGGACGAAGGCCCAGAGGGTGTCCCGGGTTCGATGGTCGATGCTCTGCGGTCGTTACCATCAGGCGCCACCAGTAGAGTCAACGCAGGTATTCCGACGACGGTTTCTGGAACTGCCGCCCAACAGATTCCGACATCGACCAACTTGTTGACTTCGTTGTCTCGAACACGAGCAACAGGTGTAGCGGGAGCAGGACAAGCTGCAAGTTGGCGCAGCGATATTGCGTTGTGGTGGCGAGGAAACGCTGCAGGTCTCGGAGGCTTCAACGCGAGATGGCGTTTTGGGTTGCCTGCGTTCGCAGCCGGATTTCGAGCATTCGTCGGGTTCACCGATCTGCTGACGCAGCTACCCGACGCTGAACCGAGCGCACTCACGAATATCATCGGCATCGGCTTCGACTCTTCGTCGTCCCAGTGGGCCATCATGCACAACGATGCTGCCGGTTCTGCGACGATCGTGCCGCTCAACGCGAGCTTCAACGTGGCCATCACAGACCTCATTTCCTTGCAACTGATCGCCGATCCCAACGCGGGCACGGTGGATTGGGTGGCAAGAAACGTTAGCGCAGGTGTGTTGCTTTCGGGAACGATCGCGGCCGACCTGCCGGCAGCCGACGTGTTCTTGGCACACCAGGAATGGGTGAACACCGGGGCGATCGCAGGGACGGCTCCTCTTCTAGATCTCGTCGACATCGTGGTCGTGACTCCACCTCTGTGAGTTCTCATGCATCCGTCTGGCTACTTCAACCAAACGCTCACGGTCGAGTACACGATCCGAGGCAGCCTCGATGGTACGACGCTCGTACCCGACGAGTTCACGTCGCCAGCAAACAACAACGACCCTCAGCAGATCTTCCCAATCGACATCCCCGGCAACGCAGGCCTCTTCGATATCGACTACGTCGTCAAGGAGTTCAACCGACGCGGCGCCATCGCGACACGCTACATCCACACGCTGTGGCTCGTTGCTCCGGTTGCAGGCGCAGTCGGTGCAGAGATCCAGGTCGTCGACGCCGTCAACGGCACAGTCCGTGTTCAGGAAATCGTTTCCACGTTGACCGGTCTGACGACCTTCTATCGACGCTCTCCGCCGGTGCGGATCTCCCAGGGTTCCCTGCTGCGAATCTTCGGGTTCGATAACCCGGGTCTGGACACGATCAAGCTGAGGATGCTGATCGAGTACATCATCGACCTCAACGTGGCTGCAGCATCGATCTGCTGCGAGGAAGAACCTATTCCTGGTCCCGAAGGCCCCGTAGGACCACAAGGGGCGCAAGGACCAGAAGGCGATCAGGGTGACACTGGGGATTCCGATGTTTTCGATAACTTGCTCAACACGGTCCCGTCCGGAGTCGCCACCGGTACACGAGCAAACCTCGGCATCAACAACGGCATCACCGGAACAACGAGCCAACCGCAGCCAACGGGTACAAATCTTCTAACGTCGACGACGAGAACACGCTTTGCGTCAGCCGTAGGTGCGGGGTTATCGATCTCGATGCGAAGCGGCATCGTCCTGTGGTGGCGTGGAAATGCCGCTGGCCTAGGCGGTTTTGACGCCCGTTTCCGTTTTGCTTTGACGTCATTTGTGGTCGGGCATCGAGCCTTCATCGGGTTCCGAGCGATCACGGCCATCATCGGCAACGTCAACCCGAGCACGTTGGTCAACATCATCGGTATCGGATTCGACGCTGCCTCATCGCAGTGGGCCATCATGCACAACGATGCAGCTGGCGCTGCAACAGTCATTCCGTTGGGTGTGGCATTCGATGTGGACGTCAACGACCTGCTGGAGCTGCAGCTAGAAGCTGCCGCAAACGCCGGTTCAGTAGACTACACGGTCACGAACATGAGCACGGGAGATGTTGCGGCCGGAACCTTGGCCGCCAACCTACCGGCCAACACTGTTTTCTTGTCCACGCACGTGTGGAGCAACACTGGTGCCGACGCAACGACAGCGACTACGTTCGACACCGTCGATATTCCCATCTTCACACCTACGCCTTCAACACCTTGAGGGTCAGCATCCATGAAACACCAATCTCCCAGCGGTTACTTCAACCAGACGTACACGGTCGAGTACACGATCCCCGGAAGTCTCGACGGCGTCACGTTGGTGCCGTTGAACATTGCCGTCCCATCGATCGACAACAACGATGACCCGCAGCAGTTCTATCGACCAGAGGTCGAGGACAATGCTGGTCTGTTCGACGTCGACTACGTCGTCAACGAGTTCAACCGTCGAGGAGCAACAGCGACCAGGATCATCCACCAGATCTGGCTCGTCTCTCCCGTTCCCGGCGCTGCGTTTGCGGAAATCCAGGTCGTCGACTCGGTCGACGGCGCGACCATCGTACAAGAAGTCGTCGACTCGCTCGCTGGTTTGACGACGTACTACCGCACGGTTCCGCCGGTGGAGGTTCCTCAAGGATCGCTGCTGCGGATCACTGGCTTCGAGAACCCCGGCATCGAGCCGATTCGACTTCGGTTGACGATCCAGTTTGCCGACGACCTTCTCCTCGTTGCTCAGGCGCTGTGCGCCTGCACGGGTATCGGTGACATCTCGATCGAGAACGAAGGCGTCTTCATCGCGGCGACGTCGATCTTGAACTTCGAAGGTGGTGGCGTGCTCGTCACCAACGATCCGGCCAACAACCGGGTCAACATCACGATCGGTGGCGGCGGTGGACCTCCTCCAGGAGGTGTTCCCAACGCTCTTGCAGTGGGTCAAGCCGGCGCTGCTGGTGTGTCGCTCGCGTATGCGCGAATGGATCACGACCACGCCGTACCAGACGGCACGCCGGTGACGGTCACGGGCGTGACCAACAGCAACGGTGTCGCGACGACGTTTGCTCGCAGCGATCACCAGCATGCACTCGCGGTCACCGTCCAAGATGAGAACGTCGCTGTCGCTTCGCAGCCAATCTTGAACTTCCTCGGCGCAGGTGTCACAGCGGTCAACGACGGTGGCAGCAACCGCATCAACATTACGATCGCCGGAGCTTCTCCGGGCGGTGTTCCCGATCAGCTCGACGTCGGCCAGGTCGGAGCCGCGGGCGTCTCAGCTCTCTTCGCACGTGAAGATCACGTGCATGCCGTGCCTGCGGGCACGCCAGTTACAGTGGCACAGGCAAACTCTGCAGGTGTCGCGACGACGTTTGCCCGCAGTGATCATGTACACCGCACGCTCGTCGAGATCGAGAACAACGGTGCTTTCTTCGGCGCTCGTCCGACGCTCAACATCACCGGTGCTGGCGCTCCCACGCTGATCCTCGATGTTCCTGGCGACGACATCGAGCTGCAGTTCAACAACGGCCCGGGCGGCGTCCCTGATGGTTTGGACGTTGGACAGGTCGGAGCTGCAGGTGTCTCGGTGCTGTACTCCCGAGCCGACCACGTGCACGCGGTGCCTGACGGCACTCCGGTCACGGTCACAGGAATCACCAACAGCAACGGCGTCGCGACGACGTTTGCCCGCAGTGATCATCAACATGCACTTGGCCTCGCCGTTCAAGACGAAGCCGTGCTCGCTGGCACGCGGGCGATCCTCAACTTCACCGGCGCCGGTGTGACCGCAACCGATGACGCGGGGAACAACCGCGTCAACATCACGATCCCGGGCGGCGGCGCAACCGAGACGTGGGCGCAGACGCTCGCTGCTGGCAACGTCAGCGGTGGCACCGACGCCGTCATGAGCATCACGGACACGTTCCGCGGTGTCGATTCTGCCGCAGCAGGCACGAACGGCGGCGTGCTATCGATCCGCTCAGGCAACTACACAGGTGCTGGAGCGGGCACCGACGTCGGTGGTGCGCTCACGGTCGCAGGAGGAAGCAGCAACGCCACGGGTGCAGGAGCGATGCCGACGGCGACGTTCCGTGCCGGCGATCAGACAGGAACCGGTGGTCAGACCGCTGGCGATCTGCTCGTGCGTGCCGGCGACAAAACGGGTGCTGCCCGAGGTGGAAATCTCGTTGTTCGCTCGGGACAAGCCACGAACGTATCGGGGTCAGCGTCGACTGCCGAGTTCGCTGCCGGCAACTTGGTGACGTCGGGCAACACCGCAGGTGCAGCAACGCTTCACGGTGGCGACCAGATCACTGGAGACGTGGGCGCTAACGGCAGCGGAGGCTTTGCGCTCATCCGAGGCGGTGATGCTCCCACAGCAGGATCTGTCCGCAACGGTTCAGGTGGCCACGCGAACATCCGAGGCGGCAACTACCGCATCGGTGTAGCAGGCGTTGGCTCGTTGCCAGGCAACGTGTTCATCCGCAGTGGTCAGCCCGACAACACGAGCGTCGCAGGGACGACCGGAGACATCCGGATCACGACGAACGCCAACGCGACCATCGGCGACATGCCGTCGGTGAGTCAGACACTCACGCCGACAGGCAGCGTCCAGATCGACACGATCGGGCCCGGAGCGACCGCGAGTCTCTCGGGCACGATCACCCTGCAGACGGGCAACGTCGCAGGTGCAACGGGCAACTTGCCAGGCAACATCATCCTCGTTGCCGGCAACATGGCGCAGTCGGGCCAGAGCAACGTCGGTGGTGCGAGCATCACCGGCACGGCAGGTAACTCCAACGGCAACGCAGCCTCTCCCGGCGGATCGATCACGTGGACAGCTGGTAACCAGACCGACAACGACACGAACGCCAACAGCCCCGGCGGCCGTGTCGACCTCGTTGCGGGCACATCGGCGAAAAACGCTGCGACCTCGGGCGGTGGTGGAATCGGTCTGACTGCCGGTGCCTGCTCGGGTGCTGCTGGTCCGGGCGGAGACGTCAACCTTCTCGGTGGATCGAACACCAACGCTGCTGGAACTGCACGAGGCGGCGCACTCATCCTCGACGCGGGCAGCGTCACTGCGGCAGGAAGCAGCGGCACGGGTGGTCATATCACCCTGACTTCCGGCAACGCAGCAGGCAGCGGAGCTGGTTCGGGTGGAGCAGCAACCATCGTCGCCGGTAACGCAACGTCAGCCACTGGTTCTGGCTCGGGCGGCGCTGCAAGTCTCACCGCTGGCAACGCGGCCGGTAGTGGAGCGGGCTCAGGTGGAGCCGCCAGCGTCACTGCGGGCAACACAACAGCAGCTGGAGGTTCGGGGTCTGGCGGTGCCGCAAACCTGATCGCTGGATCGGCAGCGGGCAGTGGAGCAGGTGCGGGCGGCACCGTAACGATCACCGCAGGCGCCACGACCAACGCTGCGGGCAGCGGCGTCGGTGGATCCGTCAACATCACGGCAGGTGCAGCAGCTGGCAGCGGCAACGCAGGATCGATCACGCTACAAGCGGGACTTTCCAGCACAGGAACCGACGGCAACATCAACGGTTTCACGCACACCGAAGCTGCAGTTCGTTTGCGGACGCAGACAGGTGCTCTCGGATCTGAGAACGAGCAGAAGACGCTCGTGCTCGTAGACTTCGTGGCAACGGGATCAGCGACCGTGACTGTCGTGACGCTCGACACGATCGCGACCAACGGTCGGAACACGAAGATCCACATCGAGATCACCGCCGTCGACGATGCGCAGCTCGGCAATCAAAGCGCGACGGTGATCTTCCAGTCTGCAGGTCGAGCAGCAGGCACGGTCACGCTCTTCACCGCGAACTTCTCCGACAAGCAAGTCATCGGTGGCGGCGGAAGCTTCTCGAACAACGTGAACTTCCAGCTCGGAGTATCTGGAGACGACGTGATCTTGCAAGCCGTCAACAGCGACCCTGCTGACGCTACCGGGAACATCACGATCCGCTGGTGGCGCCAAGAGGGCGGCTTCACGACCGTCTGATGCAGCGGCAGATCTCGACGGTCTACAACGGCCGTCGAGATCGGCAGGACGTGAGAGACTCGAACTCTCGACCTACAGATTTGGAGTCCGTCGCGCTACCAACTGCGCCAACGTCCTATGAGCTGGGGAGCCGCCGAGCCCCGCAATCCAACACCGTTTTCACAGGGAAGAATTCGCGGGCTCGGCTGCAACGGGGCCTTTGGTCAGAAGGCGGCTCCCATGGGCCCTACCTCTTTCGAGGTCGACCCGCAGCAACCGCCTTCACGATACTACGAGAGCGACGATCGAGCTACCACATGCCGCCGTAGCCGTACGGGAACGTGTACGCGTACGGATACCACGGATACGCGTTGTAGTACGGGTACCACGGGTATCCGCCCCAACCCCAACCTGGCCAACCTCCGCCACCACCCCAGCCGCCCCAGCCCCAACCTCCGAGGTTGAGCACGAGACCACGGCCTCCGCGTCCACCGTGATGACCGCTGCCACCATGCGGAGGGTTGCGACGCCGTCCATGTTGCGGCGAGTAGAAGTTCGATTGCTGCTTCGTCGACAACGCTTGCACGCCCATGGGTTTTCCTCCGAGAAATGCACTCCGGCCGAAACCGGAGTGCACGTCGAGCACTACTTCAGAAGCTTGCTCTTGAGCGCCGCCGTCGAGAGATGCGAGAGCGCATCACCGAAGCCGGGATTCCCCGGACGCGCCGGCATCGGACGCTCTGAAGGAGCAGTCCGCACGACACCGCGAGGCGCCATGGAAGCACGCACCACGGTGCTCTCCGGGTTGCGCTTCTTGCGACGGCGACGCCGACCCGCCGTTTCCTGCGTGGTCGTCTCGACCACCTCGGGGTTGCGTCGCTTGCCGCGTCGCTTCTTGCGGCGACGAGGAGCAGTCTCCTTGGTCGTCGTCTCGACCGCCTCGGGGTTGCGTCGCTTGCTGCGTCGCTTCTTGCGGCGACGAGGAGCAGTCTCCTTGGTCGTCGTCTCCGGATTGCGCCGCTTGCTGCGTCGCTTCTTGCGGCGACGGGGAGCGGTCTCCTTGGTCGTCGTCTCCTCCGGATTGCGCCGCTTGCTGCGTCGCTTCTTGCGGCGACGAGGAGCGGTCTCCTTGGTTGTCGTCTCCTCCGGATTGCGCCGCTTGCTGCGTCGCTTCTTGCGGCGACGAGGAGCAGTTTCCTTGGTCGTCGTCTCCTCCGGATTGCGCCGCTTGCTGCGTCGCTTCTTGCGGCGACGGGGAGCGGTCTCCTTGGTCGTCTCCTCCGGATTGCGCTTCTTCTTGCGACGACGGCCAGCGACCGCCTTCTTGGTTGACTTCGTGCCCTTCTTGGCGACTTTCTTGGCTACCTTCTTGGCAGCCTTCTTCTTGATGGCTTTCTTCGCCATGTTTCTGAACTCCCTACTTGAGTAGCTGTTGCTTCAGCCGCCGAATGTCGATCGGCACGTTGAGATTGGCAACGGTAGATCGAGCGTACCCCGATTCCGGAACCGCTGTCACGGGATTGTTCTCCCGTTTCACACCGGTAATCTTCGCCGGCTGTATTCCGGGATTCACCGCCCGAACTTGGTGGCCACGTTTCTTCTTTTTGCTCATCGCAAAAGCCTCGCTTTCAAGCGTTTGACGGGGATCTGCGGCGTCCTAACGGGATTGGCTGCCCTGCCAACACCGACTTCGTCGATCACTTCTTCGTACTCGATGAGTGCTGCTTGGGTGTCTTTGTTCTTGGCCTGCGCTTGGGCGTATTTCGTCCCCGCCACGTAAGCGCCGTCACATGCCTCTTCCAGGTCTCCCTGTTCGGCGATCGCCTTGGCCTCCGAGAGCAGTCCTTTGGTGACTTTCTTGAACTTGTCCTTCTCCTTGGCCACCTCGGCATAGCCTTGCGCGATGCCTGCATCGAAAGCTGCTTCAACGCTGCGTCGATATGCGAGTTCGACATTGCCGCTCTCCAGATCTTGAGACGCCAACGCGATCTTCGATTGAGCCACCTCGGCCTCGACCGAAGCTTGCTGCCGGAACTTGACGATCTTCTTGCCGTTCGCCATCACGGTCGATCCCACCAATCTCGCGCCGTGCGGCCAGCTGTCGAACGCACATGACCAACACCACCAGGGAATCGCACCCCGTTCAAGTTCGGTTGCACCGGAGGGTCGAGTTGAACGGGAACGATCTGGTAGCTCTGGAGCGCTTGCAGGTCCAGTTCGGGCACATACACGAGTGGACGATACTTGGCCTCGATGAACTGCGGCAACCGAGAGCCGTCGAGCTCGGTGGTGCGTTGCGGAGACTCTCCGCTCGCGATCGTGCGACGAGCATCACCGTGATGCGGTTCCCAGTTGATGCCGCGACCATGCGGAGCAACCCACCGTCGACCACCCGTCATCCCGACGTTCGTCGTGCCGTAGAGACCGTCGTTGTACAGCCCGGACGCGATCACGTCGGCGAGTGCCTTGCGGAGCTCCTCGCCGTTCTTGGCCATCGCGAGCGACTGCGGCATACCAGCTTGAGCGAGCGCCGACCCGAGCGCAGCTCGAATGAAGCTCTCGACGTCGGTGTACTTGAAGCGACCCTGCGGATTGCTGGCGTCGAAGAAGAACCCAGGCGTGGGATAGTTCGCCGCATGCAGGTTCAGGTGCGATCGATCTGGCGTCGTCCCGACACGCCACTGTGGGCGCTGAGGCTGCGGAGACACGCGCCGGTGCGGGTTGTCACCGCGGACGATCGACGGCAGCGAGCGCGCCCTCAGACTGCGCGGCATCGGCTCGGTGGGGGTGTCGCCGATCTGCCCCGAGAGGTCGAGCGGAGCCAGCGGAGCGACGGGCGTATCACCGATCTGCCCGGAGAGCCCGAAGGGCTTCATGTCGTAGCCAGGTGTGAATTCCTGGACGTCGTACCCGACCGTGTTCTCGTTGACGTCGTAGCCCGGCGTGTACTCCTGGACATCGTAGCCGGGAAAGAACTGCGGACCAGGAGGTCCGGGCGGCGGTGGAAACCCAGGCGGCCATCCGTTCGGAAACCACGGTTGCGGTTGCGGATTTCCCCAACAACCCCACGCGTTGTTGATGCGCGTATACCCGGCCCACGACATGTGATTGCCGGGGACTCGGAGTTTGCCTGTGGGGATCATGCGCTGATTCTACCTCAACAATCGCAAGTGGAGCATCCTCGTTGAACGCTGTTGGGCTTCGAGCCTGCGGATCATCGTTGTCGACGTGTCGTAGAGCCGAGCGACGCGGTCCCACGGTTCGGGGATGTCGTCGATGTCTTCATCAGCCAGCAGATCGCGAATGTGTGGCGGTGCTCGATCCATGGCGTCTTCCGCTGCGAGCTTCATCTTCCGCCACTTGGCGATCTCTGCCTTGAGCTGGTCCTTGTTCAAGCTCGACGGATCGTACGGGTTGCGGCTGCGCCAACCTGGCTCGATGCGATCGGCAATTGCAGCACAGTACGCACCCGGATCGTCGATGTCGCCGCGACGTTCCATCTGCTTGATGCACGCCTTGACGCTTCCGCCTGGCATCCCTTTGATCGGGTTGCGCCTCGACTTCTTGCTCTTCACCGCATGGACGACGTCCATGGCGAGTTCGCGGATCTCGTGTTCGGCGAGATCGGGACACGCATGGTGGCAGTTCTCGTGCACGAAGTTGGCGAGCACCTGCCACTTGGGCATCTTGGGGTTGAGCTTGAGCCGCTTCTCGTCGGGGTAGTAGAGACCGTGACCCGCTCCAGTGTCGGAGCCTTCGTTGATCTCCGCCTTCGTCATCGTCTCGACCTTGGCTGGCCACGTGGTGACCTTGACGTTGGCGTGACGTTCGATCTCCCGATACACCTTCGGAGCGAGCGTGTTGATGTGCTCGACGGTGTCCTTGGAGAAGGCTTTGTCCCAAGTCGGCTTCATCGCAAGAGCTTGCTCTTGAGCTGGCTCATCTCTTTGCGGAACTGTCGCGGTGGAACTGGAGGTGGACCACGTCGACCACGACGTTCCCATTCTTCTTTCTTCTTGCGGTACTCCGCGAGCTCGAAGGCATCGCCGAGGTAGGGATTCTCGGGTGTCGCACAACTGCTCTCACACGGATTCCCAATTGCGCACGCCGAACAACACGCACCCCCGTGCTCATGCTCGTTGCTGTGCTTGGCTCGACGTCTCGCCATGGATCACCTCAGGAGCTTGTTCTTGAGCTGGGAGATGCTCGACTTCTTCATGGTCTTGAAGTCAGCATCACCACGATCACGATCGTACACGTCGATCGTGTAGTAGCCATCTTTGTCGATCCACACATCTACGGGAGAACTAAGAGTACCTACGGTGTCGGTCTCCTCGATCTTTTCCAGCACAGCTTCTGGCGTCAGGAACTCAGGATTGAGATTGTCGAACACGTCTTTCGCGACGTTGTTCCACTTCTCGTCGTCCATCGAGATGATGGCTTGCCAGACTGACGTCGGACGATCGCTCTTCTCGACGTTGACATCGTACGGCTCTCCTTCGTTGAAGAAGAACTCGGGAGAAAAAGAACCTCTCAGCTCGTACGCCATGGTCTACCTCAGGAGCTTGTTCTTGAGCTGGGAGATTGGGTTCTTCTTTTTCGATCCCGTTGCTTGAGCGATATCCGCTGCAACATCCATCGCAGTAGCTTCAGTGTTGTACGTTCTTTCTGTCCAATCTTCTCCATTACGAAGAATTCTGAACTCTCCGAAATGCACTCCTTTCGGATGAACGACCCGGTATTCAACGCCAGCATGATGAGCGACCCAATCCTGTCCCTCTGTTTCGAAGTCGAGGGTCAAGTTTCGATCTGACGACGTTGCTGTTCGATGTTCTCGATGTGCCATCAGATCACCTCAGGAGCTTGTTCTTGAGCTGGGAGATGCTCGACTTCTTCATCGACTTGAAGTCGGCGTCTGTGCCTCCGACCTCCTCGATCGCCGAGTAGATGATGTTGTCCATCTCGGACTCCAGCTTCTCGTACGCTTTCTTCAGCTTCTTGTCGGACTCGATCGCCTTCTTCAGGTTCCGCCATTCGCTGTCGCTGATGTGCTCCCAGAAGCCAACCCCAGAGCCCTGGAACGCTGCCCACGTGTTGAACGCGATGTCGTCTTCAGACTCGACGTCATCGCTGTCGCGAAGCCCAGACGTGACTCCGAAGGGCGAATGCAGCCACGCGTTGACGACCCGGTTGGCCTGCGTTGTGAACTCATCCTTTGCCGCTTCGAGCTCCTTGGTGTGATGGACATGTCCTTCGACATCGTCAGGGGTGAGATCGGTTTCCTGGACTGCTCCTTCGATCTTCCCGTCCATCTCGAAATCGACCCACTCGGAGATCTCGTAGCGCCGCCCCTGGTTCTTGTTTCGTTTCTTCGCCATGGTTCTACCTCAAGAGCTTGTTCTTGAGCTGCTTGGTGTTGATTTCCTTCTTGCGGGCTCCGAGTGCACCACCCAGTGCCGCACCCACCGGGCCACCAATCGCTCCACCGATGCCACCTCCCCAAGCGCTCTTGAACTTACGGTTCGCCGGCGCACCGGCACGTGCACCGAGTGCACCGCCAGCAGTCCAGCCGAGCCAGATGCCGACCGGAGACATCAGCAACACGCCAGGGACCATCCCGACGAGCGAGCCGAGCCCACCGTAGACGGCTGACGCGAGAACGGGATCGTTTTTCATGGAGAGGTCCAGGAATCGAAGTTCGTGGTCGTTCTCGACGAGGGCGACGACCTCCTTGCCCTTGAGCGCCTTGAGCTGCTTGGCGATGCGCTTCTCGTCCGCCTTCGATGCGGCGTGGACGTTCGGGTTGCCCTTCTTGTCCTTGGTGACGGTGACGTTGATGGTCTTCGAGCGCGCCGACTTCCCGAGCGCAGCACGGACTCGTGCGTACTCGGTCCCACCCAAGCCCTCCAACTTGATCTTGCCTTTGACGATGCGCCCGAGCTGCTTTCCGTCGGTCGTCATGATGTAGTCTTCGTCATCGACGTAGACATGTCCGACGCCGCGAACGTAGGTCGGATTGTCCTTGGTTGGTTTCGCCATCGTGGTCTCACTTCAGAAGCTTGCTCTTGAGCTCCGCGGTGCTCGGCTGACGGTCGCTGCTCTGGATCGAGTGCGCGACGACAGCTCCGGCAGTGGCTCCGACGACGCCACCGATCTGCGCGCCGACGGTGGCGAGCGCTTCGTTCTTCTTGATGATGCCGGGCAGCCCACCGAGGCCCATCCCGAGCACGGTGCCGATGAGGGCTCCGACGCCGACGCGAATGTAGCCGCCGGTGCCGTTGGGGATGTCTGGATTCGGTTGACGCTGGACGTACTCGACGCCTTGACGAACTTCGTTGAAGTTGTCGGCCCGCATCGGCTTGGTCTCGAAACCGGTACCGTCGATGCGCTTGACCCACCAGCCGTCGAGCTCTTCCCACGCCACGAAGACGCTGTCGTTCCAGTCGGTCGCGAGTGCGTGACCTTGCGGAGCGCGATCGTACTCGACGCGGTACCAGTCCATGCTCATCGCAGCAGCTTTCTCTTGAGCTCGCGGGTTTCCTTGGCGAACGCCGGCGACGGACGACCGAACGCACCGCCTCCTGCCGCTGCACTCTTCTCTTGCGCCGCTGCAGCTGCCGTCGGCGTCGTCAGGTAGCCACCAGCAGCTCCACCAAGACCGCCACCGATGGCAGCACCGAGTGGTCCACCGAGCGCAGCACCGATCGCTCCACCAGCTGCACCGCCACCGGCTGCACCGACGAGCGGACGCCAAGGAGAGACGAGCTTGTCGAGACGCTTGCGCGACTCGTCGACTTCCTTGCCCGCCTTCTCGATCGCAACCTCGTCACCGCGCTCAATAGCCGCCGCATGATTTTGCAACGCACGCGTGTAGCGACGAGATGCAGCAGCAACGAGGTCTGTCTTCTTCGCCATCACTCCACCTCTGCACCTTGCGCACGCGCCCATGTATCGATCATGGCCACGTACGTGTCGTGCATCTCCGTCGAGAGCAGCTGCTTGGTGCGCATGGTCTCGATGATTTGAAGGAAGATCTCCCGGTAGAGACTGGCCTCTCCCGGGTTGCGAGCTTGATCGGGGAACGACTTGCACTGGCCTGCCGCTCCTCGAAGCCATGTCGACGTCGCCGCAAAGGGATCGATAGCCCCGAGCGCTGCCGAGTTGTCGACGAGCCTGGAAATCGTTTCCGAGATCGTCGCGGAATCGGTCACTTCGTACGTCGAGCACTGGGGACCGACCGTGATGCCGAAGTTCTTCTTCGGCGCTGGCTTGTCCGCCTTGGCCAAACCAACGATCAAGGCCCCGATCGCAGCGACAGTGACGACGCCAGCGACCAGCAGGACCTTGTCTTGCGAGGTGACCGCTCCGAGCTTTGCCATCACGCCGCCTGCTTCTGCTTCTCCTCGCGACGCTTCTTGGATTCCTCGGCCTTGCGCTTCTTGTTGTAGCGGTGGATGCCGTAGCTGACACCACCAACCGTAAGCATGGCGAGAAGGGCTTTCGTGGACATGTTCATCGTGGCTTCCTCGTGATCAGGGAATGGGAGCTGCTCCCCCGAGCGCTTGCTTGTTGAAGTAGGACTGATTGGCCAGCTCGACGATGAGCTGCACACCAACCCACACTCGACTCTCCGGTTGCCCGTACGCATACGGGCTGAGTCCTTGCGACCAGTCGACGCGAGGAGCGATCACCGAGACGACACGCTTGATGACGGCGTCACGTTCTGCCGGCGTCGCCACGGACACCTCCTCTTGACCGAGCAGGTTGAGTACGTACTCGTACGCGATGTTCGCCCGCTCCTGCGTAATATCGGTGACGAGGTTGCCGACCTGCGCCGCGTTCTCGATGTTCCTCTCGCCGTCGATGATCTTGCCGTCGAGCGTCATCGTTCTCGGCAAAAACGAAAGCTCGATCGGCGGCAACACGTCGTTGACGACACGCGCGGGCAGTCGAGCACCGAGCTCGAAGACACCTTCTAGCGTCGGCGTCTTCTTGCCCGGAGTTTTTGCCCGTTGTTTGGCCTTTTGAGCCGCGTATGAAAGCCCCAACACACCAGCGAGCGTCGCTCCGAGCGCGATGGCTTTCCCTCTGTTGGACAACGCCATCAGCCCGCACCCCGAGCCATCGTCACGATGGTGTCCCACTGCTCTTCGCCGAGGTTGTCGTGCACGAGCTTGAGGGCGTTGAGTGTGCACGGACCGACTTTGCCGTCCTGGTCGAGCCCACCCATCTGGGTCTTGGGCACGAACTGGTTCCAGCGCGACACAGCGTTGTAGTCGCCTTGGAACTTGCTGACCTCGGGGTTGGGGATATCGTCCCCGCCACCGAGTGCGTTGTCGGGACCGAGCGCGTTCATCGTGTCGCGATCGCCTGGGGTGCTGTACCCGAGACCTTCGAACGCATCGAAGATGCGCGCACGAGCGACATCGGTACCACCAGCTTCCCAGTACGCCGTGTCGTACTTGTTGCTGCCGCCGTATGCCGGCGGGAAACAGGCGTGGCCGAACGGCGCAGGGTCTCCCGAGGGACGCGTCTTCGGAGGTGGTCCCACGGGCGGAATTACCGGAGGAACGATTGGACCGGTCGGCGTGATCGCCTTCTTGTCCTCTCCTTTGGCCTTCGCAGCCCGAGCGATGAGAAACACCGCGAGCGCAGCACCACCTGCGATCGCCACTTTTCCAGCTGTAGACATCTGCGCCATATCACGAAACTCCTTGCTGCTCTGCGGAAGTTTGGTTGACCAACGTTTTCATCTGACCACGCATGCGTTGCCAAGCTTGAGCGTACGGAATCCAAGAAGGATTCTTTTCCCAACCTGGTGGGATCGGGAACACCTGGATCCCGTAGATCTCCTTGTACGCCCAATCTGTCAACGCGTCGATGATCTCGTTCAGAGAAAGTTCTTCCCCGAGTTGCGCGAGCCGTTCGTTCAACGCACCGGCCATCCACTGTGCGTGATAAGCGTTGACCATGCCTGGTTCTACATCTTGTAGCGCACCGTTGTATGGAACTGTTGGCGGCCTCGGTGCTCGACTACCTGTTGGTGTCGAACCTGCCGGAGGCAAACCACCGCTTGTTGGCGATCCTGTCGGCGCGATAGCAGGTAGAGCCTTTTTCTCCGGAGCCTTCTTGAGAGACTTCGCGACGAAGTACACACCGACACCGAGGCCGGCAGCGAGCACGAGCTTGGTGGTCGTCGACATTTTCGAGACGGTCTTCATCACACGACCTCCCAGTTGATGTTCCAGAAGAACCAGTTGAACTCGAACGCCTTGATGCCGAACTCGACGCGATCGACGAAGAGTTTCCACCACACGGCAAACGCCGGGGTGTTCTTGAGCGCGTTCGCATCGAGCGGGTTCGGGCACGTCGGCAAGACGGCCTGGAACTGCAACATCTCTTCGTAGACGATGAGGCAGATTTCCTCGACCCCCTCCTTGTCGATCTTGAGTCCGTCTCGCTTGCGTCGAGCCACGAGCCGAGCGATGTAGCCCCACGCGGTACCGATGACCGGGTTGAAGTGCTCGTCATTGACGAGCCACGTCAACGCGAGCGCGAGATTCTCTTGTGCCGAAGGTCCACCGTTCTCGGGCATCCACCACAGCAGTTCTTTTTGAGTCCCGGGCTTGGGTAAGAACCGCGTCGGCTCGGCAATCGTCTGGCAATCAGAGCTCACGAAGAGCATGTTGCTGTTCCAGTCGAAGTCGACCGGTACAGGGCCCGGTCCGTACTGACCACCGCCCCAACCCTTCGGCAACGGCGGCGGGCCCTCGTTGTTCTTGCCAGGCTTGATCTTCCCACGCGGGTTGTTCTGATCTCGTGTACCGCTCGGTGTTGGACCACCACCGGGAATGACAGGTCCCGACGGAGTGCCGCCAGCTTTCTTGGCTGCGCCTGCCGCCTTCGCCGAGCGCCATGCGAGAAACACAGCGCCCGCGGCCGCAGCCGCAATCAAAACTCTTCCTGATGTCGACATCTCTGCCATGGTGAACCTCAGTGGATGATGCCTCGTTCTTCAACGTCTAGTTGTCCACCGCGGATCACCACGATGTTGGGATCTTGGTTGATGTCGAGCGTGTCCTCGTAGACACCGACACCATCAGTATGCGTGTGAATGTACTCGCGAGATCCCGGCAAGCCGCGCTCTTCGTTGCGATCGTTCCACTTGTCCGATCGGTACGACAAGCTGTCGCCCATGCCACGCCAGTGCATGCGTGCACGAGGAACCTCGAAGCCGAGTTGGCACTCGGCGTTGCGCTGCGCCCAGCGGCGAAACATCTCGGCTTGGTCCTTCATATCCGCATCAATCGGCAGACACGGACCTGCCGTCTTCGTCGTGGGGAACGCGAACAAGGTCTTGGATTCTTTGGACCACCAAAGCGCCGGAGCGTTCTGCTTCTCGTCGGGGATGGGTTTGCCGTTCTTCTTGGTCCAGTCGCGCTTGAAGAGCTCACCATCAGGGGTGATCCACACGTACTCGATGAGCAGCCCGAGCCAGGCAACATCTTCGGGGGATGGCAATACGAACGGCAGCTCGTACTTGAGATTCTTCGGAACCCAGGTGCGGCCGTTCTTCTGCCAATGCATCCGAACAGTTCGCCACGCAGACTTCTCGGGCAGCTCGTGTTGATCTGCATGCTCGCCGTAGATCTCCTGCGACTGCAACGCGACGTCGTCCCACAAGGCACGAGCATCCGGCGGCAACACATCGGGTGATGGGTTACTCGGCTCGACGAGCGGATTGGCGAGCCGCAACGTGACGAACCGCGAGTCCGGGTAGTAGGTTCGCACGAACCCCTTGTTGCCTCGACGTTTCACGCCGCCTCGTCGTCTCCTTCAGCCTTGACCATGCGAGGACCAAGTCGTTGCTCGAACGCCTTCATCTGGCGGTCGTGCATCGTGCGAAAGTCCTCGAACCACTTCGGCGGGCCGTCTTCGCGAATCGCCGGCGCTTCCATCGGAGGGAAAGGAAGCCCTTGCGTCTGCGCCATGTTGGAGTACGGATTCTGGAAACTCTGCGGTCCCGAAGCACCCCCCGGCAACATCATCGGGTTGCTCGTACGCCAAGGGTTGTACTCCTTGCTCTTCTGCAACGAGTACTCCAAGATCTTGATACCGACCGCACTCGCAGCTCCCGTGACCATCGCAATGAGGATGATGGATCCCCAAGGGGTCTTTTCCTTCTTGGGCGCTGGGTCGTTGGGGTTGACTGCTTTGAGTTTCATAGCTGCCTGAGATAGTCCCACACCTGTTGTGTGCCTGGGTAGTTCCCGATCGAAGGCCGCAAATACATCACGTCAGGGCTGGCTCCGATCCGGATCAGATCGTCAGCCAACCCCTGCCGCACGGCTCGGGCACGCGATCCGGACTCGTCGTAGTCGTACATCGTGGCAAGCGACGCCATCGCTCGACGAATCGACAGCCAGTTTCTGTGCTGAGATGGCAGCTTGGGAAAGTAGATCCTGCTGATCGCCTCGACGAATCCTGTGAACATCGCAGTCGATGCCGCGGGATCGAAGATCAACCTCGGATTCTGATTGTTGAACGCCTTGGGCGCAAGACCAGTTGCTGGCAAGAAGCCGTACAAACCACCCGAGCCGATGCAGAAATCGGCTTGACCATATGAACTGTTCTCGTAATGCCAGTTGCCCTTCCAGAGATTGCACGCCGCAGCACGCTCGCTCGCCGAGTCGTTGATCGCGAGACTGTTGAAGTTGCTCTCGGCCCAAGACGTGGCGAGTCCGAAGGAAACGAAGCCGTTGCTGATCTGCGCAACACGAGAAGCAGCTTCGAGGTAGGTTTGCACCGCAGCCGCGCCCTTGGCTTGGACGATGACGCCTCCGAGCGTCGAGCTCGAAGGTGACAACGCCGCTGCCAAGGCGAGGCCGACTGCAGCCGCACCACCGATCCAGATCCATGTGTCGCCCTGGATCTTCACCCTACTTCAGACCGAACTGATTGAAGATCGCGGTGACGACGTTGGGCTTGTAGCGAGGATGTCGCTTTTTCCGACGAGCTCGACGATCGGGCCGCGTCGAGTACAGATGCAGCGGCGGGGGGTTGGGGGTGTAGCAGTGCTGGGGTGCCGGGTTCTGGAAACGATTTCCCATCTGTCCCAGAGTAAACTCTGGACAGGCGGTAATCGAGTTCACGCACTCGCCGGCCTTGCAGCAGATCTGCCCTGGACAGTTACATGCCGCCTGACCACCGTACGCGAGATACTGGTTGTACGGACTTCCGTACGTTCGATATCCCGCTGGTGGAGTCGATTGCGACTTCCAACCGAAGCGAGCTGGGCTGAACGATCCAACCGCTGACGTGAAGCCGCTGAGATCGTACGTCGAAGTCGTGTCACCCCCTCGACCATACGGCATCGGAGCCGCGTCGTAGCGCATGCCCGCGTAGTACGGGTTGACGCCTCGGAAGCGAGCAACATCGGGATGATTCGCGTACTGCATGTCGTCTCCTCAGAACCAGCCCGTGAGCAACGCTCGCAACCATGGCTGGGTGATGGTCGCAGCGGATGGAGGTCTCGGAAACCGAGCCTGTGGTGGGTAATGCACAGGGATGCCTTCACGATTCATGAATACCGCGACGGCAAGCATGACTCGTCGACGAAGCTCGATCTCCGCACCACGTTGCGGCGGTGATGAACACTGCGGCACGAGTTGGTGCAGCAGCGCTTCAACGATCGCCTCGTAGTTCTGGCCATACGTTGCTCGAAGACGGTGGTACGTCGGCTTGAAGCAAGCAATGGCCCATTGCGGAGAGATCTGCAGCGTCGAGCAATCCCTCGACAGCGGCGATGTACACGTCTGCGGCAACACGAAGTTCGGCCACACGAACGCCTGACGTGGGTAGAGGACATCGAGCATCCACACACGAGGGCGCAGACGAAGTACTCGATGCTTGCGTCCTTCTCTAGGCATCGAACGTGACTCCGTTCATGTCGATGCCGAACTGCTTCACGAGCGGCGGAGGTTCTTGAGTCGAAGACCCATCCGACCACTTCGAAGGCTTCATCGTCGGGATGTTGCCGCGAAGAGCTTGCTGGTCAACAGCCGGCAGCCACAGCAACATCGCATCGTTGGCAGGCTGGATCGCCGAACCGTCACGTGTCGTCGTCCGTTGAGGAGCGAGCCCTTGTGCGAGACGGTTGAGGTTGTCGGCATGCACGTGACGCCAGTCGAGCGTTCGACCCCCGTCGTCGAGCATCCATGGATCGACGACTGCGCCTTCGTAGCGGTAGAGGTCGTGCCACTTGACGCTGTTGAGCATCTTGCGAGCCTCTCGACGCAAGCGCTTGCTCGTCGAAGAGCTTCCAGTAGCCAGCTGACTGTTCATGCCCGCGAGCATCAACGCGTTGCTGAGGTAGTCCCGCACGAGGCTGTCGTAGTCTCCCTCGCTCGCTTCGATGAACGTCGACGGCACTGCAGCGTTGTACACGTCGAGCGATGGTCGCTCCCACGGGTAGCCGGGGTCGGTCATGTGTCTGACTTCCCAGACCACGACCTCGTTCGAAGGTGTCCACGGGACGTGACTCGATCGACGGTGGTTGAACACGTCATCGACAGCATCGACGACGAGTGCCCACACGACTTGAGCGTTCTCGTTGTCTTCGGGTCCAGGTGGATAAAGCGTTCTTCCGCCGAAGAGTTGTTCGCACACCTCGACGGCAACGAGCGCCTTGTCGCGGTTCCCTTGCTTGAGCTGATTTGCGATCGCCTGACGAACGTGCTCTTCATCGAAAGACACGTCAGCGATGGGCGTTTGGATCACCGTTCTTCGTGCTGGTCGCCCCGCCAACGAGTCGACGATGGTTCGCGTGCGGCGGTACCGGCCCATCAGCGCCCTCCGCAAGTTGGAACGAACACACCCGTCTTCGTTCGCGCCCAACCTCGTCCAACGTCAGCCAGCTGTGCTCGCTTGCCGTTGAGCTTGCGATCGCTCGACCTCCACACGCCTCGCTTCACATCGACACAACTTCCGGCACCTGCGATGTCACAGGCAACGCGGCCGTCGACGATCTGGCAAACGGCACCAAGCGAGGTTCGATTCTTCGCGCGACGCTTGGGGTTCACCGCTCGACGTACCGGAGTCGAACCCATCCCGAGCTGCTGCTCCCAGTGTCGCAAGTAGTTCTCCGTGGGGTCGACTTCGCCGTCCTTGGTCACGAAGATGGCATGGTAGTTCCCGTCGCCCAAGTCCACGGAGATACATTCCGTCGGCTCGCCGTACTTCTCTTCGAGAACTGCTGCTTCGAACGCAGCGGCTTCTGCACACGAGAACGTCCCCGTGTCGAACATCGAACGCATGCCGTAGTAGACCTGCATCGGTTCGCCGGTCTCGTTCTTGCGGTGCCGCGACGGCACGTACTCCAAGTCTGCATCGATGACCGTGTCCGGCACCGCGAGTCCGCTACCGAGCATCGCGTTGATCACGTACCGATTGTCTTGCTTGAGCTGGTTGAGAATGTTGCTCAACTGCTGTCGCAGGACCTCTCCTTGCGGAGCGCAGAGATGGAGCGTGACGATCACGAGAAGTCCAGGAACTGCGTGATGGTACCCGAGATGCCAGGAGGTGCGAGAAGTTCAGTGTAGCGGATGATGTTGACGGTCGGGGGCAACGTCGTCTTCGGAAAACACGTGTCGGTAGCGTTTTCGAGAACGACGGTGACGATGACGGTTTCGTCGATGACGTTACCGTCTGCGTCGCGTCGTTGCTGGATGAGCAGCAAGTCGCTGCCTGGAACCATGTTGAAGCACGCTTCGACAGCAATAGCCCCCGCCTCGACGGGAACGTCGATGGTGGTGTTGGCGACGTCGGGGTCTTGCAGATGGAACGGCGTCGTGAAGGTGAGCTCGGTGTCACCAACGACTTCAGGCTCCACGACGCACACGACAGCGATGACGAGACGTCCGACCACGAACAAGGTCGGATCGAAACCAGGCGGCACTTCACTTCCCGGCACAGGCTCTGGTTGCAGGATCGTCGCCATGACGTTGAACGCCGGCGGGATGAGGATGGTCTTGCCGGCTCCGATGTCGAAGCGGATGTTTCTGAACATGCCGTTGCCGAGCGTGTACTGAACCTCGACCTTCAAGATCGAGGTTTGGTCGTCACTTCGAAGCGCCGCAGCACACAACGCTTCGGCTTCTGCTCGGGAAACCGGAAAGGGATCCGGGACGAAGATCTGCCCTTGAGGCATGACCGTGAAGATCCACCAGCTGTTGTTGACCGAGCTGCTGCTGTCGAATTTCTCCGACTGGCCCATGTAGAAGTTGCGCTCGATCGGCACCCACACCGGCGTGAAGAAATTGCCGGGAGCGATGACGCAGAACTGCTGAGCGGTGTACTTGGGGATCGGTGCAGGTGGAAACATCGAGCTCTCCTCGAACGGGAAGGGGAGCCGATGCTCCCCTTCAGTTCACAGGCCGAGAACCTTTCGGGTCTTGCGGTATCGGCCGTGTCGCGTTCGACGACGTCCGTTGGACATGCGCACCGATGGCGCCCACTTGAACGGCTCGTGCGTCACGCCAGGCGGGTTGTCGTGCTTGCCGCCGCAGTCACATCCACCGGCTTCACCTGCACACTCTTTGCCGAGTGCACACTCCTCGCAGCAGTGCCCTTCTTCCTTCCACCACGGGTTGCTGTTGCGAGCTCCTGACGGGCTGTACTCCTGCCCGTACAAGAACGGGAACGCGCACGGCGTGCAGCCGTCATCACCTGGAGGTTGCCACTGCGGCGGTTGACCACCAGGAGGACAAGGGACCTGCGGAGGACACGGGATTTGAGGCGGACATCCACCACCGGGAGGGCAGGGGATTTGCGGAGGACACGGCGGGCAGTCGATGCCCGGTGGACACTCAGGCGGTTGCGTGCACTCGCCGTCGGGAGACATCCACAACCCTGGCGGGCAGTACTTCGGCGGCGGGCAGTCACCACCGCAAACAGGCACACGCGTTCCGTCGCTGAGCACCGCCATGTTGAAGCCGGCGACGGTGATCACATCGACGACATCTGCGGGCGTATCGTTGAGCGCTCCATCGGCGCACACGAACGTCATCGTCTGCACGTTGACGCAACAGAACTGCGGCGGGCACTCCTCGGTGCACAGCGGCATGCGAGCACCGCCACCGTCCCACGAGACCTGCACCCACGTGCGACCGTCTTCTCCTTGGAAGGTCGACACGACACCAGCGGGCTTGCCGTTGAGGTCGGGGTCGTTCGGACACACGAGCACTTGGAGCTTGCCGTCGTAGCAGCAATCCGGCGGCGTCTCGTCGATGCACAACGGGAAATCCCACGCACCACCTGGAAGATCGGGATGCTGCACCGAGACCATGTCCTCGGTGATGTGCACGATGCCCGTCGGTTCGAGCCCATCGAGCTCGGGGTTGCCGGGACAACGAAGCACGCCCGCCGCCAAGTCGTAGCAGCAGTCCGGAGGTGGAACCTCGGGACACAAAGGCATCTGCGTTCGGTTGCCTTGATTGAGTCCGGCGTGTTGGACGATGACGTACGGCTTGCCGTTCTTGTCGACGCCTTCGGACACGAGCGTCGGTGCTTGTCCGTTCAACGCCGGATCACTGCACTGCAAGACACCAAGGACTGCGTCGTAGCAGCAGTCCGTCGGAGGCTGCTCGGTGCACAGCGGGATGCGAAGACACGTCTTGCCCGGCTTGCACACCGGAAGCACTGGATCGATGTTGCCTTGCGGATCGAGACCGAAGATCGTCACCGTCGTTCCGTCGGGCGAATACGCAACACCAGCAGGCGGCGCCATGCCGTCCCACTGTCCACCGACGACCTTGTTCGTGTCGGGATCGAAGCACGGTGCATCACCACGCTGTCGACCAACACCGAAGCAGACGTAGACCATTCCGTTGTCGAGTTGCTCGACGACTTCGGCCGTCTGTCCGTGCAGAGGATTGCTCGGCGTTGGGCAAACAATGATGCCGTTGACCGCGTCGTAGCAGCAGTCGCTCGTCGTACCGCACGGCGGCATGTAGTCGCTGCCGCTCGTGTTCGCCGACTGCCAGGCGACCATCAACCCTTGCGGCGTATCTTCTCCGATGTCGGAGACGACGGCGTTGTGCCGCGGGTCGTTGGGGTTCGTGCACACGACACGCATGGTGTCGAGGTCGACGCAGCACGTGCCCTCGGAGATCTGCCCTTGAGCAGGCGGGTTGCGTCGACGCCCTCGAACACGTCCGACACGACGAGCACGACGAGCAGCAGAACGGCGACGACGGCGGGGACGAAACAGACTTGCGGTTTTTTGGTATCGAGCGGCCACGATCAAAACTCCTTGTGCTGAAAAAGAACAGGGGGCGAGGCGATATTCACCTCGCCCCCATGCTCAGGGCTCTCGGCACGAGGCCGAAGCCTCGACCTCACATGCCGTTGCCGTTGCCACCGAAGCCGGCGACCGGCATCGCACCAGGCGTGTAGACCGGAGGTCCACCGAAGCCGTACGGGACCGCTTGGGGTCCAGTCGGCACGCCACCAACGGCGTAGCCGTTGAGGAACGGCACGTAGGGCCCACCGACTCCGTAGGGCCAACCACAGTCGAACGCCACGCGCGTCGACACGCCCCACAGCGCGATGTTGAGGAACGGCGCCACACTCGGAGTCCCGAAGGGCTCGAAGTTGATGGTGGCCGGCCCGAGCGTCGAGATGCATCCGCCGTCGAAGCAGCAGAAGCAGTCATCCGTGTTCCAGATGCCAACGTCGACCTGACCACACGGCAGAAGGTTCACTTCAGCCGAGCCGGTGAGGATCGAGTTGATCAGGATCTCGAAGCAGTTGTTGCACGAGGAGATGCCGCCGATGTTGAAGAACGCACCGTTGCGCGGCGACACTTGAACCTCGGTCGCTCCACCGAGATCCGCTTGCATGATCACCGAACAGGGCACGCAGCCCTGCTGGAAGATCGCCGGTCCGGGATACGGAATCGGCGGAAGCCCGGCACCACCGCCGGGAACGTTGAGGACCCCGAGCGGAGAACCCGGCGGGATCATCGAAGGAGCGACAGGGCCGCAGCCGGCCATGTTCGCATAGTCAGCACCGCCCGGGACGTAACCCTGGCGAGCCGCGAGACGAGCACGAGCAGCCTGGACTTGGCTGTTGCGCGCGAGTTGGTTTCCGTACATTGCTGTTCTCGTTTCTGCTGGTTGGGTTTGGAGTGGTCCAGGTTTGGTGTCGACTTCGTCGGGCCGTAGGTCCTTCTTGGTCTTGCTTCTTCCGGGTCACCGCGACCGTAGGTCGCTTGACCCAACCTGGTGAGGAACTCGATCAGGCCGTCGCCGCGGCGTCGGTCGCCGCCTTCGCGAGCGCTTCTTTCTTGCGCTCCTTGGCGATCTTGTTGGTCATGTTGCCGGCCCAGTAGGAGAAGGACCCGAGAGCGCCGGCCTTGAAGAACTTGCTGTACGCGTCGCCGAAGACGTTGAACACGGCAAGCGCCGCGAGCACGATCGTGCCGGCGAGCACCTTGTCCATGAAGCCGAGGATCTTCGTCGGATCGCTGCCGCCCTCGGCGTGATCCCACGGCTCGGGCGACTCTTCGATCGTCGTGCCGGCCGCAGCCGCACCCGAAAGCTCCCAGTCTTCGATCGCCTTCTCGCGCTCTGCCTCCCAGCCGCCATCGAGCCAGCCGGCGAGCGCCGCAGCGCCGCCGCCGATGCCGATCTCCAGCAACATGCCGGTCGTCTTCTGCATCGCCTGCGTCTGGTTGACGAACCTCTCGCGCCACTTGAGGGCGACGTCGGCTGCCTCGGCCGGATCTCGTTGAGCGAGCACAGCGAAGTTCTGCTTGTACTCGGCCTCGGTGACGGTGGAATCGATGCTGATCTTCTTTGCGTTCGCAGCCACGTGAATATCCTCTTTGAAAAACTGCGGGCGGATGCCCTTCGTTGGGGTTCGCGCCCGCACGGGCGCTCTCCCAATACACCACCAAAACAGATCTCCGTTGTCAACAGGGCCCTACGCGATGATCTACACGATCATCTACGTACCGTTGATCTACGTTCTCTACGTGACCCTCAACGTAGAAGCGTAGAGACGTAACTCGTTGGCGAACAGATCCCAGACGTCGACTTACGTAGGTTACGTTTTTACGCTACATTCCTACGTGCACCAGCATGTCGGTCTACGTAAACACCATCAAGTATGAACCAGAGTGGGATCCTCCCCAAGACGATGACATCACGGAGATGGTCGTCGACGAGCGCTTCTTCAAGCGCGTGTCCCAGTTCCATGTAGGGCTCAAGTACATCAACGTGACGCCCAAGTATCGAGACTCGGACTCCGGTTCCTCGATGCAGTGCGCGATGCAGAAGTTCCTGGTCAAGGGCGCGGGCAAGAACAAGCGTCCGGGGATCTCCCCAGATGAGCTTGCACGAGTCATCGTGTGTTGGGCACAAGAGCAATGCGACGGACTCGATCAGGGCGAGGTTCTGTACGATTGCTTCTTCGATGGTGACTCGGACGATCTCAAGGGACCGTTCCACAAACGAGGATCGTTCCGTCTTCGTCCAGATGACGCTGACGAAGACGACGACAAGTCCGACAACAAGGACGCCAAGAGCAACGAGCAAGCACCGACTCTCCCTGGAGCTCAAGCGGCTCCAGTCACGTCATCTTCAGAATCTCCTCGACCGAGCCGGCGCACCGCTGTCGTCTCGGCAGGTATCCCTGCTCCGTCTAACGCTGTCGAATCCGAAATCATCCAGCTATTGCGCGCTGTCACCCAGAGCCAGCAGGTCATCACTCAAAACCAGCATGCCCTCTTCACTGAGCAGCAGGCCAGCATCGCTGCGAACACGCAGTCGTGCAAAGAGTTGATCAGCTCTGCAGTCGAGCTCTTCACGGTCGCCAAGGACGAAGTGCAGCACCAACGTGCGGAGATCACCCGCGCCAACGATCGACTCATCAAGATGAGCGAGAGGCATGCGAGTCAACACGAGGGAGAAAAGAAGATCCTCAACTTCGCAATGGACCTGTTCGTCGAGAGCATGCGCGGCCAGTGGAACTCGCTCAACCGCGACATGAGCTGGGAGCGCCAAATCATGTACCAGCAGTTCGACAGTCTCGCCGAGAAGTACAAGAAGGAGAGTCGCTTCGAGATGCTCAAGGAGTTCTCGCCGCTGCTCATGGCTGTCGGTGGATCGATCCTCGAAAACATGGGATCGGGTGCCGGCAAGGTCATGCAACAGATCGCGGCTGTTCAAAGTCCGGAGCCCCCCGATCCAGATCCCGAACCGCCCAAGCGACCCCCACCTCGTCGGCCGACGCCGACCAACATGCCCCAAGGACAGTACGCTGCTCAACGCTTCAACGAGCACCCGGTCGCATCGATGCTGACCTTGTTCGGCTCGATGATCGCCGACAAGCAGGAGCTCGTGAAAGATGCTCTCGGAGACGAGCATTACGACCTCCTGCAGAAAGCGATTCAAGCTGCGGATGATGCCGAGGCTCGAACACGTGGATCGAAGTTCTTCACGGCACTCCTGCCTCATGGCCGTCCGAAGTTGGAAGCCGTGCTCGACGACAAGCAACGCGAGCTCTTCGCAGATATCCACACCAAGGTGTTCGGAACCAGAGGCCCGGAAACGATTTCCGAGAAGGCTAGTGTCGCCGAGCTGCGCACGATGGCGAAAGAGAAACACGGCCTGACGTTCCCTAGTGACGCCACCAAAGAAGAGATCCTCGCCGAGATCGAAAGGGCTAGCTGATGCCGATCTACTTGTTCGTGTGCGAGGTTTGTGGTCGCGAAGTCGAAGAGCTGAGATCCATGGGAGACGACACCGCTCCCGCACTCGAAGGTCCGTGTACAAAGACGAGTGTCTGTAAGATGGTGCGCCGCATCACCGCACCCGGACTCAACTTCGTTGGCCCTGGGTGGGGTGGATGTCAGACCACCAGCGATGGCAACTTCGACGTGAAGACCAGCAAGGGGAAGCGAAAGTTCGAACGCTGGGGGAAGACGAAGAAGGTATCCTCAGAGAAATGACACAACCACCACTGCCTGCCGAAGTCTCGAAGTGGGAACTCGCCGGTGTTCCGGCAGCAGTCATCCTCGGAGCGCTCTACAAGATGGAGATGCTTCCACAGATCATCAAGAACGACCTACCGAGCTTGATGATCATCGCGTACGTGGCCGTCGCTCTCATCCGTGCTGTGCTGCAGAGAAAAGCCAAGACCGACACGATGACGGGCATCCGTCAAACGCGAACCGACATCGAGACTCAGTAGCGACCGAGCAACAGATCGCGTTCGATGTCTTCGAGCTTCTGCGGTTTCGCTGGAGGCTTCTGTCGTTTGCGTTCTGCCTCGGTCACCAAGGCTTGCCACTTCGAAAACTCAAACTGGTACTCGAAGCGCTTGTCCATCTTCTTCTGGGTATCCACCAACCCAGGCAACACCTCTTCCTGAAGCTTCTTGATGGCTTCTGCGTTTGCCTCAACCGCTTCACGCAGCTCGGGGTGATGACCCACAGGTTCATGTGTGGTGGGATCGGTGGCCTCCGGATCGATACCACCGTTGTGGTCTTTTGCGTTTTGTTCGAGCGCTTCGATCACCTCGATGTCCGTGGCCGTCTCGTCGATGAAGACCGCATATCCAGTCCCTGCCCCGAAGACAGCAGCCACCAATACGACAACCTTCTGTAGCCGACCAAGCTTCTTCTCGATGTCTCCCATGCCGGATTCAGCAGCAAGCGACTTGACGTCGTTGAGGCCCTTGTAGAGCTTCCGCAACGTCCCTTCGACATCGAGCCGATCTCCCATCATCGGCAACGGCGTCGGATCGACGATGACGTCTCGTGGTGCACCCGCAGGATGATGAGGCTCCCGCGGCGTCGGCATCTTCACTCGCGTTCGACCGTGCGGAGGTCGTTTTTCGGAGTACCCATTGGCCACGTAACCAAGTCTAGCATCGAGATTTTCACAGATAGGGGCCGAACTTTCTAAGCGCTTTGCTTAGATCGAGAGCGCCCTCGGTCCGTGTCACTTCTTGACCGTATTGGAACAAGATGACGGTTGGGAGGACACGCACGTCGTAGAGCTGCCCCACGGTGCGAATATCCTCATTGACGTTGACCATGAAGGCATCGATCGGACGACGAGCTTGCAGCTGTTTGAGCACGCCTGGTACCGCTCCACAGTGTGCACATGTCGGAGAGTAGAAATCGACGATCGCCGTGGCTCGGCTGCGGAGTGCGTGAGGAAGTTGTTGAACGCTGAGCTTCATGTCCTACCTCGCTGTCCTGTCTGCGGTCCCCGCGTGCGGTAGTAGAGGCCACCGATCATGGCAGCAGCTGCAGTCCCACCGATGAGCCAAACGTACCATGGAATGTCACCGGACTTCGGTAGCTCGGGAAGTTTGAACGGCGGCTTCTCTGGCGGCCGCACACCAGGAACTTCCGGAGCAACTTCGCCGTACGATTCAATCGCGTTGTCCGTCTGCTCCAACAAGCAGATCGCTTCCGCCACGACGCTCAACGCTTGGTCAAGAGGCTCCTTCGTAGCGTACATTCCGAACAGGCCAGGCAGGTCTTCGAAATGCCGCAGCATGTTCGTACGATCTGCCGCCAGTGCTTGAAACTTCGGCATCGCCGGGTTCTTCGCCAACTCGACGACCTGCAACGCTGCCAAGTGTTCGTTGACGAGACCGACCAAACGCTCAGCGACAGCATGCCACTCTGCGTAGTCCGTATATCCGACAGCGAACAACCCATACGGGTTGTCGAAGTTGTATCCGCTCACCGTGACAGCGAGGTACTTGTAACGCTCTCCGCAAATCGCCATCACTCCACCGGTCCTGTCGGCGCGACCTCGAAGCTGATGTCGATGATGCAGTCGCGCAGGAAAACGATTTGGTCGCCTTGCTTGTAGCCGTGATCGGTCATCACAGGTTCGGTGATCACCACGCCGTAGAGCACTTGTTGTTGCGGCCCGAGATCGACGACCTCTGCCCACAACCTCTCGGGCTGACCTTCACGGCTCTTCACGACGAGCTCGACAAAGTCACCAAGGTTCAAGAGCTCGATGTGCAAATCTGGCTTCGGTTGAACGGGTAGCTCACCCGCACACAGCACACGTCCAGGTTTAGGGATCGGTCGATAGCTTTCGAGAACACAAACGGGGAAGAACCGAACGGTTTGCCCGAGCTTGAATCCGTGTTGCGTAGAACGAAGCGCTTTCGGTTGTCCGTACTCTCCGGCTTCACCGATCAACTTGGCTTCGAACTGCCCGTTCGCAGCCGACCCAATCAACCTCGCCCACGTCATCTCGTGAAACGTCCCCACGGTCGCAGCCAAATCGATGACGACGTAATCCCCGATGCGTAGCGTGGTCGGGTCGACATCCGACTGTGGAGGACACTTGATTTTTCCTTGCGGCTTCTTCGCCTCCGCGCGTTGTCCCATCCAGTACACGATGCCGCCCAACGTGACGGCGCCGACAACCGCTGCACCTGTGGCAAGTCCTCGATTCGCGAATCCCACGTCGAGATCAGGCTACCATGGTGGCGTGGATGCGGTCACCCGCAAGAAGATCGAGGCGCTGCTCCGCTTCCTACGCAATCAAGGGAAGACGCCGCTGACGGCTCGAAAGTTGTCGGAATCGTTTCAGTTGGATCCCGTGATCGTCAGAGCACTCGCCGCCGACGAAGGCATCCCTCTGCGGGACACGGGGGAACTCCCGCTCGTGGACGATGAAGCCGACACGATGAAGATGCACTTGCCGCCTGAGAAGCTGAAACCGAAGAAGGGCAACGGCCGAGACGACAGCTAGCGGAGCAACCGAGCCTTGAGTCGCAACATCGGCTCGATGCCATCCACGAAGAGCTCAGGCAACACGATCGTCGGGTTGCTATCCCGATCACCCTGCTTGCCCCACGTCGGGTCATCCATGACGCTCACCGGATGTCCGGCGCTCTCGTAGAGCGACTTGAAGCGCTTGGCGTCCTTGTCGTAGGAGATCAGGGCGATCTCCGTGCGGTTGCCTGGGACCTCGTCACCCTTCTTCGCTACGAGTGTGCCTTCAGCGTCGTACACGTTCTGCGGAGCGACGAACGCAAGCCGTCCCATCCAGGCGATGGCAGCAGCGTCTTCCCACACGTACTGCTTCCAGTACTTGCTACCAGGAGCTGCAGGAGCGAGGTTGAGCACACGGTGCTTGAGCCTCGCCTCGGCTGCACACTTCGCAGCTGTACGCTGCGGGTTCTTCCCACTGTACCCGCCGTTGGCGAACGTCTTGTCGTACCACGGGAGCTCGTAGGCGTCCTGGCCCTTGGTGATGTCGTAGTGCTTGAGCGCCTTGACGTAGCTCTTCTTGTTGTGGAAGGGGTCGAGCTTGATGACCTTCCAGAGCTTGCGTACGAGGTCGAGCTGACCCTGCGGTGTGAGCCAGGTGTCGGTGTCGAATTTGCGTCGGTTCTTCATCGCAGGAGCCTTGCCTTGAGCTTCTTGGTCTTGACGTCACCGAACATGCTCAAGTTCGGCATCAATGGACTCGGAGAACCATAGCTCTGTTTGAGCACCATCCACGTTTCATCGTCGTCTGAGTCTTCTTCGAATGCTTCGCCGTACGGGATGTCGTTCCAGTCTTCGATCCACAACCACTCTCCATCATCAGTGGTTCCGACCCAGACTTCGATGTCTTCAGGGGGGATTCGAACGCGGCACTTGTACGCGTCAGAGTTGGCGTCATCGCTGCCGAGGTCATCGAATTCACAATCGTGTTCGTAGTTCGCCGACACACGAAGCAGCACCGGAGCTAAACCGTCTTCGTAGACGTTGTCCGAGTTGTGCTGCGCCCATTCTTCTGCACGAGAGCCCCAGAAGTACACACCGTCTTCTCCAGTCAAGAAAACAGCACCTTCACGATGAGTGTCGTACGCGGTACCTCCGATACCACGTCCTCGACCAGGCTGCAGACCATCTTCGGCAATGTCGCCGACGCGGTTGTAGAAGGTCACGTGGTAGAGGTGCTTTGTCATCGCAGCAGCTTGCTCTTGAGCTGCGAGTTTTCGCTCTTGCCGACCTTCTTGCGTCGAGACTGGTTTTCATGCTCGTGCGCAGCGTCGACGGCTGAACCGTACTTTCTTTCTGCTTGTTTGACGGTCATGGTCTCTGGCTGATCGTCAAAATTAGACCAGCCATTATATGAAGCGATAGCTTCATAGACCTGTGCTCTGGCGAGAGGATTCGAGCTCGATCCAGCTTCTCGAAGTTCTTCTGTAGAAACTCCCGTGTACTGAGCGATCTCGTTGATGTCTGCCCAGTTTACATCGGCCCAAACATCATCTTCGATGGTGACGTTGTGGACGTAGACAGTGTCTTCGCTCTCTTGGAAATAGAGAAGCTGCGGTCCGTACGACGTCTCGTACACGATGCCGCCCCAATGTTCGATAGGGTTTACGTCGCCGATGATTCCAATCGGTTTCCATCCCTTTGGAAAAATCTTGTCTGCCATCACTCTTCATCCTTGTACTGCGCCCGAACCGAGCGCATGAGCTGCAACGTCTTGTTGGCCTTCTCCAGCGCTTCATCAGAAACGATTTCTGAACGACGCACTTGGCCAGCCATCATCTCCAACGACTTCGCGAGTCGTTCGCGATCGACAGCGTCCTTGATGCCCGTGATGAGCCCCTCGACGAGGCCTCCGATGAGTTCACCCATGGTCTACCTCGTCTCCTCTACGAACTTCCGCAACTTCATCGCAGCAGCGATCAGGTCAGCAACAGCTCCCTCGGTGTCGCCGCCTTCGGTGAGCGCGATGAACAAAGCCAGCTGAGCAGCACGAACACCTTCGAGCAAGCTGACGGCCAACTCTTGGTTCTTCTCGTTGAACGGCCCGACACACGCGTCGTACTCCGCCTTCGTGTGCTCAGCCGGTGGGAGTTTGGCTACGCACGCTGCGACGCGTTCGTTGGCAGCCTTATCCCAGCCGCCGTATAGCCCATCGACGACGTCCTTGCTACTCGCCCCGACGATGTAGGCCCGCTCGAAGCGAGCCTCAGGCGAGTGCGCACAGGCGGCGAGAACGAAGGCGAAGACGAGGCGTCGCACGCCTCATGATCTCTCACACCCCTGGCTTGGGCAACATGCCGTCGAGGAGTGCGTAGATCCCCACTGCCCGAACGTTCTGTTCATCACGTGGCAACGGTTCTCCGAGCATCTTGAGGGTCACACGCTGGTCGGGATCCAGACCCCAGTGCTTCGCTCGACGGCGGAAGTCCGGGCTGCCCTTCTTGCCGGGACAGAGCTTGCCACCAGAAACGGCGCGATGGATGTCCTCCCACGTTGGCTGCGGCTTGTAGAGCTTGCCGCTGCACATGACGCCACCGGCGAGCTTCTTCCAGACGCGCCTCGCTCCACGGCGATACGTCTCGGTGGACTCCACTTCTCCGCAAAGGATCTCGGGTGGTGCCTGCGGATCCCAAACCGCCGTCCAGATTGCTGCCGTCTGTCCGTAAGGTCCGAGCCCGTAGCCCCACCGCTTGCGATCTCGAAAGTGTGGAGACGGCTCCGTGTACCGGCACTTCGTGACGCTTCGGTCTTCGCGATCTCCGGTCGGCAGATCTCGACACGGCTTGACCCACGCGAACTCGTTTTTCTTGTTCTTCGCGACGGCCCATCCGTACTTACGATGCTGCTTGTACCACTGGCTGTTGGCGAAGCGGATGTCGCCGCTCAAGCGGTGTCGCTTCCACGGACGTCCTGTCGTCTCGCGGCTGTAGACGATCCACAGGAACTTCGAGAGCTCCGGCGAGCCACCGATCTCGTCCACGACGACGGCTAGCCGATCTTGACGCCAGCGTCGTTCGACGCGGTTGCTCCAACCTGGAGAGCACACCTTCTGCGTTCCCCAGTGCGGCTGAACGCACTTGAGGTCCTTGCCCGAGGGATGGAGCACGTCCTTGCAGTCCTTGTCCTGCTTGCACTCCGCCAGCGGAGCTTCACAGCGTTGCTCAGCGTTGGCGTAGGGATCCCACGTCACCACACGCTCGATGCTGCGTTCCGTCTTCGGCGTCGTGTAAGGAGCGCTCGCAGGAACGATCGGAGTAGGTGTGACGACGGCGGGCTCTGAACACCCGAGCACGAACATCATCAACAACAGAAACAGCTGTCGCATCCGCGCAGCGTAGTACAATCGAGTACGGTGCGGGACTACCCGAAAGCTCTTCTGGAAACGATCGCCATCGCCGAACGTGAGCTTCGTCGTTTACGCCAAGAAGGTTATGTGTTCGTCGAGGCAAGCATCATCGAGAACGAGACACAGTACGTGGTCTTGTTACAAGGGTACGAAAGCGAAGAAGAGCGCAAGCAGCATCAAGGCGGTTGAGGCAGCTCGCCTGTCCGCGCCCACTCGACGATCGAGTACCAGCTGTTGAACTCTCCCTTCACCACGAGATCGTCAGCAAGTTGCACCGCCATCACCGTGCCGCGATCGACGACACCATCAGTACGGAGGTCTTTGTCGCCCAACGAGGTGCCTGACTCTCGTGCGACCAAGATTCTGACAGCGTTGTAATCCGTCTGGAACTTCGCTACCTCAGCTTTGGTCTGCGCGTCGGTGTAACGCCAACCCGGCATTCCCACGGCCGTCGGGTAGCCCAGCGCCAGCAGGGCGAACCCGAACTCTTCCGGCGTGTGCACGTTACCAGCGACTGGAAACCCAGTAGTTTTCGCTGAAGGCTTGCGCGTCGCGTACCAGATTCCAGCACCGACCAGTGCGGCCGCTCCGAGAACGTAGATGGGCTTCACGCGTTGAGCTTACAGGCCTCGAATCGAAGCTCGCAAGCGCAGGTCCTGATACGTGTCCACGATGGCGTGCTCGAACTCTCTACGAGCACCATGGCCCGGCAACGGCAGGCCATCATCGGGCCACGTACGCAGTGCCCATCGCCAAAGCCCACGAGCACGATCTTCCCAGAGGCGATACTTCTCGTACGCGACGAGTTCTTCTCGACCTTTGTCACCGATCGGCTCCCAATGAAGCTTCGGGTCGGGAATGCTGGGCGGAAGTTTGTCCATCAGATCGGTGTGGTCGGTGTAGAGGGCGATTGATGACACGTCGCCATTCTATCGTGACGATCGTTGCGCGGGCAGCGTTACCGTTGCGGATTCTCCTGCCGGATTTCCAGAAGAAGGTTGTCATGGTTCTTGACATCGTCAACGTGTTACGTTCGCAACATGGCGCACTTCCAATACCCCGCCGCGGGTTCGAATGCTCCGATTGGTGTTCGTCAAGCGATCCAGGAATTCCAACACCTACCGATCGAGAAGAAGCGCGTGTTGCCGCTGTTGTACTACGTGCTCGGTTCAGGCACGCCACCGTACAAGATGGATCCCGCCGACGCTGCGTATCAGCAAACACCGATGCCGCCGCAGAAGTGTGGGAACTGCAGTGCGTCGTACCAGCACGTGAAGAGCCATGGGATCATCTGCGACCAGATCGCAGGTTCGATCCAGCTCAACGGCTGGTGTCGATTGTGGAGACCTTGAGCAGTCGTAGACCGGCTGCATGCTAGGCTCTTGCCGTGTCATGTCCGTCCAAGATACGAGGGACGGCTTCCTCAAGCCGGACGCAACGCCCGAAGAGATTCGTCGCGAGCTTCTGCATATCGCCGACGAGATCCGCCGATTCGGCATCGGTAATCAGCCAGAGCGTATTGAAGAAGTGGTGAAGCGTTTGTCGCCGCCGAGGTTGCGCGGCGTGTTGAACCAGATCTCCCATCCCAAGACCTGGCTCACGCGCGAGTACGCGTTGTGGCTCGCGGGGATGTTGATGTCAGCTGGAGATCTCATCGAAGAACTTCTACGTGATGCCGAGATCACCGGCAGCGAGCGGACGATCGAGAAGGCGCGCGAGTGGCTCGACACCATGGAACTACGAAGGAAGACCTAACGTGTCGACGACCTTCAGCATCTACCGAATGGGTAACGACGTCTATCTTGCACTCACAGGACACTTCACTGCCGAAGAAGCTGAAGAAGCGACGGCGAGGTTCATCGTTCTCGTTGGGGAAGACACGGTCAGGTTCATCGTCGATCTCGGACAGCTCAACAGCTACGACAAGGACGCGCGGATTCGGTGGCAGAAGATCTTGGCACCGATGAAGCAGCAGATCTCCATCATCATCTTCGTCGGCGATGCGCCACCGCTGGTTCGCATGGCAGCGAGCACCGTCGCACTGGCCGTCGGCATCCGGATGAAGTTCGTGTCCACGATCGAAGAAGCACGCTAGCTATACTCGGCGCAGCCACACTTCCACGCGAGGGTGATCTGGATCGCAGGACTTGAGCGCCAGCTTCTCGACGACGCGCATGTCATTGTCGAGGCATCGACGCTCGATGACCTTCCCCTTTCGGTCCTTCTGGTCTTCCAACGCATCGAGCACAGCCGACGAGACCGCATCGACGTCTCCCATCCCGGTGACGAACCCGTCCTCGAACGTTCTCTTGCGACCCCAGAAGACGTGGATCTTCATGATCACACCACCAGTTTCGAACCGAGGCTGACCGACTTCGGTCCAGGCGATCCAGACGTGGTCCTGAAACGTCTTGTACTCGTCGCTGAGCTGTCGAACGTTGCGGCCCTTGAACTTCCTGTTCTTTGCTCCCCAACCTGGCTGGCACCCGTTGATGACGAGATGGACCTCTCGCTTCTTGTCGAGGACCTTCTTGGTCACCTTGCCAAGCTCGGCGAGACGTTGCGGATCCAACTCGACCCGCTTCTCTGAAACGACCACACCTTCTCGCTGCTGCTTCAAGAACACCTCGACCTTCGGTAGAAGTTCTTCGGCGTCGATGCGGTCTTGCTCGTGTTTGCCCGCATGTTGCTGTCGGAAGACGTGCGAGCTTGCAGCACGCAAGAGTTCGGTCGCCGCACGCAGCTGCACCCGAGCAACGACACGTTCATGCGCGTCGCTCATACGACTTGGATCGCACGATCACACACGTGCTCTTCACAGTTCCAACAGTCTAAGCACCAATCGACATCACACGCGATACAGGTTTCAGCACCGAAGCCTCCACAACCCTCGCACATCAACTGCGACAGTCCACAACTCTTGCAGTGTTGGTCATCGTCTTCGAGGTCTACTTCACCGTCACAGCTGCGACACGTTGGAACACGATGGTCACCGCAGTGCTCGCAGCAGTCATCCTCATCAAAATCTGCTCCGCCACAGTTGAGGCAGTTCTCGATCAAGATCACGACGACACCTTCTCTCGGCATATCGAGCACCGCAGCTGAGCTTCCTTGCGTCCATCCTGTCTGCCGCGCTCGTACTCGTCTCGAAGCTTCTTGAGCACAGCACGAGCCGTGAGCGTTTCATCGGGATCCGTTTGATCGATGCCGATGGCTTGCCGAATCCGGTAGTTCTCATCAGCTTCGATGCGGTACTGCTCACGCCAGTACGCGGGATCTGACTGCGTCTTCATCTCGACCTCCAGACTTCCAAGCACTTCCGACAAGCGAGCTCATCGAGGTCTCGCTCAGCAACATCTCGCTGCATGTCCCAAGCTGCGGTGAGACCACACAACGTCGGCTTGTTGACTCCACCGCCGAGCTTGCGCTCTCCGTCAGCGTCACGAAGATGCCAACAGCGGGAGACCGCATGGACCGTCTCGCAGTAGTAGAGACGTTGCACAAAAATGGATCTACCAGAAATGGTTACTACACGACAAGCCCTGTACGTCGCGGCCAGCCCTCGGGACGCACAGTGAACGGTTCAGGCCATCGGTATGAGCACCAAACGTAATAGATCGATCCACACTCAGGGCAGCAGTCCAGGAGTGGGATCGTCGGACCAGCCCACTTTGTTGGACACACGACGCACTGGAAGCACTCGATGGTGCGTTCGAGGCGAGCCCGATCAACGATGGGCTTGACCTTCACGGCTCATCAAGCGCAGGTTCTCCGAACCAGTCGATCCGCGACGGCGTCTCACCGTGCTCGGCTACGACTTCGTTCGAGTACGCGATCCAGAAACGACGCTTGCACTTCTGGTACTTCGTCGCGAACCGTCTAGCGTGCTCGATATCACCATCGGAAAGCGCATCGGCACACATGTTCGCGTACGCGTTAGTTGCCGCGTACCAGGTTGCCTTCCAACGCTGCGCAGTCTTGAGGGACGTCTCGTTCATTTCTCGTCATCCGGCGGCATCTCGACGTCTTTCGCCTTGCCCGATCGCACCGCACCGATGCCCGCGCTGTAAGACGCATACGCTCGTCGTGTTCCTCCTTGCGTCGGCATGAAGCCTTTCATCTGCACACCCTTCACAGAAGAACGCATTTGGTGTCCTTCCTCGAAAGCATCCGGACCTGCACCAAGGTACGTGAACTTCCAGCCGTACTTCTCGATCACACGTTCGACAGCAGCATTCGAAGCCGCTCTGGTGTTCTCGCGAGAAGCGTTGTCGGCTCCATCGGTGATGACGACCACGAAGACGAACTCGGGACGCTCCTCTTCAGGCATCGCGAAGACCTTGGCTTCCAGGTCGCTAAGCGACTTGACCACCGAGTCGTAGAGCGCCGTGTTGCCACGGGGCACGAGCGTGCAGTCGACTTGCTGGATGTCACCGGAGAGCTTGTCGAACATGGGCTCCCAGATGTGGTCGAACCGATAGAGGTTGACGCGACAGACACCAGGCATCTTGTGTTGCTCGACGATGAGCGACCACAGGCCTCCTTGCATGTCGTCCTTGATCACGTTCATCGAGCCAGAGCGATCCATGATGATCGCGATCTGCGTGTAGCCCTTCTTCATGTACTCCACTCCTCGTCGTCCCTGTTGTTGAGGATGTCGATCGCTTCGAACAACACCAAGGCGGTCGAAGCAGGCATACCGGTCTCTGCTTCGATCTCTTGTGTGCTCTTGTTCGCCGCGAGACCTCGAAGCGCTTGTGCGATCGCGTTGCGGTCCAGCTGATTGTTGTTGCGCCGGGTCGTGTCGGAAATCGTTTCCACTCGACGCGCACGCACAGCATCACGCTCCCGCAACGCCGGGTGCTCAGCATCGTTCTCGATGGCTTCGAGAACGGAGAGCGCCAGGTTGATCCGATCGATCTTCTCGGTCGTGGACGGCACGTGACCAAGCTACCAAAAAGGTGCTCAGACGTAAAGAGACAGGCAAGGGATGCTTGAGGGCGCGCTCGTTACCAATGAGAACCCTCATGCTTCGGCCCGTCAGGCTTGCCGGAGGGATTCGAACCCTCGACCCTCAGTTTGGGATAACAGCTCTCGCGCGGCCCGATCGGGCAAGAAGTGGAGACCCGTTGGAACTGATGCTCTTCCAGCTGAGCTACAGCAAACGTGTGATGAAGTTTTCAAGTAGCGACAGGCAAGGGATGCTCGAAGGTGTTTGAGGTTGGATTCGAACCAACGACCTCCGGATTATCAATCCGGCGTTCTACCACTGAACTACTCTCCAAAAGCTGGAGATAACCTTCATGCTTCGGCCCGTCAGGGCTCGCCGGTGGGACTCGAACCCACGACATCCGGCTCCGTAGGCGGTAACGCTTTCTAGCGGCCCCAAGGGGCAAAGGACAGAGAGCGAGATTTACGGCGCTCTACCAACTGAGCTACAGCGAGCGTGTGTTGCTTTCTTCGGTATGGGCTCTGGTGAAGGAAAACTCGGGCAAGGGTTGTGCTGGGCGTACCGTACCGAAAACGAGAACCCAACGCGTCGGCCCGAGAACTTGTGGTCTACCCCTGCACCGACTTCTCGATGCAGGGGTACTTGGTCAGGTGCTGTCGAAACCTTCTCGGATGAAGCCCGCCATGATCGACGGCGCAGCAGTGTCGAAGCCTACCACGTCCATCATACCCATGTCGTCTGGGTTGGCGATCGTGAAGTCGGTCGCGGTCATGCCGACCACGATCAGCTTGCAGTCGCGACCCATCTTCTGACGGTACTGCTCGACCGCCTGATGCGGGTGGATGTTTCCGGCCCACGTTTCGTTGTCGGTGTAGATCTCGATGGCGTCGACCTCGATCTTGTTCTGCAACGCCCACACCGCCGGCAACGCGCAGTCCGTACCACCCATCGTGTAGCCCTCGACCTTCTTGCACACGTCGTCGAGTCGCATCCTCTTGCTGAGGTCGATCGTGGTAATCCCACTGGTTGCCGGCCCCCACGTCGACGGGTACGAACCTCGCGTGAACCCCACGACGTGGTAGTTCGCCTCGGTCCGAACGGTCGTCATCGCCAGTGCGGCTGAACCGACACGCGGCGTGATGCCAGGCAAACCGGCGATCACTCCGCCGTTCATCGAGCCCGAGATGTCGAGCGCGACGAGTCGGTTCTTGCCGGTCGGCTCGACAGCCTTGAACGCGAGGTAGAACCCCTCGTCGAGCGCGTCGATGACCTGCGGGACCGACGTCCACGTACGCTT